>Ga0136614_10000092_pt1 | contig 32940 bp, 34 predicted proteins | sample AntDrymUQ2792106_2_FD_106643 | JGI IMG/M metagenome (GOLD analysis project Ga0136614, IMG submission 106643) | Polar desert sand microbial communities from Dry Valleys, Antarctica - metaG UQ279 (21.06) | ecosystem: Environmental > Terrestrial > Soil > Desert | place: Antarctica: Dry Valley... | reverse complement strand
TTCATGCTCAAGGAGATCCACGAGCAGGCCGACGCCGTCGCGGAGACAGTCGCCGACCGCACGACCCGTCCAGACGGAGTCGACCTGGCCGAGGCCGAGCTCGACGAGTCGCTGCTGGAGGGCATCGACCGGATCCTCATCCTCGCCGCCGGCACGTCGTTTCATGCCGGGCTCATCGGGCGCTACGCGATCGAGGAGTGGGCGCGCATCCCCGTCGACATGGACATCGCGTCGGAGTGGCGCTACCGCAACCCGATCGTCTCCGAGCGCGAGCTCGTCATCGGCATCACGCAATCCGGCGAGACCGCCGACACCCTCGCCGCCATGCGGCTGGCGCGCGAGCGCGGGGCGCGCGTGCTGGCGTGCACCAATGTCGTCGGCTCGCAGGCCACGCGCGACGCGGACGGGGTCCTCTACACGCGCGCCGGCATGGAGGTCTCCGTCGCCGCGACGAAGACGTTCGTCTGCCAGGTCGCGGCGATGTACCTGCTCGCCCTGCGCCTCGCCGAGCTGCGCGGCACGATGGACCGCGCGCGGCTGACCGAGCTCGTCGCGGAGGTCAAGCAGCTGCCGACGCGCATCACCGAGCTGATCGAGGGCCTCGACGCGCCCGTCAAGGCCGCCGCCGAGCGCCACGCCGACTCGGAGTTCTACCTGTACCTCGGCCGCCACGTCGGCCGCGCGGTGGCGCTGGAGGGCGCGCTGAAGCTCAAGGAGATCTCCTACATCGCCACCGACGCCTACGCTGGCGGTGAGATGAAGCACGGCCCGATCGCCCTGCTCGACGAGTCCACGCCCGTCGTGTGCGTCGCGACCGACATGCCGATCCTCGACAAGATGATCTCCAACATCCAGGAGGTCCGTGCACGCGGCGCGCACGTCATCGCGATCGCCACCGAGGGCGACGATCGCCTCGAGCCCGTCGCCGAGGAGGTCATCTACGTCCCGCGCACGGACTGGATGCTGCAGGCCCTGCTCGCCGTCATCCCGCTGCAGCTGTTCGCCTACTACGTCGCGCGCAAGCGCGGGTTGAACGTCGACCAGCCGCGCAACCTGGCGAAGACCGTGACCGTGGAGTAGCCGAATGTCCGCCGCAGGAGCGATCGTGATCGGCCTCGACAAAACGCGAGCTCGGTTGGCGCGACGCCGTTCGCGACGGCGCGATCGCGCTCGTCGTCCTCGTTGCCTTCCCGAAGCTCGGCCGCTGGTTGCTTTGGCCGACCCGGCTCGGTCCACGCGCTCTGGTCGCCTACATCGCGTTCAACACCGTGTTCGGCTTCGCCTTGCGCGCGTGGGCGCTGCCGTATCTCGAGCGCGTGGCCGCAGATGTCGAGCGCGTCCGCACGGAGCTTGCGCGGACGCTGGGCCGCGAGCCGACGGAGGAGGAGGTCCTCGATCAGTTCGACCGGACCTGCAAGCGCTGACGCGCTGCCTGCGTCCGGCAGGCCACCGCCCGGCGGTACAAGGTCGTGCCGGGGCTGGAGTGACCTGACGGGCCGCCAGGGCGGCACCAGTCGCCGCGAAAGACCGCAGACCCTGTGCAGATCCTGTCCGGCTCTACGATGGCCCGATGCCCGTCGGGATCGACCTGCTGGAGATCGAGCGCATGGAGCAGGCGCTCGAGCGGCGGCCCGGGCTCGCGCTGCGGTTGTTCACCGACGGCGAGCGCGCGTACGCGGCGCGCCACGCCCGGCCGGGCCAGCACCTCGCCGCGCGCTTCTGCGCCAAGGAGGCGGTGGCCAAGGCGCTGCGGCTGGAGATCTGGAGCCATCACGACATCGAGGTCGTGGGGGAGGGCGCGCAAACGCAGGTTGCGCTGCACGGCCGGCTGGCCGACCTCGGCGTGCAGGTCGACATCTCGATGACGCACTCCAAGGCGACCGCCGGCGCCGTCGCGATGGTCCGTTGAGCGCGCCGCCGCTGGCCGACTGGCTCGACCCGCTCTACGGCGCCGAGCAGATGCGGGCGATCGACCGCTGGGCGATCGACGAGCGCGGCGTCCCGTCGCTGGACCTCATGGAGCGCGCGGGCGCGGGCCTCGCGCTGCTGAGCGACCGCGCCGTCCCGCGCGGCCCGGTCGCGGTCGTCTGCGGCAAGGGCAACAACGGCGGCGACGGCTTCGTCGCTGGGCGGCTGCTGCGCGAGCTGGGCCGCCGCGTCCGCGTGCTGCTGCTCGCCGAGCCAGCCGAGCACGAGGGCGACGCGGCGGTCAACCTGGAGCGCTTGGAGGGCGCCCACGAGCCCTTCGGGGCGGCGGCGCTCGACGGCGCTGCCGTCGTGGTCGACGCGATCTTCGGCACGGGCTTCGACGGTGAGCCGCACGGGGTCGCCAAGGACGCGATCGAGGCGATCGCCGTGTTCAACGCGCCGGTCGTCGCCGCCGACATCGCCAGCGGCGTCGATGCCTCGACCGGCGAGGCGGCGCGGGTGTCCGTCGTCGCGAACACGACGGTGACATTCGCGGCCGACAAGCCCGGCCACTGGATCGCCCCCGGCAAGCAGCAGACCGGCGAGCTGCACGTCATCGACATCAAGATCCCGCCGGGCGCGCCGGTGGCGGCGCACGCCGGTTTGCTGACGGCGCGCGTCCACGCGCTCGTGCCCGGCCGCGACGCGGCGGGCACGAAGTTCCGCTCCGGCCACGTCACCGTGGCGGGCGGCAGCCGCGGGCTGACCGGCGCTCCCTGCCTGGCCGCCGAGGCGGCGATGCGGGCGGGCGCCGGCTATGTCACCGCGCTCGTGCCCGCGTCGCTGGAGCTCGTGTTCGAGACGCGCCTGCTCGAGGTCATGACGCGCGGGCTGCCCGACGCGGACGGCGCGCTCACCGCCGAAGCGCTCGCCGCGGCGCTCGACGCGGTCGCGCGGGCAGGCGCGCTCGTGCTGGGACCCGGCGCCGGGCGCAGCGACGGCGCGTTCGCGTTCCTGCGCGCGCTCGCGGCGCAGGCCGAGGTTCCGCTGCTGCTCGACGCCGACGGGCTCAACGCCCACGCGGGCCGGCTGGAGTCGCTTGCGCAGCGTGCCGCGCCGACAGTCCTCACGCCGCACGCGGGCGAGCTGGCCCGCCTGCTCGACACGACGAGCGGCGCCGTCGGCCGCACGCGGCTGCGCAGCGCGGGCGAGGCCGCGCGCCACGCGAACGCCGTCGTGGTGCTGAAGGGCGACGACACGATCGTCGCCGGTCCCGACGGCCGCGCCGCGATCAACAGCCTCGCCGCGCCGGCGCTCGCCACCGCCGGCACCGGCGACGTGCTGAGCGGTGTCATCGGCGCGTTCCTCGCCAAGGGCATGGACCCGTTCACCGCCGCCTGCGCGGCCGTGCGCCGCCACGCGGCCGCGGGGCGCGTCGCAGCCGACGAGCAGGGCGCCGACGGTGTCATCGCGAGCGACGTGATCGCCGCGCTGCCGCGGGCCCTGCGCGGGGAGCCCGCCGAGCGCGCCGAGTAGCCTGCGCGCGATGGCCGTTCAGCAGGACGTGGCAGTACGCGCGGTCGCGCGCGTCAACCTCGCGGCGATCGAGCGCAACGTCGCGCGCATGCGGCGCGAGCTCTCCGCCGCGGGCGCGTTGTGCGCGGTCGTCAAGGCCGATGGCTACGGCCACGGCGCGGTCGCGGCGGGACGCGCGGCGCTGTCCGGCGGCGCGACCTGGCTGGCGGTCGTCGCGGCGCAGGAGGCGGCCGCGCTGCGCTCCGCCGGCATCCACGCCCCGATCCTCGTCATGGGCGCGCTGTCGCCGTACGAGCTCGACGTCGCGCTGCAGGCCGACGCCGACGTCGTCGCGTGGCACGAGTCCTTCGTCGCCGCCGTCGCGGCCCGCGGCGGCGGCTCGGTGCACGTCAAGCTCGACACGGGGATGGGCCGGCTCGGCACGCGCGACGCCGCCGCGGCGACGCAGGTCGCACAGACGGCGGCGGTGACCGACGGCGTCTTCCTCGCTGGCGCGATGACGCACTTCGCCACCGCCGACGAGCGCGGCGACGCGTTCTTCGGCGAGCAGCTCGCGCGCTTCGAGGCGTCGGCGCTGCCGCTGAAGGCCGCCCACCCGTCGATCATCCTGCACGCCGCCAACAGCGCCGCCACGCTGCGCGAGCCGGCCGCGCACTTCGACATGGTCCGCGCCGGCGTCGCGATCTACGGCCTCGACCCGTTCCTCGAGGACGCCGCCGCGCGCGACCTCGAGCCGGCACTCGAGCTTGCCTCCTACGTGTCCGCCGTCAAGCCGATCGCGCCCGGCGAGAGCGCGGGCTACGGGCGGCGCTTCGTCGCCGAGCGCCCGACGCACACGGCGACGCTGCCGATCGGGTACGGCGACGGGGTGCGCCGCGCCCTCACGAACAACGCCGACGTCCTCGTGCGGGGACAGCGGCGCCCGCTCGTCGGGACGGTCAGCATGGACAACGTCATCCTCGACGTCGGCACCCCGCCGGCGGCCGCCGTCGGCGACGCGGCGATCCTCATTGGTGCGCAGGCCGAGGACCGCATCAGCGCCGAGGAGGTCGCGCAGCGGCTGGGAACGATCAACTACGAGGTGACCTGCGGGCTGCTGCCGCGCGTGCCGCGGGTCTACCACCGCGACGGCGAACCCGCGTGACGCCGGACGGCGGACAGGCGACGTCGTCCAAAGGTCAGAGCTTGCGATGACCGGCGCACACGTGACGTCGTCCACAGGTCAGAGCTTGCGATGACCGGCGCACACGTGACATCGTCCACAGGTCAGAGCTTGCGATGACCGGCGGACGAAACCCGCTCTCCCTCGCGCGCGAGGCCCTGGGCGGCCGCGACGCCTGGGTCGTCGGCGGCGCCGTACGCGACGAGCTGCTGGGGCGTGCCACGGTCGACGTCGACCTCGTCGTCGCCGACGACCCGGGCGCTGCGGCGCACGCGATCGCACGGGCCGCGCGAGGCACCGCGTTCGAGCTGTCCGACGAGTTCCGGTCCTGGCGCGTGATCGCGCCCGACCGCGCCTGGCAGGTCGACCTCAGCCCGTTGCGCGGCGGGTCGCTGCACAGCGATCTCGCGCTGCGCGACTTCACCGTCAACGCGATCGCCGAGCCGCTGCAGGGCGGCGCGCGCGTCGACCCGCACGGCGGTGCGGACGACCTGGCGGCCGGGCGCCTGCGCGCCGTCGGCCCGCAGGCGCTCGCCGAGGATCCGCTGCGCGTCGTGCGGCTCGTGCGGCTGGCGGCGCAGCTGGCGCTCGAGCCCGACGAGGAGACGCTCGCATTGGCCCGTGCCAGCGCACCGGCGGGCGCCACGGTCGCGCAGGAGCGCGTGTTCGCCGAGCTCAAGGAGATCGTCGGCGGCGACCGCGTGATCCAATCCCTTGCGCTGATGGACGACCTCGGGCTGACCGAGGCGATCCTGCCCGAGCTGCACGCGCTGCACGGCGTCGAGCAGAACCGCTACCACCACGCCGATGTCCACGCCCACACGATCGAGGTGCTCGAGCAGGCGATGGCGCTGCAGTCCGATCCGGCCGCGGTGTTCGGCAGCGAGCAGGCCGGCGCCATCGCTGCGCTGCTCGCCGAGCCGCTCAGCGACGAGGTCGACCGCGGGTTCGCGCTGCGTCTCGGCGCGCTGCTGCACGACATCGCCAAGCCCGCCACGCTCGGCCGCCGCGAGGACGGCTCGCCGACCTTCCTCGGCCACGACCGCGAGGGCGCCAAGCTCGCGCGCGACGTCCTCGCCCGCCTGCGGGCCGGTGAGAAGCTCAAGGCGCACGTCGCCGCGCTGGCACGCCACCACCTGCGGCTGGGATTCCTCGTCCACGAGACGCCACTGTCGCGGCGCGCGCTGTACGGCTATCTGAAGACGACCGAGCCCGTCGAGGTCGACGTCACGCTGCTGTCGGTCGCCGACCGGCTCGCCACCCGCGGGCGCAAGGCGCAGGAGTCGATCGCCAAGCACCTCGGGCTGGCGCGCGAGGTGATGCCGGCGGCGCTGGCGTGGCGCGCGCAGAGTCGCCGCCCGCCGCTCGTGCGCGGCAACCGGCTCGCCGCGACGCTGGGGATCGAGAGCGGGCCCCAGCTCGGCCGGCTGCTCGCCGAGATCGACGCCGCGCGCTTCGCCGGTGAGGTCAGCACGCCCGAGGAGGCCGTGGCCTTCGCCGCGCGGCTGCGGCAGCCGGGCTAGGCTTCGCTGCACCGTGGCCGCCGCCGATCCCGACTGCCTCTTCTGCAAGATCGTCGCGGGCGAGCTTCCCGCCACGATCGTCGCCGAGGACGAGCGCACGATCGCCTTCATGGATATCAGCCCGGCGACCCGCGGCCACGCGCTCGTCATTCCGCGCGCCCACGCGCGCGACGTGCAGGAGATCGATTCCGAGGACCTCAAGGCCGTCGCGGTGGCGGCGCAGCGGCTCGCCGCGCGGCAGCGCGAGCAGCTCGGCGCCGACGGTGTCAACCTCCTCAACTCCAACGGCCGCGCCGCATGGCAGACGGTCTTTCATTTCCACATGCACGTCATTCCGCGCTACGAGGGCGACCCGCTGAAGCTGCCCTGGATACCGGGTACGGGGGACATAGACGACATCGCCGCGGCCGGTGCCGAGCTTGCTCGCTGACGCGGGTGCGCGCTTGCGCGGTCGATTCCCGCTGCGCGGTGCGTCATATTCTTCCCATGTCCGCTGGTTCTGAGCGACCGAGCACCCGCCCGCGCGTCGTCGCGATCGCCGCGATCGGCGCAATCGCGTGCGCGCTCGCGGCCACGGGCGCGTTCGCGGCGGCATCCCCGACGGTCGTCTTCCGCGATCCCATCGACCACGTCGACGGCCCGCTGGACCTCAAGCGCGTCTCGCTGCGGCGCGCCGCCGACGGGCGCGTGCGCGCCGCCCTGACGTTCGTCGGCACGGTGACGGCGAAGACGCTGCTGGCGACCTCCGGGCCGCCCGGCTCGGTGTGCCTGCGGATCTGGACCGACGCCGACATCGATCCGCGCACGATGCGTCCCGACCGCCTCGTCTGCGCGACGGCGCGCTCGGAGGACGAGCTGCGCGGCGGCGTCTACGAGAACACCGGCGCCACCCTGCCCGAGCGCCTCGGCGACGCGTCGGTCAACCGCAGCTCCAATGGCCGCAGCATCGTGCTGCGCTTCACGCAGAGCTCGCTCGGCCGTCCGAAGCGCATCCGCTTTGCGGTCGAGTCCACGCGTCCCGGCTGCGAGCGCCCGAGCTGCATCGACTCGGCGCCCGACAAGGACAACGTGCGCGCGTTCCGGCTGCGCTGACGGGCGCGGTCTAGACGCCCTGGCGGCGCATCCCGCGCACCGCCAGCGTGCCGAACACCGTCACGAGCCCCGCGACCGCGAGCAGCGCAGGCCACGTCGACGCCCAGGACACGTCGCCGACGAAGCCTTGGCGCACGCCCTCGAGCACATGCGTGACGGGGTTGACATCGGCGATCGCGCGCAGCCAGTCCGACAGCAGCTCGCGCGGGACGTATGCCGTCGTGAAGAGGATCGAGGCGAACGCCCCGACCTGCATCAGCGGCGCAGCCTGCTGCGTGCGAAAGCGCAGCGCGAGAACCGTCGCGTAGCACGCGGCGGCGGCCGCCAGGCTCATGATCAGCAGCCCGGCGAGCACGAGCGCGCCGACGCCGGGCCAGCTCACCCCGAGCGCGAACGCGACGATCAGCAGAAAGCTCGCCGGCAGCAGACAGCGCAGGCAGGCCGAGCCGACCACCCCGGCCAGCAGCACCGGTCGTCCGGCCGGGGCCAGCAGGAGCCGATCGAACCAGCCCCGCTCGATGTCGCGGGCGAGGTTCACGCCCGTCGCCGCACCGGTGAAGCCGGCGCCCTGCAACATCCCCACCGGCACGATGAACGTGCGAAAGTCGTCGGCGTCGAACCCGGGCAGTCGCGCGGCCTCACCGAACGCCGCCGACAGACCGAGCATGAAGATCGTCGGCGCGAGCACCCCGGGGATAGCGCCGCCCGGCACGCGCAGGATCTCGTTGAGTCCGCGGCGCATGAGCGCGCCGATCGTGCGGACGTCCTGCCTGAGGCTTGGTCGACCCCGCTTCATGCCTGGCGCAGCCTTCCGCGCAGTGCGAGCACCGAGAGGCTCGTCGCGGCGATCGCGACCCCCGCCGCTGCCGCCAGTGCCTCCAGCAACGGCTCGAGTGCGTTGCCGAAGGCGATCGGCTGGCGCAGGCCGTCGGCGATGTAGGAGAGCGGGTTGTACGCCGCGACGACGTCGGCCGGTGGGCTGAGCAGGTTCGCCGGAAAGAAGGCCGTCGAGACGAAGAGGACGACGAAGACGAGCGGGAAGATGCCCTGCACCGTCGAGGCGCTGCGCGCGCGCAGGGCGATCATCACACCCAGCGCGCCGAAGCCGGTGCCCGCGACGACGCCGATCGCCAGCACGCACAGCACGCCGAGCACACCGCCCTTGACCGAGGCGCCGAAGATCGCGCCCAGGACGAGGAAGTAGACGACCTGCAACGCGGCGATGACGCTCGCCGCCAGCAGGCGGCCGAGGACGATCGCCAGGCGCGGCGTGGGGGAGGCCGCGAGGCGGTCGAAGAAGCCGCCCTCGATGTCCAGCGCAGCCGCGATCCCGGCGCTGACGCCGCCCAGCAGCAGCGACTGCGTGATTGCGGCCGCCAGCTGGAAGTCGAGGAAGCCGTCGACCTGCGGGAAGCCCGCCAGCGACGTCGTCCGCTCCAGCCCGCCCACGTTGACGGCGAGAAACATCGTCGGAAACAGAACGAGCGGGGCGAGGAACTGCGGCCGGCGGAATGAGTTGCGCAGCGCGCGCCGCGCCAGGGCGACCGTCGCCGCTGTCACACGAGCTCCGGCTCGGGCTCGGCCTCGGCGGCACCTTCGAGGTGCTCGCCGGTCTTGGCCAGGAAGACGTCGTCGAGCGTCGGCTGCTTGAGCTCGAGCTCGGCCACGGCGAAGCCCGCGTCGTCGAGCGCGCGCAGGATCGGCGCGATGTCGGCGGCCCCGTGGGCGAGGCCGATCGACAGGTGGCAGCCGTCCGTCGCCGGTCGCTGATCGCCGAAGCCCGCGACGACCTCACGCGCACGCCGCAGGTCCGAGCGGTCGGTGAGCACGAGGTCCAGGTGCGGGGTGCCGATCTCGGACTTCAGCGCGGCCGGCGTGCCGCCGGCGACGATCCGGCCGGCCGCGATGATCCCGAGGCGGTCGGCGAGCTGATCGGCCTCCTCGAGGTACTGCGTGGTGAGAAAGACGGTGGTGCCCTCGTCGCGCAGCCGGCGCACCTCGTCCCACAGCGTCAGCCGCGACGTCGGGTCAAGCCCGGTCGTCGGCTCGTCGAGGAACAGCACCTCGGGCGCGTGGATGAGCGCCATCGCGAGGTCCAGGCGGCGGCGCATCCCGCCCGAGTACGTTCCCACGCGGCGATCGGCGGCCTGGCTGAGCCCGACGCGCTCGATCAGCTCGGCCCCGCGGGTGCGGAACGTGTGCGGCGCGATCCCGTGCAACGTCGCTTGCAGCTCGATCAGCTCGCTGCCCGTCATGAGCGGGTCCAGCGCGGCGTCCTGGAGCGCGACGCCGATCCGGCGGCGGACCTGCGCCGGCTCGTCGGCAACGTCGAAGCCCGCCACGTGGGCATGCCCGCCGGTCGGGCGCAGCAGCGTGACGAGCATCCGCACCGTCGTGGTCTTTCCGGCGCCGTTGGGGCCGAGAAATCCGAAAACCTCGCCGGACGCGACCTCGAGGTCGATGCCGTCGACGGCCTTGACGCCGCCCTTGAACTCGCGCTGGAGCCCGATGACCTCGATCGCTGCGATGCGGCCGATGATATTGCACGCGCAACTTCTTTCGGGGGCCAGACGCAACAACAACCGGGCAAACGTGTTGAATGCGGGCATGACACGCCCCCGAGGTCTCCTCCCGACGTCCACCCTGGTGCTGGCGGCCATGCTGGCGCTTCCGACGAGCGCTCCCGCCGCGGTCGCGGAACTTGGTTCGATGGCGCAGGCAGTCCGTGGCAGCTGCCCCGACGCCGGCGTCACAGTAGTCCCGGTGGCGCCCAACGAACGCTGTCAGGCGGTCACGCGGATGACGGGCTACCAGGCCAAGGTCGGTCCGAATCGGAGCCTCTACCAGGCTCCGGCCGACGGGCGCATCGTCGCCTGGACGGTGGCGCTGGGCAAGCCCGGGCCCAAGCAGACCGCGTTCTTCCAGGACAGGTTCGGGACGAGCTCGATGGCGACGGTCGTCGTGCTGGATCCCGGCAAGAAGCTCAGCCGCCGCGTCGTGGCGAAGGCCACCCTGGTGACGCTCAACCCGTTCTTCGGCTCCGTCGCGCAGTTCCCGCTCACGCGCACCCTCCCGATCAAGAAGGGCCAGTACATCGCGCTCACCGTGTCGACGTGGGCGCCGCTGCTGCAGGTCGGGCTCGGCAACGACACCTCATGGCGCTCAAGCCGAGCGGGCGACAGCTGCAACGACATCACGTCGCAGTCGGCTTTGGTCGGCAGGCGAACGGCGACGGCGTTCCCGTGCCTCTACCGGGGTGTCCGCCTGACCTACAGCGCGACCTTCATCAGCAACCCGGCGCCGGCGTGACGACGGCCGGCCGTCCGGCCTCGGTGGGCATCGCCTTGATGGCAGTGCAGTCGTCCCGCTGAGGGCCGTGAGCGGGCGCTCAGCAGGCGCCGGGGTTCTGCGCGCAGAAGTCCTCGAACTCGCCGCCACCGGCCTGCGCACCACCGGTGGTGCCCTGATCGGCCGGCGGCGGCGAGTCGCCGGGCGTCGGCGAGGCTGAGGGCGCGGCGGGCGGCGCGGCCGCCGCGGGCGGCGCGGCGGGCGGCGTGACCGCCTGCGTCGTAGTCGTCGTGGTCGTCGAGGTGGTTGCCGTCGTGTCGGTCGTCGCGGCGTCGGGCGGTGCGTCGGTGGTGCCCGTCGGGATCGTGAGGTCGGGCGACGTCTTCGGCACCTGCGTCGACAGCTCATCGTCGGAGCCGCAGGCGGACAGCCCGCCGGCGAGCGTCAGGACGGCGAGCAGGGTGATGGGGCGCTGGCGGCGCATGCCGGACCCGTGGGTCAGGTGACCGGGTCCATGCGCCGGCCGCAGTGCGGGCAGTCGTTGAGATCGCGCTGGCACAGCTGATCGCACCAGGGACAGAAGCGCAGGCTCTCGACGGCCCATGGCAGGCGCGACTTCGACGGCGCGAGCGGCAGCACCTTGCCGACGACCTCAAGCGTCTCGCCGCTGTCTCGGTCGACGTAGACGCGTCCGGGCTCGGCCTCACGGATGATCTCTCGACCGGTCTTGGGTGCGCGCATCCGGTAGCGCTGAGGGACTTCCACGCGGCGAACCCTAACAGGCCGACCCCCGGAAAACCGACGTCCCTCGCGGCGGCAGGCCAGCTCGTGCGGCCCGGTGGCGGTAGGGGAACACCGTCCGGTCGGCTTGTTTAGACTCCCGCGCTCGCATGAGCCATCCACCCGCCAGGACGAGACTTCTGGGCGTCGCCGCGTGCGGCCTGCTGGCCGCCGGCTTGAGTGCCTGTGAGAGCGACAACGTCGCCAAGAACGCCGACTTGATCGCCGGCAAGAAGGCCTTCGCGCAGAAGTGCAGCTCGTGTCACGTGCTCGCCCGCGCAAACGCCAAGGGCGCGCAGGGCCCGAACCTGGACGAGTCCTTCCGCCAGTCGCTGCGCGACGGTTTCGGGCGCGACACGATCCACGGTGTCGTCATGAGTCAGATCGAGCATCCGGCGAAGGTTCCGAGGGACAGCCCGGCCTACATGCCCGCGAACCTCGTCACCGGCAAGGCCGTCAGCGACGTGGCGGCCTACGTCGCCTCGGTCGCTGCGCGACCGGGCAAGGACAGCGGCAAGCTGGCGACGGCGGTGCCCGCCGCAGGGGCCGGCAAGCCGGTCGCTGCGAAGGCCGGCAAGCTCCAGATCCCCGCCGACCCCAACGGCCAGCTCGCGTACCTGACCAAGCAGGCCACGGCGCCCTCGGGGAAGCTCGAGATCGAGTCCAAGAACGACGCCTCGATCCCGCACGACATCGCGCTCGAGGGTGGCGGCGTCACGGGCAAGGGCGCAGTGGTGCAGGACGGCGCCGTATCGAAGTTCAGTGTCACGCTGAAGCCCGGCAAGTACGCGTTCTACTGCAGCGTCGCGGGCCATCGCGAGGGCGGCATGGAGGGCTCGCTCACCGTCAAGTAGCTGGTTGCGGGCGGCCGGTGGCTGTCGGTCGGGCGTTGGTGGATCGAGGCGGGGTGGCCTTCGCGCCGTGCGCGGTGCGTGCCGAGGGCACACCAGCGTGCGCACGCCTGGGCGACCAGTGCGGGCCGGTCAACCGCCGCGCCACGAGCGCCGAGCACGGCCGGATACCGTGAACGCCTAGAACAAGGCCTTGGACGCCACCGCCAGCAGCGCCAGCACGACGCACACGGCGACCACACGCAGCAAGAACGCAAATGCCGCCTCCTCAGACTCCCAGGGGGGACGCACGCCGCGTTCGCCCAGGCCCACTCAGATGATGTAGATCGCCGTGTAGACGATGATCCACATCACGTCGACGAAGTGCCAGTAGATGCCCGGCACCTCGACGCCATGGTGGTGCTCAGGCGTGAAGTGGCCGCGAAACGCCCGCACGGTCACCATCACCAGCAGCGTCAGCCCGATGAACACGTGCGCGCCGTGCAGGCCGGTCAGCCCGTAGAAGATCGTGCCCTGAGCATGGTCCTGCGGCGAGAACCCGATGTGGACGTACTCGTTGATCTGGATGAAGAGGAAGGTCAGCCCCAGCAGCGACGTGAGCAGCATCCCGGCCTTCAGGCCGAAGCGGTTGCCGTTCTTGATCGACGACTGCGCCCAGTGCATCGTCAGCGACGAGCTGAGCAGGATCGCAGTGTTCATGCCGGCGATTGCGACGGGCAGCTCGAAGCCGTCGAAGGGAAACCAGCGGTGGCCGTCCGCCACGAGCCTGATGAAGAAGTAGGCCGTGAAGAACGCCCCGAAGACCATGATCTCCGAGATGATGAACAGCAGCATCCCGAGGACCTCGTGCGAGACGCGCGAGCTACGGTTGGCCGGTGGCGGCCCGTGGTGCTCGCCGTGGCCGTCGTCGTGGTGGTCCAGCGCGATGCCCGCGCTGATGCCCGCGGCCTCCATCAGCCTTCGACCTCCGCGGGGGCCTCGGCAACGATGTGCTCGACGTCGATGTTGGTCGCCTTGCTCACGCGCGCGATCAGGTCAGAGCGCATCCAGCCCGACTTCGTGACCGGCAGCGTCGAGATGACGACGCGCGACACGCGATAGAACTGCAGCGCGTTCATCGTCGCGGTGTACGGGTCGGGGTCGCCGATCATCCCCGCGACGAGCAGCCCCTCGCGGCGCATCTTGTCCAGCGTGTTGCCCAGGCGGGCGCGGGCGACTGCCGCCGCGCGTCCGTCGCGGTGCGCCTCGAGCGGGACGACGACGATGAACAGCATGTCGTCGGCCTCGGCCGCCAGCTCCTTCATCCGGGCGCGCAGCTTGCCGCGCCCGGCGGTGACGTTGGCGACGACGAGCGTGACCTGGAAGGGCAGGCCCTCGGCGTCGATGTCCGAGACGACGTGCGTGACGGGAACATCCGTGCTGTCCTGGATGCGCTCGATGAGGTCGCGCCGCAGCCATCCCGACGACGCCTGCGGCAGCGTGGAGATGATGACCTCGTCGGGCTTGAACTCGTGGATGGCGTCGATCGTCGCCGTGAACGGGTCCTCGTCGCCGATGTCGCCGCCGGCGACGATGTCCTCGCCGCGCAGGTAGGAGAGCACGAGATCCAGGCGCACCTGGGCAGCGTCGCGCACCGCGTCGTCATAGATCACGTAGCCCGAGCGCGGGCGCGTCATCGGCACGACGAGGGTGAAGCTCGTGTCCTCGTGCTCCTGTGCGCGCTGGCGCACGAGGTCGAGCAGCTTGGCGCCGCCGATCGTCTGGCTGGCGACCACGAGGATGTGCTTGGACATCGTGCGCTACTCCTCGTCCTTGGGGAAACTGCCGCCGCCGTGCCCGCGGCCGGCAGCCGAGGCGGTCGCGCCCGCGGGCTGGGGAACCTCCGCGCCGCCCTTCAGCACGCCGTGCACCGCGCCCGGGACGCCGTACTCGTACGGCCCGCCGACGACGGTCGGGATCGCGTCGAAGTTGAAGATCGGCGGCGGCGACGAGACCTGCCATTCGAGCGTGAGCGCGCGCCAGGGGTTGGACTCCGCGCGCGGGCCACCGCGCCAGGAGGCGATCATGTTGTAGGCGAAGACGAGCGCGCTGAGCCCGAGGAAGAAGCTCATGATCGAGATCGCGAGGTTCCAGCCGGCCCATTGCTCGGCGTAGTCGGCGACGCGGCGCGGCATGCCCTGGATGCCGATGACGTGCATCGGCGCGAACGTCGCGTTGAAGAAGATGAACGTCGTCCAGAAGTGCAGCTTGCCCAAGCGCTCGTCGTACATCCGGCCCGTCATCTTCGGGAACCAGTAGTAGACGCCGGCGAAGATCGTGAGCAGCGAGCCGCCGAAGAGCACGTAGTGGATGTGGGCGACGATGAAGTACGTGTCGCTGACGTGGATCGTCACCGGAATGATCGCGAGCACCACGCCGGAGATCCCGCCGAGCGTGAACATCGTCAGGAAGCCGAGCGCGAACAGCATCGGCGTGTCGAGGTGCAGCACCCCGCGCCACAGCGTCGCCAGCCACGAGAAGATCTTGATGCCCGTCGGCACCGCGATGATCGCCGTCGTGACCATCATCGGGACGCGGATCCAGTCCTGCATGCCCGAGACGAACATGTGGTGCGCCCAGACCGTGAAGCCGAGCACGACGATCGCCAGCAGCGAGAAGGCCATCATCCGATAGCCGAAGATCGGCTTTCGCGACTTCACCGCGAGGATCTCCGAGATGATCCCGAAGCCGGGCAGCATCATGATGTAGACCGCTGGGTGCGAGTAGAACCAGAAGATGTGCTGGTACATCAGCACGTCGCCGCGGCCCGCGGCCTCAAAGAAGTTGAAGCCCAGCGAGCGGTCGAAGAAGACCATGAACTGCGACACCGCGATGAACGGCGTCGCGATGACGACGAGCAGCGACGTCGAGAAATTCGCCCACACGAGCAGCGGCATCCGGAAGAAGCTCATTCCGGGCGCGCGCATCGTGATGATCGTCACCAGGAAGTTCAGCGCCGTCGCGATCGATGACGCGCCGGCGAACTGCACGCCGATCGTGAAGAACACCTGCCCTTCCGGCGCTGTCACCGACAATGGCGCGTACGCCGTCCAGCCGCTGGCGAACGAGCCGCCCGGTGCGCCGAACGACATCAGCATCATGATCCCGGCGAGCGGCAGCATCCAGAACGACAGCGCGTTCAGGCGCGGGAATGCCATGTCCGGCGCCCCGATCATCAGCGGCAGGACGTAGTTGGCCAGCCCCGCGAAGACCGGGATGATGAACAGGAAGATCAGCAGCGACGCGTGGACGCTGAACAGGCCGTTGAACGTGTTCGGGTCGACGAACTGGCGCCCCGGCTGGGCCAGCTCTGCGCGCATCAGCATCGCGAACAGGCCGCCCACGAAGAAGAAGAAGAACGAGGTCACGACGTACTGGATGCCGATGACCTTGTGGTCGGTGTTGACCTTGAAGTAGTCGCGCCAGGAGTGCGCGCCGTGGCTGGCATGGTCGTCGGCGACGGTCTTCTTGCCAGCGGCCCAGTAGAACCAGTAGTCGAATGCGCCCAGGCCGATCAGGAAGCCGATCGGGGCCAGGAACAACGACAGCTCGAGCACCGCGAAGCCGTCGATCACCGGGTCGAGGTCGTACCAGGACCGCATGATGAAGATGACCACGTAGGAGAACGCGATCGCGAGCACCGTGCCCAGCGCCGCCCTGGCCATCCCGGGTCCGCGCAGCCTGCCGACCATCTAGCGCTTCCTTTCCATCGTGGTGCTCACTTCCCGGCGACCTCGCCGAGGTACTTCACGAGGGCGTCGAGCTCCTCCGCCGAGAGGGTATCGCCGTAGTTCTTCGGCATGATCCCCTTCTGGAAGCCGGGCGCGACGCGGGTATCGGGCGCGACGATGCCCTGCTTGATGAACTCGGCGTCCTTGCCGGCGAGGTTCTTGTCGAGATCGGGCCCGGTCTGGCTCTGCGAGCCGGCGTCGGCAAGCGTGTGGCAGGCACCGCAGGCGGTCGCCGCGCCGTTGCCGTCGGTGAAGAGCTTCTTGCCGTCGATGTCGCCGCCGCCGCCTGCCGCGGCCGTGGGCGCCTTCTGCTCGGCAAGCCATGTGTTGAACTGCGCCTTCGTGACGACGAGCGTCCGCGAGCGCATCACGGAGTGACCGAGGCCGCAGAGCTCGGCGCAGACGACGGGATAGTTGCCCAGCCGGTTCGGCGTCACGCGGTATCGCGTCTCGAGCCCCGGTACGGCGTCGATCTTCATGCGAAACGCCGGCACCCAGAAGTCGTGGATGACGTCCAGGGCCTTGACGTGGAAGCGCACGGGGCGGTCCTTGGGCAGGTACAGCTGCGTCGACTTGATCGGCTTGCCGCCGGCCTGCGGATATTCGAACGTCCAGGCGAACTGCTGGCCCACGACGTTGATCCGCATCTCGTCGGCGCGCGCCTCCTCGATGTCGGTGAGCACGATCCAGGCGTAGGAGCACAGGACCACGAGGATGACCGCCGGGATCGCGGTCCAGATGACCTCCAGGCGCGTGTTGCCGTGGATCGGCGGCCCGTCGAGCTGTTCCTCGCCGGGGCGCATCTTGAAGTTGCGCACGCTGAACAGCACGATGATCGAGACGGTCACGAACACCGGCACCGACGTCCAGATCAGGACGTCGTAGAGGTGGTCTATCGGGCCCGCCTGCGTGGAGGCCTGCTCGGGGAACCATTTGATCGCCAGGCCGGCGGCGATTCCGATTGCGGATGCGATCACGCCGTGGACGACCATCCACAGAACGGGCGTTTTCTCGTCGCGGCCTCGTTCCCGGTTCATGCGGCCCGGCATCCTATGGGGTGCGCGCGACGAACGCGATCAGGTACCGCCGCGCCGAGCGCAACGGCGCTCGGCCGCGGCCTGCGGGCCGCCGCCGCGCGCGTCGCGGGGGTGAGTCAGGCGGCGATGGCGGCGGCGCGGTAGCGCCGTGTGTCACGGTACGCCGAGGGTGCGAGCCCGTGATGGCGGCGGAACGCCTTGGCGAACTGGGCGGGCTGGCGGTAGCCGACGCGCTGGGCGACCTCGCGGACGGTCAGCCCGCGGCTCGTGAGCAGCTCGGCCGCGCGCTTCATGCGCACGCTCGTGAGGTGCTCACGGAACGTCGTATCGCCGATCTCGGCGTAGGAGCGCTGCAGCTGGCGCCGCGAGGAGGCGACGCGGCGGGCGATCTCGTCGAGCGACAGATCGGAGCCGTATTCCGTCTCCACGATCGCGACGGCATCGCGGAACAGGCTCGTGCGGTGCCGGACGGTGGCGGGACGTTGAATGGGAATCGGAAGTTCCATGGTCACTGTTACGACCCTGTACCCGCGCCGGGATGAGCCTACAGCCTGATGCTGGCGCGTTGGCACTCTTTGTCAAGACTTTGTCAGGCTGGACTGGCCGCAACGGCGGCGACCGTGCGCTGCGCTAGTGCTCGTCGAGGTCTTCGGGCAGCGCGCGCATCTCGCGCCGCGTGTCGGCGATCCAGCGGATCGTCACCCAGACGGTCAGGATCAGGCCCGAGACGAGCAGAAGGCGTCCCAGCGTCACGCCGACGAGCGTCAGCGTGATGCCGAAGGCCAGCAGGATCGGCTGCAGGCTCGGGCCGGGGAGGTGGATGTGCTCTCCGGGCGGGGGCGTGTCGGGCTCGAGCGTGCTCACGAGATCGTCAGGAGACGTAGATCGCGGCGGCGACGAACGTCATGCCGAACATGAAGAAGATCACGACGGTCGCCAGCAGGCCGGAGCGGAGGTTCTTACGGGCGAGCTTCTGGTCCATGAGGTCGCGAGTTTAGTGATCGCTGCGCTGACTGGAGATGCGCTCGCGCGTAGGACCGGTCCATGTCCCTCCAGGAGCGACTGGCAAACGCTTGAGGGAGGCCCGCCGCAATGGCGGGGCCCGCCCGTGGCGAGATCGCCGGCTGCCTCCGACTCGATGTCTCATACGCCGACGGCGCTGCATCACGAGCGCTGCCGCTCGAGCGCCGGCCCGAGCCCGACACGGTCGTGCTGGCCATGCAACAGGCCGCGCGCGGCTGCTCGCGGGCCAGCGAGCGCAGCCGGTGCGGTTCAAGACCCGCTCGGAGGCGGACGAGCGTTGGCCCCGAGCGCTCTCTACAGCTTGACGTCGAGCACCATCGCACCGAACAGCAGCGCGAGGTAGGCCAGCGAGAACAGGTACAGGCGCAGCGCGCTGCGGCGGTCGGCGCGGCGGTACAGCGTGACGGCGCCCGCGATGAACATGCCCCCGAGGACGAGCGAGGAGACGAGGTACGTCGTGCCCAGGCCGCCGGCGCAGAACGGCAATTGCGTCACGGCCCACAGCAGCACGCTGTAGAGCAGGATCTGCTTGCGCGTCTCGGCCTCGCCTCGCACGACGGGCAGCATCGGGACGCCGACGCGCTCGTATTCCTTCTTCATGAGCAGCGAGAGCGACCAGAAGTGCGGTGGCGTCCAGAAGAAGACGATCGCGAAGAGATACAACGGCATGCCGCCCAGGCCGCCGGTCACCGCCGCCCAGCCGACGAGCGGCGGCACCGCGCCGGCCGCGCCGCCGATGACGATGTTCTGCGGCGTGCGGCGCTTGAGCCAGACGGTGTAGACGAAGACGTAGCCGAGGAAGCCGCAGAACGCCAGCGACGCCGCCAGGACGTTCACGGTCGCCGTCAGCAGCACGAACGACAGCAGCGCCAGCACGCAGCCGTAGATGAGCGCCGCGGGCGGCGACACGCGGCCTGCCGGCACCGGCCGGTTGGCGGTGCGTGGCATGCGCTTGTCGATGTCGCGGTCGTACCAGTGGTTGACGGCGCCCGCGCCGCCGGCCGACAGGTAGCCGCCGGCGACGGTCAGGGCGATCAGCTCGATCGACGGGTCGCCGGCGACCTCCATCGTGCAGACCGTCGTCAGCAGCAGCAGCGACTGCACCTTCGGCTTCGTCAGCGCGACGTAGTCGGCGACAACCTGACGCCACCCCGTCTGGACGGGAGCGACGACTGCCTGCGAGGCCTCCATCAGCGCCCGTTCCCGTACCGGGCAGCGCGCGTGGTCACGGCGGCGGGCACTACGGCGACGTTCCGGCGGGCGCGGGGCTGAGGTCGCTGGACGGCTCGCTCTGGCGGGCGACCTGGCGGCGGATGTCCTTCATCGGCTCCACGGAGCGCACGCGCGGGACGACGTCGAAGTTGTTGACCGGCGGGGGCGACTCCGTGAACCACTCGAGCGTGTTGCCCTTCCACGGGTCGGGCCCGGCGGCGACGCCCTTCTTCAGCGAGCGCACCGCGTTCCACACGGTCAGCATGACGCCGAAGCCGAGCATGAACGAGCCGATCGTCGAGATGAGGTTGTAGAGCCCGAGGTTGCCGACGTCGGGGTACTCGTAGATGCGCCGCGGCATCCCGTCCAGGCCGATCGAGTGCTGGATCATGAACGTCACGTTGATCCCGATGTACATGAAGGCAAACGACCACTTGCCGATTGCCTCGTTGAGCATCCGGCCGGTGATCTTGGGAAACCAGTAGTAGATCCCGGCGAAGATCGCGAAGACCGAGCCGCCGACGAGCACGTAGTGCAGATGGGCGACCACGAAGTACGTGTCGTGCAGCTGCCAGTCGACGGGGAAGACGGCGAGGAAGACGCCGGTGATCCCGCCGATCAAGAAGACGGAGATGAAGCCGACGGCGAACAGCAGCGGCGTCTTGAACTCGACCGTGCCGCGCCACAGCGTCGCGACCCAGTTGAAGATCTTCACGCCCGTCGGGATCGCGATCAAGAACGAGCTGATCATGAAGAAGACGAGCACGATCGTCGCGCTCGGCGTCGTGAACATGTGATGCGCCCAGACGAGCAGTCCCAGGAAGGCGATCACCACCGTCGCGGCGGCGATCGCCTTGTAGCCGAAGATCGGCTTGCGCGCGAAGACCGGCAGGACCTCGGAGATGATCCCGAAGCCGGGCAGGACCATGATGTAGACCTCGGGGTGGCCGAAGAACCAGAACAGGTGCTGCCACAGCAGCGGATCGCCGCCCTGGCCCTGGTCGAAGTAGCCGGTGCCGAAGTGGCGGTCGGTGAGCAGCAGCGTCACGGCGCCGGCGATCACGGGCAGCGCGAGGATCAGCAGGACCGCGTACGTCAGCAGCGTCCAGACGAACAGCGGCAGGCGACCCCAGCCCATGCCGGGCGCGCGCATGTTCGCGATCGTCGCGTAGAAGTTGATCGCGCCCAGCAGCGAGGAGATGCCGGTCAGGTGGATGAGGAAGATCCACGCGTCCATGCCGCTGCTCTCGGAGTAGGTCTCCGCCGACAGCGGCGCGTAGGACGTCCAGCCGGCCTCTGGCGGTGAGAAGAACAGCGACAGGTAGAACACCAGCCCGCCCGCCAGCAGCAGCCAGTACGACAGCGCGTTGAGCTTTGGGAACGCCATGTCGCGCGCGCCGATCATCAGCGGCAGGAAGTAGTTGCCGAAGCCCGCCATGATCGGCACGACGAACAGGAAGATCATCGTCGTGCCGTGCAGCGTGAACAGCGAGTTGTAGACCGACGGCGTCAGGAACGTGTTGTCCGGCGTGCCGAGCTGCACGCGCATGAGCAGCGCCTCGACGCCGCCCAGGATGAAGAAGACGAACGTCGTGACGAGATAGAGGATCCCGATCTTCTTGTGGTCGGTCGTGGTGACCCACGAGACCCAGCCGCGCTGCGGGGGGTCGACCTGGTGCGCGGTGATCTCCGGGACGAGGGTCGCTGTCTCTGTGGCTGGCATCGCTCCTACGAACCTTCGCCCTGATTGGCGGTCTCTTCCTCTTGCGGGTCGGCGTCCTCGGCTGGGCTGTCGCCTTCCTCGATGTCGCGCAACTCCTCCTCGCGGCGCTGCTGGGCTTCCTTGTTGTTGGCGTCGATCTCGTCCCGCTTGTTCTCGAGCCAGGCCTTGAAGTCGTCGGGCTCGAGCGCCACGACCGTCGCAAGCATGTCAGCGTGGTTGCGACCGCACAGCTCGGCGCACTGGCCACGGAACGTGCCCGGCTTCTGCACCTTGAACCACGTGAAGTTCGTGTGCCCCGGAACCGCGTCCATCTTGCCGCCGAGCTCGGGAATCCACCATGAATGCGCGACGTCCTGAGCCACGATCGTCAGCGTGACCGTCGTCTTCGTCGGTACGACGAGCGTCTTGTAGTTGAAGGTGTTGTTGAGCGGGTTGTCGTCGCCGTCGGGATAGGTGTAGCGCCAGATGTAACGCTGGCCGTTGACCTCGATGTTCAGCGCCCGGCCGTTGGGCGGGCGCGGCTGGTAGGCGGACGCGTTCTGGACGTTGACGATGCGCGCCGTGGGGTAGCCGTCGGCGTCGGAGTTGGGCGGATTGCGGATGTCGTCGAGCATCACGAACGTCACGACGGCGAGGATGACGAGGATTCCCGCAGCGCCGAGCGTCCAGCCGATCTCCAGGCGCGTGTTGCCGCGGATCTGCGCGGGCACAGCGTCCTTGCGGGCGCGGAACTTGATGAGCGAGTACAGCAGCGCGCCCTCGACCCCGAAGAAGACGACGGCGGCGACCGCGAGGATCAGTCCGTAGAGCGTGTCGATGCTCTCGGCGTTGGCCGATCCGCCCCCGGACTCCGGCGTCCAGAAGCCCGCCGACGCACCCGTGGCGAGCACGAGGGTGCCGGTCAGCGCCGCGATGAGCGTGAGCGCGAAGACGCGGCGACGAGTGCGAAGGTGAGCGGAGGCCAAGGCGGCGGGCATTCTATTCATGCTGCGGCGATGTGCTTCCCCCATCGTGCACGGCAGGCGGGACCGGTTGCGCCGCCCGCCGCTGCGGGGGTCATGCGCCGCAGAACTTCGGCGGCCGCTTCTCGGCAAATGCGGTGACGCCTTCACGGAAGTCGGCGGACTGCGCCATCTCCTGCTGGACGCGCGCCTCGAGCTCGAGCTGATTGTCGAGGTTGGCATACATCCACTGGTTGAGCTGGCGCTTGGAGCCCGCGTAGGAGGCCGTCGGGCCCGCGGCGAGCCGGTCCAGCAGGGCGAGCACGAAGTCGTGCAGCTCGTGGTCGGGCATGACGTCGTTGACGAGCCCTGAGCGGAGCAGGTCGGAGGCGGCGACGCGCTCGCCGAGCATCGCCATCTCGGTGGCGCGGCCTGCGCCCACGCGCGCGGAGATGAACGCCAGCGCGCCGCCGTTGGGCGCGAGGCCGATGTTCACGAACGCCAGCAGCATGTACGCCGATTCCGCCGCGACGACCAGGTCGCACGCCAGCGCCAGCGAGCAGCCGATCCCCACGGCGGGGCCGTTGATCGCCGCGACGACCGGCTTGGGCATCCGCCGCAGCGTCGTGAGGATCGGGTGGTAGACCGTCGTCAGCGTCGTCTGGACGTCGACTCGGCCGTCGGGGGTCAGGCCGCGCGAGGTGAGGTCGCGCAGGTCCGCGCCCGACGAGAACGCGCGCCCGCTGCCGGTGACGCAGACGGCGCGCACGTCGTCGTCGTCGGCCACGCTGCGGACGGCGTCGCGCAGCTCGATCCCGAGCTGGTGGTTCCAGGCGTTCAGCGCGTCGGGACGGTTGAGGCGGATGATCGCGGCGCCGCCACGGCGTTCGAGCTCGACGGTCTCGTACATGGGCGGAGGCTAATGCACACGGGCGCGTGTATTACCGTGAGCGACATGGCTCGTCCCGTGATCGGCATCTGCACCCCGCTGGAGCGGGCGCGCTGGGGGACGTGGGACCTGGACGCGTTCCTGCTGCCGCGCAGCTACGTCGACGCCGTCAACCGCGCCGGCGCGATGGCGCTGCTGCTGGCGCCCGATCCGGCGCTGGTGGAGGATCCCGACGAGATGCTCGACCGCATCGACGGGCTCATGCTTGCCGGCGGCGCTGACCTGGACCCGGCGGTCTACGGCGCGCAGCCGCACCCGCAGACGATCGGCAGCGTCCCCGAGCGCGACGTTTTCGAGGTCGCGCTCGTGCGCCGCGCGCTGCAACGCGACATGCCGGTGCTCGGCATCTGCCGCGGGATGCAGGTGATGAACGTCGCGTGCGGCGGGACGCTGCACCAGCACCTGCCCGAGCTGCTCGGCCACGAGGAGCACCGCCGCGTGCTCGGCAGCTTCGACGGCGCCGACCACGACGTGCGCCTTGCCCCCGATTCGCTGGCGGCGCGCGCCGCCGGCGAGGAGCTGCACACGACGAAGTCCCACCACCACCAGGGCGTCGACCGCGTCGGCGACGGGCTCGTCGTCACGGGCTGGGCGCTGATCGACGAGCTGCCGGAGGCGCTCGAGCTTCCGGGCAACCACTTCGCACTGGGCGTCCAGTGGCATCCGGAGGCCGACGAGACGAGCCGGCTGATCGGCGCGCTCGTCGAGCACGCCGCCGCGCGCGTGCCCTGATCGCGTCAGCCGAACGCTTCCGTTCGGCCTGACCCCCTACCTATACTCGGCCGTGCTCAGCGCGCTCAAGCGAGGACGATGGATTCGAAGGTCAGCCCCCCGGAGGTCGATCCACCGGAACCCGACGAGGAGCAGGATGACCTCGACGAGGCGATGCCGCGCGTGCAGGTCACGCGCCGCAGCCTTGTCCTCGGCGGCTTCTTCGTCATCTCCGCCGTCGCGTTTCTGTACTTCGTGCTGCCGCAGCTCGCCGATCTCAAGGAGCAGGGCGAGCAGGTGGGGGAGGGCAACCGCCTGTGGCTCGGCGTGGCGTTCGTCTTCACACTCGCGTCCTTCGGCGGCTACGTGATGATGTTCCAGGGCGTCTTCGTACGCGCCGGCACGCGCGCGGGATCGCGGATCGACTGGCGCGCGAGCTACCAGATCACGATGGCCGGCCTCGCGGCGACGCGGCTGTTCGCGGCCGGCGGCGCCGGCGGCATCGCGCTGACGGCGTGGGCGCTGCGGCGCGCCGGGATGCGGCGGCGCACGGTGGCCGACAAGACGCTCGCCTTCCTGATCCTCACCTATGCGGTCTACATGGCGGCGCTCGTCATCTGCGGCTTCGGCCTGTACTTCGACCTGCTGCCGGGCCCGGGGCCGTTCGGGATCACGGTCATCCCGGCGCTCTTCGGGCTGGTCGTGATCGCGCTCGGGCTCGGCCTCTCGCGGGTTCCGCCGGACCTGCAGCGCCGCCTGGAGGGCTTCGCGACGCGCGGCGGGCGCCTCGCGCGGATCGCGCAGCGCCTGGCCAACGCACCGGCCGCGTTCTCGGCCGGCATGCGCGAGGCGCTGTGCCACGTGCGCGAGCGCGATCCGGCGCTGCTGGGGGCGGTCGCCTACTGGGGCTGCAACATCGCGGTGCTGTGGGCCTGCTTTCACGCGTTCGGCAACCCGCCGCCGATGGCCGTGATCATCATGGGCTACTTCGTCGGCTTCCTCGGCAACCTGCTGCCGCTGCCGGGCGGGATCGGCGGCGTCGACGGCGGCATGATCGGCGCGTTCGCGGCCTTCGGGGTGCCGCTGTCGCTCGTCGTCCCGGCGGTGCTCGCCTACCGCGTGTTCACGTTCTGGCTGCCGACGATCCCGGGCGCGATCGCCTACTTTCAGCTGCGCCGCACAGTCGCGCGCTGGCGCGACGAGCGGCCGCCCGGAGAGGTTGCGGCACCGGCCGGCGCGTAACGAGCGTCGAGCACTATACTTTGTGAAGTGACCAGCCCTGACACCATCGAGAACGTCATCATCGTCGGCTCCGGCCCGGCCGGCTACACCGCGGCGCTGTACACGTCGCGCGCGAACCTCCAGCCGCTCGTGATCGAGGGCTTTCTGTGGGGCGGGCTGCTGCAGCAGACGACCGGCGTCGAGAACTACCCCGGCTTTCCCGAGGGCATCGAGGGCCCGGAGCTCATGCAGAAGTTCCGCGACCAGGCCGAGCGCTTCGGCACGCGCTTCATCACCGACCAGGCGACGAGGGTCGAGCTCTCCGACGAGCCCGGCGGCGTGCACAAGGTCTGGGTCGGCAAGGACGAGTACCGCGCCCGCACGGTCATCCTCGCGATGGGCGCCGAGCACAAGAAGCTCGAGGTGAGTGGCGAGGAGGAGCTCAGCGGCCGCGGCGTCTCCTATTGCGCGACCTGCGATGCCGCGTTCTTCAAGGAGAAGCCGACGATGATCGTCGGCGGCGGCGACAGCGCGATGGAGGAGGCGATCTTCCTCTCGAAGTTCGCTTCGAAGGTCGTGGTCGTCCACCGCCGCGACGAGTTCCGCGCGTCGAAGATCATGCTGGAGCGGGCCCGCTCGATCGAGAACATCGACTGGCTGACGCCGTACGCGGTCGAGGAGTTCCACGCCGGCGAGAAGGGCGGCCTGGAGATCGCGCGCCTGCGCAACACGGAGACCGACGAGCGCCGCGAGGTGGCGATCGCCGGCGCCTTCATCGCGATCGGCCACGAGCCGCAGTCGCATCTCGTCGACGGGCAGGTCGATCTCGACGACGAGGGCTACGTCATCACCGAGGGGCGCTCGACACGCACGCGCAAGCCCGGCATCTTCGCCGCCGGCGACGTCGTCGACCACACCTATCGCCAGGCCGTCACCGCCGCCGGCTCCGGCACCCAGGCGGCGCTCGACGCCGAGTGGTACCTACGCGACACGCCCGGCATTCCCCATCCCGAGGGCATGCCGGAGGGCGATCTCGCCGAGGCGCAGTGGGCGCCCAGCCGGGAGTCCTGAACAGCCCCTCACGCACGCGGACCCGGGACCTCCGGTCCCGGGTCGCTGAAGCCTCCATGCGGATCCGCGTACGGTGCATTGCGCTCGGTCGACGTCATGTCGTGCGCCCCGGTGAACCTTCGTGGTCAACCGCTAGGCTCTTTGTAGTCGTTGGCCCGGCCGGGCACACTAGGGCAGCTCCCCAGTCTTTTGACGAAGCACGCACCAGCCGCCACAGGAAACATGGGGTCTGACGGCCTTCTCGAGCGGGAGGCGGAGTTGCGCGCGGTGGACGACCTGCTGCGTGCCGGCCGCGCCGCCACGGGCCAGCTGCTGCTCGTCGAGGGCCATGCCGGGATCGGCAAGTCGGCGCTGCTCGGCGCGGCGGTGACCCGCGCGCGCTCGCACGGCATGACCGTCATGCGCGCCCGCGCCTCCGAGCACGAGCGACAGTTCGCGTTCGGAATCGCGCTGCAGCTCTTCGAGCCGCTGCTCGCCGGCGCCGACGACGAGACGCGCGACCGGCTGCTGGCGGGCTCGGCGGCGCTCGCCGGGCCGCTATTGGAGCGCCCGACGAGCTGGGGCGGCGACGAGGCGGAGGACCGCTCCTATCCGGTGATGCACGGCCTGTTCTGGCTGCTCACGAACCTCGCCGAGACCGGGCCGGTGCTGATCGTGATCGACGACGTGCACTGGGCCGATCGCGCGTCGCTGCGGCTCGTGCTGTACCTCCTGCAGCGCCTCGACGAGATCGCGGTGTCGATCGCCGTCGCGCGCCGCCTCGGCGAGGCGGGTGCGCCCGACGACCTGCTCGGCCAGATCGCGGCGCACTGGTCCAGCCGTCGGGTGCGCCCGGCGGCGCTCTCGCGCGACGGCGGGCGCCAACTCGTCCTGGCCGCGCTGCCCGGTGCCGACGCGGCGTTCAGCGATGCCTGCTGGCGGATGACCGAGGGCAACATCTTCCTGCTCGGCGAGCTCATCCGCGCCGTCGAGGCCGAGGGCTGGGAGCCCGACGCGCAGAACGCCGCGCGGATTGGCACGCTCGCGCCCGAGGCCGTGCTGCGCGCCGTGGCGGTGCGCCTCATGCGGCTCTCCGACGATGCGGCGGGCGTCGCGCGCGCCGTCGCCGTGCTCGGCGACGACGCCCATCTGCGCCACGTCGCCGCGCTGACGCGCCGCGCGCCCGACCGGGTTGCGGCCGCCGCCGATGCGCTCGCCGCGTCGGACATCCTGCGCCCCGCCGACAGCGGGGCGCTGCGCTTCGCCCACCCGCTGCTCGCGTCGGCGGTCTACGCCGACGTCGGGACCGGCGAACGCGCGGCGCTGCACCGGCGCGCCGCCGAGATCCTGCGTGACGAGGACATCGCGCCCGAGCGCGTCGCCGCCCACCTGCTGCCGAGCACCGCAACGGGCGAGGCGTGGGTCGTCGAGGTGCTCGGCGCGGCGGCTGGCCGTGCCCTCGCGCTCGGAGCGGCCGAATCGGCGGCCAGCTACCTGCGGCGCGCGCTCGACGAGCCGCCCGCGCCTGCGGCGCGCGCAGCCGTGCTGCGCCAGCTCGGCATCAGCGAGGGCGCGACTGGGCTGCCGAGCGCGGTCGACCACCTCGAGGAGGCGCTGGCCGTCGCGCGCGACGAGGCCGACCGCACGCTGACGCTGCTCGCGCTCGGCCGAACGCTCGCCTTCGCGGGCCGCCACGCCGAGGCGCTGCGGGCGCTGGACGACGCCGGCGCGAGCACCGGCGCCGAACCGGACGTGGCGGCGCAGGTGCGCGCCGAGGCCGGCGCGCTCGGCGCGTTGGACGCGACACGCCGCGCGGTGCTGCTGGCGCCCGCCGGCGAGCCGGTCGCGTCGCAGCTCGCAGACGCGACGAGCCCCGCGCTGCTGGCGACGCGCTGCATGCACGAGGCGATGCGCGGCGCGCCGCGCGACGAGGTCGTCGCGCTCGCTCGGCGCGCGCTGGCGGGTGATTCGGCGCTCGCCGACCAGGTCGGCGGTGGGACCGTCCTCTTCGGGATCAGCATGGCGTTGCAGTCCGCCGGGGAGCTGGCCTGGAACGACCGCGTCGTGACGGCGGCGATGAGCCACTCGCGCGCGCAGGGCTCGATGATGGCCTTCGCGAGCGCGAGCTTCTGCCGCGGCACGTCGCGCTGGGCGCAGGGCCGTCTCACCGAGGCCCTCGCCGATGCCGAGCAGGCGCTCGACGCCGAGCGCTACGGCTGGCGGCAGTTTCTCGGCGGCGCGTACGGCGTCGTCGTGGGCCTGCTCCTGGACCGCGGCGAGCTTGACGCTGCGGCCACGTGGGCCGCCGGCCACGACCCGCCGGCGAGCGAGGCGGCCTGGGCGACGCTCGCGCCGTGGCACGAGGCGCTCGGGCGCCTGGCGCTGGCCGAGCGCCGCGACAGCGATGCGCTCGCCCATTTCGATGCCTGGCGCGACGTCGTCGACGGGATCGGCAGCCCGGCCTGCTTTGCCGGCTGGCGCTCGGCCTCGGCCTACGCGCTGGCCAGCCTCGGCCGCCTCGACGAGGCGCTGGGGCTGGCAGCCGAGGAGCTCGAGCTGGCGCGGGCCTGCGCCGCGCCGCGCGCGATCTCGGTCGCCCTGCGCGCCCTGGCGCACGCCGAGGCGCACAGCGATCTCGCCCTGCCGATCGCGCGCCTCGAGCAGGCGGTGGCGGTCGTCGCGCCGTCGGAGGCGCGCCTGGAGCACTGCCGCGCGCAGCTCGATCTGGGCACGATGCTGCGCCGCGCGGGCCGCCGCTCGGACGCCGGCCGCGCGCTCGGGGAGGCGCTCGAGCTGGCGCGGACATGCGGCGCGCGGCTTGCCGAGGAGCGCGCGCTGGAGGAGCTCGAGGTCGCCGGCGCGCGCGTGCAGCGCGCGGCCCGGCGCGGCGCCGACGCGCTGAGCCCGAGCGAGCGCCGTGTCGTCGCACTGGCGATCGAGGGTCTCAGCAACCGGCAGATCGCCGAGGCGCTGTTCGTCACGCGCAAGGCGGTCGAATGGCACCTCGGCAACGCCTACCGCAAGCTCGACGTGCGTTCGCGCCGCGAGCTGCCCACGGCGCTGGGCGGCGCGCAGAACGCGCGCGGGTAGCGCGCCTGCGTCAGCGCACGCTGGCGGACGGGCCGCAGGCGGCGACGTCGTCGACGAGCTGGCGGCCGCGCCCGACCGACCAGCGGTCGGCGTCGACGAGCTGCTGGACGAGATCCTCGACCGCGGCGAGCTCGTCGTAGCCGTCGCCGTCGAAGAGCAGGGCGTCCGCGGCGGTGCGGATCGTCTGCTGCTCTTCGGTGCTCAGCTGCACCGCACCGGTCTCGGCCAGGGCCTTGATGACACGGCCGTAGGCCTCGGAGCGGACGTTGTCCATGAGCCTGAGGCTAGCGCGCCTGCAGCGCGTCCTGACCGACGGCCAGCGCGAGGACGAGGCGGCGGTCGATCGTGTGCGCGCTGTCGGCGCTCACGTCGATCGTGTAGACATCGCGCAGCTTGCCGAACTGGCGCGTGTTCTGACCAAGGATCTCGTCGCCGCGCTTGAAGACGAAGTGGTACGGGATCGGCAGCCAGTCGGCGACGTTCTCGACGTAGGGGATGAACCCGACCGCGCGCCGGATGAGCGCGACCCAGAGGTTCTTCTCGGTCGAGATGAACAGCTCCTGTCCGCCGGCGTCGTTGATGCGGAACGTCGAGCGAAACAGGCTCGCGCCGAAGACCTTGGAGATCTCGCCGATCTTCGTGCCGGCCTCGTCGGTGATGTCGTACGTCGCGCGTGGATCGAAGCGCTGGCGCGCCTTGATGCGCAGCAGCTCCGTCGTCTTCGCCGCGTCGAGGTAGAAGCGGATGTCCTCCTTGAACTTGAAGCGCTTCTGCTCGACGAAGCAGATCGGTTCCCCGGGGCCGTCGCCGTCGGGCAGGAAGAACTCGTACTGGTTGATGACGAGCTTGATCTTCTGGCGCAGGACGAAGACGTCGTGCTGGTTTGGGTCGACGGTCATGCGACGAGACTAGTGTCTCGCCCCGGTGTCGCCGTCACACCGGGAGCATTCCTCCCTCGATCGACAACAGCAGGCGCTTGCGCTCCAGCCCGCCGGTATATCCGCCCAGGCGGCCGTCCGAGGCGAGCACGCGGTGGCACGGGACGACGATCGGGATCGGGTTGGAGCCCAGCGCCCCGCCCGCGGCCCGAAACGCCCGCGGCGAGCCCGCCGCCACGGCCATGGCCTTGTACGTGCTCGTCGCCCCGAACGGGATCTGCGCGCACTCCTGCAGCACGCGGCGGCGAAAGCCGGAGGCGGTCAGCGCCCAGTCCAGTGGCACGTCGAAGTCCCGGCGGCGGCCGTCGAAGTACTCGTCGAGCTCGCGCCGGACGCGTTCAAGGCGCGCGGGCGCCTCGACGATCGCCGGCGAGAGCTTCAGCGCGACATCATCGAGGATGCTGTCCAGGCCCCCGTTCTCGAGCTCGTAGGCGATCCGCGCCACGCCGTGCGGCGTGGCGACGGCGACGAGCCGGCCGACGGGGCTGTCGACGAAGGCGTAGGCGATCTGCGCGACCCCCTCGTCGGCGGCGCGGGCGGCAGTGCGTGCGGCGAGCGCGGCGGCTTCGCCGGGGTGCAGCTCAGGCGGTGGCAGGGACATCTCGCAACTCCTTGCGTAGGGTCTTCAGGCCGTCGGCGGCGGCACGCCGCGCGGCCTCCTCGCTGCAGCCCAGCGCGCGAGCGATCTCGGCGTGGGTCAGGTCGGCGGCGTAGCGCAGCGTCAGCACCTCGCGCTGGCGGGTGGGCAAAGCGCGCACGCGCTGCCAGTGGTCGGGAGGGTCGCCATCGGCGGCCGAGGTCGCCGATCCGGCCGCGCGCTCGTGGATCTGCGCGACCGGCACGGGATTGCGCCCGCGCGCGCGGTGCACGTCGAGCGCCTTGCGGTGGGCGATCGTCAGCACCCAGCCGCGCAGGTTGCTGTCGGGTCGCAGGCGCGGGTAGGCGCGCAGCGCCGACATGAACGTCTCCTGAAAGGCGTCGTCGGCGTCGTGGCGGCCGAGCGACGCGATGAGAAAGCGCAGGACGTCGTCGCGATGCGCGTCGAGGAAGCGCTGGAAGGGGGGCAGGCGCGCGGTGGGCGGGTTCTCGCGGGGCACGGGGATAGAACGATCGCGGGCGCCGATCCGTGAGGTCCGGCCGCGCCTAGTCCGGCACGAGCGCGTTGATGCCCGTCAGCGCGCGGCCGATGATGAGCTGCTGGATCTGCGACGTGCCCTCGTAGAGGGTTGTCACGCGCACGTCGCGAAACCAGCGCTCGACGGGGTGGTCGCCGACGTAGCCGGCGCCGCCGTGGACCTGGATCGCCTCGTTGGCGCACCACTGCGCCGCCTCGGTCGCGTAGAGCTTGGCGATCGAGGTCTCCGTCGTGCACGGCCTGCCCTGGTCGCGCAGCGCGCCCGCGCGCCAGACGAGCAGCCGCGCGGCGTCCGCGCGGACCTTCATCTCGGCGAGCATCGCCTGCACGAGCTGAAAGCTGGCGATCGGCCGGTCGAACTGGCGCCGCTGCCTGGCGTATGTCACCGACTCGTCGACGCAGCCCTGGCAGATGCCGACGCAGCCCGCGGCGACCGAATAGCGACCGGAGTCCAGCGCGCTCATCGCGATCGTGAAGCCCTGGCCGACCTCGCCGAGCAGCGCGTCGTCGGGCGCGAAGACGGCGTCGAGCGAGATCGAGGCCGTGTCGGAGCCGTGCAGGCCCATCTTGTGATGGATCGCCTGCGTCCGAAAGCCCGGTTGATCGGTGTCGACGAGAAAGCAGGCCAGGCCGCGGTGGCGCAGCGCAGGGTCGGTCTGGGCGAAGATCAGCGCGACCTTGGCGTGGGTGCCGAGTGAGATCCACATCTTCGACCCGTGCAGCTCCCAGCCGCGGTCGACCCGCGTGGCGCGCGTGCGCTGGCCGGCGGCGTCCGAGCCGGCCTCGGGCTCGGTCAGCCCGAAGCAGCCCAGCCACTCGCCGGCGCACAGCCTCGGCAGGTACCGGATCCTCTGCGCCTCGGTGCCCCAGGCAAGAATCGAGCTGCAGACGAGCGATGTCTGCACGGAGATGACGGTGCGCATCGCGCTGTCGGCGCGGCCGATCTCCTCGACCACGAGCCCGTAGGTCACGTAGTCGAGGCCTGCGCCGCCGTACTCGCGCGGCACGATCGCGCCGAGGTAGCCCTGCTCGGCGAGCTTGGCGACGAGCTCGAGGTCGAAGTGCTCGTTGCGCGCGTTCTCCCGCGCGCGGGCGACGATCTCGCGGTCACTGAACGACCGCGCCGTCTCGCGGATGAGCTGTTGCTCGTCGGAGAGGTCGAAGTCCATCGTCCGCCGGACGCTAGCGTGCGGGCCCATGCGCGTGCTCCTCATCGGCGGCGGCTGCCGCGGCCTTCGCCTCGCCGAGAACCTCGTCGCCGACGGGCACGCCGTGCGCGCGGTCACGCGCGACGAAGCCCATCGCGGGCGGATCGAGCAGACGGGGGCGGAGTGCTGGATCGGCGATCCGGACGTCGTCGGGACGCTGCGCTACGCGCTGGAGAACGTGACGATCCTCGTGTGGGCGCTGGGCACGGCCGGCGGCAGCGCCGAGGCCATGGCCGCCCTGCACGGGCCGCGGCTGCACATGATGCTCTCCAAGACGATCGACACGACCGTGCGCGGCGTCGTCTACGAGGCCGCCGGGACCGTCGGCGCCGCGACGCTCGCAGCGGGTGCCGCCGAACTGCGGCGCACGTGCGAGTGCAACGAGATCCCGTGCGTCGTCGTCGACGCCGATCCGGCCCGGCGCGAGGCCTGGGTTGCGGCGACACGCGCGGCGATCGACGGGCTGCTCGGCGTCTGAGTCAGCCGCGACGCAGGCGGCGATCGACGGGCTGCTCGGCGTCTGCTCAGCCGCGGCGCAGCAGCGGGCCGGCCATCCGCTGCCACGGCGAGCGCCGTCGCACCGAGCCGAGCGCGCCGCGGCGCACCGGGTTGCCATCGTTGTAGGCGACCTCGACGCCCGCCCGCAGGTCGTGCGTCCAACCCCACTTCGGGGCTCTACTGCCGCTTCCGTGGGTTGATGGTAAGCGGTTCTGACGGGTAGCTTCGCCGGTCGTCGCGGTCAAGCACCGCCTCGGTGGTGGGCGGTGGACCCGAGTCGGATTGGGTGCTCGT
>Ga0136614_10000088_pt1 | contig 34168 bp, 32 predicted proteins | sample AntDrymUQ2792106_2_FD_106643 | JGI IMG/M metagenome (GOLD analysis project Ga0136614, IMG submission 106643) | Polar desert sand microbial communities from Dry Valleys, Antarctica - metaG UQ279 (21.06) | ecosystem: Environmental > Terrestrial > Soil > Desert | place: Antarctica: Dry Valley... | reverse complement strand
GCGGCCCCGGGGTACGCCACGTTCAACCTGGCTGTAGCCCGTACGTTTAGCGCCGGACCGGCGAAATTGCGCGCTTTTCTCCGGATCGACAACCTTCTGAATGCGCGATACATCGGATCGGTGATTGTGAATGAAGCGAACGGGCGCTTTTTCGAGCCGGCGCCGGGGCGCTCCTGGTTGCTTGGACTCGACGCGAGGATTTGATGAGACGACTGTTCCAGCCCTGCTCGTTGAGTTGTGTGTCCATCGCGATGCTGCTTCTTGCCGCCTGCGGCGCGCCCGTCCCAGCTCCCGCACCTGCTCCTGCGACGGCGAGCGGTACGCCACCGGCGCCCATCGTCAGAGTTCCGGTCGAAACCGTTGACGCAGCACCTGCGCCTGCGCCCGCGTCCGCTGCGGTGCGGCTGGCGGCACTCGATCCTGCTCTCGAGAATTGGAAGCGCACTGCCGCCGAAAAAGTTTATGCGGTCAATCGCGCTCAGCTATTCGACGGCCGCCCTGAGCATCTGCTGCGAGCAGTGATCGTGGTCGAAGTCACGGTGGACCGCGAAGGCCGGGTCACGCGCTCCAAGATTCTGCGCTCCCCGGGTATTACGACGCTGGATAGCGCCGCGCTAGGCTCGCTCAAGGCGGCTTCGCCGTTACCTGCGCCGCCGCCGAGACTCGTCGCTCGAGGCCCGCTCGTCTTCTCTGAAACCTGGTTGTTCCGAAAGGACGGGCGCTTCCAGCTGCGAAGCCTGGCACTGCCGCAGGAGTAAAAAAGGCATCATCCGGAGGCTGAAAGTGGCCGGAATGGCGCCTTGAGGGCGCAAATGTGTCAACCTGCGCTCCGGCACGGCGTTAGCCGCTGCAGAGTCAGTGGATCGGCCTTTGGATTCGACCGGATGGTTCGGTTAACGACTCAAAGCATTCCGAAACAATCGCGCCAATCTTTTTAACCCACCCGTTCCAGGATCTCAAATATGAAAAAGCTACTTGCTGTTCTGATCGCTTCCGCGTTCGCGACCGTCGCGTTCGCGCAAGACAAGATGATGAAAGACGAGAAGAAGAAGGCTGAAGCCACCAAGCCGTACGGCAATACGCCGACGGAAAACAAAGCACCTGCTGCCGCCACGACGTCGGCCACGCCCGCCGCGGCCCCGATGAAAGATGCGCCTATGGCCACGGACATGAAAAAAGACAAGAAGTCCTTGACTGCGGAAGAGAAAAAGGCCGCGAAGACGGAGCGACGCAAAGTGCGCGCTGAGAAGGCAAAAGAAGACATCAAGCAGGATGTAAAAAAGCCGTAACTGATTTTTGAGGCGGTATAAGAGCAGGCATTGTGACCTGCTCTTTTTTTTGCCTCTTGTGTTCCAATAAGTTGTGAGACCGAACAACGACACGCTGCTGCGCGCGCTATTGCGCAAGCCGACCGACTACACGCCGATATGGCTGATGCGCCAGGCCGGGCGCTACATGGCCGAATACAACGCGACGCGCAAGCGCGCGGGTAGCTTCCTCGGCCTGGCCAAGTCGCCTGACTTTGCTACCGAAGTGACGCTGCAGCCGGTCGATCGATTTGCGCTTGACGCCGCGATTTTGTTTTCCGACATCCTTACCGTGCCCGACGCGATGGGCCTGGGGCTGTATTTCGTGGAGGGCGAAGGCCCTAAGTTCGAGCGGCCGATTCGCAGCGAAGCCGATGTCGATCGACTCGCCTGCCCGGATCCGAACGTCGAGTTGCGTTATGTCACCGACACCGTGCGCCAGGTTCGCACAGCCCTTGGCAACCGCATTCCATTGATCGGCTTTTCCGGCAGCCCGTTTACGTTGGCGTGCTACATGGTCGAAGGCGGCGGCTCGAGTGATTTTCGCTTGATCAAGTCGATGCTGTACGCACGGCCGGATCTGCTGCACCGAATACTCGAGGTCAATGCACGCGCGGTGGCGGCGTATTTAAACGCGCAGATCGAGGCGGGCGCGCAGGCCGTGATGGTGTTCGACACATGGGGCGGCGCGCTGGCCGACGGTGCGTATCAAACATTCTCGCTTGCGTACATGCGCAAGGTCATCGATGGGCTGCGCCGCGATCATGCAGGCGAGGGTGTGCCGTCGATCGTCTTCACTAAAGGCGGCGGGCTGTGGCTTGAAGAGATCGCGGATTCGGGATGCGACGCGGTCGGCCTCGATTGGACGGTCAATCTGGGTGAGGCGCGTGCGCGGATCGGTGACCGCTGCGCTCTGCAGGGCAATCTGGATCCGATGGCTTTGTTTGCGGCGCCGGCGCAGATCGAAGCCGCGGCAATAGCTGTATTGGACTCGTTCGGTCCGCCACGAAGTGCGAACGGCGCCAGCCATGGTCACGTATTTAATCTGGGCCACGGGATCTCCCAGTTCACCCCGCCCGATAGCGTCGAGATACTGGTGACCGCGGTCCATGACCATAGCCGCCGAATGCGCGGGTGAGCGATCACTTCACGGTGCCGCGCCAAGCCGCCGCGGTTGAGCAGTGCCACTTGACTTATGCACAAATCGGCGCGCCGCCAGAACTGGCGCGGCTGTCGAAGCGGTTTAGCGCGGAAACGCCGATAGGTTCGAGCTATCCCCCGGAAACATAAAGGGATTTTTATGACGGGAAAGTTACGCGCAGGGGTCTGCGCGAATGTGGTGCCCCGGCCGCCTAACGCCTCCCGAATGTTTTCCACAAACTTGTCCACAGCGTGCGACTCCGACGCCAATGCTGTGGAATCAGCTAGTTAACCGAACTTGTTCGAGCTTTGCATGACGAGCGCTGAACAAATTGCCGCGCGTTATGCGCAAGTCGTCCTCGACGTGCCCTTGGCGCAGCCGCTCGAATACGCGTTGAGCCACACACGTGCTGGCTCCGCTGAGCCCGGGCTTCGGAGCATGGTTCCGCTTGGTCGGAGCGCACAAATCGGGATCATTGTTGGCATTAAGGATCGGCCGTCAATCGACCCGAGCAAGATCAAGCCGATTACCCGCGTGCTCGACGAGATCGCCCCGCTGTCGCCGCATTGGCTGCAGCTGACCCGCTTTGCGGCGGAGTACTACCAGCATCCATGGGGCGAGGTGGCGCTGCCTGCGCTGCCGCGGCTGTTACGCAGCCCGCCCGGGCAGCGCTACGAGCAATCGCTCGCACGACTGCGCCAGCGCTCGATGGCGCGATGGACCGAAACCGCTCTGCCCCCGGTCAAGATGACGGTTGAACAATCGGCAGCGATCGACGCCATGAAGCGCGCTCGTGGATTTGCGCCGCAACTGCTGTTCGGAATTACCGGTAGCGGCAAGACCGAGGTTTACCTCGCAGCAATCGAGCGCACGCTTGCATCGGATGCGACGGCGCAGGCTCTGCTCTTGGTACCCGAAATCAATCTGACGCCGCAGCTCGAAGCGCTATTGCGCGCGCGCTTTCCCGATGAGCCGGTGGCCGCGCTGCACAGCGGCCTGGCCGACGCTGAGCGCGCGGCCGCATGGCTGGCGGCCCATGAAGGCCGCGCTCGGATCGTCGTCGGCACCCGGCTCGCTGTGTTTGCATCGATGCCGCGGCTTGCCATCATCGTCGTCGATGAAGAGCACGACCCGTCTTACAAGGCGGGCGAAGGTGTGCGCTACTCGGCGCGCGACCTTGCAGTCAAGCGTGCGCAGCTGCTCGAAATTTCAATCGTGCTTGGCTCGGCCACGCCGTCGATCGAGACCTGGGCGCAGGCGCGCGCCGGGCGCTATGCGTTGCTGAAACTCACGCAGCGAGTCGGTCTAACCAGCGCGCCGCCGCCGATCGAGTTGGTGGACGCGCGAATACACAAGCCGCAAAACGGGTTGTCGGCGCCGGTCGCGCAAGCGTTGGCCGACACGCTCGAGCGCGGCGAACAGTCGCTCGTTTTCTTAAACCGCCGCGGCTACGCACCGGTCGTGACGTGCGAGGCGTGCGGCTGGTTATCGAACTGCCCGCGCTGCTCGACGTTCGCGGTCTTTCACAAGCCGGACCGTACGCTGCGCTGTCATCACTGCGGTTACTGCGCGCCGGTTCCGCGTGCGTGCCCGACCTGCGGCAATCAGCATCTGAAAGGCGTTGGCCAGGGAACGCAGCGCATCGAAGAGACGTTGCAGGCGCTGCTGCCAGCAGCGCGCGTGGCTCGCATCGATCGCGATTCGACGCGGCAGCGTCACACCGCGAAGGATGCGCTCGACGCCGTGCATGCAGGCGCGGTCGATGTGCTGGTCGGCACACAGATGATCGCCAAGGGGCACGACTTTCAGCGTGTATCGCTGGTGGTTGTGCTCAACCCCGATGGCCAATTGGCATCGCATGACTTTCGTGCGCCGGAGCGATTATTTTCAACTTTGATGCAGGTCGCGGGCCGCGCCGGTCGCGCGGGCCTGCCGAGCAAGGTGCTGGTGCAAACGCGCTTTATTCAGCATCCGCTGTTTGCGGCACTGGCACGCCATGACTATGCGCAGTTCGCGCAAGCGCAGCTTGCCGAGCGCACGGCGGCACGCATGCCGCCGGTGACGCATCAGGCGCTGCTGACTGCTGAGGCACGCACGATGGATACCGCCCTGGGATTCCTGCGCAAGGCGCGCGCTGCGGCGCTACCCAACGCTGCAGATCCTGCGCCGAAGGTGCGCCTGTTCGATCCGGTGCCGATGACTTTGCAGAGACTGGCGGGAGTCGCGCGCGCGCAATTGCTGGTCGAGGCCGATCAGCGAAGGCACCTGCACGCGCTGCTCGCAACCTGGCTCGGTCAGTTACGCGCCCAACGCACGGCAGTGCGCTGGAACATTGAAGTTGATCCGATCGAGCTGTAGCAGACGCTACTTGATCGACGCGACCATGTACTCGACTGCAGCGCGCAGCTCCGCATCGCTTGCGTTGGCAACAGCGCCTCTGGGCGGCATCGCGCCCTTGCCCTTGATGACCGACGCCGTCAACGCATCGATGCCCTGGCCGACTCGCGGCGCCCATCCCGCTTTGTCGGCGAGCTTGGGCGCCCCGGCCACGCCGGTGGCGTGGCACACATTGCAGCCCGACGTGAATACTTTGGCGCCATCGAGCTTGGCGGAGGTGATCGGCCCCGCAACTGCAGCCGGTGCCACGGGCATTGCGACGACGGCAGGGGCTGCGGGTGCTGCGGCGGGGGCAGCGGCCACGGTAGGTGCCGCCGGCTCCTTGAACTTCGCTCCCGACTGATTGGCCATGAATGCGACCGCGCGCGCCACTTCGATCGCGTCGAGGTTCGAATTGCCGCCCTTGGCCGGCATCTTCTTGAACCCCTCGACGGCATGCTTGACCAGCAAATCAAAACTTTGCCTGATGCGCGGCGCCCAGGCAGCCGCATCGCCGGTGCGCGGCGCGCCGTCGACGCCGGTAGCGTGACAAGCGCTGCACGAAGCCTTGTAGACCGCCTCTCCGCTCTGCAATGTCTTTGCCATACCGGCCGCTGCGAACACGACGGTGCCGACCGGTTGCATGCGTGCGGCGATCGCCTTGTCGCTCATCGCGTCGGAGCCTGAAACGCCGCTGCTCGCGCTGCGCACCACGTAGGTCGCCAGCAAAATAATGATGACTACCGGCACGATGAACGCCAAAGCGATGACGGTTATCAACTGGCGCGGTGTTTTGATCAGCGAATTGCCGTGGTCAGACATCAGTGCTCCGGTGAGAGGCGCGAAATTATAGCGGTGGCGCTACCATTGCATTCCTATCCGCGCCCGTAGCTCAGTGGATAGAGTACTGGCCTCCGAAGCCAGGAGTCGTGGGTTCGAATCCCGCCGGGCGCGCCAATCACCGCAGGTAGTTACAGCAAATTCGTCCGTCATGGCCGTGCCAGCACCCGTTCCAACCAACATCACGCTGCACGCCACGTCTCGCGTGCTCGAACTCGAATACGACGACGGCCGCAGCTTCAAGCTGCCGTTCGAGTTCATGCGTGTGTACTCGCCGTCGGCCGAAGTGCGCGGCCACGGCCCGGGCCAGGAAACGCTGCAGGCGGGCAAACGCGAGGTCACGATCAACGGATTGCAGCCGATCGGCCACTATGCGGTGCAGCCGCTTTTTTCTGACGGACATTCGAGCGGCATCTACTCGTGGGAATATTTATACGACCTGGGCGTGAATCAGGCGCGTCTGTGGAACGACTACCTGGCGCAGTTAAGTGAAAAAGGCGCCAGCCGCGATCCGAGCGCGGCGTCAGATGCTGCCAAGCCAGGCGGATCGGCTTGCGGTCATCATGGATAGCCACGTCGTGGCTAAAAAAGCTGCAACCACGCACTTCGGTTTCACCGAGGTCGACGAGTCAGATAAGGCGCAGCGCGTGGCGGGCGTGTTCGATTCGGTTGCGTCGAAGTACGACGTGATGAACGACGTCATGTCGGCCGGCATGCATCGGCTGTGGAAATCCTTCACCGTGCGCCACGCCAACGTGCGCGCGGGCATGAAAGTGCTCGATATCGCCGGCGGAACAGGGGACTTGGCGAGCGCGTTTGCCAAGCAGGCGGGCGCCACGGGCCAGGTGTGGCTGACTGACATCAATGCATCGATGCTGGCCGAAGGGCGCGACCGCTTGCTTGATCGCGGGCAGATGATTCCGCTGGCCCAGTGTGACGCCGAGCGCCTGCCGTTTGCCTCGGCCTACTTCGATGTCGTGACGGTCGCTTTTGGGCTGCGCAACATGACGCGCAAGGAAGCGGCCCTGGCCGAGATGCAACGCGTGCTCAAACCAGGGGGGCGTTTGCTTATTTTGGAATTTTCGCGTGTGTGGCGGCCATTGGCCCCCATATACGACGCATACTCGTTCAATGTTTTACCCTGGTTGGGAGAGAAAATTGCCGGAGACGCGGAGAGTTATCGTTATCTTGCAGAATCCGTGCGCGTGCACCCACCGCAAGACGAACTGGCGGAAATGATGGAACATGCAGGGTTCGACGCCGTCCAATGGTTCAACCTGACGGCGGGCGTTTGTGCCTTGCACGTCGGCACCAAGTATTGATCTGACCTCGGAGGTCAAATGAGAAAAGTATTTACGGGCAAGCTTTTGGCGGCAGTAATGGTAGGCGCCCTTGCCGCCAGCTTCGCATTCGATGCCGAAGCACAGCGCCGCATGGGCGGCGGCAGAAATCTCGGCAAGCAATCGGCGCCGGTGCAGCAGCGTCAGGCGACTCCGCCGCCGCAGCAAACACCGCAGGCCGGCAACGCGCAGCAAACACCGGCGGCCGCAGCAGCGGCGCGTCCGGGTGCGGCCGCGGCGGCTGCGCCACGCAGCCCTTGGCGCGGCGCATTAATGGGACTCGCGGCCGGTCTCGGCCTCGCTGCGCTGGCTTCGTACTTTGGGTTTGGTGAAGCGCTGACGATGTTTCTAACGGTCATTTTGGTCGGCATGGTGTTGATGCTGATCGCCGGGTTCGTATTGCGCCGCATGCGGGGCGGCACGGTGGCCCCCGCGTACGGCGGTGCGGCCGGTGGACCCGCGTCGAATCAGGCCGCGAGTTCCCCCGGCACGTACAAGCATGTCGGCTATGAGACTTCGCCTGCGCCGGAACAGCGCAGCACTTTGTCGGCGATCGGCGGCGGCGCGCGTCCGGGCTCCGCAATGGATCAGTTTGCGCACGGCGGCGCCGCGGCCGGCAGTCCCTGGGGCATTCCGGACGGTTTCGACACGGCCGCGTTCCTGGGCGCGGCCAAAGCCAACTACGCCAAGCTGCAACAGGCGTGGGACAGCGGCAATCTGGACGAGCTGTCCGAGTTCACCAGCAATGACATGTTCATTGCGCTTACGCACGAGCTGCGGGCACGCGGCGGCAAGACAACTACCGAAATCGTCGCGCTCGATGCGGAACTGCTCGGCATCGAATCAAATTCTGTCGAGCACATTGGAAGCGTGAAGTTCGACGGAACGCTGCGCGTCGATGGCGAGATCGAGCGGGTCTCCGAGGTATGGAACCTCGCCAAGCCCGTGCGCGGCGGCGGCTGGGTCCTCGCGGGCATTCAGCAGCTCGCGTAACGAGAACGAATACACCACGCTAGAGGGCGCTGCGGCGCCCTCTTCTACATCCAGGTCTCCGATGATCGACCAGGTAGCGAGCTCAACCGCAATTACTCTGCTCAATCGCATGCTGTCGCGTGAAGCGTGGGCGCGCGAGAAGCTCGCGCCATTTGCCGGGCGCAGCGCGCGCTTCGACGCGGCACCTTTTGGTTTGACGCTGCAAGTGGCAGACGACGGCACATTCGCCGCGGCCGACCAGGGTGAGCCAGCGGTCACGATAGGCGTCGCGCTGTCTTCGCTGCCGCTGGCGCTGTTCGATCCGCAGGCCGCGATGAAGGATGTGCGGCTCAGCGGCGACGCCGAATTCGCGCAAGCACTCGCGTTCGTGTTGCAGAATCTGCGGCCGGAGCCGGAAGAGGAGTTGTCGCGCTTTATCGGCGACGCGGCTGCGCAACGTTTGGTCGGTTTTCTTCGAGCGAGTGTGTCGCAATGGAAGCAAATCGCCGAGGGCATGCTCGATAACACCGCGCACTATGTGGTGACCGAAAACCCGATGGTCGTCGGCCGCGATGAACTTGACGTCTTCAACCAGGACGTCAATCGTCTGCGCGACACGGTCGCCCGGATTGAAAAGCGAATCGATCTGCTGGCGCGCACGTAACACCGCTGCGTAGTCGACGGCGCGCACACCCTACAATCGCCGCCCATGCGGCTTCTGCGCTTGTTTCGCATCCTTGCGGTTGTCTGGCGCTATCGGCTCGACGAAATTGTCGTAAGCAGTTTGAAGAACCCTGCGCTGGTGCGGCTGGTCGGCTGGACGACCTTTGGCGCGCCGCGCGAGCCGCGTGCGGTGCGTTTGCGGCGTGCGCTCGAAGATCTCGGCCCGATTTTTGTCAAGTTCGGTCAGGTGCTGTCGACACGGCGCGACCTTCTGCCCACCGACATGGCCGATGAGCTGGCGCGGCTGCAGGACCGCGTGCCGCCGTTTGCGTCCGACGTTGCGATGCGCGAGATCGAGCGCGGGCTGGGCCGGCGCATCGACGCGGTGTTTTCCTCGTTCGAACGCGAACCCGTGGCGTCGGCGTCCATCGCGCAGGTGCATTTCGCGGTGTTGAAAGAGGGCGTGCACGCGGGCAAGGAAGTCGCCGTCAAGGTGCTGCGGCCGAACATGCTGCAGGCGATCGAGAAAGACTTGTCGCTGCTCGATACGGGCGCCCGGCTGATCGAAAAATTGTGGCGCAACGGCAAGCGTCTGCGGCCGCGTGCGGTAGTCGCCGAATTCGACAAGTACCTGCACGACGAGCTCGACTTGATGCGCGAGGCGGCCAATGCATCGCAGCTGCGCCGCAACTTTGCGGGCTCGCCGCTGTTCGTCGTGCCCGAGATGTATTTTGACTACTGTAGCGACAACGTGTTGGTCATGCAGCGCATGACCGGCATTCCGATCAGCCGCATCGACCAACTGCTGGAAGCTGGCATCGACATCAAGAAGCTGTCGCGCGACGGCGTGACGATTTTCTTCATGCAGGTGTTCGACCACGCGTTCTTCCACGCCGACATGCACCCGGGCAACATCCTCGTCGGCACCGAAGGCGATCAGTTCAACAAATATATCGGTCTCGACTTCGGCATTGTCGGCACGTTGAGCGAAACCGACAAAAATTATCTGGCGCAGAATTTTCTGGCGTTTTTCCAGCACGATTACAAGCGCGTCGCGGAGCTGCACATCGAGTCGGGCTGGGTGCCCGAAGACACGCGCGTCGACGAATTGGAGAATGCGGTGCGCGCGTGTTGCGAGCCGGTGTTCGACAAGCCGCTGAAGGACATTTCGCTCGGCCAGGTGCTGATGCGGCTGTTCCAGGCGTCGCAGCGCTTCAACGTCGAGGTCCAGCCACAGCTGGTACTGCTGCAGAAAACGCTACTCAACATTGAAGGCCTCGGCCGCCAACTCGATCCCGAGCTCGATCTGTGGAAGACGGCCAAGCCGTTTCTGGAGCGCTGGATGGAAGAACAGGTCGGCTGGCGCGGCATGGAAGCGAGGTTGAAGCGCGAAGCGATGCAATGGACCTATCTGTTGCCGCAACTGCCGCGACTGGTGCACGCGGCATTGATACGCCATTCGGAAGCCGATCGATTGATCGACGAAGTGCGCCTGTTGCGTCGCGAACAGCGCGTCACCAACATCTGGTACGCGGTGGCGACCGTACTGTTGATGATCGTCATCGGGCTGGCGGGCTGGGCGGTCTGGCGTGCTTGATGCCGCATTTGCAACCCTTCATGCCCGCCTGCAGGTATTAGGGCATGCGCGGCATTGACTGCCTGCCCCTGCCCGTTATCGTTGCCTTTCACTTTGAGACTTCTTATCGCCATGGACCCAAACACGCCACTGATTTGCCGGTCGCTTCCCGCTGTGCTCGCGCTCGTCTTGAGCGCGTGCGGCAGCGGCGGCGATTCGGGCAGCCCGGCGCCGGCGCCGCCGGTGGTACCGCCGTCGGTGGGGCCAGCCCTCACGTGCACCGGCGCAGAAAATTTTTCTGCGGTGGCCGACACGAGCGTGACTGTGGGCAAGGCCGCCGGCGCCGTGCTGGCCGGTTGCAGCGGTGCGGTCAGCAGCGTGCAGTGGACGCAAACCGCCGGCCCCGCGGTTGCTCTGCTCTCCGCGAAGTCGCAGGCGATCAGCTTCGAACCGCCGAGCGCCGGCACGTATGGCTTTACGGTTGCATTTGTGGATGCAGCGCAGGTAGCGCGCACCGCGAGCGTCAGTGTCAACGTGGTTGCAGCGTCGGCGCCGGTGGCCGTGCTGCTGCGTGTGGATCACGCGGCGCGCAAGAGCGGCAACGTATCGTTGCGCGCGTGGCCGGCACTGGCGGCCGGCGAAACCAATACGTGGACGCAAATTTCAGGGCCGCAGGTGACGCTCGATACGAGCGACCCGAATCGCGTGCTGTTCGTCGCGCCCGAGGTCACGCGTGACACCGCATTGACGTTTCGCGTGACGCGCCGCACGGCCAGTGGTGCGACCGACACCGACGACGTGTTCGTGCTGGTTGAGAACTACGCGCAGGCGCCGCCGGATCCGAGCGGCAATCTGCCGTTCGTGTTCAGTGATCTGCATGTGTCGCGGACGTATCCGTATCGCGCCAACGGCCCGTTTGCCGGTGCGCTGGTGAGCTGCACGTACGACGCGGGCCTTCAATACACCGGCGGCTCGACCAATCTATGCCCGCTGTCGACGCTGCCGTTTTTGCATCAAACGACGGCGGGCGCGATCCCGACGGTCGATCAGGTCATGGATCGCGTGATCGTGTCGCACGACTGGATGGGCGAAACCTTCGAGCAGCTGCTGCGAACACTGCCCACGCAAGACATTGCACGGCTGTTCAATGGGGTGACCGCGATCGTGATCGGCGCGCAGGTGCGACCGAGCTTTTACTACGCGCTGACCGGGGCGATCTACCTGGACGCCGATAACTTCTGGCTGACCGCCGCGCAGCGCGACGTGATCAACGAGGCGCCGGACTTTCGCTCCGACTTCGATCGCGACCTGATGTACTCGGGCGTCTGGCGCTACACGGCGAATAACCAGAATATTTTCCTGTCGTTCCCCGCAACGTCGAGACTCTCGCGCGACGTTGCGTATCTGGTGCAGGAAGCGGGCTGGCTGCTGTATCACGAGCTGGCGCACGCATCGGACTTCATGCCGCCCGCAGCGCGCGCATTGCTGAACAACTCGCTGTCGGCGTGGGGCAACATCTCCCCGCGCTTCCAGGCGCGGCAGCTGCCGTCGGATTTGATGTCAGGAAGTTTTCCGCTGCAATCGCCGCAGCTGGCGGGTCTGGCGCAAGTCAAATTCTTCGGCGCAACGGCCAATGCGACGCAGCGCGCGTACACACCGAACGACGTCGCCAATTTCTTCGCTGCCGATCGCGCGACCGATGAATACAACTATTCGACCACGCGCGAAGACATCGCGATGACGTTCGAGGAGTTCATGATGTTCCGCAATCACGCGTGGCGGCGCGACGTGGCGATTACCGACAAGATCGGGCCCGCCACCACCAGCAACAGCCTGATCGTGCGCTTCGGCCAGCGCGGGCGCATCGGCGAGGCGACGATCAAGCCGCGCGCACGCTACGCGGTCGGCGAGCTCGCGCCGTGGGTCAATCTCGCGGAGGTCGACAATCTGCCAGCCCCGATCGCGATGCGAGCCGGCGACAGCTGGGCCAGCAACCTGATCGTTCCCGCGCCACCGGGAGGCATGGCCGGGCCGCTTGCGCTGCGCAGCCCGCTCGACATGGCGACTGACCGCGCGCTGCTAATGCGCTCGCTATCGGGCAATCGTGGCGGGCATTGGACGCCGAATGAGCGCTGGTTGAAGCGTTCCGGCGTTACGCGCTAGCCACGAGCAACGATGCGCAACGCATTACAGAAGTGTTTCCTGTTGCCGCTCGTTGCGCTGCTGCTTTTGTGGGCGGGAAGCGCGGCTGCTCAGACCGACCGCGGACTGTTCTGGAAGGTCGAGAAGGACGGCAGGACAAGCTTTCTGTTCGGCACCGTGCACGTATGGAAGCGCGAGTGGCTGCCGCTCAATCCGGGCATCGAGAAAGCATTTGCCGACGCCAAGACGCTTGCGGTGGAGCTCGACCCCGCCAAGATGGATATGGCAAGCGCCGCGCGGCGAATGATGCTGTGCTGCAACGAGACGCTCGAACGGCAACTCGGCAAACCGCTGTACGAACAGATCAGAGCGGAAACGGAGCGGATGGGCCTGCCCGAAGCGGCGATTGCGAAGATGAAGCCGTGGGGCGCGATGCTCGTGCTGGCGGCAACCAAGCTGCAGCAACTGGGCTTCTCGCCCGACGCCGGCCTCGACAATTACCTGATTCAGAAAGCCAAGGCGAGCGGTAAGCGGATTATCGAGCTCGAGTCCGGCGAACAGCAGCTCGCCGTGATGGATGGATTGAGCGCGAGATCGCAGACAGCGCTGCTGGTCGAGTTGTTGGCGAACATCGATGGCACGCCGCAGGTGCTCGACAGCATCGTGGCTGCCTGGAAAAGAGGCGATGCCGGCGCGGCTTTCGCGCTGAATCAAAAAGACTTGAGCGATTCTGAAGCAAGGCGCGAGTTCGAAGACAAGTTCCTGTACCAGCGCGACGTGGCGATGACGCGCAAGATCGAAGTGCTGCTTAGTCAGCCGGGATCGCACTTCATTGCCGTCGGGTCACTGCATCTGGTCGGGCCCAGAAGCATCGTTGAGCAGCTCAAGGCGAAGGGATATCGCGTCGAGCAAATCTAAAACGGCCGGGCTTGCTTCATAATGCGCGCCGTCTTTCTTGGCGCGTATTGATGGCACGGACCCGATGACACTCCTCGGCTTTATCGCGCTGTATCTGATTGCCTCGGTCGGCATCGGCGTTTACGCCGCGACGCGTGTCAAAAGCACTTCGGACTATGCGTTGGCGGGGCGCTCGCTGCCGCTGTTCGTGATCGTGGCCACCACGTTTGCGACGTGGTTCGGCTCCGAAACCGTGCTCGGCATCCCGTCGAAGTTCGTCGAAGGCGGGTTTCGCAACACGGTTGAAGATCCGTTCGGCGCGGGGTTGTGCCTGATCCTGGTCGGCATGTTCTTCGCGCGCAAGCTGTACAAGATGGACCTGCTGACGATCGGTGACTATTACCGGCGTCGCTACGGGCGTGGCGTTGAAATCTTCACCTCGATCGTGATTCTGATCTCCTACCTCGGCTGGGTGGCCGCGCAAATTACCGCGCTCGGACTGGTGTTCAACCTGCTGTCGACCGGCGGCATCAGCGTCGTCGCCGGCATGACGCTGGGGACGTTGATCGTGCTCGCTTACACGCTGTTCGGCGGCATGTGGTCGGTGGCCCTGACCGACACGTTCCAGATGGTGATCATCATCGTCGGCCTGTCGCTGATCGCAGTGTTTGCGGCCGATCAGGCGGGCGGCGCGGGCCGCGTGATCGAGTACGCGCAATCGCGCGAGATGTTCCGATTTTTTCCCGACGGCGGCGTGCGCGAGTGGCTGTTCTGGACGGGGGCTGCGATCACCATCATGATCGGCTCGATTCCGCAGCAGGACGTCTTTCAGCGCGTGATGTCCGCGAAAGATGCCGATACCTCGGTCAAGGGCCCGATCATCGGCGGCATCTCGTACATGGTGTTCGCGCTGGTGCCGATCTTTATCGGGTTGTCGGCGTTCCTGGTGATGCCGGACGTCGCCAATGCGCTGCTGAAGGAAGACTCGCAAAAGATCCTCCCGACTCTTGTGATGGAACGCATGCCGGTCTGGCTGCAGGTCGCGTTTTTCGGTGCGTTGCTTGCGGCGATCATGTCAACCGCGTCGGCCACGCTGCTCGCGCCGTCGACCACCTTCGTCGAAAACGTGCTGAAGAACTTCGTGGAAATGAACGACAAGCAGAAGCTGCGCAACATGCGGCTGACCGTCGTCGCGTTCACTGCGTGCGTGCTGATCTATGCGATCATCATGGAGGGCACGCCGATCTACGAACTGGTATCGAAGGCTTATCAGTTCCCGGTGGTCGGTGCATTCTGGCCGCTGGTATGCGGGCTGTATTGGCGGCGTTCAACCACGCAAGGCGCGATCTGCTCGATCGTGCTCGGCATGGGCACGTGGGCGCTGCTCGAGTTCACGCCGCTCGGCAAGGAGTTTCCGGCCGTGCTCGGGGGGTTCTTGATGGCCGCGGCGGGAATGTTCGGCGGCTCGCTGCTTTCTACGCCGGACGCTCAAGCCCAGCACACAGCGTAGCTTCGCTATCCGCTCTGACCCGCCAGGGATCTGAAGTCCTGCGCGTAGTCGTTTAATTTCTTGTCGAGCGCGACGCGCTGTTCGGGTGTCGCATGATTAATCAACTGCGCGATCAGCTCCGCGCTGCCGCGCCGGTACGACTCTGCACGCATGCGCCGCTCGGACTCGGGCGCCGTATTGAGTTGCGCGAAATACGTCCGTATCCAGCGCGTGGCCACCTCTTCGGTCGGGCGCTCTGCATGAATCTTGCGGAGCAGTGTGATGAACTCCCGCTGGCGGCGCTCGCGCTCGTCGATCCACCAGGTTGCATCGGTGGGCCGGTTCGCCAGTGACTTGCGGACGATCTCTTTCTGTTCGTCAGTGAGCCGGCCGAACCACGATTCGGCCCGCTCCGCATACTTCTTGACGCGTTCCGCGCCGGCGTCTTTTTCGGCGCGCACAAACTCGCGGCGGGCCTTGGCGGCGTCGGCGGCGATCTTCTTGGCCGCGCGGTCGATCTGCTCCGGCGACAAGGTCAGCGCAATGTGCGCGATATCGGGCGCAGCTTTTTCTCCGGCGGTCATCATGCGCGCGTTCAACTGCTGGTTGAACTCGAGGACGTCGGCCGATGTGACCGAGCCGGCGAGTTTGGCGCGCGTCCTGTCGAGGAACGCCACGTAATCGCGCAGCTGTGTCGAGCGATGCCAGGCCAGCAGCGAATTAACGCGCTCCTTGACCGTGAACTCCTGTTCGGGAGTCAGATCGACATAGCTGTTGAGCTGGAACAACGCCAGCGTGTCGGCGTTGTTGTAGCCGAGCTTCATGGCGGCGCAGCCGGCCATGGAAATCACAAGCGCGAAAATTGCCGCCAGAGCCGCGGCGCGACGTGGAAAAGAGCCGGATATCAGTGAACTAGAATCGATTCGCAATCGAACCTCCGCTGCCTGACTTGAGTCAACGTGCACACACCGCGCCACGGACCGTGAAAACCGCATGAATGTCGTGATACTTGCCGCCGGACAGGGTAAGAGAATGGGCCCGTCGCCCACGAAATCCCTGCCTAAAGTACTTCACCTCGTTGCCGGCAGCCCTATGTTGGCGCACGTGCTGGACGCCGTCGGCGCGGCCACCGCTGGAATGCCCGCAAATATAGTGGTTGTGGTTGGCCACGGTGCACAAAAGGTGCAAGAAATGTTCCCTTCGACATCCGCGGCGGGCCGCTCGCTGCGCTTCGTAGAGCAGTCGCGACAACTCGGGACCGGCCACGCGGTACTGCAGGCCGCACCGCTGTTGGACGATGCGGCGCCTACGTTGGTTCTATACGGCGATGTGCCGCTGATCCGCCCAGCCACTATTAAGCGACTGTTCGAGCTCGGCGACGATGTTGCGCTGCTGACGGTGCAGCTGGCGCAGCCGGCCGGCTATGGCCGCATCGTGCGAGATTGGCACGGCCATGTGCTGCGCGTTGCCGAAGAACGCGACGCCAGCGAAGAAGAGCGCAAACTGACAGAGGTCAACACCGGGATTCTGATGGCACCCACTGGCAAGCTGAAGTTGTGGCTCAAGGCACTAACGAACGAAAACGCGCAGCGTGAGTACTACCTGCCCGACGTGGTTGCGCAGGCGGTGGCGCAGAAATGCGCAGTGATGGCGGTGCAGTGCACCGACCCGGATGAGGTGCGCGGCGTCAACAGCAAGGAAGAGCTGGCGACCGTCGAGCGCCTCGCACAGCGGCGCGTCGCGAGCGAATTGATGGAGAGTGGCGCGACGTTGGCCGATCCGGCACGCATCGACGTCCGAGGCAAGCTGGAGGTCGGCGTCGACGTATCGATCGACGTCGGATGCGTATTCGAGGGGTACGTCAAGCTGGAAGACAGTGTGCGTGTCGGCGCGTACTGCGTGTTGCGCAACTGCGCAGTGGGCGCCGGCACGGAACTACTGCCGTTTTCACACCTCGATGGCGCCACGATCGGTGCTGCTGCGCGCATCGGCCCGTATTCGCGCCTGCGCCCCGGTGCGCAGTTGGGTGACGAAGTGCATATTGGCAATTTTGTCGAGGTCAAGGCAAGCACGCTGGGTCGCGGGTCGAAGGCCAATCATCTGGCGTACGTGGGCGATGCGACGGTCGGCGCCAATGTAAACATCGGCGCCGGTACCATTACCGCGAACTACGACGGCGCGCGCAAGCACCGCACCGTTATCGGCGATGACGTATCGATCGGCTCTAATGCGGTGCTGGTCGCGCCGGTGACGATCGGCCGCGGCGCAACGATTGCGGGCGGCTCGATCATTTCCAGGAATGCGCCCGAGGGCAAACTGACCGTAGCGCGCGCGAAACAAACGACGATAGACGGCTGGAAGCGGCCGAGTAAAGAGAAGAAGGTTTGATATGTGCCGCTGGAAGCGGGAAATCGAAAGGAAGAAGGTTTGACATGTGCGGCATCGTAGGCGCGGTGGCACTGCGCGACATCACACCCGTGCTGATCGAAGGCCTGCGCCGGCTCGAATATCGCGGCTACGACTCGTGCGGGGTTGCGCTGCTGCAGAAGGGCGCGTTGACGCGCTCGCGCAGCACGGCGCGCGTGGCCGAGCTCGAAAGTCAGATCAAGCAGTCGGCGCTCACCGGCACTCTGGGTATCTCGCATACGCGCTGGGCCACGCATGGTGCGCCGGTCACCGGCAACGCGCATCCGCACTTCTCGCGCAGCGAAGTCGCCGTCGTCCACAACGGCATCATCGAAAACTACGAATCGATTCGCGCCGACCTGAAGCGTGGCGGCTACGAATTCGTGACGGAGACCGACACCGAAGTCATCGCGCATCTGATTCATCAACTGTATCGCGGCGATCTGCTGGCCGCGGTGCGCGGCGCGGTCGCGCGCTTCAAAGGTGCCTATGCGATCGCCGTGATGCACAAGGGCGAACCGCAGCGATTGGTAGGCGCGCGCAGCGGGTCGCCGCTGGTGGTTGGGCTGGGCCACGAAGAAAATTTTCTGGCATCCGATGCGATGGCGCTGGCTGGCACCACCGATCAGATCATCTACCTGGAAGACGGCGACGTCGTTGACATAGATCTCAAACGTGTGCAGATCGTCGATGCGTCCGGTGCGCAGACAAAGCGGCAAGTGCACACCGTCCAGGTGACCGCCGGCGGCGCCGAGCTCGGGCCGTATCAGCATTACATGCAGAAGGAAATTTTCGAGCAGCCGCGCGCGATCTCCGACACCATAGAGAGTATCGAGTCGATCACGCCAGAGCTGTTCGGCGCGAACGCGGCGGAGTTGTTTGCGAGCGTCGATTCTGCACTGATTCTTGCGTGTGGCACCAGTTACTACGCAGGACTGACCGCCAAGGTCTGGCTCGAATCGATCGCCGTTTTACCCACACAGGTCGAAATCGCGAGCGAATATCGATACCGCGACAGCGTGCCGAACCCGCGCACGCTGGTGGTCGTGATCTCGCAATCCGGCGAAACCGCCGACACACTCGCCGCACTGAAGCACGCACAGTCGCTCGGCATGAAATGCACGCTCGGCATCATCAACGTGGCGACCAGCGCGATGGCGCGGCAAACCAGGCTGCAGTTCTTCACGCGCGCCGGGGTCGAGATCGGCGTCGCGTCGACCAAAGCATTCACGACTCAACTGGTCGCCCTGTTTCTATTGACGTTGACACTCGCGAAGCAACGTGGGCGTCTGGACGAAGAAGCCGAACGCAAACACATCCGCGCGCTGCGCCATCTGCCGGCGGCGGTGCAAGCCGTACTCGCACTCGAGCCGCAGGTGATCGCCTGGGCGCAGCAGTTCGCGCGCAAAGAGCACGCGCTTTTTCTCGGGCGCGGGTTGCACTATCCGATCGCGCTCGAAGGCGCGTTGAAACTGAAAGAGATCAGCTACATCCACGCCGAAGCGTACCCGGCCGGTGAACTCAAGCACGGCCCGCTGGCGCTGGTTACAGCCGAGATGCCGGTCGTCACCGTGGCACCGAACGACGCCTTGGTCGAAAAACTTAAATCGAACATGCAAGAAGTGCGCGCGCGCGGTGGCGAGCTTTACGCATTTGCCGACGCCGATACTCATATCGAAACGGCGGCGGGCATCCAGGTGATCCGGCTGCCCGAGCATTACGGGCCGCTATCGCCCATATTGCACGTCGTGCCGCTGCAACTGCTCGCTTATCACACGGCGGTGGCTCGTAAAACGGACGTCGACAAGCCGCGCAACCTGGCGAAGTCGGTCACTGTCGAATGAAGCGTTTTCTGATTGCTTATGCAGCGAGCGGCGTTTTGTTCATCGTCATCGATCTTCTGTGGCTATCGCTCGTGATGAGCAAGCTCTTCAAGGCCGAGATGCCGCAGCTGATACTGGACCATCCAAAGCTTGTTCCGGCCGTAATTTTCTATGCGTTGTATCCGATCGGCATCGCCGTGTTCGGCGTGCTGCCCGCGATCGCCGCTCAGGACTGGGTGCGTGCGGCTGCGATGAGCGCGCTGTTCGGATTTCTGGCGTACGTGACCTATGAGCTCACCAATTTGGCGACGCTCCGGGGATGGTCGGCGCAAATCGCGCTGATGGACATTGCATGGGGCGCAGCGCTGTCCGCACTCGCCGGTGCGGCTGGGTACTTTGCGGTTCGATTCTGGGCCGAGCGCTAGCACATCTCGTCTCCGTCGCCGCCGGCATCAACGTTTTTCCGTAACGGATTTGCGTAGGGTCACGACCGTCGGCGAACCGCGCCGGTAGGTGTCAGTCGAATCGTTCTCGACCTCGAACGACTCAGCGGAAATGGTGGCAGGCAGCGCGCAGCGCGCGACGGCCGGTTACGGGCCGGACATCGACGTGCTGGCATTCCCCCCGGATCAAGCGGAACTCCGCCACCTGCAGAAGCGCGCAGCAGAGCGTTGGCGCGAGCTCGAGCGACGCGCGCGCGTAGCGCTGTTCTTCGGCGCTGGAATGTTTCTAGCGTGGGCAGCCGATGTTGGCGCGGCTTTCGAGATCGGCCATGCCGGTGGCTCGGCGCTGTTCGGCTTGGCCAGTATTCCGATCGCTATCGTTGTGGCGCTGGCCCATTTGTACGGGCGTTGGGCGCTAGAGCGTGCGACTCGCGGCCGCGCGGAGGTGCAGCAGCGCTACGCCGACGCAACACGGCGCGAGGCGGCGCCGCTGCTCGAACTCGCCCGCGACGATGCTGTCGTTGCGCAATATCTGCGCTGTGTGGGCCGTCAGCGACGCGCACTATCGACCGTGGAACGGGTTGCGCTCCATGCGTGGGCTCAAGGACGTCGGTAGGAGGCAGTGCACAGTTCGGCGTGAGACGTGGGCGGCTGTATATTGGAATCACCATGGCCGAATCCGCAAGCGCACCACCCGAACAATCCAATGTCGCCCCTGCGTGGCTGGCCGTACTCGGTCGCATGATCGGCCGGCTGCGGCTGGTGGTGCTGGTGCCGGTGTTGGCGGTGCTGTTGGCGGCGCTCTCGCTGTTTCTGCTCGGCGCGGTGCAGGCCGTGACCGCCGTCTGGCACGCTTGGTCCGATGCATTCACGGGCGCGATGAATTCGCCCCAGTTGTCGATTACGTTTTTGAAAACTGTCATCGTGATGCTGGAAGCGGTCGTGTTCTTCCTGATCGGGGTGGGCTTGTACAGCTTGTTTATCGCGCCGCTGAACCTCGCGATTGCGCTGGGGGTGGACACTCTGCACGACCTCGAAGACCGCGTGGTGCGGGTCGTCGTCGTAATTCTTGCGGTGACGTTCCTGGAGCGGTTTATCCAGTGGCAGGAGCCGCTACAGACCCTACAGTTCGGCGGCGCACTGGCGGCGACTATCGCGGCGCTGGTGCTGTTTCAGTACTACAGCCGCACCGTCAAGCAGGAAAAGGCGCCTGAAGACGCGGACACGGAGCATCGTTCGAAGAAGCAAATGTTCGAGCACGATCGGGAAGCGCATCAGATGAAACCGGCGGCGACTGACGCGCCGTTAAGCGAGCACAAGCGAGGCGAAAAAAAATCGGCCGAGCGGTAAGCCGGCCGATTTATCGGTAGTCGATTGAACCGGCAAGTGCTAGCGGGTGCTTTTCTTGATATCGCTTTTGACATCGCCAAAGGTGGAGCGCACTTTTCCGCCCACTTTCTCGGCCGTGCCTTTAACTTCCAGATCCTTGTCGCCGGTCGCCCGGCCGACCGTTTCCTTGATCTTGCCGGTGACCGTGCTGGTACGTCCCTTAACCTGATCTTTGTTCATACGAGCCTCCTTTGTCATGGGCGACGCCCAAGACCCCAGTCGAGGCAAAGGACATGCCTGGCAGTAGCCCTCAGCGCACCGCGAGTCCGCCCGCACGAATTGTTGAAAGGCACGCGGGTACGCTGGATATCGGTGCCGTTGATGGCGGCGGCACGCGCGTGACCCTACGCATGCCGCTAAGTTGACACAGCGCGCAGGGCTCGAAGATGGCTTAATGCTAGTCGGAAGTTTTTTTCTTCGATCGTGGCGCCGTATCGACCGGGTCCGACTCGTCGAAATTCTGCGGCGTTTTGGGTACATCGGGGAGCACTTCAGCGACCCGGTTGCGCGCATCGGTGTCTTGTTGCCCGTTTTTCAAGTCGTCATGCGCCTGCGTCATAACTCTACGCGCCGGAGTCAATTGCTCATCCGCCGACTCGTCACGCTCATTCGGTTGACGCAACTGACGCGGAGTTGCCGCCGGATCGTCAGTGGCCAGCACGCGCTTGGTGCCGGTAAATGCCGTCGTCTGTTTCGAACTTTCGCTGGGCATCGGGCCCGAATGCTTACCTTGCTTTGACTTTTCTACAATTTTTTTCATCGATATCGATTTGCGCGGACGCGTTACTCATTGTTTGAAGTAGTGCCATACCGTAGCAGACCACAGCGCGGGCAGCTGGAAGTCTGGAACCTTTTATCCTTAGGAGCGAGACAACGGCAAGTCGAGCGCCGATTCATCTCCGCCCGGACGGTCGCCCTCTTGTGGTGCAACTAAGATGCTTGCGATGCGATCCTCCAGCGCTGGGACGACTAAAGCCGGTTCGAACCATCCACAGGTTCAAATTTCAAGCGATCAGTTGCTGGCAAAGGTTTATGTGCCCGATGTCGAGAACGGGTTTTATCGCGGCACGCGATTCGACTGGTCTGGCGTGATTTCCAGTCTGGAATGTGCAGGGCATCGTTACTACGGCGCCTGGTACACCAAGTTCCTTCCGGAGGTGCACGATTTTATTTACGACAATGGGGACATCGTTGCTGGACTACAAAGTGCCATCACCGGGCCGGCCGAGGAATTTCCGCAGCCCCAGGGATACGGGGCAGCAAAACCTGGCGCAACCTTCGTCAAGCTAGGAGTCGGGGTTCTGCGCAAACTTGACGACTCCCCCTACAGCTCCTATGGGAATTACGAAATCATCGACTCCGGCACTTGGTCCGTTCGCGCGGACCCGGCGTCCGTCGAATTCGAGCAGGCGGTGACCGACCCGGCGTCAGGCTGCGGCTATCAATACCGAAAGACCATGCGCGTCGCGTCTGGACGTTCCGGATTGGCCATTGAGCATTCCCTGCGCAACATAGGCCGAGTGCCAATCGAGGCTGAGCAGTACAACCACAATTTTCTAACGCTGGACAGTGCTCAGATCGGCCCCGACTTCGTCATCACGTTCCCGTATCCGATCCAAGCCGTCCGACCAGATCCGCAGGTCACCACAGTGGAGGGCAACGAAATTCGCTTCGTCCGACGCCTAGCGAACCAAGATGCTGTGAGTTTTCCTATTGTTGGCTTCGGTATGGAAGCGCGCGACTACGATTTTCGCGTCGAAAATCGTCGTACAGCCGTTGGAGTGCGGGTCACGGGAGATCGGCCATTGACACGAATGGCTCTGTGGTCGATTCGGACCGTGCTTTCGATCGAACCATTTATCGATGTCAGCTGCGCGCCCGGCGAGAGTGTCTCCTGGACTTACACGTACAGCTTTTACACGCTCGATGCCTAGCCGGCGCGTTCGATAGTGTTGAATGCAAGAATTGAGGTGCGGTTGAGGGCAATAACCGATAGGCCGAACGGTCCCCAAACGCTTATCTTGCTTTCCGCTATCACGTCGACCTTGTCGCCAAGGAGTTGTTTTGGATTTCGCGTACCCGCGGCCGCAACTGCGCCGCCCGCAGTGGACTTCGCTCAACGGCATTTGGCGCTTCAGGTACGACGACGATCGTGCCTTCTCAATGCCGTCAGACATCACGGAATGGCCGATGCAGATCGTCGTTCCGTTTCCGCCGGAATCGGTCGCCAGCGGAATTGGCGATCGTGGGTTCCACCGTGCGTGCTGGTACGAACGCGATTTTGAACTGCCGGTCGCCGACGAGCGCGTCATCCTGCGCTTTGGCGCGGTCGACTATTCGGCGCGTGTTTGGGTCAACGGTCGCTTGGCGATTTCGCACGAAGGTGGACACACGCCGTTCTGGGCTGACATCACCGATTTGCTCGACGAGTCAGCGAAGCAGACCGTCACGGTCTACGTTGAAGACGATCCGCATGATTTGAGCAAACCGCGCGGCAAGCAGGATTGGCAGCTCGAGCCGCATTCGATCTGGTACCCGCGCACTACTGGCATTTGGCAGACAGTTTGGCTCGAACGCGTAGCGCGTACCTTCGTTGAAAAGATTCGCTGGACTCCGCATCTTGAAGCCTATGCGCTGCAGTTCGAAGCGCGAGTCACCGGTGACCCATCGGATGATTTGGCGGTGGAAGTCGTTTTGTGTCACGGCGAGCGCTTGCTCGCGAAAGACCGCTATCTCGTAGTCAACCGTGAAGTGGACCGGATGATCGTGCTTTCCGATCCCGGAGTCGACGATTTTCGAAACGAGCTGCTATGGAGCCCCGAACGTCCGACGCTGCTGGACGCCAAGATCCGCCTACTGTGTAACGGTGAAGTAATCGATGAGTTCGATTCCTACACCGCGCTGCGTTCAGTGCACATTCTGCGCGACCGCTTCATGCTCAACAGTCGGCCCTACATGTTGCGCATGGTGCTTGACCAGGGCTACTGGCCGGATACGCTGCTTGCGGCTCCAAGCGATGATGCACTTCGAAAAGACGTCGAGCTTGTAAAGGCGATGGGCTTCAATGGTGTACGCAAGCACCAAAAGATCGAGGACCCGCGTTATCTTTATTGGGCTGACCGGCTGGGATTATTGGTGTGGGAGGAAATGCCGTCGGCATATCGTTTCACGCGCACCGCAATCAAGCGCACGGTGCGGGAATGGAGTGAGGCGATCGAGCGCGATTACAGTCATCCATGCGTTTTCGTGTGGGTGCCATTCAATGAATCGTGGGGAGTACCCGACTTGACGGCGAAGCATTCGCATCGCCACGCCGTAGAGGCTCTGTATCACCTGACCAGAACGCTCGATTCGACGCGCCCAGTCATCGGCAACGATGGTTGGGAGAGTAGCGCGACCGACATCATTGGCATCCATGACTACGACGCGAATACCGAGCACATACGTCAGCGATATGGGCCAGAAATCAAGCCGGAGCAGTTGTTCGACCGTCGTCGTCCCGGGGGCCGCATTTTGACGCTCGACGGCTATCCGCATCGTGGACAGCCGATCATGCTGACCGAATTTGGCGGCATCGCGTTTACAAACGGCGCGAACGTGGATGCCGCAAAAACGTGGGGTTACACATCAGTCAGCAACGAGGAAGAATTCACCAAACTTTTCCAGGAGTTATTGCACACGGTGATACACACGGCCCTTTTCAGTGGCTTTTGCTACACGCAATTCACCGACACGTTTCAAGAAGCGAACGGTCTACTGTGTGCCGACCGTACCCCGAAAATCCCTTTGGAGATCATTGCGGCGGCAACGTCCGCTTCGGCGACGCACGTGCGCGGGGTCGTGTAGTGCATCGTCTGCAGTTGACAAAGCCCGATGGACGATGCTTGACGCTTTACGCGAATCATCCGCTGAGCGCCGGCACCACAGCACCCAGCCCGTTTGCGGAGCCGCTGAACGCGAGTCCGCACCTGCGCTGGCACCCGCTACGTGGCGAGTGGGTGACCTACGCCGCATACCGGCAGAACCGAACTTTCTTGCCGCCGCCGCAATACAACCCGTTGGCGGTGACGACTGACCCCGGTCAGCCAACGGAGCTGCCCGATAGCGATTGGGATATTGCTGTCTTTGACAATCGTTTTCCATCGCTTACATCCACAGCTGAAGCGGCAGATACTCTGTCGGAGTTGATCGTTCCGACCGCGCTCGCGTCCGGTCAGTGCGAGGTCGTGGTTTTCGGACGAGATCAGACACCGCTGGGCTTGTTACCGCTCGCACATATCGAATTGTTGTTTGAGGTGCTCGCTGATCGCACCGATCGTTTGGCGCGGCGCCCAGAAGTCAACTACGTGTTGCCGTTCGAGAATCGGGGCGCAGAAGTCGGCGTCACGCTGCACCATCCGCACGGCCAGATTTACGCATACCCAGTCGTTCCGCCGGTGCCGGCGCACATGCAGAAATTGGCCGCGCAGCATTATGCGAACGCGGGTCGCGGAGTGTTGCAAGAACTTATAGAAGGTGAACGGGGCGACGGGCGGCGCATGATCTACGAGGGTGCGCATGCAGTTGCATTTGTGCCCGTGTGCGCGCGTTATCCGTATGAGGTATGGGTCGCACCGATCGAGCCTGTGCAAGACTTCACGACACTATCCAACCAGCAGCGGGCCGATCTCGCGCGTGCGATGAAGACGGTGCTATTGAAATACGATGGGCTCTGGCAGCGGCCGTTTCCGTATCTGATGGCGTGGTACCAGGCACCTACCGATGGACAATCGCATCCAGAGTGCCATCTGCACGCGCAGTTCTATCCGCCCTATCGCTCCCGTGACCGTTTGAAGTACCTGGCCGGGACCGAGATCGCTGCCGGCTTTTATGCAATGGATGCCCTGCCTGAAGACAAAGCGCGTGAGCTGCAGCAGGTCGAGGTCGCCTTGCAGTGAAGTCTTTTGAAGCGGTGTTCGGAGGCGTGCCAGCCGCTATCGGCCACGCGCCGGGCCGTGTCAATTTGTTAGGCGAGCACACCGACTACAACGACGGCTTTGTACTGCCCATAGCGATTCCGCAGCAAACGCACGTCGCCATTTGCCGCAGCGCCAGCGCTACCTTCACTCTGTACGCAGCCACGCTTGAACGCACGGTGACTTTCACGCTCGACGCACCTCCTTCGGAGCGCTTTGCGACGTATGTTTACGGTTGCATCGCTGAAGCGCGTGCCGCCGGCTTTGAAATACCTCCGCTCGATATGCATCTGTCATCGAATGTTCCGATGGGGGTTGGACTCTCGTCGAGCGCCGCGCTGGAAGTGGCGACGCTGCGCGCGTTGCGCGCCTTACTACAGCTGCCGCTGGACGACGTCTTTCTCGCACAGCTCGCACAGCGAGCGGAGGTGCAACACGCCGGCGTGCGCTGCGGGCTGATGGATCAGATGGCCGCTAGCTTGGCCAATACAACACAGGCGCTGTTTCTGGACACCCGAACCTTGGAACGTCGCTTGATGCCGCTGCCGCCGGAGTCTGCTGTCGTAGTGCTTGATTCAGGTATTACGCGATCGTTAGCTACCAGTGCATTCAATCAGCGTCGCGCCGAATGCGAGGAAGCCGCGAAACGTCTCGGTGTACGGGCTTTGCGCGATATTGGTGAAAGCGAGCTGTCCACGGTTGAGGCCCTTGACGATCCGTTGCGGCGACGGGCGCGTCATGTGGTCACTGAAAACGCGCGAGTGTTACGCGCGGTGCAGTGTTCGAACCCAAACGACTTTGGTTTGCTTATGAACGCATCGCACGCCAGCCTACGCGACGACTTTGAAGTATCTGTGCCTGCGCTGGATCGCCTTGTGGCGCTGCTTCAGGCCGAGCCGGGAGTTTATGGAGCGCGGCTGACCGGTGCCGGGTTTGGCGGCGCTTGCGTTGCGCTCTGCAAGAACTCGACGCTAGAGCGCGTGGCCGACAGAGTTCTGAACCAGTACGCGCGAGAAGGTCTTAGCGGAGCCGTGCTCGTGCCCCCTGCGTGACTCGCCTACGTATCGTTGAGCGCGGCGTTGGCCGTGTGAAGCGTTAGCGCTGAAATCTCCTGCGCCTCTTGCCTTTCATGGCGCGCGCGCAATCGTTTGAATGCAGTCAACGCCTGGGCGACTACCTGATCCATGTTGTAGTACTTATATGTCGCTAGACGTCCAACAAACGTCACATCAGCGCGCGCGTCGGCCTCGGCCTCGTAACGCTTGTACAGCGCGGCGTTCTCGCGCGTTGGCACGGGATAGTAAGGATCGCCCTCGGCTTGCGGATATTCGTAAACGATCGACGTGCGCGAATGCGTTTGACCAGTAATGTGCTTGAACTCGCTGATGCGCGTGTAGGCGTAATCATTGGGATAGTTAACGGTCCCAACGGATTGAAAGCGCTCGACCGGCAGCGTGACATGTTGAAACTGCAGGCTGCGATACGGCAGCTTGCCGAACTTGAAGTCGAAGAACGCATCAATCGGGCCCGAGTAGATCATGTGCTTCCAAGGGATTAAATTGACGATGTCTCGGTAATCGGTGTTCAGCATTACTTTGATGTTTGGGTGATTCAACATCGCCTCGAACATCCGCGTGTAACCGTGCAAGGGCATAGCCTGAAACGTGTCTGTGAAATAACGATCGTCGCGGTTGGTGCGAGTCGGCACGCGCGATGTGACGCTAGCGTCCAATTCGGACGGATCCATGCCCCACTGTTTGCGCGTGTAGCCGCGAAAAAACTTGTTGTACAAGTCACGGCCCACTTTGTTGAGGACAACATCTTCCGACGTTCGGACGTCGGGGACCTTCTCGGCCACCGATTCGAGAAACTGTTCCATCTCGAACGAACTTAACTTAAGACCGTACAGACTGTTAACCGTGTCAAGGTTGATAGGTATAGGAACAAGTTGACCGTCGACACTCGCCAGCACCCGGTGCTGATACGGCCGCCACTGTGTATAGCGGGATAAATAGTCAAATGCGTCCGCCGAATTGGTATGGAAGATGTGCGGACCGTATGGATGAATGAGTACTCCGGCGTCGTCATGGCGGTCGTACGCGTTACCGCCGATGTGCGGTCGCCGATCGACAACCAACACGCGAAGATCCAGAGCATGTGCGAGGCGTTCGGCCAGCACGCTGCCCGCGAATCCTGCGCCCACAATCAAGTAATCGAATCCGCTGTACGAAGTCGGGGATGCAGAGTTGCCCATAAAATGTTCTGGCTTCATGAAGGACGGAGGTAGGGCAAGCAGCGAGCCTACTGATGACGCCACCCACTTCAGCGACGCACGGGTACGCGACTTGCTTTTAAGCCAGCGCGTTGCTTTTCTGTGGTTAATAAGAATGGTAACGCCGCTTTTCCGTCGCGGTATCCCAATGGAAGTCTTATGCAAACACTGATCGTGTTCTCACACTTGCGCTGGGATTTTGTTTATCAGCGCCCGCAACACCTGCTTTCGCGGCTGGCCAAGCACTATCGGGTGCTGTTTTTTGAAGAACCGGTGCAGGGAAAGCAAACTCCGTTCTTGGAACGCTTCGCGCCGTGCGCAAACGTTGAGGTGCTGCGGCCACACACGACGATAAATGCGGTTGGTTTCCATGACGATCAATTGCCCGAGCTGAAACCCTTGCTTGCGGAATACTTGCAGGATTTTTCGATCACCGATTATTTGGTCTGGTTTTACACGCCAATGGCTTTGCCTCTTCTGGCCGATCTCACCCCGCGTGCGGTGATTTACGACTGCATGGACGAGTTGTCGGCGTTCAAGGATGCGCCGCGTCAGATGGTGCAGCGTGAGACGGCGTTGATGAAGCGCGCGCAGCTGGTGTTAACTGGGGGCCCGAGCTTGTATGAAGTCAAACGTGAGCTGCACGCCAACGTGCGTTGTTTCCCGAGCGCCGTGGATGCAGAGCACTTCACGCCTTACCCGACGGCGCAAAAAGAAAATTCGCGGCAACTAGAAGCCGACCGCCTTCATGCAACGATTGCGTGTCCGCGACTTGGCTTCTTTGGAGTTATCGACGAGCGATTCGATGCTGCGCTGATCACTGCACTCGCGGACGGTGCTCCTGATTGTCAACTCGTCATAGTGGGCCCGATCGTGAAGATCGATCCAGCGTCGCTACCAAAGCGCGCTAACGTTCATTGGCTTGGGCAGCAATCGTATGAAGTTCTGCCGCATCTGGTCGCGCAATGGGATGTTTGCTTATTGCCGTTTGCGCGCAATGAGTCGACCCGCTTTATCAGTCCAACGAAAACGCTCGAGTACATGGCGGCGGAAAAGCCGATTGTCAGCACTCCTATTCATGACGTAAAGAGCTTGTATGGAGATTCTGTCGCCGTCGCGTCAACCGAGGCCGAGTTCATATCCGCTTGTAAGGCCGCGTTGCATGAGGACGCTATTGCGCGGGGCGGACGCATCGAACGCATGCGTATGCATGTACGTCAATGCACGTGGGACCGTACGGCGCGCGCGATCCATGCCGAATTAGAAGGGCTATTGGAACGTCAAGGTTCAGGCACCCACAGCTCGGTGCTTGCCGTCGAGAGGTCGTTTCGAGCCGGTGCCACGCGCGCCGGAGAAGCGGTGCACGCTCGGGCGGATGACAGAGCTCGTGCCGAAAGCGCAATGCCCTCGTCGGCTGCAGGGTAGTAAAGTTGCGACGCAGTTGGGAAGCAAGGGCGATGAACGCCGCTGCTTCCCCTACGCGCCTTGCTGCTATAGCTTGAAAAATAAGGATGGCTCCACTCGAGTTGTGGGCTGGACCCGAATGCACGGTGAATCGGGTAGGCGACAAGTATCGCGATCAACTAGAGCTAACAGGTTTCGCGCAGCGGATTGACGACCTCGATCGTTTAGCCCAACTAGGTGTGAAATGTGTGAGATTTCCGCTGTTGTGGGAGCGCACAGCCCCTGCTGCGCCTGGACAGTACAAGTGGCAATGGAGCGATCGACGCGTCGGGCGCCTACGCGAACTGCAGGTTAAGCCTATCGCCGGCCTCGTACACCATGGTAGCGGCCCGCGCTACACGCACCTTTTAGATCCGCAGTTTCCGCATCTGTTAGCAGACTACGCGCGAGCGGTCGCCGAGCGATATCCGGATATCGAGTCGTACACCCCAGTCAATGAGCCGGTGACCACCGCGCGTTTCAGCGCGCTGTATGGGTTCTGGTACCCGCATTGTCGTGACGACCGCAGCTTCGTTCGTGCACTTATGCATCAACTGGCGGGCACGGTCCTGGCCATGCAAGAAATTCGCAAGGTCAATCCGCGCGCACGTTTGATACAGACCGATGACCTCGGTTACACGACGACATCAACGGGACTTCGCTATCAAGCGGAGTTTGAAAATTCGCGGCGGTGGCTTTCTTTTGACTTGCTAACCGGACGGGTGATACCCGGCCACCGGTTGTGGGGATATTTGCTCGAACATGGAGCAAGCGAGCGAGAGCTCCATGGGTTCGTTGAACAGCCGTGTTCGCCCGACATCGTCGGCATCAACTGCTATGTAACCAGTGAACGATTTCTGGACGATCGCGTGTCGTTGTACCCACCCGCATGGAAGTACGACAACGGGCGCGATCGTTACGTAGACGTGGAAAGTGTGCGGGTGCTGGGACCGTTGATCGGCGGATTCGAAGTGCGATTGCGTGAGGCAAGCGAACGCTACTCACTTCCACTGGCGATCACTGAAGTACACATGGGTTGTACCCGCGACGAGCAGCTACGCTGGTTGCATCAAGCATGGCGATCGGCCGAAAAACTACGGTCGGAAGGTGTGGACCTTCGCGCGGTTACCGCATGGGCCGCATTTGGCACCGTTGATTGGAATACCTTGCTGACGTGCGACGCCGGCCATTATGAAGCAGGTCTGTGGGATGTCAGCGGAGGCACACCGCGGCAAACGGCATTAGGAACATTGGCACGGCAACTAGGAAATGGCACAGCGCCAGATCACCCCGCGCTATCCGGGATCGGATGGTGGCAAAGAGAAGTGCGTCTTACTTATCCTCCGCATGGGGAGGTCACTGCGTTGCCCGCCGTTGGGCGACCATTGCTGATTGCGGGAGCAACGGGGACTTTGGGGCAGGCATTCGCACGTGTGTGCGAAGTGCGAGGTTTGCCGATTCACCTGTTGACACGCGCAGAGCTCGACATTGCATCGCAGGCGTCAGTGGACGCGGCGCTGGAGCGCTGGAAACCGTGGGCGGTGATCAACACAGCTGGCTTCGTGCGCGTCGACGAAGCAGAGAACGAACCGCGACAGTGGCGTGAGAATGTAATCGGTCCGGCGATTCTCGCTGAAGCGTGCGCTCGGCACGATGTACGACTGCTGAGTTTCTCCAGCGACCTCGTATTCGATGGGGATAAACCTTCCCCCTACGTCGAGAGTGATCAGCCGCGACCACTTAATGCGTATGGACGCAGCAAGCTGGAAGCCGAGCGTCGTATTCTCAAACTGGACCCCAGTGCGCTCGTGATACGGAGCGCCGCATTTTTCGGTCCGTGGGACAGCTATAACTTCGTTGCGCTCGGGATGCGGGCTTTGCGGCGTGGAGAGCGGTGGCCGGCCGCGGTTGATCAGCTTGTTTCGCCTACGTATGTGCCGGACCTTGTACAAGCAGCGCTTGACTTGCTGATTGATGGTGAGCGTGGTTTGTGGCATCTGACGAGCCGCGGCACCGTCAGTTGGGCAGGGTTTGCACAAATGGTTGCCGAGTCGGCGGGACTTGACGTCGGATTGGTTGACCCGGTACCGGGTGCCACGCTGGGTCAAATCGCACTGCGCCCGCGTAACTCTGCATTGCGAAGCGAACGTGGCCTAACGCTTGCGCCGCTCGAGAATTCCGTCGAGCAGTATTTGGCCCACGTACAACCCGAGCTGTCGCTTGCCGCCGTCAAAGACATTATCTTCACGGCATCGAGTGCGGAGCGATCCGCCTCACGAGCGGAATCGCTCCATCATCACTTAAACGCCAGTTAGCTGATCAGCCGACCCATCAGTAGGCCAGCTACGAGTGCAACTCCCACTACCGCCAGAGGCCGCGCGCGAATTTCGTTGCGTGCTGACTCGACCCAGTCTTCGCTGCGAATGAAATCATCGTACTTCGTGTACACCGACGTGGCTCCGTCACTGGCCGCACTGCCAGCGCGGTCGAGAGCGGGTCCCGCCTTGGCAGCCATTCGATCGACCGCGTCGTGTGCGCCCTGCGCTACGTAATCCGCAGCGCCTTGAACGCGATCCGCCGCTTTGGTTGCTTCCGTTGTTCCGGTACTGCCCGCTGTTCTGGTCCCGCCAACGCTTTCGAGATCGCCGGTTTTCGTAGTAGTAGTTTCCATTTGTGCTCCTAATAAATCTTTAGGTGACCCGATATGGTGGGGCGATCCGTCGTTGCGACTGCCCTCTGCGTTCCTGCAGCAACCGCTATTCCCAGTCGTGTCGGTCAACGAGACGCAGCGCAGTCCGCAGTAGAAACCGCGTACGTGCCGCGGACCCGCCACAGACGGCAGGCCCGCAGCCACTACTAACACCGCTGCTTAGGCAACCTTCACCGAAATGCGCTGTGGTCGTGCTTGCTCGTGTTTCGGAATGCGCAGTGTGAGCACCCCGTCCTTTAGCTGAGCTTCTATGCGACTCGGGTCGAGCTCGCGGCTAAGCGTAAACTGCGCCGGTAGCGTGAAATGCGCACTTCAGCATAGGTCGCTTCAAGTGCCTGAGGGGTAGCGGCCGATACAGTTCCTTCAATCGACAGCGCCTCGTTCTCGACCTTGATGTCGAGTGAATCCTTTGATACGCCCGGCATGTCCGCGACCAACGTGATGCCGGAGTCGTCTTCGAGCACGTCGACTCGTGGCGCCATCGCCTGGGCATCCCGACGCGCGGCGTCTGGCCGCATCGGCTCCTGCCGTGGTGATTCTTGCGGTTTGTCGCTTTCCCGATTCGCCTCTTGAAGAGCGGCCCCTGCACGCTGCGCCTCGGCAACAAAGCTGTCTTGCATGATGGACCTCCTAAGCTTAGTTATTGAACGGTAATGCGTTTTGGCAGCGCGGATTCGCGACGACTGATGCTGACATGCAGCACCCCATCGCGGTAGTTCGCGTTCACCTTGGTCGAGTCAATGTCTTCCGGCAGGCTGATCGCGCGCCGGAACGGGCCAGCGAAACGCTCATTGCTGTACACGTTGACCTTGCTGTGGTCGAGCGGCAGCCCTAAAGGCCGTTCGCCCGAAATCGACAGCACGCCACGATCGATGGTCAGCTCGATTTGCTTGGGATCGATACCCGGCGCGAACGCGTAGATTTCAACACTGGTTGCCGTACTGCCGATATTGATGGCTGGAAATGCGCCCGGCGCGGCGGAACGGATGCTGGTCGGCAATCCCTGCCACCCGGAAAGCTCGTCAAGTTCCCGGCGAAGCCGATCGAAATCACCGAACAGGCCGGGGTACGTCATCATCGATGCAAACATTCGCTCATCCTCCTTTCGTCCGTCGTTGAACGTGCACTCGCCCGCCCCTGCGGGAGCGGCCGCAGGGCCAAGTTAGGTGCTGGGGGACATTTTTCAAGGGTGGTTTCCACTGGGCTGGGCGCTAGCGCGCGGGTGGCACGCCCAGACCCGCCAAAGCTGGAGGTGGCGGGCATGGCTTTGGCTTAGGAATGCTGCCTTCGCCAGACAAAGGGTATGCGTGGAACAGAAGTGGCCGCAGCAGCTTTGGATCGTCCGCCATGGCCAGAGCGCGGGCAACGTCGCGCGTGATTCGGCTGAAGCCGCGCGGCTGCCGTTGATTGACATTGCGGAACGCGATATCGATGTTCCCTTATCGCCGCTAGGCGAGCAACAGTCGGTTGCGCTCGGCCAATGGTTCGGAACGCTGCCAGGTACGTTGCAACCCAACGTTGTGTTGTGCTCGCCGTATATCCGAGCGCGCTCGACCGCGCGGCTGGTGCTGGCAGCGGCGGGAGTCGGCGCCGACTCCCATATCCTGCACGCGGACGAACGCTTGCGAGAGAAGGAATTTGGAATTCTTGATCGCCTGACGACATTTGGCATTCGTGAGAGGCATCCCGAGTTGAGCGAGCAGCGCGCGCACGTCGGCAAGTTTTATTTTCGCCCGCCAGGTGGCGAGAGCTGGTGCGACGTGATTTTGCGGCTGCGTAGCGTGGTTGACACGATGACGCGCGAGTATCGCGGCGAACGCGTGCTGATCGTCGCGCATCAGGTCATCGTCAATTGTTTTCGCTATTTACTCGAAAGGATGGACGAAGCGCAGATCCTCGACCTCGACCGCAACGCCGATGTGCCCAACTGCGCCGTGATGCATTACGAGTTTGATCGCACGCAGGGCAAAAACGGCAAGCTCGT
>Ga0136614_10000087_pt1 | contig 34193 bp, 39 predicted proteins | sample AntDrymUQ2792106_2_FD_106643 | JGI IMG/M metagenome (GOLD analysis project Ga0136614, IMG submission 106643) | Polar desert sand microbial communities from Dry Valleys, Antarctica - metaG UQ279 (21.06) | ecosystem: Environmental > Terrestrial > Soil > Desert | place: Antarctica: Dry Valley... | reverse complement strand
GAAGCGGAACGCGTTCGTGCGGCGCAGATCGCCGCCTCGGTACCCGGCGTCAAGCAGGTACAAAACGCGATCGCGGTCAAGCCTGCAAGCTAAGCACGAGCTTGGGCGGCCCTTCCGGGCCGCTCGTCTCGTGTAAATATCACTCAGCGTTACCAGCTAATAGGTATTGCCGATATGCGATCGGCCGGCCGCTAGTTGCGTATTGAAAAATCTGCTATTGCCCGGCGCGCTTTGTGCTTCCTTCTAGCTACTAGTGCTCGCTCGTAAGGAATAGCCTGTGCCGCACGCTCTGATCGTCGACGACGACCGTGACACCCGCGACTGGTTAACCGAAGTTGCGCGGCAGGAAGGCTTTACCGTGGCGTCTGCGGAGAGCCTGCGCTCAGCCCGATCTCAGTTGGAGCACCAGCAGCCCGACCTGTTGTTGACCGATCTGCATTTGCCCGATGGAAATGGAATCGAGCTTGTCGGTGACCTCGACAAGATTGCCGAAACTGAAATTATTGTGATCACTGGTCACGCATCGATCGACAGCGCGGTGGGAGCGTTGCGCGCTGGAGCTACTGATTACTTGACCAAGCCGATCGACCTGGACCGGCTGGTGAGCATGCTTCGACGCCAACCGCGAACCCTGGATTTAAAGCACGAGATTGGTGAACTGCGCGACGAGTTGCGCAAGGCGGGTCGGTTCGGGCATCTGTACGGTTCGTCTCCACCGATGCAAACCCTGTACGACAAGATGGCACGCGTTGCGCCCACGTCTGCAACCGTCCTGCTGGTGGGGGACAGTGGTACTGGAAAGGAGCTTGCAGCGCGCACTTTGCATGATCTGTCGAAGCGGAAGCGGGCGCCATTTTTGGCCGTCAACTGCGGAGCGATACCGGCGCAGCTGATCGAAAGCGAGCTGTTCGGCCATGAGAAGGGTAGCTTCCCCGGGGCCGACCAGCAGCACAAAGGGTTCTTCGATCGCGCCAACGGAGGCACGGTGCTGCTCGATGAAATCACCGAGATGTCGCTCGCGCTGCAGGTGAAGCTGCTGCGCGTGCTCGAAACGGGCACCTTTGTGAAAGTCGGGACATCACAACCGCTCGCGACCGATGTCCGCATCATTGCTGCAACCAACAAGCAGCCAGCGAAAGCGGTGGCAGAAGGAAAGTTCCGCGAAGATCTGTTTCACCGGTTGAATGTATTCCCGATTCACCTGCCGCCTTTGAGAGAGCGCGCGGGTGATCTAGAAATGCTGGCGGAACATTTTCTGAGCGAGCTGAATGCAACGGAAAATACGGCAAAGCGTTTCTCACCCCGTGCAATTTCCGCGTTGTTTCAGCACTCGTGGCCCGGGAACGTGCGCGAGTTGCGAAACTACGTTCAGCGTGCATACCTTCTGGCCGACACGGTCATTGATGACGGCGCCGAGCTCGACTCGGAATCGTTTAATGCTGAAGATGATGATGTCATTTCGGTTCGCATCGGTACACCGCTGCATGAGATCGAACAAAGGGTGACGTTGGCGACCCTCGTGCGCTGCGGCAACGTTAAAAAGCGGGCCGCGGAGACGCTGGGGATCAGTCTTAAGACGCTTTACAACCGCCTTGAAGGCTACGCCCAGCGCGAGCATCAAAACGCGGGGCGCGCCGCAGAGCTCGCTTGACCGCGGGCATCTGGGTATGCCAGTGAATTCGGCGGTTGCGCCCGAGCGTGCGCGTGCCCCGTTCGCCGTCAAGGTGATTGCAGTTGTCGCGTTGATTTTCCTGTTGGAAAGTGCGCGCGGGGTCGTCTTGCCGGTTGCGATTGCAATCATTCTCACTTTCCTGTTGGCCCCGCTTGTCCGCGCACTGCGTAGCCGTGGCGTGAACGATGCCTTGGGCTCGGCGGTTGTTGTGTTCGGCTTGTTGTTCGTCCTCGGATTGCTCGGCAGCCGACTCGTGGCGCCCGCGAGTGCGTGGGTGGCACGCGCGCCGACGTCGGTGCAGCAGCTGATCGATTCATATGAAACGTTTCGTAAATCAGTTCCGTTTCTGGCACCCCCGCAAGTTGCGCTGAGGCCCGCAATCGTCGGAAAGGGTCGTGCCTTGGAGCCCATCGCGACCGCGCCCACGCCGGCTCCCGACGCGATCAAGGACAAAATTACGGTCGAAGGGATCGCTTTGACGGGTTCGTTGATTAAGCAGGCCACTTGGGTGACGGTATCAATCGTCGCGACGATCATTCTGCTGTTTTTCTTTCTGGCGTCTGAACGGTTTGCGCCTGGATGTGGGGCGTGGCGGGTGCGTTCCTCGCGGTCCCGCTGTTGGTAATCATTCGTAGTGCTGCACGTCGCTCGAAGAACTTCGGCTGTGGTGCGTCTACCTTGACCGGGGGCGTCCCGAACTGCCGACCATGCGTGCTTTGCTTGGAATTGGCCTTAGGCGGCGCCGGCGGCGAGCGGGTGAGGCAGTTGCCTCCGCGCATCAGCCCTCTGGCCCCTCTGCCGCTCGCGTTCTTGGCAAAAAGGTATTGCTGCGCAAGGTCTAACCGGAGCGAGGCAGTGGGTAGTTTTGACGGCGTAAGATCGCATGCTGCACAACCTTCCTTTTGAAGGCACGCCGTTTGCTGCCAGTAGAAAAATTCTGCGAGAGATGCGATGGACGACCTTCCCCACGGGCTTCCGTATTCACTAATTCCTACTACGGACAAGGTATCGCGGGAGCCGGCTGATCATCCAGACCGAGTTCCAGCGGACCAGCGCTCGGACCCGATCACGCGCCGGCTGCGTGTCCTTGTGCGCCGTAGCCTCAACGAGCGTCCTCACTGATCGATGCGAGGCCTGATGCGGGCACGAGATCAGCGCCCGTATTCGGATAGGTAGCGAGAACAGTATTTACCTGTCGCTCGTTTTGGATCGGCACTGATGTTGCTTTAGTCAAATATTGTGCGCATCGCCTACGTTACCGAAACTTACCCTCCGGAGATTAACGGGGTTGCGCTGACTGCTGCTCGATTCGTTCGCGGTCTGCGCAGTCGCGGCCACGCAGTCGATCTGGTGCGTCCGCGCCAGGCGCACGAAGAGAAGTGCAACCGCCGCACGGAGTGGCGCGTCCCTGGTATGCCGATTCCAATGTACCGCGACCTGCGCATCGGCTTACCTGTGGTTTCGCAATTGACCAAACGGTGGAAGGTTGATCGGCCGGAGTTGGTGCACGTTGCTACCGAGGGACCTCTCGGTTGGGCTGCTATCCGAGCTGCGCGGGCTAATGGACTACCGGTGACCTCAGACTTTCGTACCAACTTCGACCAGTACAGCGCGCACTATCGGCTGGGTTGGTTGCGGGGCGTGGTCGGTGGTTACCTCAAGCACTTCCATAACGCTACCGATCGGACCTTTGTGCCCACTCCCGCGATGCGCCGCGTATTGTCGGATCAGGGCTTCCTGCGTACGGAAGTCGTTGGCCGCGGCGTCGACACGGAGAATTTTTCACCGAGCCATGCGAGCCCGGAGTTGCGAGCGAGCTGGGGAGCAGACGAAAATTCACCCGTGCTGTTGTACGTTGGCCGGCTCGCGTCCGAGAAAAATGTTCCGCTGGCCTTCGAAGCGTTTGAAGCGGTTCGCGCGCGAGTTCCAACCGCTCGGTTTGTTGTCGTGGGCGACGGCCCACTGCGCAGGAAACTTGAAAGTGATCATCCCGATGCAATATTCGCTGGTTCGCAGCGCGGCGCGGCCCTTGCAAGACACTTTGCATCCGCCGATGTCTTTCTGTTTCCCAGCTTGACTGAGACTTTCGGCAACGTCACGCTTGAAGCGCTCGCTTCCGGCCTACTGGTCGTCGCGTTTAGGTCGGGGGCCGCTGCCGTCCACATCGACGACTGCACCAGTGGCATCCTGATTGCCCCCGACGACCCGCAGGGTTTTGTCGCGGGTGCGTGTGCAGCGGCGCATCAGTTCCGTTACCTGGACTTGATCCGCCGAGGCGCGCGGCGTGTGGCCCTGGCGGCGACTTGGGAAGCCGTGATTAATCGCTTTGAAATTTGTCTATCGGACGCCGCGCATGCAATCGAAGTACCTCTTATTGAATCGTGCCCTGCGTAACACGCGGCGGGATGTCTGGGTTGCGCGCGATCTCGTGTGGGCGCAGTGGCTCCATCGTGTGGCGCGGTATCAGAGCCCAGTCAAAGCACTGGTCATCGTAAGCAAGCTAGGTGATGGCCTTTTTTGGTACGTGCTGATCGCCGGGCTTGCCTTGATTGGCGGCACCCAGGGCCGGGACGTGGCCGCGCAAATGGTGCTGGCAGGGGTGTTGAGCCTACCGCTTTACTACTGGCTGAAGCACTGGATCGGGCGGCCCCGGCCCTTTGTGGCATGCCCCGATATCAGAGCATGCGTACGCGCGCTCGACAAGTTCAGCTTTCCTTCGGGACACACGTTGCACGCGTTGGCCTTCTCGGTCGTATTCGGCTGGCACTATCCTTTGATCGGCGCAGCGTTGGTGCCGCTTGTCCTACTGATTGCGCTGTCCAGAATTGCGTTGGGTCTGCACTATCCTAGTGATGTCGCTGCAGGCGCCGCGATTGGTGCCACAGTGGGCGCTGCGGTTGTAATCATTTTTTAGACGCGCTGACTTTCGTGTTCTGTTTCAACGCCAATTTTCCTCGGCGGCATTAGCGGGTTGAAATCGATCCACTGTCCCTCGCGCCACTCACCTTGTGCGCGCTCGAGGTCTTCGACAGCTGCCGCGTTTAAAACGTCGATCACAGATTGCTCGTTGGCAGGGTCGACTCGAACAGCCAGCATCATCCCTCCACGCCGCATATCCATCGCGTCTGCATCGGGAGTCGAGGTTTCAGTTTCACGCTTCTCTTCATCCGCAGTCCGGGTAGATGTCAGCGCGCCCGCCATGCCGCCGACGTGTGCGCCGACTCCAGCCAACGCTATCGCGACGATCGGAGCCAACGGTGGAATCGCTGCCGCTGCGACAGCCCCAACCGCGAGTCCGGCCGCGGCACCGACGGCAACCCCGGAAGCCTGTCCCGTGTTTGACTGCTGCGTGCCCGTGTCCGCATCGACGTCGCCACCGATCGGAAGTAGGTCATGCTGACCCGGCGGATTGACGTAGAACGCTTGCATGTCAACCGCGGCGATACCGTGACGCTGCAACTCGCCCATTAAGTCCTGCGCACGCTGCTGAGTTTGAACCCGTGCCGCGATGATGGTAGCCATTAAGTCCTCCGATGCGCATTATTGCAATTTCAATGCCCTCAATTTATGCCTCCCCCCAAAAAAAAACCCCGCACCAGGGCGGGGTTTTGAGAAAGACCCGGCGTCTCGGGGAAGGGGAGGGAGGGACGCGGGCCAGACAACCATGTCGTGGAGAAATGGTTGGCACATGTCATTAGCAAGCGCCGTGCCGCGCAAGCAACTATTTGGCGGGGGCCGGATTTTTTGCGGTGTCCGCAGGAACATCGAGCTGAATCACAATTCGCTCCCGCTTGCCGGCCGCAATCAGAACCTTACGTTGTTGGGTCGGAGCGCCGGGGTGAGCAACCGACACGGTGTACGCGCCGGGTGTCAGGTCCACGAGCAACCACGGCGCATTGAGTTGCGTGTTGAGAATTTTCTGGCCGTTGGCAGCCGCGATCGCCACCTGCATATCGGCCAGATACGCGCCGGAGCGTGAAGACACGATCAGTTGCAGCGAATACTTGTCAGCGATCTGCTTCAGCTGGTCGACTTCCCCGAGTCCAATACCGCCGGTAACAAATGGGCGGTCGTTGGTCGTGCGACCTTCAACGATATCGGCGGTAGCCGGAACCGCCGCGACCAGTAGAGCGGAAGCAAATAAGAAAACGCCTGACTTCTTCATGTTTACACCCCGAATTTGTGTAGAAACTGATTAACGTTCATTTGCCTGGTCTTGACGACGTAGGTCTTCGAATGCCGTCAACACTGCAGCGCTGCCCGTGGCGAGCGTCGCTGCGGCAGTCGCGCATCCGTGCGCTGCGACCGCCAGTCACGCATAAACTGAGCTTTGGTTACAGCACTTCGATCGGTCAGCGCACGTGCTAGTAATCGCTGCCAAGACAACCGTACCGATTTAGATTCAGCGTCGTGTGGGTGCAGGCCGATGCGTAACACCGGGGTTTGGCGCGTCACGCGTGATAACAAAGTGTTCCATGCGACTGAAGCTGGACGACGCCACGCCTGACGCACACTGTACGTAAGGCAAGGCGCGTGAATCGCATGCACCTCGGGCAGAACAATCAATTGAGTCAATGTGCTCGTATATTGCAGATCGTTGCGCGCCTTCAAAGCCCGGTGAGCGCCTGATCCAAGAAGCCACGCGGGCGCTACGAATCCGGATAGCGGCCAGCCATTGGCCTCAAACCAGCGCTGCCCCAGCGTTAGGCGCTCGCCCGCCTCCTGCTCGGAGAGCGCGCAAAACTCACCTTCCCCCGCTGTGTAAATCCGGCGCCGGAACCAATCGGTGATGCCACTGGGTGCGCCCTGATCCAGGTGAAAGTAACCGTGCAACGCCAGCTCATGCCCGGCCGCGAGCTGCTTGCCCATTGCGTCTTCGAATTGTGGCTGCGCCGAACATTGCCCGTGATAAGCGGGAACTACCAACAAGGTCATCGGAATTTCCGCGACCTCGTACACTGCGTCCATCACGTTCTGACAGTGCTGCCAGGTGGCGGGCGCCACGTCGTGCAGCGACACGCAAAGCCAGCGCTCCGGCTGCTTGGCACCTAACGAATTGATCGATGGGTCAGGCTGCATAGCGTTGCTCGTTTGTCTCAGCGGCACCGAAACGCGGCGCGCAGCGCATCGCGGTGTAACGATGCAGCAGTTGCGAAAACGCGCGATCGGCGTCGAACTCGCATGCACGGCGGCGCGCTGCATCGCGTAGCCTCGATGCATGAGGTGCAACCTCGCGGATCGTTTCTGCAAACGCGTTGCAACCATCCCGCTCAACCCCAACGGCCGCGTGACCGTCGATAAGATCCCGAAGCCCGCCGCGCGCTCTCACAATGGCCGGCGTGCCGCACGCGAGCGCTTCCAGCGGCGCCAGGCCGAACGTCTCCTGATCCCCAGCGTGGACAAACACATCGGCACTTGCTAGCGCGCGGGCCAGTTGCAGCGATTGTGCTTGATACGGAAGAATGCGCACACGTGTACCACTGGGTGGCCGCGGTCCGTCACCGATTGCGGCCAGGACGTATGGGGCGCCAAGCTGAGCGACAGCCGCCGCGAGTTGATCAAGATTTTTCTCGGGTGCAAAGCGGCCGGCATACAGAAGGACGACGTCCGAGTCCTTAAAGCCCACCTCCGCGCGCCATTGCTCATCGCGCCGTCGCGGATGAAACAGTTCACAGTCGACTCCGAGTGGTTGCAGCACAACGTTAGACAACCCAATGTTCCGCAGCGTATCGACCGACCAGTGGCTCGCAGCGAACACGGTGTCGTACTGACTATAAAGATGATGCAGATACCGCCGCACCGCGGGGCGCACCGCGCGTGTGATCTTGTGATCGATCAGCGCGTCGAGGTTGGAGTGATAGAACGCCGCGACAGGAATACCCAGCTGCTGCCCTGCATCGAGCGCTGCCCAGGCGATGCGATAGGGGTCCCCCGCTTCGATCAAGTCAGGCTCCTCCTGCATGATCGCGCGGGTAGCGGCATTGCGACGCAACGGGAATCGGTATCCACCGGATAACGGTAAGGCAGGTGCGTTAAAGCCGGTGGTTTCTGCGGTCGGAAGCCCTGGAGTGATGATCGTGTGGCGCCAGTTTGAGTGCGTGTGAAGCCATGCGCGCTTGCTACGGATATAACGCGCAACGCCGCCTCCGCTAGGGCTCCAAAACATCGTGATATCCAGCAGGTGCGGCCCCCGGAGGCCGCTCGGCTTCGCTACAGCGGATTGGATCAACGCACTCCCCTCTTTAATCCGGTAACGCATCTGTAACACAAAGCAAGACCAGTGCCCTCGAAAGGTGCCGGGCACGAATTCTGCCGCTCAATCTTCTTCTAACCATACAGGGAGAAAAGAATGGACCGAGATGATGTGGTCGAAACACTGAATGATTTGATTGAGAATTGTAAGGATGGCGAATACGGCTTTCGGACTTGCGCCGAACACGCCAAATCAACTGACTTGAAGAGTGTCTTTACTCAGCGTGCGGGCGACTGCCAACAAGCGGCGCAGGAGTTGCAGACCTTGGTGACTCGTTTTGGGGGCACGCCAGATAACTCCGGCAGCGTATCAGGTGCAGCGCATCGCGGCTGGGTTGCCGTGCGGGGCGCTGTTGCGCTGGACGACGATCAGGCGATGTTGAATGAATGCGAGCGCGGCGAAGACATTGCGCTGAACCGTTATCGCAAAGCGCTTGAAGAAGATCTGCCCTCGGACGTGGAGCAGGTTGTCCGCAGGCAGCACGAAGGTGTGCGCCGTAATCACGATCAGATCAAGGCTTTGCGGGACAGTCGCAAGGCCACGGCGTGATTGCAACGCGGTTACCAGCCTGAATTTAAATGCTGCGATTTGCTGACCGAACGCTTCTGCCGCTGCTATGCGCGGCAGCGGCGGTTGCCATTTCCGCATGCGGCGACCGCAACAAGTCGCCATCAACGCCTCCGAGTTCGGGTGCAGCGGTTGCGCCGACATTGCCGACAAATACCGCTGCGCCGACATCCGCGAGTCCCGCTGTTGCGGCTACGCCGCCGACCAGCGGCGCTCCCGCTGTGACGACAAACGTAACGATTGCAGCGCCCGACCGTGAGTTCTTCGTTCTCGCACTGAGTGGTGATTTACTCGAGATCGAGTCGGGGCGTCTTGCTCTGGAAAAATCGCAGAGCTCAAGCGTGCGTGCGTTCGCGCAAAAAATGGTGGACGAGCATTTGAAGGCCAGTGAAAACTTGCATCAGGCCGCCACAGGTGCCGGCGTTGTCGTTCCGACTGCCGCCACCAGTCCAGCTCATGTTGCGCATCTGGAGAAGCTGCGAACGTTAAGTGGCGTTGATTTCGATCGCGAATATGCGGCACAAAGTGGTGTCGCTGGACATCAGGAAGCAATCGCTTTATTCGAGCGCGCCGCACGCGAAGCTGCGAATGCCGACGTGCGAGCGGTCGCCGCAAGTGGCTTGTCAGGCAAGCGCGAGCATCTTGAACTTGGACAAGCGCTGGCAAAGGCGATCGGCGTGACGCCTGATCGTCTACGCATGGCGCTGGCGCCCCCCGATCTCAGCAGCCTTTCGGCGACGATCGCCGGTGGGCCCAACCCGGCGGGTGCGGTCGCCAGTGGTGCGACTCCGATTCCGGGAAGCAAATAACACCGTTGCCGCGACATGGGTTGCAGGCGGCGGTACAGTCCGGTTTGATTAAGGGAGATACCATGTATAAAAATCACAGCACCGTTCACGTAGGTGCGCCGATTTTGGCGGCGATGCTTTTGGTTATCGCGTCGGCAGGCTGCAGTGACCGACGTCCTGTGACAACCACGCCGTCTGTTACCCCTGTGCCAACGGCGCCCGCCAGCACGTCGTCGTCCTCCGGGCCAGTCATTCCACCGAGTACCGGCACTGATGTCGTTACCAAGAAGGGCACGGAGACCGGGATGGTGGGTGGTGAATCGGGCACCGTCGCCTCTAGTGGCAAGCCAGGCACAGGAACCGAAAGTGGCGCCGGCACTGGAGCGGCGATAGCCAGTGACGAAAAAACCACGAACAAGAAGTAAGTCGCTATACGGTGCGACTTGTTTGGGACGGCAGGTCCAGCCGCGCTAGTTGCGAATCATCGATGCGGGCCGGACCCAGCGGTCGAAGTCTTCGCCGTTGACGTGCTTCAGGTGTAGAGCCGCTTCACGCAACGTCGACCCACTGCGGTGCGCATGCTGCGCAATTTGGGCGGCCTTGTCGTAGCCAATGTGCGGCGCCAGCGCAGTGACCAGCATCAGCGATTGATCCACCATCGCCGCTATGCGGTCAACTCGGGCTGTTATTCCCAAAACGCAATGTCGTTCAAAGCTGACCATTGCGTCGGCCAGCAGCTGCACACTCGATAGTGCGTTGTAAGCGATCAGAGGACGACAGACATTGAGCTCCAAATTGCCGGAGGCTCCCGCAAAGTTGATCGCAACATCGTGCCCGAAGACCTGGATGCACACCATGATCATCGCCTCGCTTTGGGTAGGGTTCACCTTGCCGGGCATGATTGAGCTGCCCGGCTCGTTTTCCGGCAACGCGAGTTCCCCGATGCCTGAGCGCGGGCCACTGGCCAGCAATCGCACATCGTTTGCAATTTTCAGCAGCGCCGCGGCGAGTGTCTTGACGCCGCCATGTGCAAACACCACCCCATCACTGGCGGCAACTGCGGCAAACTTGTTCGAAGCGGAAACGAAAGGCATCCCCGTTGTGGCAGCTAACTGAGCCGCGACGAGCGTTCCAAACTCACGGTGCGTTGCGATGCCTGTACCGACAGCCGTTCCACCGATTGCCAGCGGTAACAGGGCTTCAATCGCTTGATTGACACAAGTCTCAGCGAAATCGAGCTGCGCGACATACCCCGAAAATTCCTGCCCTAACGTTAGCGGAGTCGCATCCTGCAGATGCGTGCGCCCGATCTTGATGATCGAATCAAACTCGGCAGCTTTGGAAGCCAGAGTGCTTCTCAATTGCGAAAGTGCGGGCAACAGCCTGTGCCGTAGTGCCAGCGCGAGCGCAATGTGGATGGCGCTCGGAAATACGTCATTAGTGGACTGTCCACGGTTAACTTCGTCGTTCGGGTGCACCGTGCGAGGCTCCCCACGCTGCCGGCCCAGTAAATCCGACGCACGATTTGCCAGCACCTCGTTCACATTCATGTTGGTCTGTGTGCCCGACCCGCTTTGCCAGAGCGACAGCGGAAATTGATCAGCGTGTTCGCCCGCGATGACCTCATTAGCTGCAGCGCCGATCGCTGCCGCGTGGGCTGCGTCGATCAAACCCAGCTCCGAGTTGACCAGCGCGGCTGCGCGCTTGACGAGCGCCAGCGCATGAATCAGCTCGCGCGGCATCCGTTCTTCGGAAATAGCAAAGTGGTGCAGCGCGCGCTGGGTTTGCGCGCCCCACAGCCGATCCGCGACGACTTCGATATCGCCCATCGTGTCGTGTTCAATTCGCACAGCGGCGTTCGAAGATCCTTGCGAGGTCATCTGTCAGTCAAGTTCGACCCCAGCATAGTGCCTGCGCGCACCGCGCAGACCGGCGCTATCTTTTGGAAACGGGGAATGCCCAGCGTCGGCGCGAAGTTCGCGCGCCGAATTTCTTTAAAAGGAATCCAGCGATCGCTGCCAAAAGTATTTTTTTCATATTTAACGTCCTGCTAATTCAGTCAAGAGTTGTCTCGCGTAAACGCGAGGTGGGTAGGACAAGGCACTAGCGGCTGCCGCTTTGATACGTTCATTCGCCAACGTCTGCCCTGCAAGCCGGCCTGTTAGCGACGCCATCGTTGTGGCAAACCAGTCATCAACAGCCGATATGGGCACGTCCATCCTCCGGGTTATTGAACTCTTCCCGTCGATAAGGCAAGCGCCATGCGCAACGTGTGCGCCAGTGGAAGAATTTCGGCCTGTGCTTGCGGCCGCTGCAAGTCAGTGCAGTGTCACTGCGGCACCCGCCACCGCGCGCTCAAGCTCTTCGGGCGACAGAGGCTTCGTAAAGTGAGCGTCGCATCCGGCTTGCAATGAACGCAATCGGTCCGCTTCCTGGCCAAACCCTGATACCGCAACGACATAGATGGGTTTGCCCCATTCTGTCGCGCGCAGGCGGCGCGTTGCCTCGTGCCCATTCATTTTCGGCATGCTGACGTCCAGGATGATGACGTTCGGTCGAAAGTCTTCGGCGAGCTGCAACGCCTGAACGCCGTCATGGCCTACCGCGACGTCGTGTCCAAAACTTCGCAGCAATGCGGCAAGAGATTCTGCTGCATCTCGATTGTCATCGATCACGAGCACACGGCGCGATACCAATTTGCCTTCAACCTGGGCTGCGGCTGGTAGCGCTGGGTGCAAAGACACGACCGTGTTGTCAAACGACGTGGATGCTGTGTACTTGTGCCGGTTGCGCGGTAACCGCACGATCATCTCGGTGCCTCGGCCGGCACCATCGCTGCGCGCTTCGATGGCTCCGCCATGCAAGGCGGTCAGGGCGCGCGCCAGCGGCAGTCCGACCCCCAGGCCCGCATCGCCCTCTCCTGGATTAGCGCCTCCCTGCGAGAACATCGTGAATATCGAGCCGATTGCTTCCGGTGCTATGCCGACGCCATCGTCGATGACGCGTATCTCGATCGTGTGTTCGTCAGCCATGACACTGAGCGCAATGTGACCCATTGGGGGCGTATATCGAGCGGCGTTGTTCAGCAGATTCGCCAAAACCTGGCTAATGCGGGCCGGGTCGCAGTACAGCATCAGCAGTGCCTCGGATTCTTCACTGGGCAGCCGTACTGTCAGACTGTGATGTCGCTCGCTGAGCAGCGGACGAGCCGTTTCTACGGCCGCGTCGATCAATGATTTAAGGGCAACGTGCTCGCGGCGTAGCGTGAGCTTGCCCGAGGTGATGCGGCCCACATCGAGCAGGTCATCGATCAGCCGCACCATCATCGCAACCTGGCGATCCAGGACGTCGCGCGCGTAGCTGACTAATTGAGAGCTTTCAGGTGAAGCGCGCATCAACTGCAAGGCGTTGCGGATGGGCGCGAGTGGGTTGCGCAATTCATGTGCGAGGACCGCTAAAAATTCGTCCTTGCGCCGATCTGCTTCGCGTAGCGATCGCTCGGCTTGCTGAAGCTCCGCGACGCTGTCTATCAGGTACCGCTCATCGGTACGTCGCGCCGTCGTATCAAGCATCGTTCCGATGCAGCGGAATGCCGTTTCACTGCTGCCGGAGGAAATAAAAAACCAACGGCCGCGGGCGGCGACCGTGCGTTCGCCGGCATCCGGATGTATGACGCGAACTTCAATTTCGAACTCGCCGGCGCTGGCTGGATCGCGCGAGCGATTAATCGCTGCTACAAGCCGGCGCCGGTCTTCGCGGTGAACGGCATCGCGCACCTTTCGATATGACAACGTCGTGCTCGGTTTGAAACCGAAAATTGAGCGACAGCGGTCTGACCAGATCATCCGCCGCGTCGTTAGTTCGATCTCAAAAACTCCAAGCCCCGTCGATTCCAGCGCAAGGCGCAACTGCTCGTCGCGATCGCGCAGCGACTCCTCTGCACGCATCTGCCCATCGATATCGGTCGCAACTCCGAACCAGCGCGGTGCGGCATCGCCCGCTCGTTTAACCGGAGTCGCGCGCACGATGAACCAGCGGTACGTGCCATTCACACCACGCAGACGATGGCGAGATTCATACGGCGTACCACGCACCAAGGCGGACTCCCACGTCCCGCGAACGCGCTGCAAATCGTCGGGGTGAATCGCCTCGCTTCCAAGGCGCTGGGCGCTACCCTCAGGCACCTGGGGAAGTCCTGTGTATTCGAACCAGCGCTTGTTCGTATACACGCTCAAGCCGGTCGAGTCGGTGGCAAACATGATGTCAGGTAACGACTCCGCCAATTCGCGAAAGCGCGCTTCGCTCTGCGTCACCTTGTGCTCGCTCGCGCGCCGATCGGCAATTTCTTTCTGTAGGGCTCGCTGGCGGCGCTCCAAACGGCGACGCGCGCGGTGAAGCTCTTCCGCCAGTCCCGTTGCAACCAGGCCCACGACGGCAATCAACACCGGCGGTGCGGTGGCTTCGAGCGAGTCCATCGCGAAAAAAGCAGAAGCTCGACCGACCGCGCTGGTGTCGGCGGCTACGATCACCGAGAAAGCAGTGGCAAGAACCCCCGCCCAAAAGCCAGCGTAGGCCGCGCTGGTCAATATGGCGAGTACGAGAATCAGCTTGGGCGCATGCGGACCTAACTCAGGCAGCAGCAGCCCATACTGGAGCAACGCTGCGAAGGTGCTTGTGATCGCAACTACGGCAAGCGCTTTAGTGCCCGCTACGAATCTTTCGGATTCCGTCTGCTTGGCCGAGTCCATTGTCTTTGCACAATAGCGCCGCTTGAGGGGATGCCTTGCACGATTAGCGACCCAATGGGTGTAGACATCGAACGCTTCCGTGGGTTTGCTAGGCATACGCCGTGCTTGACCAACTTACGATTATCACTTCTATGGGCGCGCTCTTTCAGCGCGGATGCCGAGTTCGCATAACACCGGAGAAATTGATGGACAGCACAGGTGAAGAAGGAGCGCTGGCGGCTTGCATTGCCGCGTGCAACGAATGCAATCAGATTTGCCTTCAAAGCATTGAGCACTGCCTGGCACTGGGTGGCTCGCATGCGGAACCGGGCCAGATCACCATGCTGATGACTTGCGCAAGTGTGTGTCGTACGGCCACGGAACTGATGTCGATCAAGTCCGAGTGGCATCCGACCGTGTGTGATCTTTGCGCGCAAGTCTGCGACGAATGTGCGGACCAGTGTGAGGAGCTTGGCGACACGGACGATTGCGTCACCGCATGCCAGGATTGCGCAGACGCTTGCCGCGAAATGGTCGGTGAATCTGTTGATCTTGGAGAAGAAGCCGAGGATGACGAAGAAGAGGAAGAGCCCGATGAGCTGGTCACCCAGGAACGACTGAACTAAATGCCAGTTCCCTGAATAAACGCTGCGGTCGAGGCACAATCATCCATCGTGCGCTCCCGGCACGCGATGTGCCCGCAAAAATTACTGCGTCGGAAGGTTCAGCTGAATGCAGGGCCGAGTGGGATCGGGACCCACGTGTAGCTCGCCTTTATGCAACGCTGCCACTAGTGTGCTGATTCGGAGCTCGAGCAATGCAGCGTCCGACCACTCGGGTTCGGACGCCATGCTGGAAATCGAAAGTAAATAGGATCCATGGTCGATTTCCGTTTCAAGTTCTATGGTCGAGCTTTCCCGCGCTCGCCTCGTCACAACCATCAACATTCGATAGACGAGACGCCCGATGCGGCGTGCGTCAGCGTTAAGGGAAACACTTTCCGCGTCCAGTGTGGATTTTAGAAAGACGCCATGCAGCGTCAACGCCGCTCCGGCGCGGTCAATTGCCTGCGTGACCATTTCATCGATGCGCACCTGCGCCAGCTGCAGCTCTAACGCGCCAAGCAGCGCCCGCCCGTCGTCGACGAATTCCTCGAGCATTTGTGTCTGATCACGGGCGTTTCGTCCGATGACGTCGGCAACGTGCTTGGCTCGTTCGCTGTCGAACCCTCCTTTCTGCAGCAAATGTGTCCAGCCGAGGATAGTGTTCAGAGGTGTGCGCAGATCGTGATTGAATCGGCTCAGGAGCGCCCCAACTAGCTCCGTACGTGTTGCCGCGTCAAGGGCGGCATGCCACTCTGGACCGAACCGGGGATCACTCGTTCGTGCAATTGTGCGGCTCATCTCGGTCCTCGGCTGGCCAATCCCGGTCACACGGTAAGCTCAGTGGGCGTCCGCGAGCAACTTTTGTTCCTGTAGCCAAAAACGCTCACGCCGTCTTGGGCACAGGCTTTGCACGCGCTCAGAGTACGGTGCGCGAGTGCAAACCAGCAGCTGAATCGCTCGCCGTTCTACTACAAGGAGCACAGCATGACTAAACAAAACCCGCAGCAATCGCAACGTGGCGAAGGTGAACAAAAGCAAAATCCTTCGCAGCAGTCCAACAACACACAGCAGCAGGGTGGGCAAAATCCTCAAGGGCAGCCAGGCAACAAGGCGAATTCGCAGAGCCCATCGGGTGCACGGCAGTCGGATCAGGGTTCTGGAGACCGCCGTTCCGAGAGCACGTCTAATAGCTATCAGCGCGATCAGAATTCGAAGCCTGAGGGATCGCGGCGCGACGAGGATCAACAGTCGTCCAAGATGAATCAGGCCGGGGGGCACTCTGGTGAATCTGATCAAGGTGCGCGTGATTCGCAGTATGGAACAGACAGTTCCGCCAAGACAGGGCGACAACGGTCGAGCGGCGGGGAGGGATCGACCAGCTCACCAAGTTCTTCGGGTGCGTCCGAGTCTTCGACGGGTGCGGACCGAGACACGATGACAGGGTCTGGAAACAAAGGCCGTTAGCTAGTGCGCGGCGCAAAGCTAAAACCAAAATGGGGACGATGTCCCCATTTGTTTTAGCTCAAAAGTTCACTTAAGGATTGCCGATCGATAACGCGCCGGTTGAGTAACGATCCTTAGTTTCCCATGTGTCATCGCGCACGGGGTCGGAAGTATCGTAGAGCCGGTCAGTCCTCGAACCGGTCAAAAAATCTGATTCACGCTTGTTTCGGACAGCACGCGTTACGACATAAGCAAGTCCACCTAAAACGGCAGCACGGAGGAGTAGAGACATGTCAATTCCTTTGTCTTCAGTAAGACGAATTCGTCAGCAAGTGGTGTTCCCTAGACTTCGGTTGCTTTCGGGGGCTCACGGCGCGCCAATGTGCGTCGCGTTCCCTCAAACGTAAGGTTCTCCACCATTCCGCGAATCGAGCGAACCAGGAAGAACGCAGCGCCGACGTGCAATGCAATAGCGACAGCCACCACTAATAACCAGTGCACGCCCGCCGAAACGGCGCCGACGATTAATGCGCCGACCAGAATCAGCCAGGCAGTAACGCCCAGCAGTGCGGCCCCGACGGCGAACGCGAGCATGTAAGCGGCGGACCAGGCTGCCCGCTTGGCTTCCAGCTCTAGTAAATGAAACCGCGCGCTAAACGTCGCACGAAGATTGTCTATGAACTGTGACAGGGTCGGTCGCGGCGGCACGCCCGAGCTGGACGCGCTTCGATCTGAAGCCGATCGAGACTCACGTCCCTGCTGGCGGGCAGATCCGGCTTTCACCGCTGCTTTGCCGCCCGCGACCGTATTGCTTGCTGTGTCCACTTAACGTCGATTCGGACGCGTGGTTAGCTTGACAACTTGCCGATCAACACGCCTGCGAGAAGAGCGACGCCGACGATCGCGAGCGGGTGTGCTCTGATCTGATCGCGAGCTGATTCTGCCCATTCCTCTTCCATGGCCATGAAATCGTCGTATTTGGAATACAACGTGGTTTGCGCATCTGCGGCCGCGGTACGAGCGCGGTCCAGTGCAGGACCCGCTTTCGAGGCAAGCCGATCAACCGTGTCGTGCGCGCCCTGCGCAACTCGATCCACAGTGGTGTGAGCGCGGTCTGCCGCCTGAGCGGGATTCATTTTTCCCATGCCGGTACCGCCAGCGCCTGTTCCACTGCTTCCCATCGTTCCAAGATTGCCGCTATTGGGTGTAGTTGTTTCCATTTTGACTCCTGATTAAGTGTGGTGGGGGTGCGGTGATAGTTCGTGGAAAAAGTTCTAACGCACGGTTCCGCGGCGAAACAGATTGACGATCGCCAGCAATATGACTGCGCCGATGAGCGAAACGACCAAGGCGCCGAAACTAAACGCATCCTGATTAATTGAAGGAGCGCCCAACAGCGGCGAAATGAGCCAGCCGCCTAACGCTGCACCGATGATCCCGACAATGATGTTCAAAAAAATTCCTTGCTGCGCATCGGTCCGCATGATGAGACTGGCCAGCCAGCCCACAACGCCGCCCACGATCAGCCAGACGATGAAGTTAATCATTTACGGTTTACCTCGAGTTGGTTGGTTAATTACGAACTCTAGAGTGCAAGCTTCTTGTCTTGATGCTGCACTAGGTCCCACGTGCTTTCTGAAAGCAAGCTATATGCCTATGACCCGATGGCACGGTCGTTGCTTAAAGCGAAGTGCAATCTAAAAAGGAATAGAGCAATGACGACCGACGCCAAGGCGCAAGCCACCGTAACGAAGCGGCAGCCAAAAAAGCGCGCTAATGAGTTCCTGCTCGCACAATTGGGTAAAGGATGTTGGGTTGTGGGATATCAAGGAAAGCTCATAGCCGGCGCCGTGTTGGGTTCGCTTCCTGCTGCTGCTGCTTATGCAACAGATCTGGCGCACGCTCTAGGCGCGCATAATATTCTGCTGACTGTTGTGGAAGCGGGTCGCCAGATCGTTTAGTTGTCTGGCTATCTCGCGGGGCATCAAGCGCCCAGCGGGATCCGCTGAAGTATTCACGGGGCGCCCCTAGCCCCTACGCGGTCATTCATCTCCCCGAGTTTGGAAGGCACGCCTGCGGCGTGCGCTATTGTTGCGAGTTCCGTCGCAACAGGTTTACCTAAGTTGCGCGTGAGCACCAAGGAGCCTGATGGGTCACGCATTAATCGTTGACGATGACGCCGACACAGCGGAAATGCTGGCCGAGTTGGTGGCGGGCCAAGGCTTTACCGCAGCGATCGCGCGCACGATGCGAGATGCGCGTCGTCAGCTCGCGACTACTGTGCCGGACGTTGTTTTTCTGGATTTGGTGCTGCCTGATGGCAAAGGTATAGAGCTGTTCGGTGACAAAGGCGCTTTGGCCGACTCTGAAGTGGTGTTAATTACCGGCCATGCGAGTTTGGAAACCTCAATCGAGGCTTTGCGTCTCGGCGCCGCCGACTACCTGATCAAGCCCGTCAATCCCGGGCAAGTACAGGGGATACTTGAGCGAATCATGCGCCCGGGTGAGTTGCAGGCGGAAATCACCGATCTGCAGCACGAACTTGACCGCAGCGGGCGATTCGGAGAAATGTGGGGCGGATCTTCCGCCATGAAGCGCGTCTATGAGCAGGTTTCCCGAGTGGCGGGAACGGCAGTGACCGTGCTAGTTCAGGGCGAGAGTGGCACTGGCAAGGAGTTGGTGGCGCAAACGATCCACTCTTTAAGCCGGCGCCGCAGTCGGCCGTTCCTTGCAATCAATTGCGGCGCAATTTCGCCGCATCTGATGGAAAGTGAAATCTTCGGCCACGAGAAGGGGAGCTTTACAGGTGCAAGCCGGCAGCATCTCGGCTTCTTCGAGCGCGCCCACGGCGGCACGCTCTTTCTCGACGAAGTGACGGAGATGCCGCCCGATCTGCAGGTGAAGCTTTTGCGCGTTCTCGAGACCGGCACCTTCAACCGCGTCGGTTCTACGGAAACGCAGCGTGCCGATGTGCGCGTGCTTGGTGCGACGAATCGAGTACCTGAGCTTGCAGTCGCCGAGGGGAAGTTGCGCGAGGATCTCCTTTATCGGTTGAATGTATTTCCGATTCGTTTGCCGCCGTTGCGCGAGCGCAGGGAGGACATTGCACTCCTCGCGGAGCACTTCCTCGCCGAGATCTGCAAAGAGGAAGGCAAGGAGAAAAAGTTCACCAAGGGCGCGTATGAGCGCATGAATGAATATGACTGGCCGGGCAATGTGCGTGAACTACGAAATGTGGTTCAACGCGCATTTGTGATGGCCTCGGGCGCTACCATTAATGACGAATGGTTGGAGCTGCAGGTCGGTCGTTCTGCCCCTCGTGAGAAGGGAGCGGTGTTGTCGGTGCGTATCGGAACGACGTTATCCGAGGTTGAACGTTCGCTGATTTTTGCAACGCTCGAACATTTCGATGGCCACAAGGAACGAACGGCCGCCGCGCTCGGAGTCAGCCTCAAGACGTTATACAACCGCTTGAAAGAGTACGGCGCTGATACCACGCCAAGCCCGAAGGAAAGCCGCGCGGCTTAACGCGCTACCGGGCACACAGCTTGCTTTTTGAATTTGGCACCTTGCGCGGCACGGAGTCTCTCAAGGCGTTAGGTCCACGGCATCCAGCAAGGGCCAGGCATAAACTTCAAACGAGGAGCCAACATGCAGAAAGCTGCACGTCACACATTAAGAGCGGCCATCGTCACCACCGTGGCGGTTATTGCTCTCGGCGCGTGCACACGTTCCGAGCGCCAAGAGGTTCGTACTGAAACCAAACAAGCAACCAACACCGCAGCCGGTGCCATCGACAATGCTGCCCTGACCACAAAGGTGAAGGCTGCCTTTCTCGCCGACGATATGGTCAAGGGTACGCAGATCAACGTCGATTCAAATGGTGGTGTCGTCAAGTTGACCGGAACGGTCGACAATCCCACCCACGTGGCTCGTGCGGTTGAAATCGCTAAAGGCGTGTCGGGCGTACAACGGGTGGAGAACAACTTGGCTTCGAGTCCAAATGCTGCCCCTGGCGTCGTACCGGGCACGCAGCCGCCGGGCACCGCCGCTAGCTCGACACCAATGCCTAACAACACGACACCGCCGGCCAAGAAGCCCTAACCCTGAAGCAGGCATGCTTTGCGCGACGCGGCTTATGCCGCGTCGCTTGATCGGGAGATGTGATGGGCAATGATCAACCGAAGTCCGGAAGCCAAGTTCAAGGCGAAGGCGACTACAAAGCCGCGCGCCGCTACAACGAGTCGACGCGCGAATTCATTAAAGACAATGATGTGACCGAAGCTGCGCGCGATGCGGAGCCGGAGACCGCAGCCGAAGAGCAGCAACTCGAGCGCGCGGAGCAGGCGGGAAGAGAACGAGCAAAGGACGAGGATCCGTTGCTGGATCATCCCGAGCAGATCAACCGCAACTCGAAGTAGACGCTTGCGTAGGCTCGCCGGTCAACGCGGCGTCTGCGTTCCGCGCTGCAAATCCCCGGCCACCGAGGGTCAAATTAAAGCGCTTCGTCGGTTAGTGTTGGTATGAGTAAGGCATTCGTCAGAGAAACCGACAACGACGATGATGAGGAGCTTGATGCTCCCGAGGTTCCAGCAGTTCGGAACTACATCACTCCTTCGGGATATCGGCGGCTGAAGGACGAGTTACTTCAACTGTTGAACACAGAGCGTCCTGAGGTTGTGAAAACCGTTTCATGGGCCGCCTCGAACGGTGATCGCTCCGAAAACGGCGACTACATTTACGGCAAGAAGCGACTTCGTGAGATCGATCGGCGCATTCGTTTCCTGACAGGACGACTCGACCTTGCCGAGGTCGTCGATCCCGCTGCTCGTCAGGAAGCAACCGAACAAGTTTTCTTTGGTGCGACGGTGGTCTACGCGCTGGCCGAGGGTAAGCAGAACCGGGTTACGATCGTTGGAGTCGATGAGGTCGACCCAGCGCGCGGTTACGTCAGCTGGATCTCACCGGTCGCAGCGGCTTTACTTAAAGCGCACGTCGGTGATCAAGTCAGCCTTAAAACCCCCGGCGGAACCAAAACTCTTGAAATCCTCGACGTCACCTACGCCACTTCGTGAGCGTGTGCTCGACCGGTGCTACTGGCGGACGCACCGCCGCGCGGCCGCGCGATTTTTTGCACGTTCTTGACACGCCGTAGGGTGCGTATCACGCGCGCCAGATGCGCACGGTCATGTACCTGAATCTTGAAATGAATCAGTGCGAGCGCAGCATCTTCGTCTTCGAGATGCACATTGAGGATGTTTGATTCAGCTTCCGCAATCGCAACGGCAATTCGTCCGAGTACACCACGCTCGTTCAGTGCACCGACATCGATGCCGACCGTGAAGTTACTTACCGGATCCTTCGCCCACTGCAGTTCGATCCAGCGGTCAGGATCGGCGCGGCGTGCGCGCTGTGCGTGTAAGCAATCAACCTGATGAACCGCTAGTCCCTGACCCTTTCGAATATGCCCGACGATCGGGTCGTCTGGGATGGGATGGCAACAGGTCGCCATTTGCACTGCCATCCCTTCGGTTCCACGCACGATCAGCGGTACATGGGTGGCTTGGGCAACCGAATTTGCGCTGTGCGCGCCGTCGCCTTCAGTCGACCCAAGTGCGAGCTGCCGCGCTACGACTGCGGGGAGTCGGCGCCCAAGGCCAATGTCGGCTAAAAGGTCAGAGCGCGAGGCGGTGTCCGATTGCTTGAGCACGGATTCCCACTGTTCGTCGCTGATGTCTGTCAACAGCAGGTTGAAAGGCTGCGCGGCCTGCGCGAGCAACGCTTCGCCGAGTTCGACCGATTCGTCGAACTTCATCGTGCGCAGGAAGTGACGGATCTCCGATCGCGCTTTGCCGGTCCGAACGAATGAAACCCACGCCGGGTTCGGCTTCGCTTCGGCGCCCGTGATGATCTCAACCATGTCGCCGTTCTTCAATTGCGTGCGCAGCGGCTGTATCTCATTGTTGATGCGCGCAGCGACCGTCTTGTTTCCAACGTCGGTATGAATGCTGTACGCAAAGTCCACTGGCGTTGCATCGCGCGGCAGTGCGACGATGCGACCCTTCGGCGTGAAGATGTATACCTTGTCCGGAAAGAGATCGACCTTGATGTGCTCCAGGAACTCGCTTGAGTCGCCGGTCTGCCGCTGAATTTCTAGGAGCGACTGCAACCACTGATGTGTGCGCGACTGCAGCTCCGACAAATCCGAATCATCGTCCTTGTAGAGCCAGTGCGCCGCGACGCCGGTTTCAGCAACATGATGCATGTCCTTGGTGCGGATCTGAAACTCGACCGGCGTGCCGTACGGTCCAATCAACGTCGTGTGCAGCGATTGATATCCGTTGACTTTCGGAATCGCGATGTAGTCCTTGAACTTGCCGGGGACTGGTTTATAGAGACTGTGCAAAGTGCCAAGGGCCAGGTAGCACTGTGCAACGGTGTCAACCACCACTCGGAAACCGTAGATATCGAGCACTTGCGAAAACGACAGCCGCTTGTCGGCCATCTTGCGATAAATGCCGTAAACCGTTTTCTCCCGTCCTTGAACCTCGGCGCGTAATTTCGCATCGGTCAGCGATTTACGCACCGCGACCATCATCTTGCTCAGCACCTCGCGACGATTTCCTCGCGCCGCCAAGACCGCTTTATTGAGCACCAGATAACGAAGCGGATATAGATGCTGGAAACTCAGTTCCTCGAGTTCACGAAAGAGTGTGTTCAGGCCGAGCCGATGTGCAATCGGCGCGTAAATTTCAAGTGTTTCGCGTGCAATACGTCGCCGGCGCGCGCTGTCGACGGACTCCAGGGTGCGCATGTTGTGCAGGCGATCGGCGAGCTTGATCAACATGACGCGTACGTCGCGCGCCATCGCGAGCAGCATCTTGCGAAAGTTTTCCGCCTGAGCCTGCTCGGTCGAGGAAAACTGCAGTCGATCGAGCTTTGACACGCCGTCTACGAGTTCTGCGACAGTCGAACCGAACCGCGCGATCAGCTGCGACTGCTCGATACCGCAGTCCTCGATCACGTCGTGTAGTAATGCAGCCTGTATCGCCGCGCCATCGAGTCGCCACTCGGTCAATATTTCGGCGACTGCCAGCGGGTGTGTGATGTAAGGCGCGCCGCTGCGACGGAATTGGCCCAGGTGCGCTTCGTCCGAAAAGCGAAACGCCTCCTTGATCTTCTGCACGTCGCCCGATGGCAAATATTTTTTAACGCGGTCGGTCAGAGTCGCTACCGTGGCGACGGCACTCGCGGGTTCGGCGCCAGCCTCGGAGCGCCAGACGGCCTTTTTGAACGCCTGGGCCGCCCGCCGTGCGAAGCCGGGTGCTGCGGGTTCAATGGCGCTGGATGCAGCCGGAGGATCTTGTGATTCCATCAGCCCGCGCGCCGGCACGTGGGGTCAGAGCTGATGGACTCAGCCGCGCTCGCGCTCTAGGTAGGAACCTTGCGCAGCATCTCGATGCCGACTTTGCCTTGAGCGATTTCGCGCAATGCGGCGACCGGCGGCTTGTCGCGGGAATCGATCTTGGGCGTATGCCCCTGAGCGAGCTGACGCGCGCGATAGGTGGCGGCGAGTGCCAGCTGAAAGCGGTTGGGAATGTGTTTCAGGCAATCTTCAACGGTAATGCGGGCCATGGCGTACCTCTATGGAATATTGCTTCATTTTAACTGAGCTAACGCCGTGCGGTGTTATCGGCGACCTAATTGCGTTAAGAGGGTGATATCGAAGCGCCTGCGTGGCGTCGCGGAGGGGGTTGCAGCCACGATCGCGACCCGGGGGGTTGGCGCCATTGCGAGCAAGCGGTGGCGCAGGCCTACTTTGCGATTCCTAGTTGTGTAAATAATTCCCGATAGCGGACTGCCTGGGTTGAAAAACGCAGCCGCGTGGCCGCAACGATAGCCACCAGCTGAGAGAGCGCGAGGTCGAAATCCTGATTAATGATCACAAAATCGAACTCGGGTGCGTGCGCAATTTCACTCCCCGCGGCGAGCAGCCGCCGCGTGATCACGGCCGGCGAGTCCTGACCTCGTTTTTTGAGCCGCGCTTCCAGGGCGTCGATCGATGGCGGCAAGATGAAGATTCCCACTGCGTGCGCAAACTCCGCCTTGACTTGCCGCGCGCCCTGCCAGTCGATTTCGAGCAACACGTCGGTGCCGGCGCGGACCCGGTCTTCAATCCACAGGCGCGAAGTCGCGTAATAGTTGCCGTGAACTTCTGCGCTCTCGATGAATTCAGCCGCGCCTCTTCGCCGCATAAATTCATCGACGTCGACGAAGTGATATTCCCGGCCGCTTTGCTCTCCCGGTCGTGGAGCACGCGTCGTGAACGACACCGAGAGCTCGATATTGGGCTCGCGCGCGAGGAGGGCGTTAACCAGCGTCGATTTGCCGGCGCCCGACGGTGCCACCACCAGAAATACATTGCCGGCGTAGTGCCCGTCCACTGAATCGAAAGTCTGTGCGGCCGCGGTCATGTTCAGTTATTCAAGATTCTGAATCTGCTCGCGCATTTGTTCGATCAGAATTTTGAGCTCGACCGAGGCGTTCGTCATCTCGATAGCGGCCGCCTTGGAACCGACGGTGTTGGCCTCGCGGTTTAACTCCTGCATCAAAAAATCGAGCCGGCGCCCCACCGCGCCGCCCTGGCTCAGCACACGCCTTACTTCGCAAACGTGCGTAACAAGACGTTTAATTTCCTCGTCGACGTCCATTTTGAGCGCATACAGCGTCACTTCCTGACGAATGCGCTCGGACACTTCCTCGCGGGTCAATGGCGAAATGCCCGACAAGGCCGGCCCGAGCGCTTTCTCGAGCCGCTCATTCAATTTGCGCTCAACTGCTGCAATCAGGTCGGGAGCTCGAGCCGTCAGCTGGGATGCAATCGCTTCGACCTGACTGCATTGCGCTAGCAGCACGGTGGTCAGCGCGGCACCTTCCCGGCGCCGCGATTCAGCCAGTAGAGCGAGCGCTTCGTCGACAGCGGCGAGCACTTGAGTGCGTAAAGCGTCGGGTTCGGCTCCCGTTGTTTCAACAACGCCTGGCCAGTTGAGCACGTCCGCGGTGCCGATCGGAGTAGCCGCAGGAAGGCTGCGCTCGACCTGATGCGCGAGATCGGCAAGCCGTGCCAACGCACTGGGGTTGAGTTGTGGTGTGACTTCCTCGGCACTGCGTGCAATCGAGACTCGGCACTCGACTTTGCCGCGCGCGAGCTGTGCGCCGATTGCTTCACGCAGCGCCGCTTCTGCAATGCGCAGGTCGTCCGGCATTTTCAGCGTCAGGTCGAGGAAGCGTGAATTGACCGAGCGCAATTCGAGCGTCAAACGGCCAAGCGCGGTCGGACGCGCGGCGCTGGCGAAGCCGGTCATGCTTGCGACAGGCTTCATCGCTGGAGTTTAACGAAGGTAATAAGGATAAAAGGCACCCTATTGTGGTTACGGTCCGGCGGCACCTTTTGGATAGAATCGCCGCGGTTCCCAACATGCAACACTATGCCGGCCCAGACCAACGCATCGTTACCTGAAAGCCTGGAGGTTGGCGGGTACCGCATTGTAAAGAAGATCTCTTCGGGCGGCTTCTCGATCGTCTATCTCGCGACTGATGATCAAGGCAATTCGGTGGCGATCAAGGAGTACATGCCGGCCTCGCTGGCGCAGCGTAAGCCCGGGGAGCTGCTGCCCTACATTGCTCCGGAAAATCTGAACACTTATCGCATCGGCCTCAAATGCTTCTTTGAGGAAGGTCGCGCGCTGGCAGGTATCTATCACCCGAACATCGTGCGCGTGATCAATTTCTTTCGCGCCAACGAGACGGTGTACATGGTGATGCAATACGAATCCGGGCGCTCGCTGCAGGAGCACGTGCTGCGTAACCGGAACAAGGATCAAAAGGACGTTCTGTCCGAGCGTTTCATTCGCCGCGTGTTTGCGCAGGTGATGAATGGCCTGCGTGAAGTGCATTCAAACCGCTTGCTGCATCTGGACGTGAAGCCGGCTAACGTGTATTTGCGCATGGACGGAACCCCGATCCTGCTCGACTTCGGCGCCGCGCGTCAGACGCTGCAGCGCGATATCAGCAAGACGTATCCCATGTACACACCGGGTTTCGCCGCCCCGGAACTTTATAAACGCGACGCCGAGCTCGGGCCATGGACCGATGTCTACTCGATTGGCTCGTGCGTTTATGCGTGCATGTCGGGCATGCCGCCGCAAGAATCGGATCAACGCCTTAAGGAAGACAAGATGCCGACGGCGTTACGTTCTTTCCGAGGCCTGTATTCAAATCAATTGATCTCGATGGTTGAGCGGTGTTTACGCCTCAATTCGCTTGAGCGGCCACAAACCGTGTTTGCGGTGCAAAAGGAACTGTTGCAGAACGTTCCCGAGCGCCCCGAGTTTTCGATGGTCGAACGCAACGGCGCGCGCTGGCGCAATCTGCAGCAGCGCGTGACGCGCTTCATGAAAGAGCACAACATCACCTGGTTTTAGCAAGCGCACAAAAGTGCACCCCTACTTTTGTGCGATGGGTAAGCAAAAAATCGCCGGCAAAGCCGGACGATTTTTCGAGGTTAACGGCCTCGTAAAAGCCTGACACTTGGTCGACTAGTTCCAGCTGCCTCTTAGTTCTCACACCCAATGCGCTTCTCCGTTTACCAGGAAAGTAAAAAAGGCGGTCGGCGCATCAACCAGGACCGCATGGGGTACCTGTACACGCGCGACTCGCTGCTGATGCTGGTGGCAGACGGAATGGGCGGGCACGCGCGGGGCGAGGTGGCCTCGCAGCTCACGTTGCAGACGCTGGCGTCGATCTATCAACGTGACGCAAAACCGCTGCTGGCCGATCCGGTCAGGTTTCTCGAGGAATCGGTGCTGGCCGCACATCGCGAGCTGCATCGTTATCGCGCGGAACATAGCTTGCCGGAGGCGCCGCGCACCACTTTGGTCGCCTGCATCGTGCAGCAGGGCGTGGCGCTCTGGGCGCATGTGGGTGACTCTCGTCTCTACATGATTCGGTCCGGCCGAATTCTTGAGCGGACGATCGACCATTCGCGCGTGCATCATCTGGTGCAATCTGGCCTCATCCGCCCCGAAGAAGCAAAAGATCATCCGGAGCGAAATCGCATTTTTAACTGTATCGGCGCCTACGTTGCGCCGACCGTCGAAGTCAGCCGGCCAGTGGCACTGCGCAACGGCGACACGCTGCTGCTGTGCTCGGACGGGCTGTGGGGCACGCTGAACGATCGGCAGGTTGCAGATGCCTTTGTTGGCAAAACGGTGATGCGTGCGGTGCCGGAGCTGATGGAGCTGGCACTCGAACTAGGCGGGCCGGAATCCGACAATGTCACCGGCGTGGCTATGACCTGGGCCGGTACCGAGTCGATGGAAATGGTGCCGCCGAGCGAAGAGCCGGTGTCGACGCTCCTTATTCCCGAAGGCACGGTTGCCTCGACAATCCAGATGCCGCGCGTGGGTGAGCCCGGTATCGATGAGGAACTGTCTGAAGAGCAAATCGATGACGCGGTAGCCGAAATTCAGAAGGCAATTCAGCGCAGCGGCAAACTCGTCGCAAAATAGCGAATATCACGTTCAGGGGCGCGTGTGGCTCGCGCCACACGCAACACAAAATGGATTCGATTTCGCGGCCGAGCGGCCGCCGTGCCGACGAACTGCGGCCGGTGCGTCTGTTGCGTCAATTCACCAAGCACGCAGAGGGGTCGGTACTCGTCGAGTTCGGCGACACGCGCGTGATCTGCACGGCGAGCGTCGAAGAGCGGGTTCCCGCATTTCTGAAAGGCAAGGGTGAAGGGTGGTTGACCGCCGAATATGGCATGTTGCCGCGCGCGACGAATACTCGATCAGACCGGGAGGCCGCACGAGGTAAGCAGGGCGGCCGCACGCAGGAGATTCAGCGTCTGATCGGGCGCAGCTTGCGTTCTGTGTTTGACCTCGCGGCCCTCGGCGAGCGCACCTTGCACATCGACTGCGATGTGATTCAGGCTGATGGGGGTACCCGCACGGCATCGATCACCGGCGGCTTCGTAGCCGCTTACGACGCCTGTCGCTGGCTAAGAATGCGCGGCATGATCGATAACACGCCGATTTCGGATTTCGTCGCCGCTGTCTCGGTCGGACTGTACCTGGGGGCACCGGTGCTCGACCTGGATTACGTGGAGGATTCTGGGTGCGACACCGACATGAACGTCGTGATGACCGGTAACGGCGGCTTTGTTGAAGTGCAAGGCACGGCAGAGGGGGTGCCATTCACAGCACAGCAAATGGAAGCGATGCTGAAACTGGCGAAGGGTGGGATCCACTCGTTAGTCGCCGCGCAAAAGCACGTGCTCGAGTTGTGACCCGCCGTCGTATGGTCCTTGCTTCCGGCAATGCGGGGAAGCTGCGCGAATGCGTCGCGCTGTTTGGCAGCTTTGCAGGCAGCAATGCGCTCGAGGTCGTGCCGCAGAGTGCACTCGGTATTCACTCAGCCGATGAGCCGCATCCAACGTTCGTGGAAAACGCACTTGCCAAGGCCCGCCACGCAGCCGCCGCAAGCGGTCTGCCCGCGCTCGCAGATGACTCTGGACTTTGTGTTGACGCGCTAGGGGGCGCGCCGGGCGTTTTGTCGGCACGTTTTTCGGGCGAGCCGACCGACGACGAGCGAAACAACATGAAACTGCTGTGGCGTCTTGCGGGTATTACACAGCGTGCCGCGCACTATGTGTGTGTGATGGTCGCGATTCGCGCGGCCGACGACCCAGATCCTTTGATCGCCGACGCGCGCTGGCACGGCGATATCCTGCAGGCGCCACGCGGTGACAGCGGTTTTGGATATGACCCGCTTTTTCAGGTTAACGGCCTTGGCGTGTCTGCGGCCGAGCTTGATCTGCAGCACAAGAACCGCATCAGCCATCGGGGTCTTGCCTTTGCCGAGATGGCGCGCCGACTCGCCGACTGGCGCTAATGGCCTCGGTGATTGAAATCAAGTCACAGCCGACTGCGGTGCAACCCGTCGATGTGGCCACGTATCTGCGGCCTGGCACGCTCACGCTACCGGTGCTGCCGCCGCTTTCGCTGTACGTCCACTACCCCTGGTGCGTTCGAAAATGTCCCTACTGCGACTTCAATTCGCACGAGGCCAACATGTCTGACGTAATGGAGGATACGTATTTGGATGCCCTGCGTGCCGATTTGGAAGCTTCGTTGCCGCTGATCTGGGGGCGTCGCATCACCAGCATTTTCATTGGCGGTGGAACTCCAAGCCTGCTGAGCGGCGCTGGCGTCGACCGATTGCTGTCGGACATTCGCACATTGCTGCCGATTGCGGCCGAATGCGAGATAACGCTCGAGGCCAATCCGGGGACGTTCGACGCGGAGCGCTTTGCGCTCTACAAAGCTGCGGGCGTCAATCGTTTATCCATCGGTGTCCAGTCGTTCAACGACGATCGCCTCAAGGCCCTCGGGCGCATCCATGATGCACGCCAGGCAGGTGTCGCGATCGACATCGCACACCGTCATTATCAAAACTTCAATCTTGATTTGATGTACGCACTACCCGGCCAGTCGCTCGGTGAAATGCAGATGGACCTTGAACAAGCGATCGCAGCAGCACCGCCGCACCTTTCCGTGTATCAGCTCACGCTCGAACCGAACACAATATTTGCCAAGCACCCGCCCGTTCTGCCCGACGAAGACGCCGTAGCCGCCATGCATGATTGGGTCGAGCAGCGCTCGGCAGAGGCGGGTTATCGACGTTACGAAGTGTCGGCGTTCGCCCAACCCGGGCGCGAGTGCCGGCACAATCTAAATTACTGGACCTTTGGCGATTACCTTGGCATTGGTGCCGGTGCGCACAGCAAAATTTCTTTTCCGCATCGGATCGTGCGACAGGTTCGCTTCCGTCAGCCTTCGACGTACCTGCAGCGCGCAGGAGGCCGTCAATTTGTCGCCGAAAGCCGCGAGGTCACTCGCAATGAACTGCCGTTTGAGTTCATGTTGAATACCTTGCGTCTGACCGCCGGTGTCGCCGCCAACTCGTTCGCCGAGCGCACTGGCGTGCCTTTAACGTCAATTGAGCCAGAGCTGAATGAAGCCGAGCGGCGCGGCCTTCTGGTTCGCGATCATGTCGTCTTGAAACCTACCGCGCTCGGAATGCGGTTCCTGACTGACCTGCAGAGCCTGTTCCTGCCAACGCAGCCTGGTGGTGCAGACACGCACCCGCGGCGGGCATAATGTCCCAATGCAGAGCGACTCAGGTCACCGGCGACGTATTAGCCGGCTGTCGTTTCGCGCTCAAATAGCAATAGCGCACACGACTAGTGCGCCTAGGTCGCATAGTGCTGGCTATTGGCATGCTTAATGCGATGGCGCTGGACTTGAACGCGGGAAAGGTGCGTCCGCGGTAAACACTTAACGAGCTAGGAGAACTGCGAATGGCGACGGCCAAAGACGTGATGAAAACCATCAAGGAAAACGAGGTCCTCTTTGTCGACCTTCGTTTTACCGACACCAAGGGCAAGGAGCAGCACGTCACGGTACCCGCCAAGGCCTTTGACGACGACAAGTTCGAGTCGGGGCACGCTTTTGACGGCTCGTCGATCGCTGGATGGAAAGGGATCGAGGCCTCGGACATGTTGCTGATGCCCGACCCCGACACCGCACGGATGGATCCATTTCGTGAAGAAAACACTTTGATCGTCACGTGCGACGTGATCGAGCCCTCAACGGGTAAAGGGTACGACCGCGATCCCCGTTCGCTCGCCAAGCGCGCTGAAGCCTATCTGAAATCAACCGGGGTTGGCGACACGGCGTATTTCGGACCAGAACCCGAGTTTTTCATTTTCGATTCCGTGACGTGGAGTATCGACATGTCCGGCGCGTTCGTGAAGATCAAATCCGAAGAGGCGCCGTGGTCGACCGGCATCGACTATGAAGCCGGCAATCTCGCGCACCGGCCGCCGCTCAAGGGTGGCTACTTTCCAGTGCCTCCGGTTGATTCGTTGCAGGACATGCGATCGGAGATGTGCCTGCTGCTCGAACAACAGGGCGTTGAAGTCGAAGTTCATCACCACGAAGTTGCAGCGCCCGGCCAGTGCGAAATCGGCACCAAATTTACAACGCTGACCAAGCGTGCCGATTGGCTGCAGATCCTGAAATACACGGTGTGGAACGTGGCAGCGAGCTATGGAAAGACCGCGACCTTCATGCCGAAGCCCGTGGTTGGCGACAACGGTTCAGGGATGCACGTGCACCAGTCGATCTGGAACGGGGGCACCAACCTTTTTGCCGGCAACGGCTATGCAGGCTTGTCTGACTTCGCGCTGCATTACATCGGCGGAATCATCAAGCATGCGCGCGCCCTGAACGCGATCACCAATCCGGGCACGAACTCGTACAAGCGACTGGTGCCGGGTTTTGAAGCACCCGTGAAGCTTGCGTATTCGGCGCGCAACCGCTCGGCGTCGATCCGCATTCCCTATGTGCCGAATCCGAAAGGGCGTCGCATCGAAGTGCGCTTCCCGGACCCGACAGCCAATCCGTATATGGCGTTTGCCGCGATGATGATGGCGGGTCTGGACGGCGTGCAGAACAAGATTCACCCGGGCGAGCCCGCCGACAAGAATCTGTACGACCTGCCACCGGAAGAGGACGCCAAAATTCCGACCGTCTGTTCGTCGCTGGACCAGGCGCTCGAATATCTGGATAACGACCGTGAGTTCCTGACTCGCAGCGGCGTGTTCAGCAACGACCTGATCGATGCCTACATCGCATTGAAGATGGAAGAGGTGACCCGCTTCCGGATGACCACGCATCCGCTCGAATTTGACATGTATTACAGCTTGTAGCTGGCCGCTTTCAGGACGTTGCAGGGAACGAACGGGCGGCTGACGCCGCCCTCCCACGAATGCGGGAACTGGACCGACAAGACGGCCTACTCATGGCATTGAGAGGCGCATCGCTGCCTTACACTGCGCGCCTCTCGCCCTGGAAGGTATCGCCCTGTGAAGCGCGCAACCTCGACCACTGCCTTAATTTTCTGTGCACTGTTAAGTGCACCCGCGTCGGCCCAATCGTCCGAGATCTTCGTGTGCGTGGGCGAGGACGGACAAAAAGTCTTTCAGAACACCGGGAACGTAAAGAGCTGCAAGCGCATGGACGTGCAGCCCATTTTGACGGTGCCAGCCTCGCGTGTCCCTGCAGCGAAGGGCAATGTCCAGCCGGCACTCGAGCAGCGCGCATCGGCTTCACCGGCGAATTTTCCGCGGGTGGACGGCGACACGCAGCGCTCGCGCGACGGCGATCGTCGTCGCATTCTGGAAGACGAGTTGAAGGGCGAGGAAGAGCGCCTTGCAAAACTGAAGTCGGATTACAACAACGGCGAGCCGGAGCGGCGCGGTGATGAGCGCAACTTCGCTCTGTATCGAGAGCGGACTCAGCGTCTGCAGGACGACATCGCGCGTACCGAAAATAACGTGCGCGCATTGCTGCGCGAGCTCTCGCTGCAGCGAACGCAATAAACGGTCGGGCAAGAGTACTCAGCGCCTTTTAATCGGCCAGCCAGCAGTAAGGAATCGTCTCCCAAGCGCCGCGCCGCCTCTCTTCAGTTCGTTCGTTTGTCCGCGGGCCTGTCTTTCAGCTAGTGCCGCTTTATCCAAAGTCTTGGTACGAGGTGGTGTGTGAATGCCGCCGAGTTCCCATTCGGACTTGCGCGGCACTACGACGGGCTTGACCTGCTGTCGACTGCGGTGATGCTGGTCGATGTCGATGGCCGCATTGCGCATGTTAACCAGGCGGCTGAGCTGCTGTTCGACACATCGCGCAAAACGTTGATCGGCCAGCTCGCAGGCCGCGTGCTGGGTGACGACGCGGAAATGCGGCAGCTGGTGACAGATGCGCAAGCCAACGCGTTCGGCCAGCGCAATCAGATCATGGAACTGCGGCGTATCGGTCGCGACCCGCTTCCGGTCCGTGTGGCTGCCACGGTGCAATTTGGCGAAGTCATACCGCTCGTGCTCGAAGTGACCGAGATCGAGCAGCAGTTGAAAGTCGATCGAGAAGAACGCCAGATTGGTTTGACCGAGGCCAATCGCGAACTGCTGCGTAACCTCGCACACGAGATCAAGAACCCGCTCGGAGGCGTGCGTGGCGCGGCGCAGCTATTGGAGGCCGAACTCGCCAGTAACGACCAGCGTGAATACACACGCGTGATCATTGCCGAAGCAGACCGGTTGCAGGCCCTGGTCGATCGGCTGTTGATGCCGCATCGCTCACCGCGCGTGGTTTCCGAATTGAACATTCATGAGGTTTGCGAGCGGGTTCGACTCATCATGGTGTCTGAGTTTCCGCGCGGACTTTCGATCGAACGCGACTACGACGCAAGTGTTCCGGAACTGCGTGGCGACAAGGAGCAGCTGATTCAGGCGTTATTGAACGTGGTGCGCAACGCTGCCCAGGCACTCGATGCTCGAATCGATGCGGGCGACGCCGAGATCTTGTTGCGCACGCGGGTGGCGCGTCAGGTGACGATTGCCCGCGCACGGCACCGCCTGGCGCTGGATTTGTGTGTGATCGACAACGGCCCCGGCGTTCCCGAGCACTTGAAGGATCGGATCTTCTTTCCGCTGGTTTCAGGGCGGGACGGTGGCAATGGTCTTGGGCTCACGCTCGCCCAGACATTCATTCAACAGCACGAAGGCATGATCGAATCCGACAGCCGCCCTGGGCGCACCAACTTCCGCATCCTGATTCCGCTCGCATGAAGCCTGTTTGGATCGTCGACGATGACCGCTCGATCCGCTGGGTGCTAGAGAAGGCGCTCGCGCGTGAAAATATTCCGTGCCGCGCATTCGGATTGGCGCAGGAGGTACTCGCCGAGCTCGAGCACGATACTCCGCAGGTCCTCGTGTCCGATATTCGAATGCCAGGGCAAAGTGGCACGGAATTATTGCGAGCGGTGAAACGCAAGCACCCGGCGTTGCCCGTCATCATCATGACGGCGTTTTCTGACCTCGACAGTGCGGTCTCTGCGTTTCAGGGCGGAGCATTCGAGTATTTGCCGAAGCCCTTCGATGTCGACAAGGCCGTAGAGTTGATCCGCCGCGCTGTCGATGAAAGTGTGCGCGAATCACAAGCCGATGCATCGTTGGAG
>Ga0136614_10000086_pt1 | contig 34204 bp, 25 predicted proteins | sample AntDrymUQ2792106_2_FD_106643 | JGI IMG/M metagenome (GOLD analysis project Ga0136614, IMG submission 106643) | Polar desert sand microbial communities from Dry Valleys, Antarctica - metaG UQ279 (21.06) | ecosystem: Environmental > Terrestrial > Soil > Desert | place: Antarctica: Dry Valley... | reverse complement strand
CGCGTAGTGTGACCGTGCAGCCCGGTCAGACCCTGTGGAGCATCGCCGCGGCCAGCAGCACACCGGGTGACCTGCGTGACGCCATCTACGACATCCAGCGGCTCAACGGGCTCGACGGGCCCGAGCTCCAGATCGGCCAGCGGCTGTTCATCCCCGAGCCGGACTGAGGCTCAGCTGGCCTTTCGAGCCGAGCGGGCGGCCTTCTTCGCTGCGCCTGTCTCTGACGTCGCGGCATCGGTTGCCAGGCCACCGCCGACGGACTCCAGGTGAGCGCGGATGAACCAGTGGAACAGCTCCAGCGCCTTGATCTGACCGATCAGCATGTCCTCGGTGACCGCGTCGAGGTCAGCGGTCACCTCCTGCGTCGCGCGGTGGTCCTGGAGCAGGCCGGCGTAGACGACGTCCAGGGCGCCGAGGTGCTCGTCGGTCGTACCCCGGTTGAGGCTGTAGTCGTCCCACGACCGGTTCTGCACGATCGCGCCTGGGGTGCCGATCGGCGAGCTGCCCAAGGTGGCGATCCGCTCCGCGGTCTCGTCCACCATGGCGCGCACCTCGAGCACCTGTGGGTCGATCATCTCGTGCACCCCGATGAAGTGGGGCCCGATGACGTTCCAATGCACGTGCTTCAGGGTGAGGGCCAGGTCGTTGAGCGCGTTCAGGCGGCCCTGGAGGATCTCGGCGACCTTCGGCCCTGCCCCGTCGGCCAACCCGGGAGTGGTGTACGAGCCGACGCGCGGTCGGTCGGCAGCTGACTTCTTCGTTGTGTTTCGAGCCATGGGTACGAACGTACCCGGCTTCAGGCCGCTCAGCCGGTCGGGTCGTCGAGTGCGTAGGCCAGCGTGAACCCGTGGCCACCGTCTGGGCGCGGGTCGATGGCCGCGGCGCCGGTGATACCGGCGAGCGCACCGGTCCCGGTCCCGCCCTGCACCGTCCAGCGGGTGTGCCCACCGGCGCCGATCGACAGCGCGTCGTGCAGCAGCACGAAGGTGCCCGGCCGGCCGGCCACCGTCACGTCGAACAGCTCGACGCCGAGGTAGGCCATCGACGTGTCGCCGACGACCGACATCGTCAGCCAGGCGACGCTGCTGCCGGTGATGTCGCCGGTGAATCTCTTGATCACCCGCGCCCGGGTGATCGCCACCCCGCCGTTCACCGCCTCCTGCACGGGCTCCTCCTCCCAGGCTGTGATCTCGAAATCCGCCTCCGCGCGCTCGCCACTCATGCGACGTTCCTACCCCAATCGCTTCCCCGGCCCACCGGCGGCGCCACCACCGACCTGACACCATCGGCGGATGGCCGACGCAGGTACCGACACCAGCGTCACCGACGTCCCCTCTCGGCAGCGGTTCGAGGCCCGTACGCCCGACGGCGAGGTGGTCGGCTTCGCGGCGTACGAGCGGCACGGCAACCGGGTGCGGTTCACCCACACCGAGGTCGACGACGCGTACGAGGGTCGAGGTGTCGGCTCGCAGCTGGCCCGGGTGGCGCTGAACCAGATGCGGGTCGCGGGGCTGGCGGTGGAGCCGCGGTGCCCCTTCATCCGGGGCTGGATCGACAACCACCCCGAGTACGCCGACCTGCTCGCCGCCGGCTGAGCGCCCGGGCACGGCTAATGGCTCGACACGCCACACGGAGGGCCTTGTGTACGTCCGCCCCGGGGTCTACGGTGGCACTACATCTAGTAGTTACAGGGACGTGAGTTTCCCACTGGTTGTGTTACTGCATCCGTCTGTTATCCACAGGTGGTGCGGTGACGTCCCCAGTTGATCCACAGCTTGGTGCACCGATCCGGTCCGTTGGGACGCACGAGAGGAGGCCCGGATGCACTGCCCGTACTGCCGGCACACCGACACCCGGGTGCTGGACTCGCGCGTCGCTGACGACGGCGGGGCCATCCGGCGTCGCCGGACCTGCCAGGCCTGTGAGCGGCGGTTCTCCACTGTGGAGCAGATCCAGCTGACCGTGGTGAAGAAGTCCGGCGCTACCGAGCCGTTCGCCCGGGACAAGGTCGTGACCGGGGTCCGCAAGGCCTGCACCGGCAGACCGGTCACCGATGACGACCTGGCGCGTCTCGGCCAGGCCGTCGAGGACGCCCTGCGCGCCTCCGGCTCGGCCGAGATCCAGGCCGACGCGGTGGGCCGGGCGGTGCTCGAGCCGCTGCGTGCGCTGGACCAGGTCGCCTACCTGCGCTTCGCCAGCGTGTACAAGGGCTTTGAGTCGGTCGACGACTTCGCCGACGAGGTGGCCGCGCTGATGGCCGAGCGCGCGATCGCTGTCAGCGAGCCGGCGCCGGGCTCAGCAGAGGCCGAGCACCACCCCTAGACCGCCGCCGGTGGCATGCGCAGGGGAAGACGCGTGCCGCCGGCGGCCACCAGCACCAGCAACCGATCGAAGGGTTGACCGCACATGACCGACTCCGCCCGCTCAGCCAACGGCAACGGCGCCCGCACGGGCACCAAGGCGAAGGCTGACCAGGAGCAGCGCACGGGCCTCACGATCGAGCGGCTGTACACAACGCCCGGGATTCACCCGTACGACGAGGTCACCTGGGAGCGGCGCGACGTCGTCCAGACCAACTGGAAGACCGGCGAGACCGTCTTCGAGCAGCGCGGTGTCGAGTTCCCCGACTCCTGGAGCGTCAACGCCTCGACGATCGTGACGAGCAAGTACTTTCGCGGCGCAGTCGGCTCGCCTGAACGCGAGTCCTCGCTGCGCCAGCTGATCGACCGGGTCGTGCTCACGTACGTCAAGGCCGGCAAGGACAACGGCTACTTCACCACCCCCGACGACGCCAAGGTCTTCGAGCACGAGCTGACCTGGATGCTGCTGCACCAGGTGTTCAGCTTCAACTCACCGGTGTGGTTCAACGTGGGCACGTCGAGTCCGCAGCAGGTGAGTGCGTGCCAGCCGTACGACGCCCTGGTGTCGACGCCCGACGGGCTCGTGCCCGTCGGCCAGCTGGTCGAGGACAACGCGGTCGGTACCAAGGTTTTCGACGCGCACGGGGTGACCCAGGTGCTGGCGACCAAGGCCAATGGCGTCAAGGACGTGCTGCGACTGCACACCAAGGCCGGGTACGCGCTCGACGTCACCGCGGACCACCTGGTCTGGAGGAGCAGCGACGACCGGGGCTCCGGGCGGTTCGTCGAGGCAGGCACTCTCCGTCCCGGCGACAAGCTGGAGTGGCACCGCCGCGACGCACACGGCCAGGCCGAGATCAGCAGTCGTCAGGTCGCGGAGGCGGCACTGGCCGGGTGGATGCAGTCCGACGGCTTCGTGGGGCAGTACACCGGCACCAATCGCTCGCTCACGCTCGAGGCCATGACGGTGACCTCATCGGAACTCGCGTGGGTGACCAGTGCATTCGACGCGGTGTTCCCTGGTGCTCACCGCCACGAGCGGGCCGTCGTGACACAGGACGCGTCGCTCGACTGCCGGCGCACCCGCCTGTACGGCGTCCACCTGACCGAGTTCGTCGAGGCCTGGGGTCTTCGGGCGCGCGGGACCGACATGATCGTGCCGCAGCAGCTGTTCACCGCACCTCTTCCGGTGGTCGCGGCGTACCTGAAGAGCGTGTTCCAGGCCGAGGGCTTCGTCTCGGCTCGGGAGCGTTCGACAGTGGTCGAGGTCGACATGATCAGCGAGCAGCTGATCCGTGGCATGCAGTCCCTGTTGCTGCGCTTCGGCATCTTTGCCCGTGTCGGCTACAAGGTGGACCCCCGACCGGACCGCAAGGACTGCTGGACCCTGCGCATCCAGTCCGCCGGAGACCGGCGGATCTTCGCCGACGAGATTGGGTTCATCGACGAGCGCAAGGCGGAGAAGCTGGAGCGTTCCTTCGACCTGCCCGGCCTGGCCGCCAAGGAGACCAAGCGCCTCGAGCTCGACCGCGTCGAGGACCTCGGAGCCATGGAGGTCTATGACATCCAGACCGAGAGCGGCGAGTACCTGTCGGGCAGCCTGCGGGTGCACAACTGCTTCATCCTCGCCGTCGACGACAACATGGACTCGATCTTGAACTGGTACCGCGAGGAAGGCCTGATCTTCAAGGGGGGCTCGGGTTCGGGCCTCAACATCTCGCGCATCCGCGGGTCGAAGGAGTTGTTGCGCAGCTCGGGTGGCACGGCCAGCGGGCCGGTGTCGTTCATGCGCGGTGCCGACGCGAGTGCCGGCACCATCAAGTCCGGCGGCGCCACCCGGCGCGCGGCGAAGATGGTCGTGCTCGACGTCGACCACCCCGATATCGTCGAGTTCGTCGAGACCAAGGCGCGTGAGGAGGACAAGATCCGCGTGCTGCGCGACGCCGGGTTCGACATGGACCTTGGCGGCCGCGACATCGTCAGCGTGCAGTACCAGAATGCGAACAACTCGGTACGCGTCACCGACTCGTTCATGCGCGCGGTCGAGGACGGCACCGACTTCGGGCTGACCGGCCGTATGACCGGTGAGGTCATCGAGACCGTTGACGCCAAGGAGCTGTGGGGCAAGATGGCGCAGGCGGCGTGGGAGTGCGCCGACCCGGGCATCCAGTACGACTCCACGATCAACGACTGGCACACGTCGCCGGAAACCGGGCGAATTACCGCAAGTAATCCATGCTCCGAGTACGTTCACTTGGACAACTCGTCATGCAATCTGGCGAGCCTGAACCTGATGAAATTCCTCAAGGACGACGGCTCGTTCGACGCGGTGACGTTCGCCAAGGCGGTCGCGCTGGTCATCACCGCGATGGACATCTCGATTTGCTTCGCCGACTTCCCCACCGAGAAGATCGGTGAGGTCACACGCGCCTACCGCCAGCTCGGCATCGGATACACGAACCTCGGCGCCTTGCTTATGGCGTCGGGTGTGGCGTATGACTCCGACGGCGGTCGGGCACTCGCGGCGGCCATCACCAGTCTCATGACTGGCTCGGCGTACAAGCGGTCAGCTGAGCTGGCCGGAGTAGTCGGCCCGTACGACGGCTATGCGCGCAACTCCGTGCCGCACACGCGCGTGATGCGCAAGCACCAGGCGGCCAATGACTCGGTGCGCACCCTGCACCAGATCGACCGTGATGCGCACAAGGCAGCGACAAAGGCTTGGGCGGCTTGTTTGGAAATCGGAAAGACGACTGGTTGGCGCAACGCTCAGGCAAGTGTATTAGCGCCGACCGGAACGATTTCCTTCATGTTAGACAGTGACACCACAGGAGTCGAGCCCGACTTCTCGCTGGTCAAATTCAAGAAGCTGGTCGGCGGCGGGTCGATGCAGATCGTCAACCAGACCGTGCCGCGGGCGCTCACCAAGCTCGGGTACGCGACCGAGACGATCGAGGCGATCGTCGAGTACATCGCCGAGCATGGTCACGTCGTGGAAGCGCCGGGGCTGAAGCCTGAGCACTACGAGGTGTTCGACTGCGCGATGGGGGAGCGGTCGATCAAGCCGATGGGCCACGTACGGATGATGGCGGCCACCCAGCCGTTCCTGTCCGGCGCGATCTCGAAGACCGTGAACCTGCCCGAGACCGCGACGGTGGAGGACATCGCCGACGTGTACTTCCAGGGCTGGAAGCTCGGCCTCAAGGCGCTCGCGGTGTACCGCGACAACTGCAAGGTCGGCCAGCCGTTGGCAACCGCTAAGACCAGCCGCGACGAGAAGGTCGTCGAGGTGCCGGTGCCGGCGGCGCCGATCCGCAAACGACTGCCGAAGTCGCGCCCGTCGGTGACCACGTCGTTCACCGTGGGCGGGGCTGAGGGCTACATGACCGCGGGCTCGTACCCCGACGACGGCCTGGGCGAGGTGTTCCTCAAGCTCGGCAAGCAGGGCTCGACCCTGGCCGGGGTTATGGACGCGTTCTCGATGGCGATCTCGATCTCGCTGCAGTACGGCGTGCCGCTCGAGACCTACGTGCAGAAGTTCACCAACATGAAGTTCGAGCCGGCCGGCCTGACCGACGACCCGGACATCCGGATGAGCCAGTCGATCATGGACTACATCTTCCGCCGCCTCGCGCTCGACCACCTGCCTTTCGAGCGTCGCTCAGCCCTGGGCATCTACTCGGCCGAGGAGCGCCGCCGCCAGCTGGAGACCGGCTCATACGAGGCGCCGGCGGAGCTGGTCGAGGAGCTGCCAGAGGCAGAGTCGCTGAGGACCGCTTCACCGGCTCCGGTCGACAAGGTGGTGGAGGAGACAGCGAGGCCAGCTCCGGTGGGCGCGCACACCACCGCCGAGCTGCTGGAGGAGATCACCGGCTCCGCCGTCGACTCGCCGCTCTGCTTCACCTGTGGCACGAAGATGCGGCCAGCGGGAAGTTGTTTTGTGTGCGAGGGCTGCGGCAGCACTAGCGGCTGCAGCTAAGCCAATGTCTCCCATGCGCAGATCAGCCCCCGCGTTGCGGTTGAGCGAGTTCGCGAAAAGACGCTTATGGCCGAAGAGCCCGATCACAGGGCGGATGAGCCCGACCAGACCGTCGTTACCGATCATCCCGACCGGACCTGGCCGCTCGCCCGCTGGCCATCGGCGACCTGTCGCAGAGACTAAAGGCTGCTTATGGGTTAGCAGGAACTGTTGAGGCGCCCGCAGGGGCGCAAAACAGCAGCATCCCGCGAACCGAAAGCGGCACATTGCGACGGGTGCCCGGTGATGCTCCGAGAGCTTGCACATATGCCTGAAGTTGCGGGGCGTAGTAAGTCGCCAGAGTAGGCAACGCCGCGGCCGGCACGGCGTCGGTCTTGTAGTCAACGATAACTAGCGAACCGTCGTCCTCGCGGTAGACGAGATCGATGAAGCCCTCTAACACCCGGCCGTCGGCGCGAACGGTGCCGACGTACATCTCCCGCCAGTTCTCCCGGGTTGCCGCCCGCTTCACGAGGTCCGACTCCAGCGCCGACTGAACCAGCGCCCGGACGACGTCGGCGTAGTCGAGCACACCTTCGGCCACACACTGTGCTGTGACCGCATCATCGAGGCCGGCACCGGTAGCCAGGTCGACGACCTGCAGTACGCCGTGCACCGCGCGCCCGACCGCTGACCCGTAGCGGCCCTTGGACCAGGGCGGGAGGTCCACGTCCCGGCCGCCCTTGGCGGAACCGACCGCGGCGGATGCATCAGCCGCGTCCGGCTCGGCAAGAACCACCGCGGGTTCCGTGCCCTCGAGCCCCGAGGCACTGATGGCGGGTACGAACCGGCTGGCGGCGCGGGAGAACTCCAGTTCCGCCAGCCACGCGTCCCAGTCGGGCGGCGGATCGAGCGCCGCGACGCCGGATGACGTTGCGCTGACCGCACCGTGCGGAGCCACGAACCGCTCTACTAGTGCCTCCGCGTGTGCGCCGGCATCCGCCAGCAGCTTCGCGTTGGTCTCCTGACCGCCCTCCTTGCGGTGCAGCGATACCACCAGGTGATCGCGCGCCCGCGTGGTCGCCACGTACAGCAGCCGGCGCCGCTCCTGGGCGTCCATCTGCTCGTCGATCGGCTTCACCTCGTCGAAGTCGACCGTCCGCAGGTCCTTGCGCAGGCTGACCGCATACCCACCGGCCGGTGGCCAGAGCAGCTGCACACCGCTCTGCCCCGTGGCTGCGCCGACATCCCCGACAGCACGACCATCGGGAACTCGAGGCCCTTGGCCGCGTGCACCGTCATCACCCGCACTGCGTCGGTGTCGGTTTCCGGCAGCACCGCCTCGGCGACCCGCGATGCCTCTTCGCCCTGGCGCGCGGCCCAGGCCAGGTAGGCACGCAGGCCGCCGTGCTCCACCTCCGACCACGCGCGCGCCTGGTCCACGACGAACCGCAGCCGCCGCCACTGGTCTCTGGCGCGCGGCCCCATTGCTGCTACCTCGAGGATCCGCCGATCCGCGACGAGCTGACCCAGCACCTCGCTCGGCGTCAGCCACTGGGCGTCCCGGTAGAGTTGCTTCAGGTACGCCATCGCGGCGCCAACCGGATGCTCTCGAAGCGCGTCGTCCGGCGGGGCCAGCAGGTTGAACCCTCGACCCGCCTGCTTCCACGTCCACAGGTCGTCGTCACCACACCCGAACAGCGGTGACCGCAGCGCCGTCACCAGCGCGAGTGCGTCGCTCGGGTCGGCCACAGCACGCGCCGCTGCCAGCAGGTCGCGCACCTCCTGCGCCTGATAGACCAACGAGCTCGACTCCGCCCGGTACGACACCCCAGCCGTGTCGAGCGCCTCCTCCAGGAACGGCAGCGACGTCCGGGCCGGCACCAGCACCGCGACGTCGCCGAGCCGGATCGGGCGCCAGGCGTCCGACCGTTCGTCCCACACCGTCCACGTCTCGTCCAACGCGCGGCGGATGACTGTGGCCACGTCGGCGGCCTCGCGCTCCCGCAACGTGTCGGCATTCGGGTCGTCCGCGTGCGCCTCGGCGCCGACCACCAGCACCGACGGGCCAGTCGCGCTGTCGCCCCGGTGCGGGTCAAGGGGCAGGTACGCAGGCTGGACGTGGTCGATGGGCGTGATCACGTTCGCGAACACGGCGTTGACCCAGTCGAGGATCGGGCCGGTCGTGCGGAAGTTCGTCGTCAGCTCCACGGTGTGGTCGCCCGCGCCGAGCTCCTGCTGGGCCAGCGACCGCAGGTGCTCGCTGCCCGCCATGCGCACCCGGCCGCCAGGCACCGGGATCTCGACTGCCTCGTGACCGCGCATGCCGATGGCCATCTCGCTGGCGATCACCCTCGCGTCCCGACCGCGGCGCCAGGTGGTGTCGTTGTCGAGCATCCAGGCCAGGTCGGCCATGATGCGGATGCGCTGGTGCGCCCACAGCCGTGGATGTCCGGTCAGCCCGCGCTGCTCGAAGTCGTCCGCAAGCTCGGCGGCGAGCTTCTGCAGGCGGAGCTTCTGCTGCGCGGTCCACTCCCCGCCGTACGTGGGAAGCTCGTCACCGAAGGCGCGCACCAGGGCGTCCATCGCCTCGTGCATGAGGTTGCCGATGTCGGCCGAGCTGATCGTGACCAGTTCCTCGGGCTGCTCGACCGGCTCGATCCGCAGCAGCCTCTTCACGAACCAGGCGTGCGGGCAGGCGACGTACGACTCCAGCGATGTCGGGGAGGCTGCGATGTCGTGGCGCGCGTAGTCGGGCATGCCGTTGACGGCAGTGAGGTCGCCGTCGAAGCGGGTCAGTGCATGTCCAGCGCGTGCGTTTGTCATTACGGTCCCTGCGTCGACAGCCGGGTCGTCGAGCGGGTGACTCGCGCTGGCGGCGCGTACCCGCCACTCCTGCTCGCTGGCGGGATGGTCGAGCGTCTGCATCGTGCCGGCGTGGGACTCCGAGCCGACCAGCCATGCGGGGTTGCCGACGTCGGCCCATCGGGTGGCGGGGAGCTCGTGGTCGCCTGACAGCTCGCGGAAGGTGGGGATGAGCCAGCGGCTGGGGAGCCGCTGCGTGCTGCGGCGAAGGTCGCCGCGCGGGAACGACGCGACCACTCGGTGCGCGCCTGCTGCGAGTGCTGCGAGCAGCTGGCGATGGCGGTCGTCGAGCCGGTCGCGGAAGGCTGCCAGCTCACCGCCGGTGGCGTCGCGGGCGTGCTCCGGCAGTAGGGCGTCCTCGTGGAGGCGTCCCGGCACGATGTCCTCGGCGAGGCCGACGACGTAGACGACGTCCACGTCGAGTCCCACCGACGCCGACAGCGGCGCGACGAACACGCCGTCGCCGAATCGGCCGACGCGGGGGAGCGATGCCTCGAGCTGGACCGCCAGCACGTCGCGGAGCGTAGGCAGGTCGGCACGCTGCTCGAGGGCGTCGAGGCTGGTCAGCCCGGTCAGGGCCTGCTCAACGGCAGCGGCTGCGGACTGCTCCTCGAGTGGCAGCCTGGCCAGCTGTCGCTCGCTGTCGAGCAAACGATGGGAGAGATCCAGCGCCCAGGTGCTGAGCTCGGACCAGGTGGTCAGGGTGTGGCCCTGCTTCAGGGTGTCGCGTAGGGCGGTGGCGAAGGCACGCAGTGCGGTTGCGGCCTCGATAGTGCGCTGGGCGCGGTCGAGGACGCCGGGCCGAGGGTCGTCGACTTGGGACTCCCGGTCATGGATCGTCTGCTGGTCGACGATGTACGCGTCTAGCCGACGGCTCCAATCGTCGCCGGCCACGACATTGGCGGTGCGGGATATCCGCTCCCACCGGGAAGTCGGGATGAGGTCGCCGGCCATATCGCGGGTGGGCGACTCCGCGAGTGTGCGGAACAGGTCTCCGCGCCGCACGTCCCTGTTCAAGTGGTGGTCGTCCGGAGCCCCAGCCAGAGCAAGCACTCCGAGGACCGTGCGAGCTACCGCTCGCTCGTGGACGGCGCGGGTGCCCACCCCATTGACCGTGATGCCAGAGACAGCCAGGTGCTCATGCAGCAGTCGAGCCTACGGAGTGCCGCGGCCGTAGAGCACCGCGATGCGGTGCGCCGGCGTGGTGCGCAGCGTCTGGACAACGTCGCGGACGACGCAGCGGACCTCGTCATCGGAGTCCGAGGCGTGCAGTACTTGGGTGGCGGTCGGTCGCGTCGACTCCGGGTCGTCGAGCGGGTCGAGCCCCAGCCGGTCAAGGGACCTGCGCACGGCCCGGTCGGCGCGCATCACACCGGTCAGCCCGACGACGACCGCAAGATCGGCGTTGTCCGCGAGTGCGCGGCCGAAGGTGGCTTCGGCCCGGGTGAGCGACTGGGGCAGGTAGAGGACGAGCCGACCAGACTCTGCGGCCGCGCTGGTGGTGGCTAGGCCGGCCGCTGTACTGAGCAGGTCCGTAGCGTCGTACCAGCGGTCGGATGTCGCGGAGCACACAGCCTCGTGCAGGCGCACGACGTCGGCGGCGAGGCGGGTGCTGCGACCGAGCCTTTTCCGTCCGTCGTCGGTGAGGTCGCGCAGTTCGCGGTGGGCCGCCACGAGGGCACGGATTGTGGCCGGGTGTTCCGCCACCGCTGCGAAGAGTCCGGGCTCGTCGGTCAGCACCCGGCGCCATGCGGCGGCAATGATCGGCTGAGTGGCGGGTCGTCGGCCCTGGCCGGTGAGGGTCGGCGCGGCCAGTTGCTCGGCAAGGCGGGGGAGTGTTGTGACGTACAAGGCAGCAACCGCGGCCGGGCCGCCATCGTGCAGGCCGTGGGCAGGGAAGCGGCGAGCAACAACACCCGCAATGTTGTTCGGGACGATGATCGTCACCGGGGCAAGTGGATCCTCGCGTTTGGCCTCGCCCACAACGGCACGCAGCGCCTCGAGCGCCGCGCGTCCATACGCTGTGCTGATTGTCCGAGCCGTCACAGGCCCCCCGTCCCCTGCCACCGACGGTAGCCCAGGTTGCAGACATCAGGCGCGCTGGCACCTGGCCCAGCTGGTCAGCCGTTTGGGATCGTCGCGTTCCTGCTGTGACGCCGACGGGTCAGCCAGCGACGCCGAACTCAGACCATCGACGCTCGAGGCGCTCGCGGTTTGGGTGGTCCTTCCGAGCAGCGGGAAGTACAAGCAGGCGGCCGTGCATCTCCTGCAGGCCGTGCCGCAACATGGGCCCATCGATCTCTTCGAGGAGCTGCTGGTCAATGTGCACCTTGTAGTCCGGAGAGATCCCCAGCAGCTGGCCATCAAAGGCAGCGTGGTGGATCTTGCACAGGCTGAGCCCGTTGCTCACCAAGGGGTCACCACCCGACTCGCGGTCACCAATGATGTGGGCGGCATCCAGGAGCCGACCGTGCCGGAGAGAGCACACCGTGCACTGGGTCTCATACGCCCGGAGAACCCGCCCGCGGAACTCAGCCTGGTGGAGCCTGTACCGGGCGATTCTCTCGGCGTAGCGCCTTTCCAGCAGCGAGTCATGACCAGGCTCGGAGAGAAAGCGCAATCGCTCATCGACGGCCAGTGTGAACTGGTGCGTTGCTAGGTCGTCTCCCACGACGTATACGGGGAAGATCGGAACGTAGACGCTGTTCGCGATCTTGCGCAGCATGATGATCGGCAGCTGGAGCTCGTAGGCCTTGCGGAGTTTGGTGTTGTCACCACCGGTTGAACCCGCGCGGTAGTCGTAGCGGAATAGGCCACCCTCAAGCTCAGTGTCGGCGTACGGCCCGTCAGGGGACGAGACCACGGCGAGCGTGGCTGCCATCTGCTTGGGGTTCCAGATGCCGCGCGAATGATCGATCAACCGGATGGTCTCTCCGCCGACCTGGAAGGCGCTCAGCTGATCCCGAGTCACCACTCCTTGGTCCGCGACCAACCGAGCCAGGGCATCGAAGATTTGCTGCCGCAGAGGACTCCTCCCCCGACGTGTCCACGCTGCCAGCTTGCCACTGCTGTGACTCATTCGTCAGGAGCTGCTTATAGCATTCGGTGAGTTCGCGCCTGCTCCGCTGGTCGCTCGGCCGAACAGGGCGGTGAACCTGCGATGTGTCGGCGACGCCAACGGGCAAAGCTTTAGATCAGCTCGAACATTGGTGCAACACCGAGGAGCAAGATCCGGATCTCGACCCAGCTCACGACCTGACCGGGTGCGCTGCCGGCACCTGCTCGGCCGCGTCCCACAGTCGCCCGTAGGCCCGTGCCGTTGGCGCGCCTGCTCGATGGCGGCCACCGCCTCGTGACCCGGTATCCCGAGCCGACGCGCGTACGCGATGCCGGCCGAAGGCGTGCGCTGCTGCGCGGCCACGCAATGCAGCAGCACCCGACGACCCTCGGCGCGGAGCCCGGCAGTGGCGGCGGCGATGTCCGCCAGCACGAAGTCCAAGTTGAGGTTCTTGTCACGGTCGTCACTGTCGATCAACCAAGCCTCGACGTGATCACGGATGTCCACCCCGGTGGCCGGCACCTGACCAACACCGAGCCGGCACATCGAGACCACCGCGTCCGCGTCGTGCCCGCTCGCCGCCACTGTGCCGAGCCAGACGCTGTCGTCGTACGGGTGCCGTACGGCGGCACGGGGCGTGTAGTCGTAGTCGCGTGACTCGATGCGATCACCGGTAGGCCATTGTTGTGCGTCCGTTGTACCGCCGAGCGCGGTGACAATCCCGAGGGAGACCAGGTCGCGTACGGTCAGGTCGTCCGGCCAGCCGTGGACCGCGCGCCGCCAGTGCCACGGCACCGCGGAGCTGCCCCAGCGGGCTCCGGCGAGTCCGCCCGCGATGGCGGCGACGGTGTCGGTGTCGTCGCCGACGCGGATGGCGTTGTGCAATGCGTGTTGCAGGTGCAGGCAGGGGTAGGAGCCCTCGGCAGGATCCAGATCCGGTTCGGGCGTCGACGTGATGGAGGCCCAGGCCGCCTGGAGAGCAGTAACGGTGAACCCGTTCGGGGTGAACTGCCGGGGATCCGCGTCGGTCGCCTGCTCGATCCAGCCGCGCCACTGGTCTCGGCGCTCCTCGGGCAGAAGGTCGAGTCCCGCTAGGAGCTCGAGCTCGCCCGAGTTGACGGCGACTCGGACAGCCTCGCTCCACAGCACGCACGACTCGGCCGCCAGCGGGTCGCCATGGGTCAGCTCGGCCACCGCCCGAGCTCCCCTCGCGGTCGCATCCCTGTCGTCGAGTGAGGTAAGGCCAACCACCGACGTCCGCATCAGGGCTCCGTTGCCGGCGCTCTGTGGGTTTCGGGAGGCGTACGCCCTGGCGGCATCTCGCAGCCGCTTGCCGGCCGGTCCCTCGCTCTGCCGCGCCGCGCGAAGCACCGCCCGCGTCTGGTTGCCGATGTCGCTGGCACCGTGAGTGCCCCAATCGAGGAATGCGTCCGCGATCTTGTCCAATGCCTCGTCGGTCGTCAGGTCGACGCCCTTCGCCGCCACCCGGGCGATGCAAAGCGCCATCTGGGTGTCGTCGCTCCACTCGCCGGGCTGGTACGGCCCCAGCCCGCCACCTTTCATCTCGGCCAGCTCGTCGTCGCCAGGAGGGGTCCGGAACTCGTACGGCACACCGAGAGCGTCGCCGCACGCCTGCCCCAGAAGTACGCCGGCGGATCTATCCGAAGTGGTGCTGTCCATGACTGCCCCCGTGTGTTGTGAAGCCAGCGTGGCACGAGTCGCGGTGCGGCGAATCGGCCGGGCGACTGGACTGTGGTGTCACAGTCCGTGCGCCTCCTGGATGCGGACGCCCCGGATGACGTTCTCGAGGTCGAGCTCGTTGGCCTTCCGCCACGTTGCGACCCGACGTCGGTCGGCTGCGAGCTGCTCTGCGGTGCTTCCACGACGCGCGTGGTGCCAGTCCAGGGCGTCCTCGGCGTACGCCACAAAGGCGATCGGCCTCGCTCCGCGGATAGCATCGAGGGCGTCGACGGGGTCCCAGCCCTGGTGCAGCAGGACCGCGAAGCCCAGGGACGGGCCGCGGTTGATGCCCATGTGGCAGTGGGTCAACACGACGCCATCGGGGCGGCCATCCAACGCGGCCATGGCGAAGTCGACCCCCACCTCGAACCATGCCGCAGGGATGCGCTGCCCCACGTCGTCGACGCCATGGTGCAGGTAGACCAGCTCGGGCGCGAGAGACAGCACGAAGTCCTCGTCGTTGTGCTCGATGCGGACGTCGACGACGTGGGTGACGCCGACGGCCACCAGCTCGGCGAGCTGAGCGGCCGCGTGGTCGTCGTCGTAGTCCAGATCACCGCCGACGAGGAGCCGCGGCGTCACGAAGTGGGCGTTGGCCACCTCGAGATGGGGATGGGTGGGTGCGGCGATGGCAGCCTCCTGGATCACGTGGGTGTGACGATGGTCTCGCGAACGACGCTGGTCACCGGTTGTGCGGTCGGCGGCCCCGCTGCCGCGACTTGGTCGAAGAGTCCGACGAGAGCCGCTTCGCCGACCGGTTCATGTCACCGTGCTCGGCTTGGCTCCGCAGCTGGTCGATCACGCCTGCTTCCTGTTCGAGCTCGGCGTGAGCCTCAGGGGATGCCTCGGCCATCGCGTCAGACAGTGCCTCGTGCGCCGTACGAAGGCGTGAGACAGCGCCGAACGAGTCACCCTCCGAGAGCCGACGGGACGCCTCGCGCTTGCTGGCTTGTGCGGCCAGAAACGCCATCTCAGTCAGCACGAAGGGGTTGCTGATCCTGCCCGCAGCCTCGTCGCCCGGCACCACGTTGACATGCAGCGGCAGCGAGACCGTCTGCTCCATCATCAACGGCACGTCGACGTAGGTGAGTTCCAGTGTTGCGACCTGGGTGAGCCCGTGGCTCGAGAGCCCGGGGACATCGAAGGTGAGGAGCAGCTTGCGCTCCTCGTCGGCCCAGAACCCGCCCAGCTCCACCAGCAGCCCGTCAGGCGTGGGTGAGACAACCATGTCGTTGGCCAGCGCCACCTGCTTCACCGCCGGCGACATCCGCACGAGCAGCGACGCCGCCTGGACGGTCTGACTCAGCAGGCCGTCGACCTCACCGGCGATGAGCGCTCCGGCCTGGTCCGGGTCTTCGGCGAACAGCTCGTTGCCCCGCCCACCCTTGGCGACCGCCGACAGCAGTCGCTCGTCGTACCCAAGCCCGTAGCCCATGGCCGACGTGGACACTCGCTGGCTCGCGAACGTCGAGGCGATGGAGGCCAGCTGATCGGCGTCGGTGATACCTGCGTTGGCATGACCGTCGCTGATGAGCAGTACGGTCGCGCCGTCCGGGCCGGCGGCCCGCCGCGCCTCCTGCAGTCCGCGCAGGTAACCCGACGACAGATCAGTCGTGCCGCCTGGCTGGATCTGAGCGATGCCCCGCTTGACCGCTGGCTTGTCAGTCAGCGGACCCGCTGGCACGTCGACCCGCACCGCGTCGTCGAACGTCACCACGCCGAAGCGGTCGGTCGGGGACAGCTGGTCGATGAGCGTCAGCAGCGCTGTCTTGGCGCCCTCGAGACGCCCCCCGCTGCGCATGGAGCCGCTGCGGTCAAGCACCACCACCAGCGTGCTCGGGGTGCGCGTCACTGTCGAGCCAGGGGCCGACGGTGCGGTCAGCTGGACCAGCGCGGACAACTGGTCGGCGGTCTCGACGGCAACGACGTCGACATTGAGCAAGGCATCGAGCTTCATGTGCTACCCCTCAGGTGGTGCGAACGGCTACTATGGCGGTAGCATAATGCACAGAGCATCAACGCACAAGTATGCAAGGAGCATCATGGCTGCTGTCCGGGAGTCGCGTGGCTCCAAGGATCCGCGGGCAGAGGAGCTCGGCCGCCGCGTCGCCGCCCGGCGCAAGGAGCTGGGACTGAGCCGGCGCGACGTCGTCGACGCCAGCGGCTTGTCGTACCCGTACGTGTCGCAGCTCGAGACCGGTTACCGGCTGCCGTCACACAGGTCCCTCGGCAGGCTGGCGCGCGCCCTGCAGCTCGATCCCGCTGAGCTCTCCGCCGCCATCGCGTACGACGAGCTGGCACTGTCCACGCCCCACCTGACTGCCCTGTCGGCTCACGCGGACAGCGACTCGGTGTGGATGGTCAACCCCGACTATGCGGGTTCACCGACTGCGTCCCGTACGCCCAGGGTGCGAGTCGGCGGTGTCGTCGACCAGGTCGTCGCGTTGGTGGGCGCCTTGCCTGTCGATCGGCGCCTCGACGCCCTGATCCGTGCCCAGCGCCGGGTGATGGACGACATCGTGGCCCAGGAGGTCGAGCAGAGTCGCGGTTAGGAGCTCCCACCGGGTGCGGCGCCATCGTCTACTCGGACTGTCGGTGGCGTGCGGAAGTATGCACAGAGCATCCAGTTGCGGGTGCAGGAGAGGGGGTCGAGTGAAGTACGAGTGGTTCAAGGCTTACGTGGAGTCTCTGCTGCGCGACATGTGGGGCGGCGAGGCGCACACCGACGACGACGGGGACTGGCCGTTCCGGCAGGGGACTGCCGCGTGCTGGGTGGCGGTACGGCCGCATCCGCGCTGGCGGGTGGAGGTGTTCGCACACGCAGCGTCCGACGTGAAGCAGTCGGCACGGTTGCTGCGCGAGCTCAACGAGGCCAACTCGAACCTGGTGGACGGCAGGGTCTACTGGCGCGGCGGCGTGGTCGTCGTGGAGACGAGCGTCGAGGCAGATCAGGTCGACGCCCGGTCGCTGCTCAAGGCATGCATGGCCGTCGGCAGCGCGGCCGATGACCTGGGCGGTCTGCTGGCCGCCATGTTCGACGGCAGCACGCCCTTCCCTGCCGAGGTGGGGGCCTGAGCCGTGCCGATCCTGTGGCCCGAGCGACCGGAGTTCGCCACCGAGAGCGAGCGCCGGGTCTGGGAGCAGTTGCACTCGGATCTCGCGGATGACGATCTCCTGATTGCCAACCAGCGGCTCACCGATCACACCCTGGACTTCGAGGTGGATCTCGCCGTCGTGCTGCCCGGTGCCGGTGTGGTCGTGATCGAGGTGAAAGGCGGGGGAGTACGTCACGACGGCACGTCATGGCGCCAGGAGATCCGATGCAAGGACCAAGGGATCGATCCTGTGCGCCAGGCTCGATCAGCGAAGTACGCGCTCCGGTCGTACATCGAACACGATCCGCGCTGGGGGAGCCGCAGTCGGGTCCGATGGGGACACGCCGTCGTGCTGCCGTACCTGTCGATGGCTGACGACTTCGCCCTGCCGGACTGTCCGCGGTGGGGCGGTGGTGGCAAAGGGCGACATGACCGACCTGGTCGGTCGACTGCGGCGCATCGGCCAACAGCACAAGACGCAGAACCGGCACGTGGCGGTGGATGACGTGCACGCGATCGCCGACATCCTGGGCGGCCGTGCTCTGCCGCAACGCGACCTGCTGGGTGACTCGGCGGAGCGGGAGGACGTGGCCGACCGGCTCACCCAGGAGCAGGCTGCGATCCTGGACGCGATCCGGTTGCTGCCCCGGGTCGAGGTGCGCGGCGGCGCCGGCAGTGGGAAGACCTGGTTGGCGGTCGAGCAGGCGCGTCGGCTGTCGCATCTGGGACTTCGGGTGGCGTTGGTGTGCTACTCGCGCGGCCTGGCAGCCTTCTTGCAGAGACGTGTCAAGACCTTCCCCGGCCGCAGGGACGTGCCTGCATACGTCGGTACCTTCCACGGTCTGGGCGCCGAGTGGGGTGCCGAGCCCGGGAGCGACGACGACAGCGACTACTGGGAGCGGCGGCTGCCCGAGCAGATGGTGACGCTCGCGCGCGAGCAACCTGCGGGACAGAAGTTCGACGCCATTGTGATCGACGAGGCCCAGGACTTCGCCGACCTGTGGTGGCCGGCCCTTCTCGCGGCGCTCAAGAGCGAAGAGGCCGGTCCGCTCTTCGCGTTCTCCGACGAGGGACAGCGGGTGTTCTCCAGGTACGGCAGCGCGCCGGCGCAGCTCGTCCCGATCGTGCTGGACCACAACCTGCGCAACACCCGGCAGATCGCGGAGTCGTTCAACACTCTGTCTGCGATGCGGATGCGGCTGCTCGGCGGCGACGGTCCGGACGTGCGTCTGGTCGAGTGTGCTGCAGCCGACTCCCTCGACCGTGCCGACGACGAAGTGGAGGCACTGCTGGACGAGGGGTGGAGGCCGGAGGACGTGGCGCTGCTGGCGACCGGTAGCCGGCACCCCGAGCAGGTTACGCGTCAGGGTGCTGGGCCGGAGGCTTACTGGGAGTCGTTCTGGGACGTGGACCAGGTCTTCTACGGGCACGTGCTCGGCTTCAAGGGGCTCGAGCGGCGGGCGGTGGTGCTGGCGTTGAACGAGTCGGAGCCGAGCGAGAGGTCGCGCGAGCGGCTCTACGTCGGGTTGTCACGTGCGCGTGACCAGCTGGTCGTGTGTGGGGACCCCGACTACATCACGCAGGTGGGCGGCGCAGCAGTCTTGCGGCGGCTGCGAGGCGCGGCATGACGCATCTGGCGGCGGACCTCCGGCGCGGTCAGCACGTCAGATGGCGAGTCGCTACACCTCGCCTCCGCCGTGGAGGAACGCGCCGATATCCGGAGCACTCACGACAGGTACCTGCACGGCACGGCGGAGTGAGAGCGACCAACCCCCGATCCGACCACCACCGCATCACCACTGCGCGGGTGCTGGCCCTCGAGACGCCGTGGAGTCTTCTCCTCGGTTCGTAGCGTAGGCCCGAGGTCACCAACGAGACGGCCTGCTGATCAACACCCCTCAGTGACTCACCCCGACCGGCTCGAAGCTGGCGAGCATCTGCTCGAGGGCCTGCTGGTCGGGACCGACGAACGGATCGGCCTGGGGTGCGGCCGCGAGCATGTCGTACAGCTGCGCCGTCAAGCCGTACGCCGCGGGCAGGTGGCTGCTCAGCGTGACCTCTGCGTCCATGGACCGCATCGACCGCACGGTGCGGAGGTAGGCGTCGTGGTCGACCTGATGCACCCAGGGGCTGTCCACGGTGGCCCACAGCAGCTGCCCGGCGCGAAGCGCGTCAGTGGGGACGGCGCGGACGTCGGTGCCTGTGGCGAGCGGTCGGCAGGGGAGCGCCGAAGCAGTCGGAGCTGAAGACGACCCGCGACCGGTCGTCGTAGAAGCCGGTCGTTGCGGGGCTGTCAAACAGCGGCGGGCGGAAGGCGTGCAGGGTGCGGTCGCCGATGTCGAGCTGTTGTCCGGGGTTGAGCAGGTACACGCGGTCGAGGGGGAGCGGCCGCTCGGTCGACATGATGCCGGCGCCGAGAAACGTGGTGATCACTCGGGCTTTCGGTGCGGCATCGAGCAGGTCGAACAACCCGCCGGTGTGGTCGCGGTCGGGGTGGGTGAGCCAGATCCAGCGCACGTCGGCGGGGTCCATCACCGCTCCGAGATCCTGCACGAAGTGGCGGTCGGGCAGCGAGAGCCCGGTGTCGATGACGACCGGCTCGCGCGCGTGCAAGACGAAGGCGTTGATCGGGAGATAGCCGAGACCGTATCTCCGAGTGGTCGTTCAGGACGGTGACGTCTGTGCCGATGCGGTACGTGTGCATGAGCAGTCTCCTCAGCTGCTAGATGGGGGAAGGTAATTGAAGACGATTCGTCTTGCGGGCGGGCTCTTGCTCGACTCGCGCCCGGACAGGACGTGGCAGAGCTCGACAGTGGTCGACCTCGATGTCAGGGGCGTACGGGTGGCGACCATCGCCTCGACGTGCTCAACCGCGCGGGGGGCGTCTGTCATGGTCGTCTCACCCATCCCGGCCTCCTGGACGTCGGGGCCGGTAGTGGGCCAGGTACATGTCGGTGATCTCGTCGACCAGCCGGGACCACCGGTCGCCGCCCGGCTCGTTCGAGTTCTGCTGCGCGGCCAGACCACCCGTGACCGCCGTCCACGCGTCGAGCGCCCGGGGCTCGGTGATGTCGCAGGCGGCCAGGGCGGCACGCGCACGCTCCAACGCCACCGCGGCCAGCTGGTACGACTCCGGGCTCGGCTCGAAACCGGGGATCGTCCGCTGGAAGAGCAACTGGTAGCGCACCGGGTCCTCGACGGCGAAGCTCACCCACAGCCGGGCCTCCCGGTGCAGGGCCTCGTCGGCGTCGTCGGTCGGCTCCACCGCGTCAGCGCGCCGCAGCATCTCACGGTTCGCCTCCGCGAACATCGCGTCGAAGATGGCGTGCTTCGACGGGAAGTAGGAGTACAGCGACTGCGCCCGCATGCCGACCCGCGCACCCAAGTCGCGCATGGCCAGCGACCCCAGGCCGTCGGCACGCACCAGCACCCAGGCTGCATCCAGGATCTCGCCTCGCGTCTCCGCGTTGCGCTCGGCCCGGCGGTCCCGCACTCCTAGAATCTCTGACACCGTCAGGAAGTCTTGACTATGTCAGGTGCACGTGTCAAGAGGCTCGAGCCAGACCCTGGACATTCCAGGGCGTGCACACGCCGGAACTAGGTTGCCCTCATGACCACTCCGAGCGCGAAGGGCAAGAGCCCTGCGATCGAGGTGGAGATCGACGACAGGGTCGTACGAGTGACCAACCCCGACCGGGTCTACTTCCCCGCCCGCGGCGAGACCAAGCTCGACCTCGTCGAGTACTACCTGGCCGTCGGCGACGGCATTGTCAACGCGTTGTACGAGCGGCCGTGCATGCTGCACCGGTTCCCCACCGGAGTGAGCGGCGAGAAGGTGCACCAGAAGCGGATACCTTCCGGCGCACCACCCTGGATGCGGACCGTACGGGTGCACTTCCCCCGGTGGAACCGCACCGCCGACGAGCTCTGCGTCACCGAGGTCGCCCAGGTCATCTGGGCGGTGCAGATGTCGACCGTGGAGTTTCACCCGTGGAACAGTCGGCGTGCCGACACAGAGCGACCCGACGAGTGGCGGATCGACCTCGACCCTGGGCCGGGGTGCGACTTCGCCACCGTTCGCCGGGTGGCGCACGTCGTCGAGGATCTGCTGGCCGAGATCGGCGCGGTCGGCTACCCGAAGACGTCGGGTGGTCGGGGCATGCACGTGTATGTCCGGATCGCGCCGGAGCACGGGTTCTCCGACGTGCGTCGGGCCGCCCTTGCCTTCGCTCGGGAGGTCGAGCGGCGAGCGAGCGGGGACGTCACCACGACATGGTGGCGGAAGGACCGGGACCCGGCGGCGTTGTTCGTCGACTACAACCAGAACGCACGCGACCACACCATCGCCGCCGCGTACTCCGTGCGCGGCAACCCCGAGGCCACCGTCTCCTGCCCGATCCGGTGGGACGAGGTCGACGATGTTGAGCCGCTGGAGTGCACGCTCGCGACGGTGCCGGCCCGGTACGCCGAGCTGGGCGACCTGCACGCCGACATCGACCGCCACCCGTACGACCTGGCACCGCTGCTGGAGTGGGCAGGTCGGGACGAGGCCGCCGGCCACGCACCCCCGGTGGAGCCGGAGGCTGCACCGATGCAGTAGCTCCCCGCCGCTTCGCGCCTACCGCTCCGACGGCATCAAGATCCACAGAGCGACGTAAAGCAGAAACTGCGGCCCGGGCAGTACGCAGCTGATCAGGAAGATCGCCCGCACGGTGAACGGGGACACCCCGAACCGACGTGCCAGCCCGGAGCAGACTCCACCGATCAGGCGTCGCCGAGGGCGTACAAGGCTGGAGGTCATGACGGCATCCCTTCTCTGGAGTCAATCCCCCAGCATGCCTGGTCAAGACCAGCATCGCCGCTCATTAGATCGGCCCGGAACCTGTGGGCCCTAGGAGTTTGGTGTCAATGTGACAGATAGCATCACCAGATGGCTGGCTATCCGTCCATCTTCGTCACTGTGGACATTGTTGTCTTGACCATCCGGGGCGAGCGGTTGCACGTCCTGTCGATCCGCCGCGGGGAGCCGCCGTACGTGAGAAGGCTGGCCCTGCCGGGTGGGTTCGTTGACCAGGACGAGGACCTCGACACCGCCGCCCGCCGCGAGCTGAACGAGGAGACCGGGCTCGACATCGGCGACGTGTGGCTCGAGCAGCTGCGTACCTACGGTGCGCCCAGGCGTGATCCCCGCGCCCGTACGGTCAGCGTCGCCTACCTCGCCGTCCTCGCCGACCAGCCCGAGCCCGAGGCCGGCACCGATGCCGCCGCCGCGAGGTGGTGGCCCGTCGACGAGCTGTCGCCGAAACGGCTCGCCTTCGACCACGCCACGATCCTCGCCGACGCCGTCGAGCGGGCTCGTGGGCGACTCGAGTACGCACCGCTCGCGGCGGCATTCTGCGCCGACGAGTTCACCATCGCGGAGCTGAGGCGGGTCTACGAGATCGTCTGGGGCAGGTCACTCGAGCCGGCCAACTTCCATCGGAAGGTCACCCGCGCGCGGGACTTCGTCGTCAGCACCGGGCGCCGGGAGCAGCGGGGGAGCGGGCGACCCGCCAGGCTCTATCGGCGAGGCGGCGCCACGCAGCTGCACCCGCCGATCCTCCGCGACACCAGCCTCTCCAGCTGACCTCTCGGTGACGACTGGTCGACTAATGGGTCGAAAGATCGGTCCGCGCCGCCTCGCCACGCGGCGCCGCCGCGTCGCCGCCCGGAAGTTCCGACTGCCTGGTCGCTATGGCAGCCCGCAGGTCGGAAGATCGGTCCGCCCCGCTCCGCCCCCACCCGGAAGTTCCGACTGCCTGGTCGCTATGGCAGCCCGCAGGTCGGAAGATCGGTCGGCGCCGCCTCGCCGCCCGGAAGTTCCGAATGCCTGGTCGCTATGGCAGCCCGCAGGTCGGAAGATCGGTCCGCGCCGCCGCCGCGCCCCCGCGCCGCCGCCCGAAAGTTCCGACTGCCTGGTCGCCATGGCAGCCCACAGGTCGGAAGATCGGCCGCGCCGCCGCGCGGCCGCGCGGAAGTTCCGACTTTCTGGTCGCTTTGGCAGCCCGCGGGTCGGAAGATCGGTCCGCGCCGTCGCGCCGCCGCGCCGCCGCGCGCCCCGACGGGCACGCGCGGGGTGACCTAGGTCGTGCGGCACCCGCCCGGTACCGGTGGATGTCGTGCCTCGCGGCGTGGCGAGTCAGCCAGTCGCTGCCGGCCGTACGCGGCGTTAGCGGTAACGCCGCGCCACGCTGTCCACCTTGCTCGGACCGGCGTCCCAGGCCGCGATCCACGGCCCGGTGCCCTCCGACACGTCCAGCACCCCCAGCTCGACCCAGCCGAAGGTGCCGTCGAGCACCCGTGCCGCGAGCTCGGTGTCGGCGTCGTCGGTGTTGTGCCACAGCCGGTCGAACAGCCCGTCCACCCGTACCCGGGCCTGGGCGCAGAAGGTGTCGGCGAGCAGATACGCCTCGTCCCCGCGCGTGGTCTGGTCGCCGGTGGCGTCGGCGCGCAGCATCTCCGCGCGTGAGCAGGCGGCCGCCATCGCGAACAGCTCGGCGCCGATGTCGACGATGCGCTGCAGGAAGCCTTGCCGGTGCTCGAGACCAGCCTGCCAGCGGCTCATGCCGTAGAAGGTCTGGCGGGCGAGCTTGCGCGACGACCGCTCGACGTAGCGCAGGTGCCGGGCCAGTCGGCCGAACTCCGCGTAGGACGTGGGGACGGCGCCCTTGCCGACGACCAGCTGGGGCAGCCACCGGGCGTAGAAACCGCTGGCCTGGACCGCCGCTCGCGCCTTGGCACCCAGGTCGGCGTCTGCTGAGGCCAGGGCGCCGGCCGCAGCAAGGTGGGCGTCGACGGCCTCCCGGGCGATCAGCAGCCGCATGATCTCGGTCGAGCCCTCGAAGATCCGGTTGATCCGCAGGTCGCGCAGGACCTGCTCGGCGGGAACGGCGCGTTCACCGCGCGCGGCCAGTGACTCGGCGGTCTCGTAACCCCGGCCACCGCGGATCTGCACCAGCTCGTCCGCGATCTGCCACCCCATCTCGCTGGCCCACAGCTTGGCCAGCGCGGCCTCGATGCGGATGTCCTTGGTGCCGGCGTCGGCCAGCTCAGACGACAGGTCCAGCACCGCCTCCAGTGCGAAGGTGGTCGCGGCGATGAACGACAACTTGTGCGCGACCGCGGCATGGGCACCCACCGGCCGGCCCCACTGCACCCGCTGCGAGGACCACTCCCGCGCGATCTTGAGGCACCACTTGCCGCCCGCCGCACACAGGGCGGGGATGGACAGTCGCCCGGTGTTGAGCGTGGTCAGCGCGATCTTCATCCCATCGCCCTCTCTACCCAGCCGATTCTCGGTCGGCACCCGCACCTGGTGGAAACGGGTGACGCCGTTCTCGATGCCCCTCAGGCCCATGAAGGCGTTGCGATTCTCCACCGTGATGCCGGGGGAGTCGGCTTCGACGACGAACGCGCTGATCCCACCGCGGTGCCCGTCGCCCGCCGGCACCCGAGCCATCACGACCAGCAGCTCGGCAATCACCCCGTTGGTCGTCCACAGCTTGACCCCGTCGAGCAGGTACGCCGACCCGTCATCGACCGGGGTCGCGGTCGCGCCCATCCGAGCCGGGTCGGATCCGACGTCGGGCTCGGTGAGCAGGAAGGCAGACACCGCGCCGGTGGCGCAACGAGGCAGGAACGCCTGCTTCTGCTCGGCGGTGCCGAACATCTTGACCGGCTCGGGCACACCGATCGACTGGTGCGCCGACACCAGCGTGCCGATGCTCGGGTGTACCGACCCGAGCAACATCAGGGCCTTGCCGTAGTACAGCATCGACAACCCGAGGCCGCCGTGCTCGCGCGGGATCTTGATGCCGAACACCCCGAGCTCGGCAAAGCCGTTGATGTACTCGTCGGGGATGCGGTCCTGGCGCTCGATCAGCCCGCCGTCGAGCGTCTCGCAGTAGGTCCGCAACCGGGCCAGGAACTCGTCCCCGCGGACGCGGTCGTCGGGGGGTGTACGGGGATGCGGGTGGATCAACGACAGCTCGAAGCGACCGAGGTACAGCTCTTTGGCGAAGCTCGGCCGGGTCCACTGCGTCTCGCGGGCCGCCTCGGCAACCTCACGCGCCTCGCGCTCACTGACCTCGCGGGTGCCGCTGGTCTCGGTGCGCGGTGCGTCCTGCTCGGTCACATCGATGCTCACGCCGCATCCTCTCCGTGCCTCATGTCTGGTGGTCATTTTACTTGCCGATAGCCCCCGGCGTGCGCCCCTTCCCCCAGGACGGTGGCTGGCTCGTCGACGGCGAGGTCTGGGCGTGGCGGGTCATCAGCCCCTGCGCCTCAGCGGTGAGCGCCTTATCGGTGAGCGCCTCATCGGTGAACACCTCTCCCCATGCCGTAACTCCGGCCGGTGGCGACGACAGCCTGCAGTGGCCGTCCACAGGCTGCGCCGCCTGCCCGCCAGTGGGGGTGGGTGCCGCTAGTGTCCGTGCCACGTCGCTGATCACCAGCTGCTGTTCTCGTCTTGCCGGCCGTGGGGGTCTGCTTGGGTCTTCACCTGCACCGTGCCGAGCGCGCCGACCGGCTGGTCGACGAGCTCGCCAACATCTTGGCGGGCCGGCCGGCGGACCCGTTCGCGCCAGACGTCGTGGCCGTCCCCGCGCGCGGGGTGGAGCGCTGGCTGTCGCAGCGGTTGTCGCACCTGCTCGGCGCCCACGGCGGCAACGACGGTGTCGCCGCCAACGTCGCTTTCCCGTCACCCGCCCGCCTCATCGCCGCGGTTACGGCCGCGGCGAGCGGGTTCGGTACCGACGACGATCCGTGGGCACAGGGTGTCGAATGGCGGCTGCTCGACGTCATCGACGCCACCGTCGCGGAGCCGTGGGCCGCACCCCTGTGCCGCCACCTGGCCAAGGATCCCGGCCGTCGGCTCGCCCTGGCCGCACACCTGGCCGCACTGTTCGGCTCGTACGGTGAGCAACGACCTCAGCTGCTTCGAGACTGGCAGACGGGCCGCGACACCGACGGCGCAGGAGCTGCCCTGGCGCCGGACCTGTGCTGGCAGGCCGAGCTGTGGCGCCGGCTGCGCGCCGCCACCGGGACGGCCAGCCCGGCCGAGCGACTCGACGACGTCTGCACCCGGTTGCGGGACGAGCCGGCCGTCGCCCTGCTGCCGGACCGGCTGTCGCTGTTCGGGCCGACCCGGCTCACCAGCGACCAGGTGGCCGTGCTCGGCGCGCTCGCCGAACGACGCGACATGCACCTGTGGTTGCCGCACCCCTCGGCGGCTCTGTGGGAACGCGTTTGCGAGCAGTTCGTGCCCGGTCCCCGCCCTCGGCGCAGGGGCGACCCGACCGCGGCGCTGAGCTCCCACCCGCTGCTGACGTCGCTGGGCCGCGACGTCCGTGAGATGCAGCTGGTGCTCGGCGGTCGGGGAGGCACCGAGGCGACATCAGCCAGCGACCAGCACCACCGGCTGCCCGACGCTTCGGCCACGCTGCTCGGCCGGCTGCAGAGCGGCCTGCGCAGCGACCAGGCGCCACCAGGTCCACCCCTCGGTGACCGACCCGACGAGCGTGCCCCGCTCGACCCGCACGACCACAGCCTGCAAGTCCATGCCTGCCACGGTCGTGCCCGCCAGGTCGAGGTGCTGCGGGAGGTGCTGCTGGGTCTGCTCGCCGACGATCCGACCCTCGAGCCACGCGACGTGCTCGTGATGTGCCCCGACATCGAGTCGTACGCGCCGCTCATCTCGGCGACGTTCGGGCTCGGCGACCCCGCCGGCGACCCGCCCGGCAACCAGCACCCGAGCCATCCGGGCCACCGGCTCCGCGTACGGCTCGCCGACCGGTCGTTGCGGCAGACCAATCCGCTGCTGGGCACGGTGTCGCGGTTGCTCGATCTGGCCGACTCGCGGGTCACCGCCTCGCAGGTCCTGGACTTCGCCGCATCCCCACCGGTGCGGCGCCGCTTCCACCTCGACGACGAGCAGCTCGAGCGGGCGCGTGGGTGGGTCGGCGGTGCCGGTGTCCGGTGGGGGGTCGACGCCGACCACCGGGCCCCGTACCGGATGGAGCACGTGCCGCAGAACACCTGGCAGGCTGGGCTCGACCGCGTCCTGGTCGGCGTCGCCATGGCCGAGGACGAGATGTGCTGGCTCGGTCTGCCGTTGCCCCTGGACGACGTGGACTCCAGCGACATCGAGCTGGCCGGCCGGGTGGCCGAGCTGGTCGACCGGCTCGGTGCCGCGCTCGACGGCCTGCGCGGCGAGCGGACGCTCGACGACTGGCTCGGCGCGCTCGGCGACGCCCTCGACAGCCTGACCGCCGTGGGCAACGCCGACGCCTGGCAGCGCGATCAGGCCCAGCGCCAGCTGGCCGGCGTCGGTGCCGGCTCGCTCGACGCGTCGGGGCGGGTCGGGCTCACCCTCGGCGACATCCGGGCGGCCTTGGCCGACCGGCTTCGCGGCCGCCCCACCCGCGCCGGCTTCCGCACTGGCAACCTCACCATGTGCTCGATGGTGCCGATGCGCTCGGTGCCCCACCGGGTGGTCTGCCTGCTCGGCCTCGACGACGGCGTCTTCCCGCGTACGCCCGGCGTCGACGGCGACGACATCTTGGCCCGCGACCCGCTCGTCGGTGAGCGTGACCGACGTAGTGAGGACCGCCAGCTGTTGCTGGATGCGATCCTCGCGGCGCAAGAGCACCTGGTGATGCTCTACGCCGGGGCGGACGAGCGCACCAACGCGGTGCGCCCGCCCGCGGTACCGCTCGGGGAGATCCTCGACGTCGTCGACGCCACGGTTCGGGCAACCGGCGAGGGGTCGGGCGCTAGCGCCCGCAACCAGGTGGTGGTGCGGCACCCGCTGCAGCCCTTCGACGAACGCAACTTCTCGCCCGGCGCGCTCGGTGCGAACGGTCCGTTCAGCTTCGACGTCGCGGCGCTGTCGGGTGCCCGTGTCGCCACCGGCACCCGCCGTCCGGCGGCCGGCTTCCTCGACCGGCCGCTGCCACCGCCGACGCCCGGCGACACCGTCGAGCTCGAGAGGTTGCATGCCTTCCTCGAGCACCCGGTGCGCGGCTTCCTCCGACAGCGGCTCGGGGTCGCCGAACCCGACGCGGGTGATGAGCTCGACGACGCCCTGCACGCCGAGCTGGACGGGTTGGCCAAGTGGCCGATCGGTGACCAGTGGCTGCGGCAGCGACTCAGCGGCGCCGCCGTCGAGACCTGCCGTGATGTCGAGTGGCGGCGGGGACGCCTCCCGCCGGGTGAGCTCGGCCGCACCACCCTGGCGGAGGTCGAGGCGCAGGCCGAACCGCTGCTCGCTGCCGCCGCCGAGCACCGGGTCGCCGACCCGCTGGTGTGCGACGTGTCGGTGTCGCTGCCCGACGGCCGGCTGCTGGCCGGCACCGTCGGCAGCCTGCACCGGGGCACCCTGCTGCGCACCGAGTTCTCCCGGCTCGGCGCCAAGCACCGGTTGCGCGCCTGGGTGCTGCTGCTCGCGCTGGTGGCCTCCACGAGCGAGACCAGCGCCGACAGCTGGCGGGCGGTCACGATCGGGCGGGGTGACGGCGGCGTACGGATGGCCCGGCTCACGCCACCGGACCGGCACCAGGCCACCGACCTGTTGCAGTCGCTGGTCAGCTTGCGAGACGCCGGTCTGCGCGAGCCGCTGCCACTGCCGCTGGGCGCCTCGCTCGACTACGCGCAGGTGCGTCGGCGCGGAGCCCCCGAGCCGGGCGCGCTCGCGCGGATCGAGAGCGACTGGCAGACGGGGTTTGAGGGCAGGGACGCTCACCACGCCATGGTCTGGGGTCGCCCGGCCCCCTTCCAGCGCGTGCGCGAGCAGGCTGCGGGCGACGCCGACCAGCCGGAGACTGGAGAGCGGGAGTCCAGCAGGTTCGGGGCGCTGGCCTGCCGACTGTGGTTCCCGCTGCTGGAGCTCGAGTCGGTGGGCCTTTCATGACCGGCACCGGACCCCGCGACGACACCGTGGCGAGCGCGGGTTCGCCAGCCCACTTCGACGTCTGCGGGCCGCTGCCGACCGGCACCACCGTGCTGGAGGCCAGCGCCGGCACCGGCAAGACGTTCACCATCGCTGCCCTGGCAACCCGCTACGTCGCTGAGGGGCTGGCCGAGCTGCACGAGCTGATGCTGGTCACCTTCGGCCGGGCCGCCACCCAGGAGCTGCGCGAACGGGTCCGGGAGCGGCTCGTCGACACCGAGCGTCGGCTCGCCGACCCGGCGGTGGCCCGGGCGAGCACCGACGCCCTGCTCGCTCACCTCGCGTCCGCCCCGGATGCCGAGGTCTGCGTGCGGCGCAAGCGCCTGGCCACCGCGCTCGCCGACTTCGACGCCGCCACGATCGCCACCACGCACGGCTTCTGCCAGCAGATGCTGACCGGCCTCGGCATCGCCGCTGACATGGACGCCGGTGCGGCGTTCGTCGAGAGCAACGACGACCTGGTGGTCGGGGTGGTGCAGGACCTCTACCTGCGCAAGTACGGCCGGCCGGACTCGCCGGCGCCCATGCTGACGTACGCCGACGCGCTCGACAGCGGCCGCGCCGCGGTGCAGGACCCCCAGGCCCGGCTGGCGCCCGACACCGCCGATCCCGCGTCGCCGGCGGGGCTGCGGGTCGGCATATCTCGCAGCGTGCGCGCCGAGGTGGAGGCCCGCAAACGCCGCCGGCGCTTGGTCGACTACGACGACCTCATCTCCCGGCTGCATGCCGCGCTGGCCGACCCGCACGGAGGAGCAGCGGCGCAGCAACGCGTACGGACTCGGTTCCGGGTGGTGATGGTCGACGAGTTTCAGGACACCGACCCGCTGCAGTGGCAGATCCTGCGGCTGGCCTTCCACGGCCACACCACGCTGGTGCTCATCGGTGACCCCAAGCAGGCGATCTACGCCTTCCGTGGCGGCGATGTCGTGACGTACCTGCGTGCTGCCGCCGACGCGTCCACGAGGGCGAGCCTGGGCACCTGCTGGCGCAGCGACGGTGACCTGCTGTCGTCTCTGCAGCAGGTGTTCGGCCAGGCCGCGCTCGGGCACCGCGACATCGCGGTCCGACCGGTGCGGGCCGCGCACCCCGATCGGAGGCTGCTGGGTGGCCTCGATGCACCGCTGAGGCTGCGGGTGGTGGGGCGGGAGCAGGCCGGAGGCGATGCCGCGAAGCTGCCGAGAGTCGGGCCAGTCCGTGCGCTGATCGCGCAGGACCTCGCCGGCGACATCGTCGGCCTGCTCAATGGCCCAGCGCGGCTGAGCATCGACGGCGGTTCGCGTCCGGTGGCGCCGGGTGACATCGCCGTCTTGGTGCACCGGCACGCGATGGCCGTACTCGTTCGCGACGCACTGGCCGCGGCAGGCGTACCCGCGGTGCTGTCGGGTGCGGTCAACGTCTTCTCGACCGCGATGGCTCGGGAGTGGCTGCGGCTGCTGCAGGCCCTCGAGCAGCCGCACCACACCCGCCGGGTGCGCACCGCCGCCCTCGGGTGCTTCGTCGGATGGGACCCCGCGAGGTTGTCCGGTGCCGGCGAGGCTGCCATCGACAGCGCGATGGATCAGCTGCGCCCGCTGCTGCGCGGCTGGTCCGAGCTGCTGGCCCGCCGCGGGGTGCCGGCGCTGCTGGAGACGGTGACCGAGCTGGGGTTGCCGAGCCGGCTGCTGCGGACCGACGACGGCGAACGGGAGCTGACCGACCTGCGGCACCTCGCGCAGGCGCTCCACTCGGTGGCGGTGACCGAGCAGCTGGGGACAGCGGCCCTGGTGGAGTGGTTGCAGCGCCGCATTGCCGACGCCGATGCCGACCAGTCCGAGGAGCGCAGTCGCCGGCTTGAGTCCGACGCCGACGCGGTGCAGGTGGTGACCGTTCACCGCAGCAAGGGGCTGCAATTCCCGATCGTGTACGTGCCGTCCGGGTGGGATCGGTACAAGGACAGCAAGTTGGCCATCCTGCGTCTGCACGACCAGAACGGCGCACGAGTGCTCGACGTCGGCGGTACGCACGGCCCGGACCGCGCCATCAGCAAGGCCGCGCACGACGCCGAGGAGTCAGGAGAGGACCTGCGCCTGCTGTACGTCGCGATGACGCGGGCGCAGTGCCAGGTCGTGACCTGGTGGGCTCCGGCGACCACCACGGCGACCTCACCGCTGCACCGACTGCTGTTCGGGGGCCACCCACCGGGCGCCGAGCCGCCGGCAACGGTGGCGGTGCCAAGCAACGAGGGCGTCGGGCAGGCGTTCGCCGAACTGGCGGCTCGCTCCGGCGGATGTATCGCCGTCGAGTCGGTCTCGGGTGGCCCGGCACCGCCCTGGCAGCCGCCAGCGGGTGCGCCGGCGGATCTGGCCGCGGCCCGGTTCGACCGCGACCTCGACCTGGCGTGGCGACGCACGTCGTACACGGCGCTCACCTCGGCGGCGTACGAGGCCGCTCACGGGGCAGCTCACGGGGCAGCGCCCGGGGCAGCTCCTGGGACAGCTCACGGGGCTGGCGCTGTCCCCGCGGTCGGCAGTGAGCCGGAAGCGCGGGTGCTCGACGACGAGGCGGCGACCGCCGTACTCGTGGCACCTGCCGGCGCGGCGGATGCCGACCGCACACCGGCCGAGGCCGCCCTGCGCGGCACCGTGTCGCCGATGTCGGATCTGCCGGCGGGGACGGGCTTCGGGATCGTCGTGCACTCGCTGCTGGAGCAGGTGGACACCTCCGCGCCCGACCTGGCCGTCGAGCTGGTGCAGCGCTCTCGCGAGGTGCTCACCCGCAGGCCGACCGGGTCGCTCGACGCCGACACCCTCGCCGCCGGTCTGCTGCCGGCGATGCAGACCCCGCTCGGTCCGCTGGTCGACGGGGCCAGGCTGTGCGACGTACAGCGCGCCGACCGGCTGACCGAGCTGGACTTCGAGTTGCCGCTGGCCGGCGGCGACACCCCCACCCGATCGGCCGGCACGGTCCGCGCGCTCGCCCGGCTGCTGCGCGACCGGCTTCCGGCCGGGGACGCCTTGGCGGGCTACCCGGACCAGCTCGACCTGCTCGACGACCAGCGGTTGCGCGGCTACCTGGTCGGCAGCCTTGACCTGGTGCTGCGCGTACCCACCTCCGACGGTGACGCGCGATACGTCGTCGCCGACTACAAGACCAACTGGCTGGGGGAGGGCTACCCCGGCTCGGGCGAGCAGCTGACCGCATGGCACTACCGCCCGGCGGCTCTTGCCGACGCCATGGTCTCCGCGCACTATCCGCTCCAGGCGCTGCTGTACCTCGTGGCGCTGCACCGCTACCTGCGCTGGCGCCAGCCGGGCTACGACCCGGACCGGCACCTGATGGGTGCGCTGTACCTGTTCATCCGCGGCATGTGCGGCGCCGACACGCCCATGGTTGACGGGATCCCGTGCGGCGTCTTCGGCTGGCGTCCACCCCCGGGGCTGGTCGCCGAGCTGTCCGACCTGCTGGCGGGGCGGTCCGCATGACCACCGCCGGGATGACTGCTGCCGCGATGACCGCTGCCGCGATGACCGCTGCCGCTGCGACCGGGACCAACCAGGACGTCCCGGTGGACCCCCACGACGTGCGGTTCGCTCAGGCCGCGACCGGGCTGCTGCGCACCTTCAACCAGGCCGGCGTTGTCTCGGCCGCAGACGTTCACGTGGCGCGGCGGCTCGGCCGTCTCGGCGACGAGCCCGACGAGCGGGTGCAGCTCGCAGTCGCACTGGCCGTCCGAGCCGTGCGGCTCGGCTCGGTCTGCGTGGTGCTGGCGCAGGCCCGCGCCACGGTGAGTTCAGACGACGAGTCCCGGGTCGGCGTCACCGACCTGCCCTGGCCGGACCCAGACGGCTGGGTCGCGGCGTGTGCAGCCAGTCCGCTGGTGGCGGTCGGATCAGCCACCGACGCCCCGGGCGGTCCGGGCCGGCCGCTGCGCCTGGTCCACGACCTGCTCTACCTCGACCGGTACTGGCGCGAGGAGGAGCAGGTGCGACTCGAGCTGGACTCGCGCGCCAGCCGGGCGGTCGGCGATGTCGACGAGGAGCGGCTGCACGCCGCTCTCGCCGCGTTGTTCACCAGCCCGGAGCCGGATCGGCAGCGGCTGGCGGCCGCCATGACCGCGCTGCGCTCGGTCAGCGTGCTCGCCGGTGGGCCCGGGACGGGCAAGACCACCACTGTGGCCCGTCTGATCGCGCTGCTGCGGGAGCTGCACGGTCCCGGCGTCCGGGTGGCGCTGGCGGCACCGACCGGCAAGGCGGCGGCCCGGCTGCAGGAGGCCATCGACCTGGCCGGGGTCAAGGAGGGGCTCGGAGTCGCTGACGTACGGGCATCGACGCTGCACCGCCTGCTCGGCCGGCGCCCGGACAGCCAGAGCCGGTTCCGGCACAACCGGGACAACCGGCTGTCGTACGACGTGGTGGTGGTCGATGAGACCTCGATGGTGTCGCTGTCGATGATGGCCCGGCTGCTGGAGGCGGTCCGGCCCGAGGCGCGGCTGGTGCTGGTGGGCGACCCGGACCAGCTGGCGTCGGTCGAGGCCGGGGCGGTGCTCGGGGACCTGGTCGAGCGGCCGGCGCCCGCGTCTGCGCAGGTGCCGGCGGGGCTGGTGAACGTGGTCGGCGACGACCTGGAGGCCGGTGAGACGGTTACCGACGCCCTGCGCAACGGGATCGTGCGGTTGCGGCACCCGTACCGGTTCAGCGGCGCGATCGAGGAGCTCGCCACCGCGGTGCGGACCGGCCAACCGGAGCAGGTCGAGGCAGTCCTGCGCCGTGGCGACCCGTCGGTCGAGTTGGTGGAGACCGACGCCGGCGCCTGGCGTCCCGGGCCCGCGCTGGACTCGCTGCGGGCCGACGTCGTCTCCGCCGCCGCCGCGCTCGTCGACGCCGCCCGCGCCGGGGACGTGGACACGGCGTTGCGCATGCTTGGGCGACACCGCCTGCTGTGCGCCCACCGGCGCGGACCGTACGGTGTGGCCCGCTGGACCGACGAGATCGAGGGCTGGCTGGCCACCGACCTCGCCGGCTACCGGAGCAGGGGGCAGGCCGAGGGCGAGTGGTATGTCGGCCGCCCGCTGCTGGTCACCGCCAACGACTACGACGTGCGGCTGTACAACGGCGACACCGGCGTCGTCGTCCGCCATCCCGACCGTGGGATCGTCGCCGCCTT
>Ga0136614_10000085_pt1 | contig 34289 bp, 29 predicted proteins | sample AntDrymUQ2792106_2_FD_106643 | JGI IMG/M metagenome (GOLD analysis project Ga0136614, IMG submission 106643) | Polar desert sand microbial communities from Dry Valleys, Antarctica - metaG UQ279 (21.06) | ecosystem: Environmental > Terrestrial > Soil > Desert | place: Antarctica: Dry Valley... | reverse complement strand
CTCCCGCCCCCGGCGGCCCGCTTCCGGGCAGTCCGGCGGTGCCCGCACCACCACCCGCGCCCGTGGAGCCGGCCCCGGAAGGACCGGCGAACCCCGACCCGTCCCCACCCGTACAGCCCGAGCACGAGGCCCCCGACGTGCCGCAGACAGACCCAAAGGGCCCGGAGACCCTCTGAGACAGGTCCTAAGCGGCCACGTCCTCGAGCTCGCGGGCGCGCTCGACGAAGTCGGACCCGCGATCCCCGGCCAGCAGGTCCAGCACGGCCTCCTCGATGTCGGGCCATACCTGGCCGTCCTCCACCAGGTCGGGGAGGACGCCTCCGATGGTGAGTCCACCGTCGAAGCGGTCGAACACGCGCGGGTCGATGTAAGAGGCACGGCACACGGCAGGCGTGTTGCCCAGGAAGTGTGCCGCCTCCTTGATCGCGCGTGACTTGGCCCGCTTGCGCGCGGTCTTGGTCTGCGCCGCCAGCCCCGACACCGAGAGGGCCATCGCGGTCAGCACCGTGGCCTTCCAGGTACGGAAGTCCTTGGCGGAGAACTCCCGCCCGGCGATCTCCTTCAGGTATGCGTTCACGTCGCGGGACTTGACGTCGACCCAGCGGCGCCCGTCCTTCCACGCCAGAAGCTCCTCCCCACCGCCGCGGCGCCGCACGAGTGCCCGCACGACCTTCGCCACGTCCTGGTCGGCCACGTGCTGTACGCGCATCTGCCCGCCCTTGGCGGCGTACTCGAAGGTCACGTCGTCGCCGGAGACCGTCACGTGTCGCTTGCCCATCGTCGCGATCCCGTACGTGTCGTTCTCCTCGGCGTAGTCCTCGGAGCCGATACGGAAGAAGCGCAGGTCCATCAGGCGGATCGCGCAGGCGAGCACCCGCTCGCGCGACATGCCCTCGCGGGCCAGGTCCTTGCTCACGCGACGCCGCACGCGGGGCAGGGTCCGGGCGAAATCCTCCATCGAGTCGAACTTCTCGCGGTCGCGCCGTTCGCGCCACTTGTCGTGGTAGCGGTACTGCTTGCGCCCCCGGGCGTCGATGCCGGTGGCCTGGATGTGGCCCATCGGAAAGGGGCAGATCCAGACCTCCTCCCACGCCGGCGGGATGGCCAGCTCCCGGACGCGCTCCAGCAGGGAGGGCTCGACCACGCGGCGGCCGTCATCGTCGGTGTACTCGAAGCCCTTGCCACGGCGCCGGCGGGTGATGCCCGGCCCAGAGCAGTCCACGCGTCTCAGTCGTGCCATCGCCCCTACCCGTGCCCACCGCCAGTCTTGCGCAATCAGAAGCGGGTCAGCAGGCGGTCGACAAGCTCCTCCGAACGGGCTGCCACCGCGCGCGAGCGCATCTCGAGGTCGAGCGCCGGACGGGCCCCGGCCTCCGGAAAGGACACGGCGCCTCCGGCCTCGACCACGAGCAGCTGGGCTGCGGCCATGTCCACTGAGCGCACGGGGCGCAGGCTCAGCATCGCGTCCATCTGGCCCGCGGCCACCAGGCACAGCGAGAGCGCGACGGAGCCCAGCGCCCGCACGCGCCGCGCCCCCACGTCCCTGAGCGCCGGGGCGGCGTCCGCGAGCAGGTCGGGGCGCGCGGTCTCGAGCCCGAGCACGGCCATCGGGCCAGGCGCTAGCGCGGGCAGCCGCGTGCCGTCACACCACGCCCCCCCGCCGCGCACGGCCCACCATTCCCGCGGCGAGTCGAGCTCCGCCACCCAGCCCACCCGCACGTCGGGCATGGACGGCCCGTCGGCCACGGCGATCGAGACGCACGAGAAGGGCAGCCCGCGCCCCGCGTTCACCGACCCGTCCACGGGATCGACGAACACGCGCCACGGGCCGCCACCTGCCATCTCGACCTCGCCGCGCTCCTCCGAGATCACCGTGACCGGCGTGTCCAGCGACTCCAGCTCGGCGAGCACCGCGTCCTCGGCCGCCAGGTCCACCGCCATCGTCTCGTCACCGCCCGCCCCGCGGCCCCTCCCAGCCATCCGCTCCGCCGGGCCCGCGTGGGCCGCAACCGCCGACCGCGCGGCTTGCGAAGCGCAGCGGCAGGCGTTGACCCATTCGGCGTCGGAGAGCGTCATCCGCGGCGTATCCTAGGCCCGCATGCCCGCCTCGCTGGACGGCCTCTCCCGCGCCCAGCACGCGGCGGTGGCCCATCCCTCCGGTCCGCTGCTCGTGCTCGCCGGCGCCGGCACCGGGAAGACCCGGACCCTCACCTGCCGGTTCGCCTGGCTTGTCGAGCAGGGCATGGCGCCCGAGCAGATCCTCGCGCTCACCTTCTCGGCCGCCGCCGCGGCCGAGATGCGCGAGCGCCTGGAGACCCTGCTCGAGGCGCCCTACGAGGCCCTGAACGTCGCGACCTTCCACTCGTTCTCCGCCCGGCTGCTCAGGGACGAGGCGCTGGAGGCAGGGCTCGACCCGTTCCTGTCGCCGGTCACGCGCGCCGACCGCCTGGCGCTGCTGCTCGAGCGGCTGGACGATCTGACCATCCGCAGCCACGAGATCCGCGGCAACCCCGCGCCGCTGCTGGCGAGCTTCGTGGCGCGCATCGACCGCCTGAAGGACGAGCTGGTCACCGCCCCCGACTACCTCGCCTACGCCGAGCGCCTGACGGCGGAGGCCGCCGACGGCGGCGACGCAGCGCGTGCCGGCGCTGCGCGTGAGCTGGAGTTCGCCCGCCTCTACGGCGACCACGACCGCCTGCTGGCCGAGCGCGGCGCGCTGGCCCATGGCGACCTGGTCATGCGCGCCTTCCGGCTGCTGCACGAGCGACCGTACGTCCGGGAGCGCACCTCCCGGCGCTTCCGCCACGTGCTCGTGGACGAGTACCAGGACACGAACTTCGCCCAGGGGATGCTGCTGCGCCTGCTGGTCGACGAGCACGGAGATGTGACCGCCGCCGGCGACGACGACCAGGCCATCCATCGCTTTCGCGGCGCGGCCAGGAAGAACCTGCTCGCCTTCGAGCGCGAGCTGCCCGAGGCCACGGTGGTCCGCCTGGAGCGCAACCACCGCTCAGGCCGGCGGATCCTCATGGCGGCGCGGGCCGTGGTGGAGCCGCTGCCGGACCGGATTCCCAAGGAGCTCCGCGGCGCCACCGGAGGCCGCGCCCGTTTCTGGCGCTGCCGCTCCGAGCGCGCGCAGGCTCAGGCGGTGGCGGCCGAGGCCGAGCGCCTGATGGCCGACGGGACCGCGCCGGACCAGATCTGCGTGCTGGTCAGATCGGTCAAGGACGAGGCGGCGGTCGTGTCCTCGGCGCTGGAGGAGCGCGCGCTGCCGTCGCGGACCCAGGGTGCGGCCGCGTACTTCCAGCGCGCCGAGGTGCGCGACGTGCTCGCCTGGCTGCGCGCGCTCGCCGACCCCAACGACTCGGGCGCCGTGGTGCGCGCGCTCTCCCGGCCGCCGGTGGAGCTTCGCTCGGTGGACGTGGCGCGACTCACCCAGCTGGCCCGCCGGCGCAAGCTCGACATGCCGTCGGCCATCGTGGCCGCGCTGGAGGGTCCCCAGCTGTCGGAGGAGGGCCGCGACCGGGCCCGCGCGTTCCTGAGGCTGTACCGGTCGGCCTCCGGCGCGTTCGAGGACCGCCGGCCCGACGCGTTCGTGCTCCGGCTGATCGAGCGCATCGGCCTGCGCCGCCAGCAGGTGTTCGCCACACACGCCGATACCGTCGAGCGGCTCCGGAACATCGCGAAGCTGCCCGACCTGGCGGCCGCGTTCATGCGCCGCGAGCCCGAGGCCACGGCCCGCGACTTCACGCGCTACCTCGCCGCCGTGGCCGAGTCGGGGCTGCGCGAGGAGGAGGTCGGGGAGGCGGCCGGGGCCCCCGCCATCCAGGTGATGTCGATGCACGCGGCCAAGGGCCTGGAGTTCGAGCATGTCTTCGTGCTCGGCCTGTCGGCCTCGAACATGCCCGGCCCGTGGCGGGCGCGCGCGGACGAGGTGCCCGACTCGCTGCTCAAGGAGACGCTGCCGCGCTCCGACGGTCCCACCCAGCACGAGGCCGAGATGCGCCGCCTGCTCCACGTGGCCATGACCCGGGGCCGGCGAGGTCTCGTGCTGTCGTGGGCCGAGACCGGTCCGCCGGGCGCCACACCCCGGCCCTCTCCCTTCTATGAGGAGGCGCGGGCGGCCGTGGACGTGGAGGAGGAGGTGCTGGAGGAGGAGCTGTTCGGGCCCGCCGAGGGCCTGCACTCGACCTTCCGGCTGATGCGCGACGAGCTGCTCGACACCGTCGCGCGGGTCGGCGGGCACCTGGGCGAGATGCGCCTGGACACCTACCTGGACGTGGACCAGGCAGTGTCCCGCTACCTGGAGCTGATCAAGGTGGCGGCGCTGATCGAGCGCAGCAAGGAGGGCCAGACACTGGACGCCGCGCTGCCCGAGCTGAACGAGATCCTGGCCCAGTGCGCCACGGACGAGCAGCGCGAGATCCTGGGCCAGTCGGCCCTGGACGGCTGGCTGCGGGACGCCGACCGCGACCCCGCAAGGCGGCCGACGGCGGCCGAGAACTCATCCGAGCCCTCCCTGGACCCGTTCATTCCCCGCAGGGGCCGGGGGCTGATGCTGTCGGCGTCCGACATCGACACCTACCGGATCTGCCCGCTCAAGTACAAGTTCGCGCGCGTCTTCCGGATCCCTCAGGAGCCGACCATCCACCAGCGGTTCGGCATCGTCCTCCACCAGGTGCTCGAGCGATTCCACTCCGCCGGCGGCGGCGACCTGGCGGGGCTCATGGAGCTGTTCGAGGCGTCGTGGCGGCGCTCGGGCTTCGGGGACAGCGACGACGAGCAGCAGTTCCGCGAGCGGGCGGTAGTGGCGCTGGAGCGCTACTGGATCCAGGACCGCCAATCGCAGTCCCGCCCCGTGTGGTTCGAGCGCAGCTTCGCGTTCAAGATCGGACCGCATCTCCTGCGGGGCCGGGTGGATCGGGTGGATCGCCATCCCGACGGCAGCTACGAGCTGATCGACTACAAGACCGGCAAGGCCAAGACGGAGACCCAGCTGCGCGAGGACGTACAGCTGTCCGTCTACCAGATGGGGGCCCGAGAGTCCTGGCGCCTGGAGACCTCGGCCCAGAGCTACTTCTACGTCATGACCGGCGAGCGGGTGCCGGTCGAGCACAGCAACGAGGAGCTCGATCGGGTGCGCGCTACGGTCAACGAGATCGCCGCCGGCATCCTCAAGCAGGAGTTCGACCCGACCCCTTCGGCGGAGATCTGCAGCTTCTGCGACTACCGGATCGTCTGCCCGGCGGCCGAGAAGTAGGCTGGCGGTCTACTCGCCGCCCTCGTCGCCCCGCTGGCGCAGGAAGCGCTGGAAGTCCCGCGCGATGGTATCCGCGGACGGGAGATGCTCAGAGGGGCCGCCCTCGCCCTGCACCTCGTCCATCGCCACCTCGAGTCGCTCGACGAAGGCCTTGACCTCCGGGTCGCTGGCCACGGCGGCGCTCACCTGGCGCTCGTAGTCCTCGGCCGCCTCCTCCAGCTCCGAGGCGTCCACCACCACCTTGGCGGTGCCCTCGAATGCGCGCACGAGGGCCAGCGCGACCTTGGGATTCGGGGCCGCGGCCACGTAGTGGGGCACCGACGCCCACAGGCTGGCCGCCGGCAGCCCGGCCTCGGCGAAGGCGTGGTGCAGCACGCCAACGATGCCGGTCGGCCCCTGGTAGCTGGTGGGCTCGTAGCCCAGGTCCCCGAGCAGCGACTCCTCGGAGGCGAAGCCGGTGATGGACACGGGCCGGGTGTGCGGCACGTCGGCCAGAAGCGCGCCCAGGGTGATGACCATCCGCACGTCCAGCTCGCGGGCCGTGGCCACCAAGTTCTCGGAGAACCGGCGCCAGCGCAGCGACGGCTCCACACCGCGGAAGGTCACGAGGTCGCCGTCGGCGCCGGGCACCGGGGCGGCCGACACCATGTTCTCGGGCCATTCGATCTCGCGGGTGAGGCCTTCGGTCAGGCGCACCATCGGGCGCACCTCGGTGAAGTCGTAGAACTCCTCGGGATCGAGCTTGGCGACCTCCGACGACTCGAACCGGTCGTTGATGAACGACACCGCCGTGGAGGCCGCCTCGCCGGCGTCGTTCCAGCCGCGGAACGCGCAGACCATGACCGGGCTGCGGAGGCTGGGCCGATCTCGCCAGATGACGTCCATCGCACCCACCGTACCCGACGTCCGATCCGTCGATCACGATTCCCGGGTGACGATCGCCGAGCTGCGTGCCGGGGGCGAGGTCGACGGGGTCTTCGCCTGCACGCGGAAGGATCGCCTCACCGCCCGCAACGGGACCCCCTATCTCGCCGTCGAGCTGCGTGACCGCACGGGCGCCATTCCGGGTCGCGCGTTCCGCGACGCCGACTTCCTCGCCGGCCAGTTCGAGCGCGGCGACCTGGTGTCTGTCAAGGGACGCGTCGAGCGCTTTCGCGACGAGCTCCAGGTGGACCTGCGAGCCATCCAGGCCGCGGAGGCCGACCCGTCGGAGTTCCTGCCCGTGGCCTACCGCGACATGGAGGAGCTGGACGGCTTCCTCGAGCACTTGGCGCGCGAGGTGCACGACCCCCACATGGCCGGCCTGCTCACCGCCTTCCTCGACGACACGTCCTTCCGCGAGGAGCTGCGCCGGGCACCCTGCACGCGTGCCGGGCACCACGCCTATCTGGGCGGCCTGATGGAGCACACGGTGGCGGTGACGACGCTGGCCCAGGAGTCCTGTGTGCTGCATCCGAGGCTCAACTCCGACGTGCTGCTCACGTCGGCGATCGTCCACGACTTCGGCAAGACGCGGGAGTTCCAGCTGGGGGCGGAGATCGCGCTCAGCGACGCAGGCGAGCTGCTGGGTCACGTGGTCATCGGCCAGCAGATGGTCACCGACCGCGCGCGCGCCCTCGGGGTGCCCGACAACAAGCTCCACGCCGTGGTGCACTGCCTGCTCGCCCATCACGGTCCGGAGGGGCTCCCCGGCCGCCGCTTCCGGTCGCCCGAGGCGCTGGCGCTCTACCGCCTCAACGCCCTGGACGCGGGGATCAAGGGCGCTCTGGAGCAGGGTCTCTGACAGGCATGTATGCCGGACGCATGTCGTACCTCGGAAGGGGCGCGGTCGAGCCCTCGCCCGCTCGCGCCGACCCCACAGGGGGGTGGCAAGTTCGACGAGTGTGGACCGCGCGGCCCCCGAGGCAGTTGAGAGGCTGCTCCGCCAGCTCGTCGACGCGTCGTTCTTCCTGACCGACCGCGATGGGTCGGTGACGCGATGGGGCCGCCCGGCCGAGGAGCTCTTCGGGTGGGCGGCGGCGCAGACCGTCGGACGGTCCCTGTTCGAGGTGCTGGCCATCGACGCCCAGATGCTCGCGTCGGGCGGGCGGGTGCGCGGCGACGCCCGGCGCAAGGACGGCTCCCGGGTCGACGTCGGGCTGACCCTCGTGCCTGTGAGCATGAGCCAGAGCCTGGAGTTCAACGGCTTCCTGGAGGCGCTGGAGATCGTGGCGCCGCGCGGGCGTGCCCTCGACCGCCTGCAGGAGAGCCATCGCTGTGTGGTGAACTGGATCGCCGCCGCGATGGTCGGCCACGCCGACTTCTCCGACGACGAGCCGGCGGCCGGCACGATCGTGACCTTCGAGGCGCTGGGACAGGCACCGCCGCCCGTGGTCGAGGAGCTACCCGAGCCGAAGCGCGCGCCCGGCGTGGCGGCGCCGTCGGCGGCGGTGGTGGCCCACGCCGAGGAGCTCGGGCGCTCGCTGGCCGAGACGCGCAGCGAGGCGGCGGCCGCGGCGGCGCGGGTGCAGGCACTCGAGACGACCGGCGCCCGGCTCGAAGGGGAGCTGGTGGAGACGCGTGGCGCCGTTGGGCTGGTGCGCGATCTGGTCGACGCGCTACGGGGAGAGCTCGACCAGGCACGCGACGTGTCGGACCAAACCCGGGCCGGCCTCGAAGAGGTGCGAGAGGCCATCTCCGACCGGCGAGGCGAGCAGGCTCTGCGTGCCGAGCTGGAGCAGACCCGCTCTTCCGTCGCGGAGCTGGAGCGCGCCGTGGCGGACACGAGCAGTCAGGAGGACTTGCGGACGCGGCTCGATCAGGCTCGCGAGGAGCTCGGGGCCCTGCGGCAGGCCAGCGTGCGAGGCCCGGGGCGGGAGGAGCTGGAGGCGGCGCTGGACCAGACTCGATCCAAGCTCGCCACCCTGAGCGCGGCGGTGGCCGAGGCCGCCGCGCAGGACGACCTCCGTGCGGAGCTGGCCGAGGCCCGCGCCACCCTCGACGACCTCGGGGCTCAGGTGGCAGACCGCTCGCGGGACCGAGGTCTGCGCGACGAGATGGAGCGGGTGCGCACCGCCGCAGAGCAGGCGGCTACGGCGGCGCGCGATTCGCTCGAGTCCGACCTGACCCAGACCAGAGCGCTCGTTGCAGAACTGCAGGAGCGCCTGGAGCGTCACGTGGACCGTCCTCCGGCCTTCCACGCGGCCCCGGCGCCGGCTCACCCGGACGAGGCCCCAGTCCCCGACCCCGAACCGGCGCTCGCCGAAGCGCGGGCGCTGGTCGCACGGTTGGAGGAGGCTCTGGCCGCTTCCGAGGCGAGAGCGGGCGAGGCAGCCGCGGCTTCCGAGGCGGCACGTGAGCTGTCCGAGCAGGCGACGCGTGCCGCGCAGGAGGCAGGCGGCGGCTCGGCTGCCGCCCTGGAGGCCGCCACGGCCGCGGAGGGTCACGCGGCCACGGCGGAAGGGGCCTCGGAGCGCATCGAGCGCCAGGCCGCGACCGCCGAGCAGGCGGTAGGCCGGGCGACCGAGGCGGCGGCTGCTGCCGAGCGGGTGACCGCGGGGGTCTCCGATGCCGCGGCCGGCGCCGACCACGCCGTCAAGGCCGAGCGGGCTGCCGCGTCGGCTGCCGAGCACGAGGCGGCGTCCCGTGGGGCGGCCGCCGAGCGGGCCGAGGCGGCGGCCGAGCGTGCCGGATCTGCCGGACGGGATCAGGCACCGGCGGCGGCTCCAGGCGCCGAGCCGCCCGTTTCCGAGGAGCTGAGTGACGAGCGCCGGCCGCTGCTGGACCGGCGCCGAGCCGTCGCCCCGCCACGAGAGCCACGCACCGGCTTCGACGACGTGTCGGAGCCGCTGGCCACGATCGGCCTGGAGGGTCGCTTCGGTGCCCTCAACAGGGCGTTCTCGGACCTGGTGGGCTACCCCGAGGAGGAGTTCCGGGCCGCCACCTGGCCACCCGTGACCGACCGGGCCAAACTTCCCGAGCACCGCGAGCAGATGCGCCGCATGCTGGAGGGCGAGATCGACTCGGCGGAGGTGAACACCGCCTACATGCACGCGCAAGGCCTGCTGGTGCCGGTCGTCGGGACGCTATCGCTGGTGCGCGAGGCGGGCGAGCCCAAGCACTTCCTGCTCGACGTCACCGGCTCCCAGCTCCCGGCCTAGATTCGCGCCGGGGCGGCACGGGTCTGGTGGCCCATCCGGCCTTCAAAGCCGGCAGGGCGGGGCAGCCCCTCGCTTGGATGGATCGATTCCATCGCCGTCCCGTGGGGCCACCCCGTGGCGGTTTCGCGCCAAGTTTGGCCAACAACTGAGCCATTTTCCGCGTGCGGGCGAATAATGAGCCAGAACCGCACGGGCCCGACCCCCCAACCCGTGCCGTTCGTCCATTCGCCGCGGGGGACCTTGCAGGGGAGGAACATGAGCAACGAGCATCTCGGTATGGCCTTCAAGGCCATCGACGAAGAGCACGCTGACAAGTCGGCCGCCACCCGGCGTCAGCTCATCATGGGCGCGACGGCCACGGTCGGCGGGCTCGGCCTGCTCGGTCTGCCGACCGTCGCGTTCGGCAATAAGGCCAACAACGGCAACAACACGCCCGAGAACATCCTGAACATCGCGGCCACGGCCGAGGTGCTCGCGACGATCGTCAACACGGTCGCCCTGGAGAAGCTGTACTTCGACCGCACCACCCGGCGCAACATCGCCGCCGCGGCGCGCGAGGAGCTCATCCACTACCAGGCGTTGACGTCGCCCGCCTTCGGCGGCAAGCCGCTGACCAAGCGGATCTGGGTCCCCAACTCGGTCTTCTACGGCCGTCGCAACCTGCTGGGCACGCTGATCGTGGGCGACCAGATCTTCGTGAACGCCTACATGATCGCCACCACCGTGTTCGGCGACGCGGGTGACGGAAGGCTCGCTCGCATCGCGTCCGAGTTCATGGGCGCCGAGGCCGTGCACCGCGCGCTGGCGCGGCAGTCGCTCGGCCAGCTCTCGGGCGAGTTCGAGGGGCTGCTCGGCAACGACCGGGTCTTCATGAAGTACGACCAGAAGGAAGAAGCGCGCGGCCCGGGCCAGGGCATGCCCGGCTTCACCGACATCAGCGTCGCGGTCGCGCAGCTCCAGGCCGCCGGGTTCGGGTTCGGCGAGCGTGGGTCGGCCAGGTCCGGCACCTTCTACGACTTCGACGAAGTCAGCCGCCGCACACCGGATCCACGCGAGGTCAACACCCGCAGTCCGCGCTAGCACCACACCCGGGGGGAACGCGGCGCGCGGATAGGCTCCGCGGCCGTGTTCTCCGACCCGGCCCTCCTCCCCTGGCTCGACCGGCTGCGGGAGGAGGTGCCCCGGGTCGACCTGATCGATGCCCATACGCACATCGGGGCCAACGACCCCGACGGGTATCGCTGCACCGCGCCCCAACTGCTCGAGGTGCTCGAGACGGCGACGTCGAGGGGCGTCGTATTCCCGATGCACGAGCCCGGTGGGTACCCGCCGGCCAACGACGTGGTGCTGGAACATGCCGCGGACAGCGGCGGCCGCCTGGCGGCGTTCTGCCGGCTGGATCCCGCCGCGTCGCCGCTGGCCGAGGCCGAGCGGTGCCTGCCGGCGGGCGCCAACGGGATCAAGCTGCATCCCCGCGCCGAGGGCTTCACGCTCGACCACCCGGCCCTGCGGGAGGTGTTCGAGCTGGCCGACGACCGTCGCCTTCCTGTGCTGGTGCACGCCGGCCGTGGCATCCCGGCGCTGGGACGCCACGCGGTGGAGGCCTGCGAGCGGCACCCCGGACTCCGCCTGATCCTCGCCCACGCGGGGATCTGCGACCTGGCCTGGATCTGGCAACCGGCGCGCGACCTGCCCAACCTCCTCTTCGACACGGCGTGGTGGTCGGCCAGCGACCTGCAGACCCTGCTGGCGCTGGTCGGTCCGGGCCAGGTGCTCTATGCGAGCGATGCCCCCTACGGCTCGCCGACCATCGCGGCCGTCATGGCCTGGCGCCACGCGCTCCAGCTGGGACTGAGTGCCGAGCAGGTGTGCGGCGTGATGGGTGGCCAGCTGGAGCGGGTCTTGGCACACGAAGACCTGCTGGACCTGGGCCCGGCCCCCGGGGCGGAGCGCATCCCGAGCGATCCGCTGCTGGACCGCGTCTACGCCTACCTGATGGCCGCCCTCGGCCAGATGTTCAACGGGCTGGAGCCGGCGGAGATCCTGGCGCTCACCGCCATGGCCTGCGATGTGGACGAAGAATCTCCGCAGGCGCTCGTGTGCCGGGCCGTGCTGGCGCTGGTGGAGGCCCGCACCCGATTCGTTCCCGCCGGCGGCGAGCGCCCCAACCGCTTCGCGCCGGGCATCCAGCTGGTGGTGCTGGCCGCGGCGGTGGCCCGTACCCCGGACGTGCCCCTGCCGGCCGAGGCGCTTCGACTCTAAGCGTCTCCGTGCTCGCCCGACCAGCGCTCGGGCTGCGCTCGTACGAGCGGCGCTCCGGTGCTCGCTAGGCCACCTCGTGCAGGGCCTCGAGCTCCCGGCGCATGGCCAGCCGCTTGAGCGCCCGGGATTCGAGCTGCCGCACGCGCTCGGCCGACAGCCCGAGCCTGCGACCCGTCTCCCGGAGGGGCTGGGGGTCGTCGCCGTTGATTCCGTACCGCAGCCGGATCACCTTGCGCTCGACCTCGGGAAGGTCCTCGATGGTCCGGCGCAGCAGCTCCTCGCTGAGGCTCAGCTCCACCTCCTCGTCCACGGGTGGCGAGCCGCCCTCCAGCAGGTCGCCGAGGGCCGCCTCGCCCTCGTCGCCCACTGGCCGGTCCAGGCTTGTTACCGTGCGCGCCGCCTCCCTGACCTCCTGCACCTGGGACAGCGGTAGGTCGGCGGCCTCGGCGATCTCCACGTCGGAGGGCTCGCGTCCCAGCCGGGCCGACAGCTCGCGCTCGGCCCGCACGATCTTGCGCTCACGCTGGCCGATATGAACCGGGATCCGGATCGTACGGGCCTTGTTGGCCAGCCCGCGCTGGATCGCCTGCCGGACCCAGAAGGTGGCGTATGTGGAGAACTTGTAGCCCTTGCGCCAGTCGAACTTCTCGGCGGCGCGAATCAGCCCGAAGATGCCCTCCTGGATCAGGTCCAGCAGGGACAGCTCCTGGCCCTGGTACTTCTTCGCGATCGACACCACCAAGCGCAGGTTGGAATTGATCATCCGTTCCTTGGCGGCCAGATCACCCTGCTCGATCCGCTTGGCCAGCTCGACCTCCTCCTCGGCCGTGAGCAGGGGGTATCGCCGGATCTCGTTGAGGAACAGCTGCAGGGCGTCGGTGGTCGCGGTGGCCAGCTCACCGTTGGTAACGCTCGTCGGGTCCACGTCGTTACGCCCGCAGTCGTCCGAGATCTCGATGCCGTGGCGCTCGAGGTGGGACTCCAGGGCGTCCACGTCGTCGTCGCTGGCCTCGAGCAGGCGCAGGAGATCGTCCAGCTCGGAGAGCTGTGCGCATCCGCGCTCCTCCGCACGGGCTACGAACGCGGCCACCTCCGGCCGCGCGGTGAGTTCCTGGCTCACCACGGGCTGCATGCTACGCCGCACACCCGGCGCATGCGAGGAGGCGCGGTGAGGGGCGCAGCCCGATCGCTGATCGGGCAAGCACCGGAGCACTCGTCACTCGTGACTCAGGGGACGGCGGAAAGGTCGTCCACGATCTCCAGGCGCGCGTCGAGGCCGGTGATCGAGAACACTCGGTGCACGGGATCGGGTCCGCGCACGATCACGACGCGACGGTCCTCCGCCCGCCCCCGCTCGTCGGCGGTCACGATGCACCGCAGACCGGTGGAGTCGAGAAACGTCAGCTTGGACAGGTCGAGGACGAGCTTGGCGGGCTGTTCGGCCTCGATTCGCTCGAGCTCCTCCTGAAGCTTGCCGACCGACGACAGGTCGAGCTCACCTCTGAGAGCGACGCGCACGAGTCCATCGCGGTCCTCGGTGACCACCTCGAGGATCTCCACCGGGCGGAAGCTAGCGGGAAGCGGTGGTAAAGAAAAGCCCTGCACGATCGCCAAGGCGCCAGGCGAAGTAGACCAGCACCGCGGCGAAGCCCAGCTCGAGCGCACGCTCGGGCAGAGCGTTGGCCGCGACGACACCGGCCAGCACCCCGATCGGCGAGAGAAGCCCGATCGCCAGCCCGTCGCCGAGCCGGACGTTGCCGTAACCGCGTTGGCGGTGAGTGCCCACCACCGCGACGAGCACCACGGCGACCAGGGACGTGGCCTCGGCCTCGAGCGGGGACAGTCCGGCGAAGATCACGAGCCCGGGCACGAACAGGATCCCTCCGCCCACGCCCAGCAGCCCCGCCGTCAAGCCGGCGGCGATCCCCATCGCCACCAGGCCGATCAGCTCGGGCGCGTCCATTAGAGGACGAGGACAACGGCCGAGGCGATCGACAACACCACGAACAGTGCGGCCACGGCACGCTCGGACACGTGCTGCTGGAGAGCCGTGCCCATGATCACGCCGCCAATGGCCGGCAGGCCGATGGCGACGCCCTTCGCGGCGTTGACGTTCCCGTAGCCGGCGTGCGCCCCGGCGGCCATGGCCCCGATCACGACGATGGCGGCGAGCGACGTGCCCGTGGCCACCTTGGGCTCGTAGCCGAACCACAGCACGAGGAGGGGGACGATGATCACCCCGCCGCCGACCCCGAACAGTCCGCTGAAGGCCCCGGCGGCGGTGGCGACGACGGCCAGGCGCGCGAGCCGTGGTGACATCGCGGGGCATACTACGGCGGGTGTCCGCCCCCACCTCGCGCGCGCTGTCCGACGTCCTCGCGCCGCTCCGGGACGACCCCGCTCGGGCCGGCATCTTCTGCGACGTCGACGGAACGCTCGCGCCGATCGTCAGCCGGGCCGAGGACGCTGAGGTCCGCGAGGAGGCGTCGCTGCTGCTGGGGCGGCTGGCGGGGCGCTACGGCTGCGTGGCGTGTGTCTCGGGGCGCTCGGCCACGGAGGCGCGCCGGCTCGTGGGCGTGGGAGAGATCGCGTACGCCGGCTCCCACGGCGCCGAGATCCTCGCGCCCGGCGCCACCACCCCTCGCGTGATACCGGCCTTCAAGAGTTGGGAGCAGCGCGTGCGGGGCTTCGTGGCCCGGCGCGACCCTGCCGGGCTTCGCCGCCTGCGGATCCGGATCGAGCACAAGGGCCCGATCGAGGGCCTGCACTGGCGCGGCGCGCCCGACGAGGGCGCCGCGCGCACGCACCTGGAGGGGATCGCGCACCAGGCCGAGGCTGAGGGGCTGGCCATCCACTGGGGGCGCAAGGTCCTGGAGGTGCGCCCGCCGATCCCGATCGACAAGGGCCAGGCCGTCCGCGAACTGGCGGTCGCCGCCGGGCTGTCGGCCGCGCTCTACGGCGGCGACGACGCGACCGACCTGGACGCGTTCGCGACGCTGGACGCCCTGCTCGCCGGCGGTGAGCTGCACGCCGCGGTCAAGGTCGGCGTGCGTTCTGACGAGGGACCGCCCGCGATCACCGAGAGCGCGGATCTGACCGTGGACGGCGTGGACGGCTACGTCGCGGTCCTGGCGGCGCTCGCCGCCGACTAGGACGTCCACCCATGCGGTTTCGCGACTTCCTGCGCATGTCGGTGCTCCTGTTCGGGGGAGCGGCCACCGCGCTCGCGGCGGTCTCGGTGGTCGGCGCGGGCCGGGCCGACGACCGCACGCTCGTGCTCGTGGCGCTGGGATGGTGGGTCCTGGCGGCGGTCTCCGGCCTCTGGATGGGTCGTGGCGCCACCACCACCTCCGGGATCGCCAACCTGCTTGCCGGCGCACGCCGTGCGAGCGCGCTGCCGGAGCTCGAGCCGGGCACCGTCCTGTTCAACAGACTCTGGCCGCTGGCCGTGGTGGCCGTGACCGCCGGCGCGCTGGGGATCTTCTTCCCGCCCGTGCCCGCGGTGGGCACGGGCTACGCGCTGCTGGTCGCGTTACTGTGGCGCAAGCAGTCCGCCGCGGTGGAGGCCATCGAGGGCCGCGACGGCGTGGAATTCTGGCTCGACCGCAGCTCGCCGTTCGGGCCACCGCAGCTACTGCGGCTGCCCGGCATGCGCAAGATCGAGCCGGAGCCCGAGACCGTGCGCACCCCCTGACGCTCAGCGAGAGCGCTTGCGGAGCCGGTCGAGCTCCGGCCAGGTACGCGTATTGGCCACCTGGTCCCTGGTGAGCCACGCCCGCCGGGCGGTGGCCACGCCGTAGCGCATGTTCGCGAGGGTCCGGGCGCGATGGGCGTCGGAGTCGATCGTGATCAGCACCCCGGCCTCGGCCGCCGGGCGGGCGTAGACGTCGGACAGGTCGCGCCGGTCGGGGTTGGCGTTGATCTCCAGGAACGTGCCCGTCCGGACGGCGGCCTCCACTACGCGGTCCAGGTCGATGTCGTACGGCTCCCGGCGCTCGATCAGGCGCCCAGTGGGATGCCCGAGCACGTCGACGAGCGGGTGCTCCAGCGCGGCGATCACCCGTTCGGTCATCTCGTTCTCCTTCATGCGAAACGACGTGTGAACGCTGGCCACGATCCAGTCCAGCTCCTGGAGCAGGTCGTCCTCGTAGTCCAGCGAGCCGTCCGGGAGCACGTTGGTCTCGGTGCCCGCCAGCAGCGTCAGGCCGGGCACGTCCACGGAGCGGACGCGCTCGATCTGCCGCCTCAGCTCGTCGGGGGTCACGTGGTCCCCGAACCCGTGGCTGGCCGAGTGGTCGGTGATCGCCGCGTACTCGTAGCCACGGCCGCGCGCGGCCTCGGCCATCTCTTCGATCGTGTTCTTGCCGTCGGAGGCCACCGTGTGCATGTGCAGATCCCCGCGGATGTCCCCCAGCTCGACCAGCTCGGGCAGCCGCCCCTCACGCGCGGCGGCCAGCTCGCCGCGGTTCTCGCGCAACTCCGGCGGCACCCAGCGCATGCCCAGGTGCTCATAGACCTCCTCCTCGGTGGTGAAGGCGTGGGTCTGCCCGCTCTCGTCGTCGGCGATGCCGTATTCGCTCACGTGCAGGCCCCGCCGCACGGCCTCGGTGCGCAGCGCCTCGTTGTGGCGGCCCGAGCCGGTGAAATGCTGGAGCAGGTTGCCGAAGGCCTCCTCCGGCACCACGCGAAGGTCCACCGGGAGGCCCGAATGCGTCACCGCGCGCGCCCCGGCGGGGCCGGAGCTGAGCACCTCGTCGATCACGTCAAGCCCCGCGAAGGCTTGGGCCAGAGCCGCCGCGTCCGCGGTGGCCGCCACCACGTCCAGGTCCTTGCACGAGTCGGCCCGGCGTCGGGCGCTCCCAGCCAGGTCCACCCGCGTCGCGTGCGGGCGCAGCCCCTCCACGATCTCCTCCCCCACGGCCAGCGCGGTGGAGAGTATGTAGCGCCCGCCCCCCTCGCCGGCGTCGTCGGCGGCCAGTGCGGCGCGCACGTTCTCCTCCGCCTTGGGTCCGAAGCCCGGCACGTCGGCCAGCCGGCCGGCCTCCACCGCGGTCCGCAGATCGTCGATAGAGGCGACGCCGAGTTGATCGTGCAGGATCCTCACGCGCTTGGCCCCGAGGCCCGGGATGCGAGTGATCTCCACGAGCCCGGCCGGGATCTTCGCTTTGAGCTTGTCCGCCGACGGGATCGTGCCGCCCTCCAGGAGGGCGTCGATCTTCTCCGCGATCGTCTTGCCGACTCCGGCCAGCTCAGCGGCGCGGCCCGCCCGGGCCAGCTCCTCTACCGAGACGCCCGCCTCCCGAATCGCCTTGGCCGCGTTGCGGTAGGCCACGACGCGGTGGACGATGGCGCCGTCCAACTCGTAGAGGACCGCGATCTCGTCGAAGTGGTCCGCTATCTCGCCGTTGCGCATCAGGTTCGTGGACCGGGGTGGGGTGCCGCGACCCGGTGCAATTAGCCTACGCGGCCGTGTCAGGCGCATGGGTCGTACTCCCGACCTACAACGAGGCCGAGAACATCGAGGCGATCGTCAGGGCGGCGCTCATGCGGCTGCAGGCGTCGGTCCCCGAGCACCACATCCTCGTCGTGGACGACGGGTCCCCTGACGGCACGGGGGAGATCGCCGAACGCCTGGCCGCCGAGCTACCCGCTCTCGAGGTCCTGCACCGGCCGGGCAAGGGTGGCCTCGGGCCCGCCTACATGGCCGGATTCGCCCGGGCGCTGGCCGGCGGCGCCGACCTGGTGATCGAGATGGACGCGGACTTCTCCCATGACCCGGCAGACCTGCCGCGGCTCATCGAGGAGGCGCGCCACGCCGACCTGGTGCTGGGCTCGCGTTATGTCCCCGGTGGAGGGGTTACCAACTGGGGCGTGCTGCGCCGTCTGCTCAGCCGCGGCGGCTCGGCGTACGCCCGCCTGCTGCTGGGGCTCGAGGTGCGCGACCTGACCGGAGGCTTCAAGTGCTTCAACCGGCGGGTGCTGGAGTCGATGGACCCGGACGCCACCTACGCGGACGGGTACGTGTTCCAGGTGGAGCTGACCTACCGCGCCGCGAAGGCGGGCTTCTCGATCCGCGAGATCCCGATCGTCTTTCGTGAGCGGCGCCTCGGGGTGTCCAAGATGACGCCGCGGATCGCCCTTGAGGCGGTCTGGAAGGTGCCTGCCCTCCGCCTCGGGGCGTAGGTTCCATCCCGACAGGGATGGCCCGAGAGCCGCTCCCGACCGCGTCGCTATATTTTGTATAGTGACTCGACAGCCCACGGCGACGTACGAAGGAGCAGTGGTGGCAGGAGCAATCAACGAGGTGACCGACTCCAACTTCCAGGCCCAGGTGCTGGAGGCCGACAAGCCCGTCCTGGTGGACTTCTGGGCTCCGTGGTGCGGTCCGTGCCGCATCGTCGCCCCTCATCTGGAGGAGCTGGCCGGGGAGCGCGAGGACTTGACGATCGTCAAGCTCAACGTGGACGACAACCCCCAGACGGCGGCTCAGTTCAACGTGATGTCGATTCCCACGCTGCTGCTGTTCAAGCACGGTCAGGTGGCGCACCAGATCATCGGCGCCCTGCCGAAGAACCGGCTCGTGCAGGAGATCGAGCCGGCACTGGCCGTCTAGCACGCCCGGGTACTAGGCCCAGGCCTCGGAGTCGGTGGTCTCGCGGCGGGCGCGAAAGCGCCCGCCCAAGGCACCGAGTATCCCGCCCACGACGCTCGTCAGGATTACCAGCCCGACCTGCGGGTCCGGCAGCTCGGCCTTCGCCTCGGTGCCGGCGATCTTGTGCCCGAGCAGGATGAAACTGCCGAACACCAGCCCGCCTATCAGCCCACGCACGAAGCCGTCCTCGCCCCCGCGGTGCTCGATGCCGCCCACGAACCCGCCGATGAGGCCCAGGGGACCCACCATGATCAGGTAGACCAGCTCGGACCAGCCGAGGACGAACCCGCAGACGAGCCCGAACACCAGGGGAACGAGCAGGGCCCCGACCAGCTGGATCGCGACGGGACGGTCGTCGAACAGGGGTGGAAGCGGCATGGCGGGCGCCAGCCTACCTGCGCTCGACGCCCACCACCAGCTCCAAGCCCTCCACGCTGCTGCGCATGCCGCCGTCCTCGCCGTCGTAGACCAGCTCCACCGCGAGCGTCTCGCGCGAGACGTAGTCCTCGTGCTCGCGCGCCGCGGCCAGCAGCTCGGCGTCGCCCCCCAGGCGCAGGACGATGCGGTCCGAGACCTCCAGCCCCGCGTCCTTACGCGCCGCCTGCACCGCGTGCACCACCTCCCGCGCCCGGCCTTCGCGGCGCAGGTCGTCGCCCAGCTCCAGGTCCAGCGCCACTGCGTGCGTGCCCGCGCGCTCCACCTGGTAGCCGTCCAATGGCTGCATCACGAGCTGCACGTCGTCGGGGCCGATTCGGTGCTCCGTGCCGTCGACGTTGATGCCGACCTCGCGGCCCTCCCGCAGCGCTGCCGGATCGAGGGCGCTCACCGCGGCGGCCACTCGCGGCATGTGCTTCCCGAAGCGTGGGCCGAGCCTTCGGTAGTTGGGCTTGAGCTCGACGCGGCCCAGCTCGTCCGCCTGGGAGACGTACCTGAGCGCCTTGACGTTGAGCTCCTCGCGCACCAGCGCCTCAAAGCGCACGATCGCCTCGCGCTCGCGGCCGGCCGCCACCATCACCGCCTCGCGCAGCGGCTGGCGAACCTTGACCTTCGCGTGGGCACGCGCGGCGCGGCCCAGCTCCACCGCGTCGCGTGCGACCTTCATCTGGGCCTCCAACTCCCGATCTCGCTCGCGCGGCTCGGGAAAGTCGCAGAGGTGCACCGACGCCTCGGTGCCGTCCAGGTTCTCGTAGATCTCGTCCGTCACGAACGGCGTGAGCGGGGCGAGCAGGCGACAGACCGTGAGCAGGCACTCGCGCAGCGTCGCGAACGCTGCGGGGTCGCCATCCCAGAAGCGCCGGCGCGAGCGGCGCACGTACCAGTTGGACAGATCGTCCACGAACTCGGCGATCGCGCGGCCGGCGAGCGTGGTATCGTAGCCGTCCATGCGGTCGATCACCCGCTCCACGGTCTCGGCCAGGCGCGAGCGGATCCAGCGGTCCAGGTCGTTCTCGGTGCCCGGTGCGCCTTCGTCGACCTCGGTCACGTTCGCGTAGAGGACATAGAAGCCGTAGGTGTTCCAGAGCGTCTTGACGAACTGGCGCACCCCCTCGCCCACGGCGTCCAGCGAGAAGCGGTAGCCGTCCCACGGCTGCTTTGAGGTGAAGTAGTACCACCGAAGGGCGTCGGCCCCGTGGGTGTCCAGCACCTCCCAGGGAACGATCACGTTGCCTTTCGACTTGGACATCTTCTGGCCCTCCTCGTCCAGGATCAGTCCGAGGCAGAGGACGGTCTCGAACGAGGCCCGGCCGAAGATCAGGGTCGACACGGCCAGGAGGGAGTAGAACCAGCCGCGCGTCTGGTCCAGCGCCTCGCAGATGTAGTCGGCGGGGAAGCGCTGCTCGAACAGGTCCTCGTTCTCGAACGGGGCATGCCACTGGGCGAACGGCATGCAGCCCGAGTCCCACCAGACGTCGATCAGGTCGGGCACGCGGCGGTAGGTCACGCCATCGCGCTCGAAGGTGACGTAGTCCACGAACGGCCGGTGCAGGTCGTCCGGGAGCTGCGCGCCCAGGTCGGCCAGCTCCTGCCGCGACCCGACGCAGATCGTGTCGCTGCCGTCCTCAGCGCGCCAGATCGGCAGCGGGGTCCCCCAGTACCGCTCACGCGACAGGGCCCAGTCCACGTTGTTCTCCAGCCACTTGCCGAAGCGCCCGTGCTTGATGTGCTCCGGGTGCCAGTCCACGGCCTCGTTCGCGGCCAGCAGCTCGTCCTTGATGGCGGTGGTGCCGACGTACCAGCTCGCCTTCGCGTAGTAGATGAGCGGCGTTCCGCAGCGCCAGCAGTGAGGGTAGGAGTGCTCGTACTGCCCGGTCCTGAACAGGCGGCCGGACTGCTCGAGCGCCTCGATGATGCCCGGGTCGGCCTCCCTCACGTGCAGTCCCGCGAAAGGCCCCGCCCGCTCGTCGAACGTGCCGTCGGGACGTACGGGGTTGTGGATGGTCAGGCCGTTGTCGGTGGCCAGGCGAAAGTCATCGTCGCCGAAGGCGGCGCCCGTGTGGACCACCCCGGTCCCGTCCTCCATCGACACGAAGTCGCCGGCGAGCACGGTGTGCCCGCGCTCCCCGTAGTCGGAGATGTACGGGAAGGGTGGTGCGTAGCTCGTACCGAGCAGCGCGGAGCCGGGCATCCGCTCCTCGATCTCGGCGCCCTCGCCCAGCACGCTCTCGACCAGCGCCTCGGCCAGGATCAGGGTCTCGCCCTCCAGGTCCGCACCGACGTCTACCGCGGAAGCGCCCGGCTCTGCCGGGTGCGCACCGACGTCTACCGCGGAAGCGCCCGGCTCTGCCGGGTGCGCACCGACGTCTACCGCGGAAGCGCCCGGCTCTGCCGGGTGCGCACCGACGTCTTTCACCCGGGCGCGGACGTAGCCCGCCTCGGGATCCACCGCCAGGGCCGCGTGGGGCACCAGCGTCCACGGCATGGTGGTCCAGGCGAGGAAGGAGGTGCCCGGCTGGCCCTCGAGCGGGAAGCGCACGTAGACCGAGGGGTCGACCACGTCGCGGTAGCCCAACGCCACCTCGTGGCTCGACAGCGCCGTGCCGCAGCGCGGGCAGTAGGGCACGACCTTGTTCCCCTCGTAGAGCAGGCCCTTGTCCCAGACCTGCTTGAGCGACCACCAGACCGACTCGACGTAGGTGTCGTCGAGGGTGAAGTAGGCCTCGTCGGTGTCGATCCAAAAGCCGATCCGCTCGGTCAGCGCGTTCCACTCGTCGACGTACCGGAGCACCGACTCCCGGCACTTGGCGTTGAACTCCGCCACGCCGTAGCGCTCGATGTCGTCCTTGACGTTGAAGCCCAGCTCCTTCTCGACCTCGAGCTCCACCGGCAGGCCGTGGCAGTCCCAGCCCCCCTTGCGGTGCACGAGCCGCCCGCGCATCGTCTGGTAGCGCGGGAAGACGTCCTTGAAGACGCGGCTCAGCACGTGGTGGGAACCCGGACGCCCGTTGGCGGTGGGCGGACCCTCGTAGAACACGAACGGCTCTGCGCCCTGGCGGCGCCGGACGGACTCCCGGAACACGTCTCTTTCTCGCCATCGAGCGAGTACGCGCTGCTCCAGTTCGGGGAAGGACTGGGCGGGGTCGACCGGATGGTGCTGGGCCACGGGGCTGTCGATTCTAGGTGGCACCTGCTAAGACTTCCGCCCCGTAACCGCCGAATCACCACCGGGCCGTCCGGTGGGAGCGGGGGACCCAAGACCCAAGGATGGTTCGGGGCCGAACCGGCGAGAGCCGGCGCGTATCTCTTTCGCGCGAGCCCGTCAGCTAACCCCGCAGGCCGAGGAAAGAGAGTTTAATGCGTCGCATCCGCCGCGCTGTCGCCGGCATCGCGCTCGCCTCAGCGTTAACCCCTGCTCCCGCGCCGGCCGTCGCCTCGCCGGGGGACGCCGTGGTCAGGGAAATCAACCGCGAACGCCTCTGGAACGGGCTCGCACCGCTGAGTCGGTCGCCGAGCCTCCACCACTCCAGCTCGCGCTTCGCCCGTCGTCTGATGAGCCGAAACGCCTTCGGCCACCAAGCACGCATCGCGGCCTCGAGCAGCTTCGACCGGGTGGGCGAGAACCTGGCGCTCCACTGGAGCACTGCCCCACGACCGCGCCACACCGTGGCCCGCTGGCTGGACTCCCCGTCGCACCGCGCCCTGGTCCTCTCGTCCCGGTTCCGTCTCGTCGGGGTGGGACGCGCCCGGGGCGAGTTCAGTGGCCGCGGGGCGACGATCTGGGTGGCGCACTTCGGGCGGCGTTAGGCCGCGAGCTTGCGGCAGATCTCCGCAAGCGAGCGCTTCTCGCCGTCGTCCAAGGCGTCGAAGGCCTCGCTCACCCGCTCGGCGTGCTGGGGAAACACGCGCTCCACGAGGGCGCGGCCCTCGCCGGTCAGGGTCACGGCCACCGCGCGGCGGTCCTCCGGCACGCGGTGGCGCGTCACCAGCCCACGGCCCTCCAGGGTCTCCGTGACCTCGGTGGCGTTGGCCTTGCTCCACAGGAGCCGGCGGCGCAGAGTGCGCAGCTCCAGCTCGCCCCCGGCGGTGGTCAGGACCACTAGAGCCGAGAACCCGGCGGCGGAGACCCCGGCGCGCTCCAGCTCGGCCGCCAGGCGGCGCCGGACCATGGCCTCAGCGCGCACCAGAGCCTGCAGCGCGCGGTGTGCAAGGGGATCGCCGAGCTCGAATGACGACATCCCGCCGGGATGCTAGGACCGCCTGCGGATGCTGAGGGATCGAGCGGGCGCCGGTGACTACGAGCGCGCGGCGGCCGTGGCGCGGCTGCGGCGTGCGGTCTCGGCCGCGGAGGGCACGACCACCTGCTCGATCCGGCCGCTGTCCACGTAGGCCTTCAGGCGCTCCACGGCCTCCGCGGGACGGATCCCCAGAGACGGTATCCCGTGCTCGCCCGTGACCGGCATGGCCTCGCGGTACTCGAACACCGGGCCCGCGGACCCCACCTGGCGGACGGTGTAGACCAGCCGGCCCACCACTTCCAGCGTGGCCTCGCCGCCGCAGAAGACGAACGCGGTCGGGTCCAGCGCACGGATGGCGCGCACCACCCGCTCGGGCGGGAGGTCGAAAGCCAGCAGCAGTGTGCGAAAGCCCGCACGGCGCAGACCCAGCTCCAGCGCCTGGACGTGGAGCGACTCCAGGTCCAGCCGCGGGCTCGAGTCGAAGAGCAGGACACCCTGCGGGCGGGTGGCGGGGGCCACCACGCGACGCGCGGCGTGCAGCCAGCCGGTGGCCCAGCGGCTGCCCAATTCTCGCTCGGCGTCGCGGCCCTCGCGCTCCCACGCCCGCTCGAGCGCCGGGAGCAGCACTTCCTCCACCGAGCGCTCCACCGAGCGCACGGCCAGGCTCTCCTCGAGCACGCGGTCGGCCACCCCCTCGTCGAAGTGGTCGAAGGCGTCGAGCAGCCGGGTCGGCGACGAGGGGCCCTCGCCTCGCTGACGGGCCAGCTCGATCGCGGACGAGATGTTGTGCGTCTCGAGCAGAGCGCGGCGCAGCGACTCCAGCTCGGTGAGGTCGTACTGGCGGTGTCCGCCCTTGGTGCGCCGCGGCTTGGGATAGGAGAACCGGCGCTCCCAGCTACGAAGCGTGTTGGGGCTCACCCCGAGCAGCTCGGCGGCGGCGTTCGTCCTGATTCCGCTCACGTGACCTCCCTATCGACCAGCCGCGGCAGCGTCGCGGCATTACTTCGCACGTCCTCGACGTCCGTACGAGGCGCAACACCAAGTTGCACGACCTTCGACGCCAGGATCGAACGTGTCCTTGGAGGGTTTCCTCGTCCGCCCTGCTAGTGCCCGCAAGCCGTGCACCCCGTCTTGCACGGGTTCGGGGGGCAGGTCAGCGAAGACCGAAACCGCTGGGCTCGACGGAGACCAGCGCGGCGCGCGGCGAGGCGCACGTGGCGATCCGCGCCGACAGCGTGCCCATGCGCGGAGCCTGCTCGGGACGCAGACGCACCGGCAGCGCGACCGTCTCGCTGCGCAGCTGGGCGGCACGGCGAGCGCGGCGCTCGAGCTGGTCGTCGCCGAGCGGGCTCGACAGCAGGTCCAGCAGGCCGGCGCCCACCACGTCTTCCTCGGGCCCGAAGACCTTTTCCCCCGCCTCGCTAACGGCGGTGACAGTCAGGTCCGAGGCGACGATGAGAAACGGAGCCTGCGCCCCCGGCAGCGCGTCCCCGGACGAGGTCAGCACCACCCCCATCCCGCAGTGGACGCACACGCGACGGCGCAGCTCGGGGCGTCCGGGCACCTCGTGGGCGTGGCGGCCGCAGCGCGAGCAGAAGCGCACCACGTCGGCGAGCGGGCCGTCGGAGCCGGTGGGCGGCTCCTGGGTGTTGGGGCTGAGAGGCATGAGGCGAGTCCGCAGGCGATCAGAACACGGGCCCGGAAGATTCGCCCGCCTCGGTCGCGCAATGCAACGGTTCCTCGTGCCGAGTCGGGGCGAAAGCGCCTCTGCCCGCGGTCGGAGCCCCGGCCTAGCCGGCGGCCCCAGGTAGCCTGGGCCGAAAGCGAACGAGGAGACGCATGGCGGTTCAGCAGGAGCTGTGGGGGCCGGAGACGAGCAAGGCGGTGGACAACTTCCCCGTGTCCGGCGAGCGGGTGCCCGTGCCGGTGGTGCGCTGGCTCGGCCGCGTCAAGGCCGAGGCGGCCCGGGTCAATGCCGAGCTCGGCCTGCTGGACGCCGACGTGGCCGAGCGCATCGCCCAGGCCGGGGACGAAGTGGCCCGCGGCGAGCACGACGACCAGTTCCCGATCGACGTCTTCCAGACCGGCTCGGGCACGTCGACCAACACGAACGCCAACGAGGTGATCGCCAATTTGGCGGGCGACGGCGTGCACCCCAACGACCACGTGAACCTCGGGCAGTCGTCCAACGACGTGTTCCCCAGCGCCGTCCACCTGGCCGCCGTCGCCGAGGTCCGAGAACAGCTGCTGCCCGCGACCGAGCGCCTGGCCGATGCGCTGTCAGCCAAAGGGAGCGCGTTCGCCGACATCGTCAAGGCCGGTCGCACGCACATGATGGATGCGGTTCCCGTGACCCTCGGCCAGGAGTTCGCCGGCTACGCGGCGCAGATCTCCCTGGGACGCGACCGGATAAGCGACGCCCTCGGTCGGGCCGAGCAGATCCCGCTGGGCGGGACGGCCACCGGCACGGGCCTGAACACTCATGCGGAGTTCGCCGCCCGGGTCCGCGAGCGCCTGGGGGCGGGGCAGGCGCCGCTCGACCGCTTCGAGGCGCAGGGCAGTCGCGACGGGCTCGTGGAGCTGCACGGAGCACTCAAGGTGGTCGCGGTCTCCCTGACCAAGATCGCCAACGACTTGGTGTTGATGGGCTCGGGCCCCCGGACCGGCCTGGGGGAGCTGATGCTCCCGGAGCTTCAGAAGGGCTCGTCGATCATGCCCGGCAAGGTCAACCCGGTGATCCCTGAGGTGACGCTCCAGGTCGCGGCCCAGGTGATCGGCAACGACACGGCGATCACCGTGGCGGGCACCCAGGGGAACTTCGAGCTGAACGTGCGCGTGCCGATGATCGCTCGCAACGTTTTCGAGTCGATCCGCATCCTGACGTCCACCTGCAGGCTGCTGGCCGACAAGTGCGTGTCGGGGATCGAGGCCAACGAGGAGGCCCTGCGCCGCTACGCCGAGTCGACGCCGGCGATCGCGACCGCCCTGAACCCTCACATCGGCTACGACCGCGGCACCGAGATCGTCAAGGAAGCGATGGCCTCCCAACGCACGATCCGCGAGGTGGCGATCGAGAAGGGCGTGGACGAGAAGACGCTCGACGAGGCGCTGGACCTGAGGGCGATGGCACGGGGGTCGGGTACTTAGCAGCCAGCCAGCCGCGCCCGCGAATACCGCCGCGGGCCGTGGGGCGGGACGGCCTCGCCGATACCGTGCGACGGCGGTCCGCATTCCGTGCCGTGCGCGGGACGGGCCGCCGACTGGGCGCCGGCGCTGGTCGCCATCGCGGCCGTGCCGGTCAGGAGGTACCGAACGGGGTCGATCGGTGTGCCGAAGCGTCTGGCCTCGAAATGCAGGTGAGGACCGGTCGAGCGGCCCGTGGATCCCACGTATCCGATCGTCGTGCTGCCGCTCACCGGCTGCCCGGGCCCGGTGATTATGCGGCTCAGATGCGCGTACCAGGTGGAGAAGCCGAGCCGGTGGCGGATGACGATCAGGTTGCCGTACCCGCCGGTATTCCTGCCGGCGAACTCCACGACGCCCCGGCCGGCCGCGCGAACGCTGGTGCCACTCGCCACGGGGAAGTCGAGGCCGGTGTGCCGGCGTCCTCCCACGAAGCCGAAGCCGTCGCCGATCCGGCCGGGCACGGGACGGAAGAAGCGGACCGGCGAGGTCGGTTGCGCCACGTTGGTGGGGCCGCTCCCGCGTCGAAGCGAGCGGATGGTGGCCGGACCGGCCACGGCGTCCGCGATCAGCCTCGCCGAGCGCTGATAGGCCAGCACGGCACGGCCGGTGCCGGGACCGAAGTCGCCGTCAACCGCCCCTGGCGCGAACTGCCGGCGCCAGAGCAGGAACTGCAGGGCGGCCACGTCCCAGCCGACCCGTCCCTGCGCGAGCGTCCTCGCCCCGAGGAATGGGCGACCGCGCCGGCCCAGGGCCCGGCGCGTCTGCGGACCCGCCACGCCGTCGACGGTCAGGCCCCGGCGGCGCTGGAAACGGCGAACCGCAGTGGCGGTAACCGGCCCGCGCACGCCGTCGACCTCGGCTCCGTATAGGCCGTGGGCCTTGAGTGCGGCTTGGAGTGCGGCGACGCTCGGACGGCCCGCGGCAGCGTGCCCGGGAACGAGCAGCGACACGGCGACGACCACGGCGGCGACGCCCCAGCGGATCCTTCCGACGGGGGGCATTCCCCTATGACCTCGGCATGTCTCCCGCGGATCCTCACACCGTGCACGACTCCGTGCAGGAGAACGACGCTCGGCGTCGACGCTCAGGTCCAACCATTGCGTGCTCCTACATGCTCACGGCCACGTATTTGGTCTCGAGGAACTCCTCGATTCCCTCCTTGCCGCCCTCGCGCCCGATGCCGGACTGCTTGACCCCGCCGAACGGCGCCGCCGCGTTGGAGACCATGCCCTGGTTCAGGCCGATCATGCCGGTCTCCAGCCGTTCGCAGACGCGCAGCGCTCGCTTGAGATCGCTCGTGAACACGTAGGCCACCAGGCCGTACTCGGTGTCGTTGGCCCGCTCGATCGCCTCGTCCTCGCTGGAGAACGTGGCGATCGGCGCCACGGGCCCGAAGATCTCCTCGGAGAGCACGCGGGCGTCGGCCGGCACGTTGTCGAGCACGGTGGGCGGGTAGAAGAAGCCCTGGCCGTCCGGGATCGCGCCGCCGACGACGCACTCGGCCCCCCGGTCTATGGCGTCCTTGACCAGCGCGGCCACCTTCTCGCGCGAGTCGTCATCGATGAGCGGGCCCACCTTGACGTCCTCCTCGGTGCCCCGCCCGAGCTTGAGAGCACCCATCTTCTCGGCCAGGCGCCGCGAGAACTCCCCGGCCACCGACTCCGCCACGTGGAAGCGGTTGGCCGACGTGCAGGCCTCGCCGATATTGCGCATCTTGGCCAGCAGGGCGCCCTCCAGCGCCGCGTCCAGGTCGGCGTCCTCGAAGACGACGAACGGCGCGTTGCCCCCCAGCTCCATCGAGGTCTTGAGCACGTTCTTGGCCGAGGCCTCGATCAGCCGGCGCCCGACCTCGGTCGAGCCCGTGAAGGACAGCTTGCGCAGACGCGGGTCCTCGATCAGCGGCCCGGTGGTGGCCCCCGACGATGAAGTCGTGATGATGTTGAACACCCCGGCGGGCAGGCCGGCGTCCTCGAGCAGGCGGCCGAGCGCGAGCATGCATAGAGGGGTGAGCTGCGCCGGCTTCATGACCACCGTGCAGCCCGCCGCGATGGCCGGGGCCATCTTGCGCGTGCCCATGGCCATGGGAAAGTTCCAGGGCGTGATCATCAGGCACGGCCCCACCGCCTGCTTCATGGTCAGCACCCGGCTCGTGCCGTTGCCGAACTGCTTGTAGTACCCGTCCAGGCGCAGCGCCTCGCCGGAGAACCAGCGAAAGAAGTCGGCGGCGTAAACGATCTCGGACTTGGACTCGGCGATCGGCTTGCCCATCTCGAGCGTCATCAGCAGCGCGAGGTCGTCCGCGCGCTCGTTCATGAGCTCGAAGGCGTGCCAGAGGATGCCGGCGCGGTCGTTAGGGGCGCTGGCGCCCCACTCCGCCTGCGCCGCGACCGCGGCGTCCAGCGCCTCCATGGCATCCTCGGGGGTGGCGTCGGCCACCTCGCAGAGCGCCTCCTCGGTGGCCGGGTCGATGACCGTGAAGGTCTCCCCGCCCGAGGCGTCGCGCCACTCGCCACCGATGTAGAGGCGCTTGTCGACCCCGTCCACGACCTGCTGTTCTCCGGTTGCAACAGCCATCTCGTCCTCCCTAGTCAGGTGGCCACCGTCTCCACGCCCAGTTCTTCACTGATCGCCACGTCGATCGAATAGTCAATCGGGAGCACGATCAACGACGGCACGTCCAGGTCCATCGCGCGGCGGAGCGTCGGGCCGAACCCGTCAGCCGAGCCACAGCGCCAAGCCGGCATGCCGAAGCTCTCGGCCAGCTTGACGAAGTCCGGGTTCGCGAAGTCGACGCCGAAGTGGTTGCCGAACTTCTTGTCCTGCTTCCAGACGATCGACCCGTACTGGCGGTTCTCCCAGATCACGTTGACGAAGGGGGTCTTCATCCGGACCGCGGTCTCGAGCTCCTGGCAGTTCATGAGAAAGCCGCCGTCGCCGCTGACCGCGACCACCTTGCGGTCGGGGTGGACCATCTTGGCCGCCACCGCCGCCGGGACCGCGAAGCCCATGCCAGCCAGGCCGTTGGCGATCAGCACGGTGTTGGGCTCGTAGGCAGGGAACATCCGCCCGATCCACAGCTTGTGGAGACCCACGTCCGAGATCAGGATGTCCTCGCGCCCGAGCGCCTGGCGGATCTCCCACAGCGCGCGCGGCGGCTGCACCGGGAAGCCGTCGTCGTCCTTGGCCTTCTCGAAGCGACCCATCACCACGTCGCGCAGCCGCTCGGATCCGCCCTGGTGCGGCACGTGACGGCACTCCTCGCTCAGCCGGGTGAGGACGTGATACAGGTCGCCCACCAGCTCCACCTCGGGCACGAAGAACTCATCGATCTCGGCAGGGACCGAGTCGATGCAGACGATCTTCTTGTCACGGCCCGGGTTCCATTGCTCGGGCGAATGCTCGACCAGGTCGTACCCGATTGCCAGCACCACGTCGGCCTCGTCGAACCCGGCCATGCGGTAGTCGCCCGCCTGAAGGCCCACCGAGCCGAGCGCCTTGGGGTTGTCGGGCGGCACCAGGCCCTTGCCCATGAACGTCTCGGCCACGGGGATGCCCGTAGCGCGCACGAACTCCCGCAGCGCGGCCACGGCGCCCGTGCGCACCACGCCGTTGCCGGCCAGGGCCACCGGGTTGATGGCCCCCCGTACGAGGTCGGCCGCCCTGAGCAGCTCCCGCGCCGCAGGCTCGGGCTGCACCAGCCGGCGCCGGGGCAGCGGCTCGGCCTCGACGTCCGTGGCCATCACGTCCTCGGGGAGCTCGATGTGCGTGGCGCCGGGCTTCTCCCCCTCGGCCACCTTGAAGGCCTTTCGGACAACCTCCGGAATGATCGCCGCGTCTGAGAGGCGGGCGTTCCACTTCGTGATCGGGCGCATGACGCGCAGGAGGTCGATGTACTGGTGGCTCTCCTTATGCATCCGCTCCAGGTCACCCTGGCCCGTGAGCGCGACCAGGGGAGCGCGGTCCAGGTAGGCGTCAGCCACCGCGGTCACCAGGTTCAGCGCCCCCGGGCCGAGGGTGCCCAGGCACACGCCGGCACGCCCCGTGAGCCGCCCGCAGACATCGGCCATGTAGGCGCCGCCCTGCTCGTGGCGCACGGGCACGAACTCGATCGATGAGCGCGACAGCGACTCGTTGAGGTCGAGCGTCTCCTCGCCCGGAATGCCGAAGATGTGCCTGACGCCCTCGGCCTCGAGGCAATCCACGAAAACGTCGCTGGCCTTGCGCTTGGACACCGTCGGCTGAGAGTAACGTCCGGTCTGTGACTCCCGTTGCGCGCTACGCCCGGAGCGGGGACCTGCACATCGCCTACACCGTCCAGGGTGACGGCCCGGTGGACCTCGTGTGGATCCCGCCCTGGATCTCACAGGTCGAGTACCTCTGGTCCGAGCCCTCGCTGGCGCGCGTCATGAGGCGCCTCACCGGATTCGCCCGCGTGATCACCTTCGACCGCCGCGGCTCCGGCCTCTCGGACCCGCTGGACGGCGCGCCTACGCTGGAGGAGCAGATGGACGACGTGCTGGCGGTAATGGACGCGGCCGGCTCCGAGCATGCCCACATCGCGGCCACTCTCGAGGGCGGGCCCATGGGAGCGCTGTTCGCGGCCACCCATCCCGACCGCGCTCGCTCCCTGATCCTGTACTCCACCTTCGCCCGTTCGGTCTGGGCGCCCGGCTACGAGTGGGCCTGGAGCGAGGAGGAGCGCGACTTCCGGATGGCTGACTGCGTAGACCACTGGGGCGAGGGCCTGGTGGCGGGGAGCGTGGCGGGCAGCATGATGGGCGACCCGCGCTTCATGGAATGGGCCGGCCGGCTGGAGCGGCTGGCCGCCAGTCCGGGGAGCATCGGGCGCATCTTCGACCTGATCGGCAAGTTCGACGTCCGCGACGTGCTGCCCTCGATCCGGATCCCCACGCTCGTGATGCACCGCCGCGACGACACGTTCATCAAGTTCGAGCACTCGGAGTACATGGCCGCGCACATCCCCGGCGCGCGGCTGGTGGAGCTGCAGGGCAGCGACAACATGTTCGCGGTCGGAGACTCCGAGTCGTTCCTGGGTGAGATCGAGGAGTTCCTGACCGGAACCCGCCACGTCAGCGAGCCCGACCGGATGCTGGCCACCGTCATGTTCACCGACATCGTGGACTCCACCGCGCGGGCGGCCAACCTCGGCGACCGCGACTGGCGGCAGCTGCTGGAGCGCCACGACGACCTGTTCCGCCGTGCGCTCGACCGCCATCGCGGGCGGGAGGTCAAGCGCACCGGCGACGGCTTCCTGGCCACCTTCGACGGACCGGCGCGGGCGATTCGCTGCGCCGCCTCGATCACTGAGGAGGTAGAAGCGCTCGGGATCGAGCTGCGGGCGGGCCTGCACACCGGGGAGCTGGAGGTGATGGGCAACGATCTTGGCGGCCTGGCCGTGCACATCGCGTCACGGGTAATGGGGCAGGCCGGCGCGGGCGAGGTGATGGTGTCGAGCACCGTGAAGGACCTGGTGGTGGGGTCGGGGATCGACTTCACCGACCGGGGAACGCACGAGCTGCGCGGGGTCCCGGGCGACTGGCGCCTTTTCGCCGTCGCCTGAAAACATCCGGGGGCTCGCGCCCCCGGACCCCCGCCGGTACCTGGCCGGTTGCTGAAGTCCCGCTACCTTCAGCCGATAGAAGAGTTGTACCTCCGATGCGCCGCCTCCTCTTCACAGCTGCCCTGCTGTCCGTCTCCGTCGTGCCCACGGCGTCCGATGCGGCGACCCGTCACGTGGTCCGCGGGGCAGGCTGGGGCCACGGCATCGGAATGAGTCAGTACGGCGCCTACGGCTACGCGCTACGCGGCCGCGGCCACCGCCAGATCCTCTCCCACTACTACACCGACACCCGCATGTCGTCAGCTCCCAGTCGTCCGGTGCGGGTGCTGCTCCAGCCCGACGACCCCTACATCCGCGTCCGCGGCGCCACCCGCGCCGGGCGCGTCAGCCTCAGGCCCTCCACCACCTACGTCGCCAGCCCGCGGGGTGGCGGAATCGTGTTGAGCACGCAGCGTGGCAAGCGGATCGCCCGCTTCTCCGGGTCGTTGAGGTTCTCCCGTCCGGGACACCCGCTGCGGCTCCTCGGCCCCGCACTGAACGGGATCAGCAGCGGCATGTACCGAGGATCGATCGAGGTGCTGCCCACCGGGGGGGATGTCACCGCCATCAACGCTCTCAGCATCGACGAATACGTGCGCGGCGTGGTGGCGGGCGAGATGCCCAGCTCGTGGCCGCTGGAGGCGCTCAAGGCTCAGGCCGTGGCCGCGCGCACCTACGCGCTCGCCACGCGCAAGACCACCGGCTCGTTCGACCTCTACCCCGACACCCGCTCGCAGGTCTACCGCGGGGTGACCGGCGAAAGCGTCCGCAGCGACTCCGCGGTGGCCGCCACCTCGGGGCTGATCCTCACCTACGGTGGGCTGCCCGCCGTGACGTTCTACTTCTCCACGTCGGGGGGCCACACCGAGAGCATCCAGTTCTCGTTCGTGGGCGCCCTCTCCAAGCCGTGGCTCGTGGGCGTGGTCGACCCCTATGACAGCGCCTCGCCGCACCACCGCTGGCAGCAGTCGTTCTCCACGGCGGCGCTCAGCCGGGCGCTGGGGGCCCCGGGCAAGTTCCGGCGGCTGGAGGTGCTCAAGCGCGGCACCTCGCCGCGGATCGTTACGGCCCGGGTGGTGGGTTCGCGTGGCAGCACCACTATCAGCGGGCCGACGATCCGGGCGCGACTAGACCTCCGCGACACCTGGATGCGCTTCACCAAGATCTCCACGTCGGCCCGACACTCGCGCTCCGTGCGATCGGCCGGCTTGGGCGGGAGCCTGGAGCCCGGCGCGCTCACGGGCGTGTTCGACCCCGCGCCCGGCGAGATCAGGGGAGTGTTCGATCCAGCGCCGCGCGCCCGACGGCTCACGCTCGAGCGTCGCGTGAAGGGCCGTTGGCGCCGAGTCGGCCTCGTGCGGACGTCGGTCAGCGGGCGCTACCGCCGCGAGATCGACCGCGCGGGCACCTACCGCGTGCGCCTGCGGACGATCGCCGGTCCGGCCGTCCGCCTCGGCTAGGACCTCTGGCGCTCAGCCGATCCACGGGACGGCGCTACGACGGTCCGCTTCGCACACCGCGGCCTGCGGGACGAACAGTCCAGGGCCTCGCACGAAGACGGGTGGGGCAAGGCCTTCGACAACCTCGCCCGCATAGTGGAGTCGTCATGACCACCGCACGACGACCGCAAGCTGTCCGTGAGCGCGCGGCTGCTCCGCTGGGGACCTTTGTCGCCGCGGCGTGGTGGTCGTGCGGCCGCGGGCTGAATCGGATCGATGGGTCGTCGGCCTAAGCCGCCGCGGGCTCGACCGGCGGCGCCCCGCCGTCCTCCTCCGGCGGCGTGACCGTCCACTTGATCGCGCGCGCGAGCAGCCGGGTGAAGCCCCGGGCACCCGCCGCGCCGAGGTGGAGCCCGTCACCGCCTAACCAGGAGCCGTGGCCGCGGCTGTGGCGGACCCAGTCGAGCACCCTCACTCGCCGAGGCCAACGACGCCCCGCGGCCCGGATGCGGGCCTGGTCGGCGCTGCTGACGCCGCCCGTCTCACGCGGGGTCACGAGGCCCAGCACGCGCTCGGGTCCCATGACCCTCATCGCGCGACGGATGTCCCGGGTCGTGACGACCCCGTTGGTGCCCAGCGCGATCACGGCCACGCGAGGCAGGCGGCCCGCGCGCTTGCGGGCGCGGAGCACGTCCACCCCTTCGTCCATCTGCCGGCACACCCGGGCGTCGACATCGAACCCGGCGCGGGCCAGGTTGCCGAGCGCGCCGAGCATCACCGAGTCACCCACCGCGACAGGTGGGCGCCCGTCGCCACGGGACTCCTTGGCCTTGCCCTGCTCAACGTTGCCGCAGGCCGCCGAGGCGGCGGCGGGTGCAAAGGCGGTGGCGATCAGCGCGAAGAGAATCACCGTGAGGTACCGCCGATGCCCGAAGCAGCCGGCTCGGCCGGATGCGCAGGGGGGTTCATTCACGAAGCAGCCGGCTCGGCCGGATGCGCAGGGGGGTTCATTCACGAAGCAGCCGGCTCGGCCGGGTGCGCAGGGGGGTTCATTCACG
>Ga0136614_10000084_pt1 | contig 34310 bp, 38 predicted proteins | sample AntDrymUQ2792106_2_FD_106643 | JGI IMG/M metagenome (GOLD analysis project Ga0136614, IMG submission 106643) | Polar desert sand microbial communities from Dry Valleys, Antarctica - metaG UQ279 (21.06) | ecosystem: Environmental > Terrestrial > Soil > Desert | place: Antarctica: Dry Valley... | reverse complement strand
GGGGTCATGTCCCCGGCGGAGCTCTCCAGGTGGTTTGGCGGCTCGGGGTTTGGGACGCTGAGCGATGACCACCGAGACGTTTGCTGGCCTGTCCCTTCCCGTGCCCACGGATCTGTTGATAGGTGGGAAATGGGTCGCCGCGTCCGGGGGTGATCGGCTCGATGTCACCGACCCGGCTGACAGGTCGACCGTCTGAACGGTCGCTGACGCCACTGCCGCGGACGCCACCGCGGCCATCGACGCGGCCCATGCTGACCTGCCGGAATTGGCTGCGATGCCGCCTCGCCAGCGCGCCGAGATCCTCCGTACCGCCTTCGAGGTGATGACCGAACGGGTCGAGGACATCGCCCTGCTGATGGTGCGCGAGAACGGCAAGGCCCTTCCCGACGCCAAGGCCGAGGCGACGTACGCCGCTGAGTTTCCGCTGGTACGCAGAGGAAGCCGTACGCATCGACGGCAACTACACGACCGCGCCAGCGGGGACCAACAAGATCCTGGTGACCCGTCAGCCGGTCGGCGTCGCACTGCTGATCACGCCGTGGAACTTTCCCGCTGCCATGGCGACCCGCAAGTGGGGACCGGCGATCGCCGGGGGCTGTCCGACCATTCTCAAGCCGGCCGCCGAGACGCCACTGACCGCACTGCTCATCGCCGACATCCTGGTCGAGGCGGGGCTTCCGGCTGGCGCCGTCAACTTCTTGCCGACCAGCAAAGCAGCGCCGATCTCGGAGATCGCGCTGGCCGACATCCGCGTTCGTAAGCTGTCCTTCACCGGTTCCACCAAGGTCGGTCAGGGGCTGTTGCAGCTGGCCGCCGACAACGTCGTGAACGCCTCGACGGACCTCGGTGGCAACGCGCCGTTCCTGGTCTTCGCCGACGCCGATCTGGACGCTGCGGTCGAGGGCGCGATGCTGGCCAAGCTACGCAACGGCGGCGAGGCCTGTACGGCCGCGAACCGGTTCTACGTCGAGGCATCCGTGGCGGACCGCTTCGCCGAAAAACTGGCCGCGAAGATGGGCGCTATGACAATGGGCCGCGGTGACGACGGCGTGCAGCTCGGCCCGCTGGTCACCGAAGCGACGGTCGAGAAGGTGGACCGGTTGGCGAAGGACGCCATCTCGGGTGGCGCCCGGGCCTTGGTCGGTGGTCAACGTCCGGGCGGGAACGGCTTCTTCTATCCGGCAACCGTTCTCGTCGACGTACCCGAGGATGCTGACTGCCTTACCGAGGAGATCTTCGGTCCGGTCGCCCCGATCGTCACCTTCACCACCGAGGCTGAGGCTGTACGCCAGGCCAACGACACTCCCTTCGGCCTGGTCGCCTACCTCTACACCGGTGACCTCGGTCGCGGACTGCGGGTCAGCGAACGGCTGGAATGCGGCATGGTCGGCATCAATCGCGGCGTGATCAGCGACCCGGCGCACCTTTCGGTGGGATGAAGCAGAGTGGCATCGGCCGGGAGGGTGCCCACGACGGGTTGCTGGAGTTCCTGGAGACCCAAATACGTGGCTTTCTCGCCCTGCCCGAGAGGGGACTTCTGGGCATACTTCACCGATGGCCGGAAAGATGCCGGGCGCCGGAAGGCGCTTGGTCGACAGTCCGGTCTTCCGGCCGATCCGCACCGGCCAGACCTTCGAGGAGACCGTCGAACGACTTCTGCAGGCGGGCAAGCTCGGCGTGATCAATCCCGGTGAGCGGCTACCCAGTGAACGGGAGCTGGCCGCAGCCCTCGGCGTCGCCCGGGAAACGCTGCGCGAAGCGCTGCGATCTCTAGTCGAGGCAGGCTACTTCGAGTCCGTACGGGGACGCGGTGGCGGAACCTTCATGCGCCGCCGACCCGAACCGGCCCTGCCCTCCGCCCAGGACGCGGCCGCGTTGCCTGGAATCGGCGAGCGGCTCTCCGACGTTCTCGACCTGCGCCGAGTGCTGGAGGTCGGTGCCGCGGAGTTGGCCGCCACGCGTGGCCTGACTCCGGCCGTCGGTACCCAACTGCGCTGGTTGTTGGAGGAATCCTGCGCCGTCTCGATAGAGGACTACCGGCCGATCGACTCACGACTGCATCTGGCCATCGCCGAGGCTGCCGGTCTGCCGGTCCTGGCCGGGTATGTCGCGGATGTTCGCGCGGAGGTCAACGACCTGCTCGATGCCATTCCCCGGCTGCCGGTCAACATCCGCAACTCCAACGTCCAGCATCGAGCCATCGTGGAGGCGGTGCTCGACGGGGATCCAGCCGCGGCTCGACAGTCGATGACCGAGCATCTGGCTGGAACCGCTGCCCTGCTGCGCGGCTTCCTGGAAACTCCACGGACTTTCTCCGGAGAAAGTCACCTCAACCGCTCGCCAGACCGCACATTCTCCGGAGAAAGTCCGGACTCCCGCCCACCGACGTAGGTTGGGCGGCGTGTACGCCATCACCCTGCCGTCCTTCGGTGGACCCGAAGTCCTGACCTGGGCCGAGGTCGATGAGCCGACTTGCGGACCGGGCGAGGTGGTCATCGACGTCGCTGCCAGTGCGGTCAACCGCGCCGACATCATGCAGCGCCAAGGCCATTACCCGCCGCCGCTCGGTGCATCGGAGGTCCCCGGCCTGGAGTGCAGCGGGGTCATCTCCGAAGTGGGTTCCGAGGTCACGGACTGGGCGGTCGGCGACGAAGTATGTGCGTTGCTGGCCGGCGGGGGATACGCCGAGCGGGTCAGTGTGCCTGCTCTGCAAGTCCTTTCGCGGCCCAACCAGCTTGACCTGGTGGCTTCGGCCGCCCTCCCGGAGGTGATCTGCACCGTCTGGTCGAATGTGGTGACGCGCGCCGGTCTCACGGCCGGTGACACGCTGCTCGTGCACGGCGGGTCCAGCGGTATCGGGACGATGGCCATCCAGATCGCCGGGCTGCTCGGGGCGTCGGTGTTCGTGACGGTGGGCTCGGAGACCAAGCGTGACTTCTGCCTCGAGTTGGGGGCTGCCGCCGCGATCAACTACCGCGAGGAGGATTTCGCGGAGCGGATCGCCGGACTGACAGCTGGCCGCGGGGTGGACGTCATCCTCGACAACATGGGCGCGGCCTACCTGTCACGCAACGTGTCGTCGCTTGCGCCGGACGGGCGGCTGGTCATCATCGGAATGCAAGGCGGCCGCAAGGGTGAGCTCGACATGGGAGCACTGCTGGCCAAGCGTGCATCCCTGCACGCCACTGGCTTACGCGGGCGACCGGTCAAAGGGCCGTCGGGCAAGGGAGCTGTCGTCGCCGCCGTACGCGAGCACGTCTGGCCGTCGGTCGAGAGCGGTCAGATCCGGCCGATCATCGACCGGATCCTCCCGATGTCTGAGGCCGCTGAAGCACACCGCGTTGTCGAAAGCAGCATGCACATCGGCAAGGTGCTCCTCGAAGTGCCGCGCTGAGGCTGGCAGTGTCCGCGAAGCATGTATCCGGCCCAGCCGGTGCGCGGGTCAGCCCAGGGCGGCCAGCGCGTCGAGGATGTGGTCGACCTCGGTCGCGGTGTTGTAGTGCAACAAGCCGATTCGGACAGCGCCGCCTTCGGCATTGACGCCGAGGGTGTCGAAGAGTTCGGTCGCGTAGTAGTCGCCGTCCCAAGCGCAGATGCCGCGTTCGGCCAAGAACTCGTTGACTTCACGGGGATGCTTGCCACGCACCGTGATCGACAGGGTCGGGGTACGCAGCGGAGCAGAGCCGAGAATCGTGACGTGGGGCATGTCCCGGATGCCGCCCTCCAGCCGTACCAAGAGGTTCTGCTCATAGGCCTCCGCTGCGTGCATCGAGGCCTGAATGCGTCCGCGCCGGGTGCCCTCCGTGGGGATCAGGTCGGCCAGATAGTCCGCGGTCGCACCCAATCCGGCATAGAGCTCGAAGGGCGGCGTACCGGTCTCGAACCGCTCGGGCACCCGGTCGGGTGAGGGGACGAGCTTGTCCGGATGCAGGTCGGCCAGGAAAGCCGGGTCGGCTGTAACGGCGCCGAGGTGCGGGCCGCAGAACTTGTACGGCGACACGGCGAGCAGATCGGCTCCCAACTCCTTGATGTCGAGTGGGAAATGAGGGGCCGCGTGCACCGCGTCGACGTACACCAAGGCCCCGACGTCGTGGGCCCGCCTGGCGATGGCAGCCACATCGGGCCGGGTGCCCACGGCGTTGCTGGCCGCTGTGACCGCGACCAGCCGGGTTCGTTCGTTGAGCAGGTCGTCGTACTGCCACTCCGGCAGTTCGCAGGTCTCGATGTCCACTTCCGCCCAGCGGACTGTGACCCCGGCAGCGCGGGCTGCCTGCAGCCACGGCCGGATGTTGGCGTCGTGGTCGAGGCGGGAAACGATGATCTCGTCGCCCAGCCGCCAGCTCTTGGCCAGAGCACGGGACATCGCGTACGTCAGGGACGTCATGTTCGGACCGAGGACGACACCTCCGGGGACGGCCCCGACCAGGTCCGCGATGGCGCTGCGACCGGCGTGTACGAGTTCCTCTGCCAGGGCCGAGGCTGGGAACGGGCCACCACGATTGGCCACCGCGGTGCGCATGGTGTTGCCCACCGCCGACGCGACGGAGTAGGGCACCAGGCTGCCTGCGGCGCCGTCGACGTGGACGAAGCCGTCGGCCAAGGACATGAACTGCCCCCGTACCCGAAGCACGTCCAGCTCGGTCGTGACGGATTCGGACACCTGCATACCCTAGCCATCCGACCGCGCCAGTGGCCCGGCTGCGGGAGGTGCATGTGTCAAGCGACCAACATCGGGGTATGGCCTGACGCTGGCGCGTCAATTTGCACGGGGCAGGATGGAGAGATGACTCAGCCAGATCAGCCCCAGCAGCCCCAGGTCGTCGTGATCGGACCTGATGGTCGCCCGATCGGAACGATGCCTGCTCAGGACCCGGATGCGCAGGCGGCCATGCTCGCCGCGGGCGCCGGACGCGAGGGCCGTGAGGCGGCCGACGTCACCGCCGAGGTCGAGCAGTTGGGCGAGATGATCTCCGAGCCGGCCAAGGTGATGCGGATCGGTTCGATGATCAAGCAACTTCTCGACGAGGTACGGGCCGCACCCCTTGACGATGCCAGCCGCAATCGGCTGCGCCAGGTGCACGAGCGCTCGATCCGCGAACTCGAGGACGGGCTGTCCCCCGAACTGCGCGACGAACTGAACCGGCTCTCGCTGCCCTTCGGCGACAATGCGACGCCCAGCGATGCCGAGCTACGCATCGCCCAGGCGCAGCTGGTCGGTTGGCTCGAGGGCCTGTTCCACGGCATCCAGACCGCTCTGTTCGCGCAGCAGATGGCGGCACGGGTCCAGCTGGAGGAGATGCGCCGCCGAGCACTGCCCGGTGGGCCCTCGTCGGCGATGCCGGGTCAGCTGCCCGGCCAGCCTGGAATGTCGAGCTACCCGGGAAGCGGCGACCAGCCCGGCGGTGGCCAGTACCTGTAGGCCGCTCGGCTCGCCCTCCTCACCGTACTTTCTCCGGAGAATGTGCGGTCTGCCGGCTCCCAGATGACACTTAATCCGGAGAAAGTCCGAGTTGACCGCCTGCGACTGTTCGGATCAGAGGTGCTTGCTCGCCTCACGCCGGGACAGGCCGGACATCTGGTCGCCATGGTCGGCTAGGTAGTGCCGTACCCAGTCCGGGTCGGTCTTGGCGTAGTCCCGCAGCGCCCAGCCGATGGCCTTCCGGACGAAGAACTCGCGACGCCCGAGATTGGGTGCCAGACAGTCGGTGAGCAGGTCCAGATCGGTATCGCCCTTCGCGCCGACCTGGGCGATGATCGAGGTTCGCCGGCGCCAGATGTCGTGGTCGGTCGACCACGTCCGCAGCGTCGGTGCGACGTCCGGGGACTCGGTACGCAGGATCGGGCCCACTCGCCGGATCGCGACTTCGTCTACATAGTCCCACCAGGCTCCGGACACGATCAGGTGTTCGTACAGTGGGAGGGTGCCCGCGTCCTGGTACGCGGCGTACCAACGCTGCCCGGTCAATGCGATTGCGGCGTAACGCTCCTCGCGGTAGGCCGCCTCGTCCCACAGGGTACGCACCGCCGTCTCCCAGCTGGCTCGATCCGGTAGCCGGTGCTCGGCGTACACGGTCCGGCACAACCGCTGGATCTCAGGCATCCGTGCACCGCGATAGGGCATGGCCGACTTCATGTACCGCTGCTGTCCCACGGCTCGCTCAGGATCTCCGGCGGCGGCGAGGCCCGTACGGACCGCGCTCAATAGCTCTTGCACGTGCCCACGATCCCGAACCCTTGCGCCGGTTCGCTACCCAACGGCCGCTTTCGTGCGCAGTCCCGGGAGCGATTGATCGGTCAGATTCGGGGCGCCTGAATGGCTGCCGACGGCGCGTCCGTCCATAGGAGGCGGTCCAGATAGTCCGCGAACCCGTCCTCGTCGTTGGTCCCGGTGATGTCATCGGCAACCGCCAGCACGTCCGGGTGGGCGTTGGCGACCGCGACGGCGCGGCCGGCCCAGCCGAACATCGGCAGGTCGTTGGGCATGTCACCAAAGACCAGCACGTCGCCTCGGTCCACCCCGTACCGCTCCAGCGCGACCGCCAGTCCGGTGGCCTTGGTGACGCCTGGCGGGCAGAGTTCGATGAAACCGAGGCCGGCGTGGGTGAGTTCGGCAACCTCGCGCGGTACGACCGAACGGGCCATGACCAACAACGAGTCCTGGTCGTGCCGGGGCGAACACAGGTAGAACTTGAGCGCCAGGCCGTCGGCCGGCAGGTCCGCTCGCACCACCACCTGCAGACCCTCGTTGTACGGCCAGGCGAAGCCGGGTTCGACGTACAAGACGTGCTTGCCGTCGACTGGATATTCACCGGCGTAGAGCAGCGGCCCGGTGACGGCTTCGATCTGTGCCGTGATGTCGAGGGCCAGCGCGCTGGGCATGGTCTCCTGTCGCAGCACCTCACCGGTGGCCAGGTCGCCCACGAAAGCGCCTTGGGCAAGCACCACGATCCCTTCGCCGCCGAAGTACTCCTCGACGGTGTGGAGCAGCCGCGGGGCGCGCCCGGTCACCCCGACGACCGGAATCCCCTCGGACCGCAACCGGGCCAGGGCCGCGGCATTGCGGACACTGACCCGGGCCGCTGAATCGAGGAACGTGCCGTCGAGATCGGTGGCCACCAACTTCGGCTGCCACGCCATGTCGATCCCCGAGCGCAGCCCGACCGGACTTTCTCCGGAGAAAGTCACCTCTGCGCGCCACCAGACCGCACATTCTCCGGAGAATGTGCGGTGGACGGGTCGATCAACCTGGGGCGCTCAGCCAACGGGTTCCATGACTTCCCGGCCACCGAGGTACGGGCGTAGCGCCTCCGGTACGCGTACGGACCCGTCGGCCTGCTGATGCACCTCGAGCAGGCAGGCGATGGTCCGGGCGATCGCACACAGGGTGCCGTTCAGGGTGGCCGCGGTCTGCGGTCGACCGTCCCCGTCGCGGTAGCGGATGTTGAGCCGCCGGGCCTGGAACGTGGTGCAGTTCGACGTCGAGGTCAACTCGCGGTAGGCCGACTGCGACGGGAACCACGCCTCGCAGTCGTACTTGCGCACCGCGCTGCTCCCCAAGTCACCGGCCGCGATGTCGACGACCTGGTACGGAAGTTCCAGCGCGGCTAGGAACTGCTGCTCCCACGCGAGCAACCGCCGATGCTCGGCGACGGCCTGGTCCGGCGTGCAGAAGGAGAACATCTCCACCTTGTCGAACCAGTGCACCCGCACCAGTCCGCGAGTGTCCTTGCCGTACGAGCCGGCCTCCCGGCGAAAACAGGACGACCACCCCGCATACCGGATCGGGCCGCCGGAAAGGTCGAGGATCTCGTCCGAGTGGTACGCGGCCAACGCCACCTCGGAAGTCCCCACCAGGTAGAGGTCATCGGCTGCGAGCCGATAGACCTCGTCGGCGTGCGCGCCGAGAAAGCCGGTGCCCTCCATGGCTTCTGGACGTACGAGGGACGGCGCGATGATCGGGATGAAACCGGTCTCCCGGGCCTGCGCCATTGCCAGGTTGGCCAGCGCAAACTCGAGTTCGGCCCCTACGCCGGTGAGGAAGTAGAACCGGGCACCGGAGACCTTGGCGCCCCGCTCCATGTCAAGTGCGCGCAAACCCGTACCGATCGCGACGTGGTCGCGTGGCTCGAAGTCGTACGTCGGCACCTCGCCGATGGTCTCGAGTACGACGCTGTTGTCCTCGCCGCCCGGAGGTACCCCGTCCTCGACCAGGTTGGGTACGGCCAGGTGTGCGGTACGCAGGGCCACGTCGGCAAGCCGCTCCTCCTCCTCGAGCGCCTTGACCTGGGCGGCGAGGTCCTGGGCGGCGGCGAGCATCGCCGGGCGCTCCTCCTTGGACGCGGCACCGATCTTCTTCGAGGCTGCTTTCTGTTCCGAGCGCAGTTGATCGGCGCCGGTCACCGCGGCTCGGCGGGCGGCGTCGGCTGCCAGCAACTCATCGGCCAGGGCCGGCGGCATGCCGCGGGCAGCCAGGCTGGAGCGGACGAGATCAGGTTCCTCGCGTAGCACCCGTAGATCGATCACTCAGCGAGGTTATCCGTGGCAACCACGGCGCTGGCGAGGCGGCGTCGATCATCGGCAAACTGGCCATTCCCGGCGGCGAAAACCCCTATTTTGCCGATGATCATCGACAGCTGCCCAGCTCGTCTCCGGTGCTGTCCCCGAGCTGGTGCTGTCCCCGAGCTACTCAGAACAACACCCTCGCGCCGCCTTGCTGTTCCGGCGCGAGGTCGGCGCGGGACAATGGCAGCATGCAGTTTCTCGGCTCGCCGCCCGCCTACGACCTGACCTATGAAGACGTCTTCATGGTCCCCCAGCGCTCGGCGGTGTCCTCCCGGCTCGACGTCGACCTGACCACCCTGGACGGGCTGGGTACGACGATCCCGATCGTGGTGGCCAACATGACTGCGATCTCCGGCCGGCGGATGGCCGAGACGATCGGCCGGCGGGGTGGCTTGGCCGTGCTGCCCCAGGACATCCCGACTTCGGTGGTCGCTGACGTGGTTGCCTGGCTAAAGAACCGTCACCTGCTCTACGACACCCCGATCGTGCTCACTCCGGAGACCACTATCGGGGAGGCACTGTCGTTGCTGCACAAGCGTGCCCACGGTGGTGCGGTGGTCGTGGAGGGCGAGCGCCCGGTCGGTGTCCTCACCGAACGGGACTGCGACGGCTGGGATCGTTTCGCCCAGGTGGGCGCGGCGATGAGCCCGCACATGGTCACCGTCGAGGACGGTACGGACCCCGCGAAGATCTTCGATCTGCTCACCGACGAGCGGGTACGGATCGCTCCGGTCGTCGCCGGAGAGCGGCTGGTCGGAGTCACGACCCGGAAGGGCGCCGTACGGGCCGGGCTGTATCAACCGGCCGTGGACGGTGCCGGCCGGCTGCTCACCGCTGCGGCAATCGGAGTCAACGGCGACGTGGTCGGGCGCGCAACCACGTTGCTGTCCAGCGGCGTCGACGTGCTCGTCGTCGACACCGCCCACGGCTTTCAGCAGAAGATGCTCGACTCGCTGGCCGCCGTACGAGCCGCCGTAGGGCCGGATCAGCCGCTGGTCGCCGGGAATGTGGTCTCCGCCGAGGGCACGCGGGCCCTGATCGATGCGGGCGCGGACGTGGTGAAGGTCGGCGTCGGTCCGGGGGCCATGTGCACGACGCGGATGATGACCGGCGTCGGGCGCCCGCAGTTCTCGGCCGTACTCGAGTGTTCGGCGGCCGCGCGTGCAGCCGGCAAGTACGTCTGGGCCGACGGCGGCGTCAAGCATCCACGCGACGTCGCCTTGGCCCTTGCCGCGGGGGCGGCCAGCGTGATGATCGGCTCGTGGTTCGCCGGTACGTACGAGAGCGCCGGTGACATCCACACCGACAGCGACGGACGGCAGTACAAGGAGAGCTTCGGGATGGCCTCGGCCCGCGCTGTATCGGCCCGCACGCGCGAGCAGAGCGGCTTCGACCGGGCGCGGTCTGGCCTGTTCGACGAGGGGATCAGCTCTGCCCGTATGTACCTCGACCCGGCCCGACCCGGTGTCGAGGATCTGTTGGACACGATCATGGCCGGCGTACGAAGTGCCTGTACCTACGCCGGGGCGAGCACGATCGACGAACTGCACGAGCGCGCGGTCATCGGCGTACAGAGTGCCGCTGGGTACGAGGAGGGCCGGCCGCGCCCGGTCAGCTGGTGACCGACGTACCGCTGCCGCGCTTCGAGGAGATGGTCTCCGACGCGCTGGACCTGATCCCGCCGCAGTTGACGCAGCTGATGGACAACGTGGTGGTCCTGGTCGAGGAGCGCAACCCGGACGAACCGAGCATCCTCGGACTGTACGAGGGATTCGCCTTGACCGATCGGGACTGGAACTACGGCGGTGACCTGCCCGACCGGATCATGATCTACCGGGCGGCGATCTGTGAGGTCTGCGAGTCCGAGGACGAGGTGGTCGACGAGGTCGCCATCACCGTCGTCCACGAGATCGCTCATCACTTCGGCATCGACGAAGCGCGGCTGCACGAACTCGGCTGGGGCTGAATGGTGCTGGGCACATCAGCGGATGCCGATGCCCAACAGGTGCGAGCTGGCGCCGAGCAGCGACGGCTCGTGCTCCACCCGCTCGATCGCCCGCAGGATGGCAGCCCGCTTCGCCTCGTCAGACAGGTCGAGGCCGTTCTGAAAGGCGCCCGGACCCTCGACCGCGACCAGGTCGACCGAGCCGAAGCCCGCCGCTCGTAGCTCCGGGCGAAGCTTTTCCGGCCGGTGGAAGTAGGCCAGCGCGAAGAATTGCGGATGTGCGACCGGATCGAGGTTGCGATGTACTCCGTCGGTGAGGACACCGGCAACAAGAGACTCGAAGTACGGATCGGCCACGAAGCCGCTCCGGATCCCGTCGTAGGTCGAGGCGAACCGGCTGATGGCGGCCGCGAGCAGCACACCACCCGGACGAAGGACTCGGCGCCTCGCCGAGTGCCGCGGCCCGGGCGGCGGCGTCGACGAGGTGGTACAGCGGTCCGAGTAGTAGGACCGCGTCCACGCTCGCGTCGGCGGCGCTCAGGTGGCGGGCCTCCACGAGCCGTCGAGGCGATCTGGCTCCATGCCGAAGGCATAATGCGCGGCGATCGACGGGTGCAACGGCTCGGTCATACCGCCACGCCAAAGAGCGGGGCAATCGCCATACCCCGCGGCGTCCGGGCAGCTCGGTGCGGCGGTCCTCGTGCGCGAGGCATGGGACGGCAGCGACGGGTAGCGTCAAACTCGTGAGCGACCACGTGTCCGCGGACGATGCTGAACGGCGGCAGGGTTTGGGCGGAACCGACGCCCGCGGCAAGCTGCCGATCAAGATGCTGCACGACCGGCTGCTGGTCAGCCTGTCCAAGGAAGCGGGCGAACGGCGCTCCAGCGGCGGCATCGTGATTCCGGCGACCGCTGAAGTGGCCAAGCGTCTGGTCTGGGGTGAGGTGCTCGGGGTGGGCAATCACGTACGCCAGATCAAGCCCGGCGATCACGTGCTGTTCTCTCCCGATGACCAGCACGAGGTGGAGGTTCGCGGCGAATCGCTGATCATCCTGCGCGAGCGCGACGCCCACGCCGTTGCCGCCGAGGGCATCGAGGAATCGACCGGCCTCTACCTCTGAATTCGCCGTACGGGGTGCACGTTATGCGCATAACGTCCCGTTTGGGGGGCCCGAAACCGGACGTTATGCGCATAACGTCCAGGAGAGAGGCCAGGTCAGAGGCGGCCTTCGCGCAGGCGGGTCAGCCAGGCAGCGGCATCGGAGAAGGAGGCGTCGCTAGCCCTGTCCGGCACGGACTTCGGGGTACGGCCGTCCGCGCGCGGATATGACCCGAGGAACCGCAGGTCTGCACACAACCGTCGCAGCGCGGTCAATGCCTCGCCCACCCGCTCGTCCCCCATGTGTCCCTCACAGTCGAGGGAGAAGAAGTAGACACCGAGCCGCTGCTTGGTCGGTCGAGACTCGATGCGGGTCAAGCTGATCCCGCGGATCGCGAACTCGGTCAACACCTCGAGCAACGCGCCGGTGTGATCGTCGTCGATAAACGCGGCAAGGGACGTCTTGTCGTGACCGGTTCGCGGTGGCGGTGGGGCGGGCCGGGACACCAAGACGAACCGGGTCACCGCGCCCTGGTGGTCGGCAAGGTCGTCGCGTACGACGGTGAGCCGGTACCGCGCGCCTGCGATCGGTGACGCGACCGCGGCGTCATACCGGCCCTTGGCCACTCCTTCTGCGGCTGCGGCGGTCGAAGCCGTCGCGATCACCTCGACATCGGGCAGGATCGAGGCGAGTTGCTGCCGGACCTGGGCATGGGCGTGCGGGTGCGTGGCGAAGGTACGGACGTCCTCGACAGCGGTCCCTGCACGTACCAGTAGAGGGAAGGTCACCGGTAGGAAGATCTCCCGAACGATGACCAGTGGCTCACCGGTGGCAAGGCCGTCCACCGTCGCCGCGACCGAACCCTCGACGGAGTTCTCCAGCGGCACCAGGCCGGCATCGGCCTCACCGCGGCGTACGGCGTCGAGTACGTCACTGACCGACGGAAGTGCCTGACCCGCAGCTTCGCTCGCACCGGAGAAAGCCGGCAGGCTGCGCAGCGCCGCCTCGGCGAACGTCCCCTCGGGGCCCAAGAAGGCAAAGCGCGTCGGCGGGACCCCTGGCATGGCCGCGAGCCTAATCCGGCGGTATCCGCGGGCCAGCCAGTGTCGGCGGGCAGGGCGCCGTCCCCGGCGCCGACCTTGGCTGGATGAGGGGAAGATTGCAACACTAGGTACGTACCAGGATGCCCCTGAGTCGATTCGTAGATACTCGCCCACGTGATCGGATGGCTGGACCTCACCGCCGGTGCCAGTGGTGACATGTTGCTCGGCGCCCTGGTCGATGCCGGGGCCGCGGTGGCGGTGATGCAGGAGGCCGTGGACGCCATTGGCGTTGAGCCGGTCCACCTCAGCGTGTCCTCGACAACCCGACATGGGCTGGCCGCGACCAAGGTGGACGTCAAGGCCCCACGCTCCACGGTCACCCGTACCTGGGCCAACATCCGGGCCCAGTTGGAATCCGCGCCGCTGGCCGAGCCGATCCGCCGAAGCGCCCTGGACGCTTTCTCCCGGTTGGCCGGAGCCGAGGCCGACGTACACCGGACGACGCCGGAGCAGGTGCATTTCCACGAGGTGGGCGGCCTGGATGCGATCGCTGACGTCGTCGGCGTCTGTGCCGGACTGCATGCGCTCGGGCTGACCGAACTCTCCGCCGGACCCGTGTCGTTGGGCAGCGGGATGAGTCGCGGCGAGCACGGCTTCATCCCGATCCCAGGACCCGCTGTGTTGCAACTGCTCTCAGATGTCGCTGCTCCGGTCTGGTCCGGGCCGGCGCCGTACGAGATGTGTACGCCGACCGGCGCCGCACTGCTGGCGACCACTGTGACCCGGTGGCAGGAGATGCCCCAGATGCGGGTACGTACGGTCGGGCACGGAGCCGGTAGCCGCGACGTCGATGAGGTCGCCAACATCGTACGGCTCGTCCTGGGTGAGCCGGTGCGACAGCCGGATTCCGGTACAGCAGTTCTGTTGGAGTCCAATGTGGACGACATGGACCCGCGGCTGTGGCCCGACGTGTTGGCAGCTCTGCTCACCGCCGGGGCTTCGGATGCCTGGCTGACCCCCATCCTGATGAAGAAGGGCCGCCCGGGCTACACGCTGCACGCCCTGTGTGCTCCCACGGCAGAAGCCAAGGTGTGCAAGCAGATCTTCGCGCGTACCTCAACCATCGGCCTGCGCCGCATCCCGGTCGGCAAGTACGCCCTGGACCGGGAACAGGCCAGCGTCCGCGTCCAGGGTGAGCAGATCGGCGTGAAACTCGCCCGCGACGACGGCCGGGTGGTCAACGTCAGCGTTGAGTACGAGGACGTCGCCCGCGCCGCGCAACGGCTCGACCTGCCGGTCAAGGAGGTGCTGCGAGCAGCGAGTGCGGAGGCCCACCGGCTCTTCGCTCTCGGCAGCGCAGCTCCGCCGACGAGATGATCTTCTCGGTCGTGTTCACCGCCTGTGTGCTGGTTGCGCCGGTCGAGCTGCCTGACAAGACCATGTTCGCGACCTTGGTGCTGGCCAGTCGGTTCCGGCCGCTGCCGGTCCTGACCGGGGTCGGCGCGGCATTCGCCCTGCAGACCGCGATCGCGGTAGCTGCGGGGTCGCTGGTCTCCCTCTTGCCTCGGCAATGGGTTGCCAACGGGGTTGCCATGCTGTTCGCCGGCGGCGCTGTTGTGCTGTGGCGCTCAGCCGGCGACGCCAGCGTGGCCGGCGGGGCCCGCGATGGCTGGGGCGCTGGCGAGGGCGGAGGCTCGACGCAGGACGAACACAAGACATGGCCGGCCTGGCGGATCGCGCTGGCTTCGTTCGGATCACGTTCCTGGCGGAATGGGGCGACTTGTCCCAGCTGGCTACGGCTGGTCTTGCTGCCCGTTACGACGCTCCGCTCTCTGTGTTCGTCGGAGCCCTCGCCGCCTTGTTGCTGATCGCGGCGCTCGCCGTCTTCGTCGGGTCGAAACTGATCACGCGGCTGCCCCTGCGGCTGGTTCGCCGTACGGCAGCGGTTCTGTTCGCCGCCTTCGCGGTGCTCGCGGCGTACGAGGCCGTCAGCGCCTTTGTCGCGACCTAGCCCCGCTCCAGGCCGGGTCGGGCTCTCGCTAAGCCAGCGCAGGCTAGGTGCGACGCCCTGCCGCTGTCCTGGAGCGGGAAACGCACGCGTGGCGGGCACCTGCCTTGCGGGAGCGGCTGGCCTAGGGTCGCCTGCGTGGCGGCCGAAACCTCACAGTCTTTGGAGCGGGGTCTACGTCTGCTCCGACTGCTGGCCGATGCCTCGGTGCCGATGACCGTCACCGCGCTGGCCGATGCGCTGCAGACTCATCGCCCGGTCGTCTACCGGTTGATCACCGCACTGGCTCGGCAGGGCATGGTGCACCGTGACGCCGACGGCCGCTGGCGGTTGGGCCTGGGAGTGTTGCACCTGGCCCAGCGCATCCACCCGCTGCTGCGCGAGGCCACCGCCGGGCCGCTGCGCCGGCTGGCCGAAGACGTCGGCGCCACCGCACATCTCACGATCACCGACGGCGGGGAAGCGTTGGCGGTCGCCGTGATCGAACCGTCCTGGACCGACTACCACGTCGCGTACCGGGTCGGCTCCCGCCACCCACTCAACCGCGGCGCTGCCGGTCTGGCGATCCTGGCCCTCGACTCCCCTGCCGAACCCGGATATATCGCGACCAGCGGCGAGTTGCAACCGGGGGCTCACGGAATCGCGGCGCCGGTCACCGGCGTGAGCGACCTGCGGGCCAGCGTCGGAGTGATCACACTCGGGGAGTTGGCCGCCGCCGAGGTCGGCGAACGGGTCGTACGGGCTGCCGACGAGATCCGCGCCGCCCTCTCCTGACCGGATCGGCACCGCACATCAACCCCGGACCGCACTTTCTCCGGAGAAAGTCACTTCTGCTCGGCGCCACACCGCACTTTCTCCGGAGAAAGTCCCTCAGCTGGCGGGGCGGATCGTGCCGGTGCAGGTTCCGAAGCCGATCCGCGTACCCCCGAGGCCAGGAGCGCTGGCTCGCAGGGTGACCGTGTCCCCGTCTTCCAGGAAGGAGCGGGTGCTGCCGTCCCCCAGCGTGACCGGATCCCGGCCCGACCAGGACAGCTCCAGCAAGGACCCCCGCTGACCGGGTTCGGGCCCGGACACCGTTCCCGAAGCGAACAGGTCCCCGGTCCGCAGGCTGGCGCCGTTCACCGTGAGGTGCGCCAATTGCTGATCTGCGGTCCAGTACATCGTGGCGAAGGGCGGCCGGGAGATCACCGTCCCGTTGCAGTCGACCTCGATGCTCAGGTCCAGCCCCCAGTCCTCGGCGCGGCGGAGGTACCGCAACGGCTCCGGCTCCTGGGCCGGCCCGGCGACCCGCGCCGCCTCCAGTGCGGCCAGTGGTACCACCCAAGGCGAGATCGTCGTGGCGAAAGACTTGCCGAGGAACGGGCCGAGCGGAACGTACTCCCACGCCTGGATGTCCCGCGCCGACCAGTCGTTGAGCAGCACGACCCCGAAGACGTGGTCGGCCAGCCCCCCGATGGACACCTGGGCGCCGCGTTCGGATGGCGTACCCACGACGAACCCGACCTCGGCCTCGATGTCCAGGCGCTGCGAGGGACCGTACGTCGGCGCCTGCGCATCGGCCGGCTTGCGCTGCCCGCTCGGGCGTACGACGTCGGTTCCGGATACCACGACGGTCCCGGCCCGGCCGTGGTAGCCAATCGGCAGGTGCTTCCAATTGGCCGGCAGTGCAGGGGAATCGGGCCGGAAGATCGCGCCGACGTTCAAGGCGTGGTCCATGGAGGCATAGAAGTCGACATAGTCGGCAACCTCGAACGGCAAGCACATCTCGGCGTCGGCCTGCGGGATCAGCATCCGTTCGACGGCCCCGCGCTGGGACTCTTCGCACAGCAGTTGGGTGACCCTGGCGCGGATCCGATCCCATTCCGGCCGACCGCTGGCCAGGAACTGGTTGAGGCTGTCGGCGCGCAGCATCTGCGACGGCTCGTCGATCAGCCCGCGAGCCGCCGCCGCGGAGAGGTCGAGGATCTGGTCGCCGATGGCCACCCCGATCCGCCGTCCACCACCGCCCCCATTGGGGCGGCTGCCGTTGTTCGGACAGAACACGCCGTACGGCAGGTTCGTGACCGGAAAGTCGCTGCCCTCCGGCACCGCCACCCAGGTATGCGAAGCGACGGCAGGCTCGCTCGGTGACATGGCTCGCGCGCTCGGTCCGCTCCTCGCTCGTTCCTCGCTGCGATGCTCACTCACAGCAGGCCCAGGGCGGTCAGCTCGTCGACGGGTTCGGTGACCGAGCAGGATCCGAAACCGATGAAGCTGGTACGAACCCGCCGCGCGTCGTGCTCGTGCATGGCGCCCAGGGCATGCACGATCACCTCCGTACTGCCCTCTCGGAGCCAGCCGACGATCTCCCCGTCGTCCTCACCGAGTACGGCGGCGTGGGTGGCCAGCAGCACGTTGAGGAATCCGTGTTGGGTGTTGCCCGCCTCGTCCTCGATTCCACAGATCGCGTGGTGCAGCCCCGCCGTGCACTTGAACGCCACCCGGCGGGCGACGCAAGCCGTGATGAAGGCGGCGAGTTCTTCCGGCGTCGGAACCGCGCCGCTGCTGGCCCCACCGGTGCGGAACTTCGCCTCGCGTCCGGCCGCGGCGATGGCGTCGAGATCGGCCGACCAGTCTTGGCCCCGAGGCAGTTCGACGTACCCGGTCACCCCGGGCAGCGCGGCCAGGATGTCGTCGAGGGTTTCCGGTGGAGATCCGGGTGGCACGACGATCTCCACCGCTCCGAGGTCCAGCTGCGGATCTGTGACGATCTGCGTGATCGCGTCGCTCAGGCCGGCGAGGCCGGTGTCGGCGATCAGGCCCACAGTCAGCGGCTCAGGTCGCGACCAGGCCTGGGCCAGTTCCGGCACGCGTGAAGCCGGACACAGGAAGCGGCCGACCATGAAGCCGTAGGTTCCAGCCAGGTGATGCGGGTGCGCGGCGAGTGCGTCTGTCATGCCGGCATCGCCGGGCGGGAACAGGGCTGCGTCGTCGACCAGCGCGCCGAACAGGCCGGTCAGCGATGTCGAGGCAGCCTGGCGTACCGGGATCGATGGAGCCGGCACCGAGTCGGGTGTTGACACGGCCCGTGACGCTAGCGCACGCTGAGCGGGTATCCAGCGGACACTCGTGTCCGCTAAGCGGACATGCACTGGTGTCAGCCGTCGCTGCGTCGAGAAAGGGGTCGCGGACATGCCGTATTACCGTCAGGTCGGAGCCATTCCGCACAAGCGGCACACCCAGTTTCGCAAGCCCGACGGCACGCTGTACGCCGAGGAGCTGATGGGCGTCGAAGGCTTTTCCGCGGACTCGGCGCTGCTCTACCACGAGCACCTCCCAACGGCGATCGTGCACAGCGAGCCCTTCGACGGTCCACAGTGGACCCGACAGTCCAACTATCCGCTGAAGCCACGGCACTTCGTCACGCACAAACTGGACGCTCCCGGCTCCGATGCGATCACCGGCCGCCAACACCTGCTGGCCAACGCCGACTGCCGGATCTCATATGCGTCGGCCGACACCCCATCTCCGTTGTACCGCAACGCGATCGGCGATGAGTGCGTGTACGTGGAGAGTGGTACGGCGCGCTTCGAGTCCGTACTGGGCGCCCTGGACATCGGCCCCGGCGACTATGTCGTGATTCCGACATCCACCACCTATCGGATCGTCCCGACCGGCCCTGAACCGTTGCGGACACTGAGCACCGAGGCCACCGGGCACATCGGACCACCCAAGCGCTACCTGTCCGCTCGTGGGCAGTTCCTGGAGAGCGCGCCGTACTGCGAGCGCGACCTACGCGGTCCGACGGAGCCGTTCACAGCAACCGGCGAAGATGTCGAAGTCCTTGTACAGCATCGTTCTTCGGACCACAACGGCGGCGTGGGCTGGACGAAGTTCACCTACGCCCAACATCCCTTCGACGTGGTCGGCTGGGACGGGAACCTGTACTCATATGCATTCAACATCGCTGACTTCGAGCCGATCACCGGCCGGGTGCACCAGCCACCGACGGTGCACCAAACCTTCGAGGGCCCGAACTTCGTGATCTGCTCCTTCGTGCCGCGCAAGGTCGACTACCACCCCGAGTCGATCCCGGTGCCGTACAACCACGCCAATGTCGACTCCGATGAGGGGCTCTTCTACTGCGGCGGGGACTACGAAGCACGCAAGGGTTCGGGCATCGGGCAGGGCTCGATCTCGTTGCACCCCAGCGGGTTCACTCACGGCCCGCAGCCTGGTGCACCGGAGGGCGCCATCGGGCTGGACTACTTCGACGAGTTGGCGGTCATGATCGACACGTTCCGGCCATTGGATCTGTGTCTGCCGGCGATCGCCTGCGAGGACACCGGCTACGCGTGGACCTGGGCCGGTCGCACCCTCGAGTGACCCCTCGATGACGGTACCGTGGTGGTTCCGTCGTTTCATGGCGATGAATCTGCGTCTCATCGAGGAGGAGACGGCTGCTCTTCGCCGTCGCGCCGAGGAAGAGAATCGATCGATGCAGGACATCGTCAAGCAGGCGCTGCGTGACTATCTTGTCCGCCGCCCTGAGCGCTTGGCTGGCGCCATCGATCGAGTCGTCACCGAGGATGCCGAGCTGCTGGAGCGGCTCTCGCGGTGACCTGGCCGCCCGACGATGTCGATTTCCTCACCGTCGACGATGTGCTGCAAATCGCGGACGGCGTTCTCCCGCAGGTGATCGTGCGTGACGCCGGTCTTCTCGAGTCAGCAGTGGCTCGCCCCATGACTTTCGTCTTCGGAACCGATGCCTATCCCTCGTTCGCCGAGAAGGCGGCCGCCCTTATGCACTCCTTGGCTCGCAACCACGCCCTGCTGGATGGGCAAGCGACTGGGCTGGACAGCAACACGCGTCCTCTGCCTGATGAACGGCCGCGATCTGATCCTGGACGTGGACCAGGCCGAAGCGATGGTGCTCTCCGTTGCCGCCGGTGAACGGGACGTCCCTGAACTTGCCGACACGCTTCAGCTCATCTCAGCGAAGGCGAAGGAAGGCATATGAGCGAAGGCGAAGGCGAATAGCAGTCGACTTCGCGAGTCGATCATCGGCAAATCGGTAGGTTATCCGTCGAGAAACCCCCCGATTTGCCGATGATCAACTCGGGTGGGTCGAGTGCAATGGAGGGGTCAAGATGCGGGTGATCCAGGTGACCGAGCACGGTGGCCCCGAGGTCTTGGCGCTCAACGAAGCACCCACTCCGCACCCCGGAGCCGGTCACATCGTCGTCGATGTCGCAGCGGCCGGCCTGAACTACATCGACACCTATCAGCGCTCCGGGAGCTATCCCATCGATACCCCGTTCGTTCTGGGCATGGAGGGCGCCGGGACCGTTCGGGAGGTCGGCGGCGGCGTCCACAGCATCTCGGTCGGGGACCGGGTCGCCTGGAAGGAGGGCCTGGGCAGCTATGCCGAGTCAGTGGCGATCGAAGCGGCGCAGGCGGTACCCGTCCCCGAGGGTGTCACCGACGAACTCGCCGCCGCCGTCATCCTCCAAGGGATCACCGCGCACTACCTGGCCACCTCGACCTACCCGGTCCAGGAAGGCGAGTGGGTGGTCGTACATGCCGCAGCTGGTGGTGTCGGCCAACTGCTGACCCAGATCGTGAAGCTCCGAGGCGGACACGTCCTGGCGACCACTTCGACCACGGAGAAGGCGGCCCTGGCCTCCGCCGCGGGAGCGGATCAGGTCGTGACCTATGGCGAGATGCTCGATGCGGCAACGGAGCTGACGGGCGGGATCGGAGTCGCAGCGGTGTACGACGGGGTCGGTGCGTCGACTTTCGACGACGGCCTGGCCGCGCTGCGGATCCGCGGGACGATGGCCTTGTTCGGCGCCGCAAGCGGACCGGTGCCACCTCTGGATCCCCAGCGACTCAACCGCGCCGGGGGCCTCTATCTGACCAGACCCTCCATTGCCCATTACACGCGCGACCGGGCCGAGCTCATCTCCCGTACGGATGAGATCTTCGGGTGGATCTCCGACGGGTCGCTCGCGGTGCAGGTCGGGCGCCGCTACCCATTGGCCGAGGCGGGACAGGCGCACCGCGATCTGGAGGGCCGCAAGACCACCGCCAAGGTGCTACTCATCCCCTGATCTCCCGGCGTGGCCTCAGCGCTGGGACATCGTGTAGCGCAGCTTCGACATCATGAACTCGGCCTGAGCGACGATGCCGCTCTCTTCGAACAGCGATCCGATCCGGTCGGTGAATTGCTCTGGCTCCCACCGGTGCCCGTCGTTCTCGATGACTGCAACCGAGGTGTACGGCTGGTAGAGCTCGACCGTGTCGCCCTGTACGCCGAAGACCTTGCCGCTGATGTCACCGGCCGCATCGGAGCACAGCCAGGCCACGAAGGGGGCCACATTTTCCGGAGCCCAGAAGTCGAACGTTCCACTCTCGGTGGCCGGGATGTCGCCGTACGCGGACTCGGTCATCGCCGTACGCGCCGCCGGTGCGATCGCGTTCGACGTCACGCCGTACTTCGCCATCTCCTGGGCCACGATCGTGGAGAACGCGGCGATCCCGGCTTTGGCAGCTCCATAGTTGGCCTGACCGAAGTTGCCGAGGATGCCTGACGTCGACGCGGTGTGCACCATGCGGCCGGGGCGGTTCTCCTCGCGCCAGTAGCCGCAGGCGGCGTGCGTCGCGGCGTAGTGACCACGCAGGTGTACGGCGATGACCGCGTCCCACTCCTCCGGCGACATCTTGACCAAGGTCCGATCGCGCAGGATGCCGGCGTTGTTCACCAAGGCATCGAGCTGGCCGAAGCTGTCCACAGCCACCGCGACGAGCCGGTCCGCTACGTCCACCTGACTCACGTCACCCTCGACGAGAACTGCTCGACCGCCAGCCGCCTCGATCTCGTGGACGACCGCGGAACCGGTCGCTGGGTCGAACTCGTTCAGGACGACCGCGGCACCTTGCCGAGCGCACTCGATGGCTTCACCTCGGCCCAGGCCGCGGCCCGCTCCGGTGACGATGACGACGCGGTCTTCGAGAATGCCCATAGCCGCGAAACTAGTCGAGGGCGAATGAAGTCGGGCGAGGACTTGCGCCACGATAGTTTGCCGATATATCGTTCATGCATCGACGACACACGTCGAGAGATAAGAGATGGAGTATCAAAGATGTCGACATACGCATCTTCCAGCTGGCGGGACGCCAGCACAGCATGGAACAGCCTGGTCGCCGCCGCTGCCGAGGCAGTCCGCGGCGCCACCGGGGAACACGGTCCCGAAGACCGTTCGGGGAATGGTCCCGGCGACCGCGTACACCGCGGACGCCGCGGACATGACCACAGACGCCGCAGACATGACCACGGACACGAGCACGGACACCGCCATGGTCCGCGTCATGACGGCACCGAGCAAGGCAGTTTCGATCGGACCGGCGACGGCCCGGGATTCCCGTTCGGACCCGGAGGGTTCTTCGGACCGGGTGGACCTGGCGGCCATCGCCACGAGCACGGCGGGCACCCGGGTCATGCCGGCCCTGGCTTCGGTCCTCCTGGCCCATGGCGAGCGCGCGGACGTGGCCGAGGCCGCGGTGCCCGGCGCCGGGGGGACGTACGCGCGGCCATCCTGGTCCTGCTCGACGAGCAGCCGCGGCACGGGTACGAGTTGATCAGTGAGATCAGCGAGCGCAGCGGCGGCGTGTGGCGGCCCAGCCCGGGCACGGTCTACCCGACCCTGTCCCAGCTCGAGGACGAGGGCCTGATCACCCTCGATCGTCTTGACGGGCGCAAGACTGCGACGCTGACCGACCAGGGGCGCACGTACATCGAGGAGAACCGGGCCCAGCTCGGCGAACCCTGGACCGATGTGGCCGGAGATGTCCGCGCCGAGAACCGCACGCTGGCCGGCGTCATCGCCCAGGTCGGGATGGCCGCCAGCACGGTGGCCCTGCACGGAACACCTGAGCAGGCCACCCAAGCGGCCGAGATCCTCGAACAGACCCGCCAGCAGCTGTACGGCCTGATGGCCCAGCCCAAGGTCGCCGAACAACCGTCCGCGCCGGAGAAGTCCGGTGAACCCCAGGACCCGACGCCCTGACACGCCACCGGGACTGATGTCGTAGGTCTGCAGACAACCCGCCCAGCGAGTCCCCTGCAAACCTGCGACATCAACCGGACCCGGCGAGAAGCTGGACACGCGCCGTGCGCGGGAGGGTGCTTCAGGCGGTGCTGAACTCGCCGAGGACCTGTTCGGCAACCGGAAGGGCCGCGGACCGGTCCCGCGGCACGAGACCGATCCGGGTCCGCCGGTCGAGCAGGTCGTCCACCGTCATGGCCAGCTCGTGGCGTACGGCGTACCGGAGTTCGGCGATCGTGACCGGCAGTCCGGGCACGACTTGCTGCATGCCATCCGGACCTCCCTCGCCGGCCACCCGCCTCGCCTCGGTGCCGTATCGCGCCACCAGCCACGGCGTGGCATCCAAGGCATCCAGCCGGTCCGCGGCGGCCGCTCCGATCAGGGGCAGCCCGCGGGTCCGACAGCGCGCGGGCGCTCCGAGGTGTGACCCGACCAGATCAACAGCCTCCTCGGCCATCGCCCGGTAGGTGGTCAGCTTGCCGCCGGTGATCGTGAGGACGCCGGCCGAGTCCCGGCTGATCAGATGCCGCCGGGACAGATCCGCACTTCCTGACGAGGTCAGTCCGGCCACCAGCGGCCGCAAGCCGGCGAACGATCCGTCGACGTCGGCTCTGGTCAGCGGGCGGTCCAGTGCGGTGTTGATGGTCTCGAGCAGCACCTCCACCTCCGTGGTTACCGGCCGTGGATCCTCTTGGCCGACCGGTCCCTCGACCGGCTCGTCGGTGATTCCGAGGTAGGTCCGGCCATCGAGTTGGGGCAACGCGAAGACGTACCGACTGGTCGACCCCGCCAACGGCACTGTCAAAGCCGCGCGTGGAGCACCGAGCAATGCACTCGCAACGACGAGATGCGACCCTCGGCTCGGGCGCAGCGACACACCGTTGGCGAGTTCGCCGGCCCAGACGCCGGTCGCGTTCACGACCGCACGAGCCGAGATGGACAGCGGCGAGCTCAGTGCCAGGCGGTCGACCAGCTCAGCACCGTCCGCGCCAACAGCCGTCGCCTCGACCCGGGTGAGGATCGAGGCTCCGTACACCGCCGCCGTACGAGCCAACCCGAGGACGAGCCGGGCGTCGTCGATCAACTGCCCGTCCCAGAAGACCACGCCGCCACGGGCCGCAGCGTGCAGCCCCGGGACGATTTGGCGCGCACGGTGTTCATCGACGTGCCGGGCGCGGGGCAGGCTTGCGGTTCCGCCGGGTAGTCCGACCCGGAGGAGATCTCCCGCGCCGGTGCCGAGTCGGCCCAGCGTGACAGCGGCTCGCCCGGCCGTCGATGGAATCAGGAAGGGCAGCGGCCGAATGAGGTGCGGGGCCGTACGGGTCATCAGGATGGCCCGCTCCCGCGCGTTAGCCCGGGCCAGGCCCAGCTCCCCGTGAGCCAGGTAACGGAGCCCGCCGTGTACGAGCTTGCTGCTCCAGCGGCTGGTGCCCTGAGCCAGATCTCCACGCTCGACCAACGCGACGCGCAGTCCGCGGCTGGCTGCATCCAGCGCGATCCCTGCGCCGGTGACTCCGCCCCCGACGACCAGGAGGTCCACACCGGTACGGACCGCCGACTCGAGTTCACGGGCTCGCCGCGCCGCATCGAGGGACGGCCACGGCACCTGCACGGTCCCAGCATGTTCCTCAGTCGCCGGTCGCGGTACCCGGCTCTCCGCGCCCAAAGGGCCGGTTCGCTACCCAACCGGCCGTTGTCCGCTCGCCGTCCTGTCCGTTCCTCCCGTCGCCTCCCGTCGCCTCCAAACCCTCCCGCAACCGCTCCGCACGCCCGGGGCTTACTGGGTAAGCTCCCCGGATGACCATGCCGGACGAGCGCACCGAGCTCAGTCCCACCGGTTGGGGTCCCGCCGAGAGCGCGCATGACCTGCCCAGCGCCGGCCGGAAGTGGTTGCGCCGCGAGATCGGCTGGACTCCGCGCGACACGCCGGCCGAGGCGCTGGCCGCGGTCACGACGGCGGCCACCCGGTTGTCCGATTCCAGCAGCTCGGCGCTGATCGAGATCGTCGGCGAGGATCAGGTACGTACCGACGGCCCGAGTCGGCTCCGACGCGGAGCCGGACGCAGCTACCTCGATCTGATCCGACGGCGCAGCGGCGATGTCTCCGGCCTACCCGACGCCGTCGTACTGCCCGGCTCCCATGACGAGGTCCTCGCGGTGCTGAGCCGGTGCGTGGAGGACGACATCGCGGTGGTGCCCTTCGGCGGCGGGACGAGCGTGGTCGGCGGCCTCGGCGGAGACGGCGGCGAGCACCGCGCCGTCGTCGCTCTGGACGTCGCCCGACTCAATGCCATCGACTCGATCGATGCCAAATCCCTGCTGGTGACCGCGGGGGCGGGCCTGCGAGGGCCGGAGTTCGAAGCGCGGATGGCTCGCTACGGTCTGACCCTCGGTCACTTCCCGCAGAGCTACGAGTACGCCACTCTCGGCGGGTATGCCGCCACACGATCGGTCGGACAGGCCTCGACGGGGTACGGGCGCTTCGATGAGCTCGTCTCCGGCGTGCGGCTGGCAACACCGGTCGGAAGCTGGCAGGTGGGGCGGGCGCCGGCCAGCGCCGCAGGCCCCGACCTGCTCGGCCTGGTGCTCGGCTCCGAGGGCGTCCTGGGCGTGATAACCGAGCTGACCCTGCGGGTCCGCCCTGCGCCGGAGACCAAGCACTACGAGGGCTGGTCGTTCCGGTCGCTACCGCGGGCGCTCGAGGGACTGCGCCAACTTGCCCGCGCTGAGCTCCTTCCCGACATCGCCCGGCTCTCCGACCCCGACGAGACCCGTGCCAACATCGTGCTAGCGGCCAGCTCCAAAGCCAATGCGCTGCAGACGCTTCTGCGTGCGCGTGGGCACGGCGCCGGATGTTTGCTGATTGTCGGCTGGGAGGGTGACACCAACTCCGTTGGGGTACGACGGCGAGCGGCCAGTTCGCTGCTGCGCCGCTGCGAAGCCGTTCGAATCGGCCGGTCGGTCGGTCAGAGCTGGCTGTCCAACCGGTACTCCGGTCCGTACCTGCGCGATGCACTACTCGACGTCGGGCTGCTGGTCGAGACCCTGGAGACAGCAGCCTCCTGGTCGGATCTCGCCGAGGTCTACCAGGCCACCCGAGAGGCACTGATCACGTCACTGTCCACTGCGGACAAGAAGCCGCTCGTCATGTGCCATGTCTCGCACGTCTACCCGACGGGCGCCTCGCTCTATTTCACCGTGCTCGCCGACCGCGACGATGATCGCCCGCTGCAGCAGTGGTTGCTGGCCAAGCGCGCCGCCACCGATGCCTTGCTCTCTGCCGGTGGAGTGCTGACCCACCATCACGCCGTCGGTATCGACCATGCTCCGTGGCTGTCCCGGGAGATCGGGGATTTAGGCGTTGCCGTGCTGCACGCCGTCAAGGACCGACTCGACCCGACCGGGATCTGCAACCCCTGCGTGCTCTTCGGCCGGCCATAGCCAACCTCGTACAAGGCACGGACTTTATCCGGATAACGTGCGCTCACGGTGCCGGCTGAGCGCACATTCTCCGGAGTAAGTCCGGGGAGGGGCGCGCATGCGGGAGGGCCTACCCTGCCGGGGTGACCGAACAGGCGTACGCCGACAGCGAGGTCGGCCGGCTCCGCACCGTTCTGCTACATCGCCCGGGGCCCGAGCTCAAGCGTCTCACCCCGCGCAACAACGACGCGCTTCTCTTCGACGACATCCCGTGGGTGTCGCGGGCACAGGAGGAGCACGACGCCTTCGCCTCCTCGCTACGCGCTCATGACGTCGAGGTGCTCTATGTCGACCGGCTGCTCACCGACGTCATGGCCGTACCGGAAGCGCGCGCCGATGTGATCGCGGGTGCGGTCAACGACCCGCGCCTGGGAGTGACCCTGCGCGATGTGGCCGCCGGTTACCTCGCGGAGCTCGGTGCCGAGGAGCTCTCCGCTGCCCTCATTGCTGGAGTGGCCCACGACGAGTTGCCCGGCGCGCGAGGCCTTGCCCACCAACTCATGCCCACCGCGGAGTTCGTGATCCCGCCGCTACCCAATCTGTTGTTCACCAGGGATTCCTCGGTCTGGGTAGGCGGTCAAGTGGCGGTGACGTCGCTGGCCATGCCGGCCCGCGGCCGCGAGACCACACTGACCCAGGCGATCTACGCCCACCATCCCCGGTTCGCCGGGGTACAACGTCTGTACGGGCCGAGCCTGGAGCACATGGAGGGCGGCGACGTGCTGCTGCTGGCCCGGGGTGTCGTCGCTGTCGGCGTCGGCGAACGAACCACTCCGGCAGGTGCAGAGCGGTTGGCGCGCAGAGTCTTTCACCGCGGGCTCGCGCACACAGTACTGGTCGTACCGATCCCGCAGGAACGCGCGACGATGCACCTGGACACGATCTGCACGATGGTCGATGTCGACGCGGTGCTTATGTACCCCAACGTCGCCGCCGACCTGATGGCCTGGACGCTGACCGAACCGGACGGGCTTCCACCCGAAGCTGCCGATGAGGACGGCGAACTCACCATCACCGGTCCAGAACCTTTCCTGGTCGCAGCCTCCAAGGCGATGGAGATCGACCGGCTCCGGGTGATCGACACCGGCCTGGACCCGATCACCGCCGAGCGGGAGCAGTGGGACGACGGCAACAACACCCTCGCCGTGGGCCCGCGGCTGGCCGTTGCCTACGAACGCAACGTGGTGACCAATGCCGCGCTCGAGGCGCAGGGCATCGAGGTGCTCCGCCTGGCCGGCAGCGAACTGGGGAGCGGGCGTGGCGGACCCCGGTGCATGTCCTGTCCGATCCTGCGGGACCCGGTCACCCGCAGCTGAGCACGCTCCCGGCCACCAGCCGTGGAAGCCGAACCGACCAGCAGGCGGGTCCTCAGGCAGTCGTCACCATGACCCCGTACTCGCGGATCTTGCGGTAGATGGTCGCCCGAGACATCCCTAGCGAACGGGCCGCCTCGGCCTTGTTGCCGTGCCCGTCCAACAGGCATTGCACGATGGCATCACGCTCCATGCATCCGAGTGGGCTCAGCAGCCGGCGGCTGACCGTCCACGCCTCGGGCGCCGAACGTCTCAGCTCCCTCGGCTACGCCACACCGCTGCTGTCCACGGTCCTGCTGCTAGCCACCGGCGCGCCGGCTGCAGGCACCACGTTCCTGGGCGTCGGACTGGTCCTGGGCTGCGGTCTGTTGTCCTACGACCGGTGCGCGAACCGCCCGAGCCAACGTTCCTCGACACCGGACTGGGCCGAGCAAGAACGTAAGGTGTAGCTTACCGTTCGTGACGACTTACCAAGGCGAGGTCCTCGATGCCCTGGGCGATCCCACCAGGCGAGCCATCTTCGAGCGTCTCGGTCAGGGACCCATCGCCGTCGGCCAACTCGCCAACTACCTTCCGGTCAGCCGACCCGCGGTGTCTCAACACCTGGCGCGGCTCAAAGCCGCGGGACTGGTCGTCGACCAGGCGGTCGGCACGCGCCGGCTCTACCGACTGAACCCACAAGGGATCGACGCGATGCGCACGTACTTCGAACGGTTCTGGACCGACGCCCTGTCCGACTTCAAAGCACTAGCCGAAAACGAGGAGAACTCATGACCGAGCAGCAGGCGGATACCGACGTGCGAGTCGAGGTCGGCGTCGAGGCCCCGATCGAGCGCACCTTTCAGGTCTTTACCGAACGTGTCGAAAGTTGGTGGCCCCGCGCGTACCGGCTCGGTGAGAGCGCGTGGGTCGACGTTGTCATCGAGCCGCATGAGGGTGGCCGGTGGTATGAGCGTGGCCAGGACGGCAATGACTGCGACTGGGGCCGGGTGCTGGTCTGGGATCCCCCGCTGCGCCTGGTCTTGTCATGGCAGATCGGGGTGACCTTCGCGGCCCAGAGCGACCCCGGATTGGCCAGCCGGGTCGACGTCCGGTTCGAGTCCGACGGTCCCAGCCGTACGAACGTGACGCTCGTGCACTCCGACTTCGAGAAGCACGGAGAGGGCTGGGAGTCCATGCGTGGCGGCGTCGCCCACGAAGGCGGCTGGCCTGGGATCCTCAAGGCGTTCGCCGAGGTCGCGGCTACGCAGTGAATCCGCGCCGGGACGTTATGCGGGCGAAGATGTCGACGGCGGTCCAGACCTCCGCGTAGGTCGTGGTCAGCGGTGAGAGACCCAGCCGGATCAGGTCCGGATTGCGGAAGTCCGGTACGACGCCCGCCTCCACCAGCCGCCTCGTCACGTCTTCAGCTCCGGCACACCGGATCGTCACGTGCCCGCCCCGATCAGCGGCGGCGCGTGGGCTGGCCACGCTGGCGCCGAGTGGAGCCAACTTCTCGTCGGCCAGCGCGATCGTGTACTCCGTGAGGTCGACGGCCTTGGCCCTGATCCGGTCCAGCCCGGCTTCGGCGATCAATGTCAAACCCTCTTGGACGGCGACGATTCCCAGCACCGACGGTGTCCCGGACAGCATCCGCCGGATGTCCGGCGCCGGTTCGTAGCTCGCAGCCATGGCAAAAACGTCAGCGGCCCCGAACCAGCCGGTGATCGGCTGTGACACCGCCGAAAGATGCTGCGCGGCAACGTAAAGAAAGGCCGGAGCCCCGGGTCCGGCATTGAGGTACTTGTACGTACAGCCGACCGCGAAGTCCACCCCAGCCTCGTCCAGGGACATCGGGACCAGGCCGGCCGAGTGGCTGAGGTCCCACACGACGACCCCGCCGACCTCATGGACCGCCGTGGTGATGCCGGCCAGATCGGCGAGATACCCGGAGCGGTAGTCGACATGACTGAGCAGCACGACGGCGGTTCGAGGACCGATCACCTGAGCCAGAGTGCTTGCGGTGACGCCTGATTCCGGATCGGGCGAGAGCCGCCGTACGGTCAGCTCACGTTCGGCCGCGATGCTGTCGACCAGGTACCGGTCGGTGGGAAAGTTCGCGTCGTCGACCACGATCTCGGTCCGATCGGGTCGCAGCCCGCAGGCGGCGTGCAGGGCCTTGAACAGGTTCACCGTGGTGGAGTCCGCGATCACCGTCTGCCCAGGCCCGGAGCCCAGCACGGTCTGGGCCAGCTGGTCGCCCACCTGAGCGGGCAGATCGACCCACCGCTCGGGCCAACTGAGGATCAGCCGACCGGCCCATTCGGCGTCCAGCACCTGGTGCAGCCGCTCGATGGTGGCCTTGGGCGGTCGGCCCAACGAGTTCCCGTCCAAGTAGGCGATCGGGTCCACGCCGATGGCGAAGCGCTCCCGGAACTCGCGCAGCGGGTCCGCCTCGTCGCGGCGGCGTGCGTCGCTCAGGTCGGCGGCGACCGGGGCGTACGAGGCGGTGCCGTCAGCCACCTACGTCCTCCCCGATCTCGGTGCGTACGGACAACAGCTCCGGAAAAAAGGTGAGCTCCAACGCCTTACGAAGGAAGCCGACTCCGGACGAGCCGCCGGTCCCCCGCTTGTAACCGATCACCCGCTCGACGGTCTTCATGTGCCGGAATCGCCAGAGCTGAAAGCTCTCCTCGACGTCGACAAGTTCCTCGCTGGCCTCATACTCGGCCCAATAGCGCTCCGGCTCGGCATAGATCCGGCGCAGCACCTCGACCACCCCGGGATGAGCGGTGTAGGGCTGCGACCAGTCCCGCTCGGCGCGTTCGGCCGGTACGTCGTGACCGGCCCGGGCCAGGAAACGGAGGAACTCGTCGTACAGGCTCGGCGCCTCGAGGTCTGCCTGCAGGGCCGCGGCAACCGCCGGGTCGTGCCGGAACACCTTGATCATGCCAGGATTCTTATTGCCCAGCAGGAACTCCACGGTTCGGTACTGCGGCGACTGGAACCCCGACGCAACGCCGAGTTTGCCGCGGAACTGCGCGTACTCGATCGGGGTCAGCGTTTCCAGGACCGACCACTGCTCGAACATCTGCCGCTGGATGTGCTTGATCCGGGCCATCCGCTTCAGCGCCGGAGGCAGGTCGTCTGCGGCCAGTTTCGCTCGGGCAGAACGTAGTTCGTGGGCCAGCAGCTTGAGCCAGAGCTCGGTAACTTGGTGCTGGATGATGAACAACATCTCGTCGTGGTGGTTGGACAGCGGCACCTGCGCGCTGAGCAGCCGATCGAGGTGCAGGTAACCGCCGTAGGTCATCCGGTCGGCGAGGTCGGTGGTGACGCCCTCCTCGATAGGGCGGTAACCGAGCCGGTGGGGGCTTTCGGTCGGCTCGGGGCCGGATTGCGGTCGGGTCATCGCAGGGTGACCTGACGGGACAGGATCTTCGAGCGGAACCGCCGGGCCGGCTCGTCCAATTGTGGTGCCTTCTTCAGGGTCGAGGCCAAGCGGGCGTGGAAGTCCTGGGCCGGCTGCCACCAGTCCTGGGCCGGCGCATCGGCGGGCAGATCCCAGACCGGAGCGACCAGCCCGTGAGCGCGGAAAGCCCCGGCGTACTTCGTGCCCGTACCCAGATCCAGCTCGCCGGCGGCCCCGAGCACGGCCAGGGCGTCGAGCAGCGGCTCCTCGGGGTGAGTCATCACCCAGCGTAGGTGCGCCTTTGCGTCATCCGGACGGCACCAGTACGCGGCCTGCTCGCCTGGCATCCGAACCGAGGAGATGACCGCGGCGTTGGCCTGCTCCAGCATCCCGGACAGCGAAGCAGCGATCGGCTCGTCGTCGGCCTCCCGACCCAACCAGAACCCGTAATCGTCGTGGACCGTGACGTCCAGTGGCGCGTCGCTGAGCAGCTCCTGCAGCCGCGGTCCGGCCGAGCCGGCTCCGCCGATCGGACCCGGGTTGACCGGTTGGCCGGGCTCGGCTTGCAGCGCGGCCTGCAGGGCGGTGCCGATGTCGCGACTGACGTCGTCAGAGGAGGCGACCAACTGCAGGCCGAGCAGGATCCGGCCGTCCTCCCGGACCAGCGCTGGTGCCAGCTGCGGCAGGACGGTTGCCAAGGTCACGGTGCGCTCTGCGTACGTGGGATCGGATAAGGTCAGCGGCGCGGTGGCTGCAGAGACCAGCTCGCGCATGGCGATCAGGTCGGGTTCCCCGGTCAGTCCCTCGAAGGGTCGGCCCACGCGCACAGGTTGTCCGGATCCATGGCAGTGCTTGTACCGGCGACCCGAGCCGCACGGGCAGGGCTGACGGGGATTGGGCACATCCGGTGACCCGGAGACCGGGGTGGCCGGGCGTGATCCGGCGCTGGGACGGCGCTTGCCACTCGCTCGGGTACCGGTAGCGGGTGTTCGAGCGCTGGGCGTACCGGCGCCGCGGGAGGACATGTCGCGACCTTAACGGGCCACCCGGGATCGGGCCTGTGCCATCGGAGCGACTTGCAAGCGACGGCCGATGCCGTGTCAAGAACCGTTACCCGCTGCGACCCGAGGGGCGGCAGTGACAGTGCAGCCGGTCGTGGTGGGACGCGCCGGTTAGGCGACTCGCTTCTGTTGCTTGTTGGTGACGGTCAGGTCGACGATCACGGGCAGCTGTGGTGAGTCGAGGGCCTGCCGGGTGTGCGCGATGGTCTCGGTCTCGATGCGGTGCCGGATCGCGGCGAGATCGGCTGAGTCCTCGAGGACTACGTCGAGTACCAGCTCCGGCGCGTCTGCGTGGCCGATGATGCGGCTCTTGACGGAGTGCACCCCGCTGTACCCCTCGATTTCGTCAGCGACGGCCTTCGTGAGTGCCGACGAGGACAGCGTGCTGCGGCCCCCGGAGCGGTCCCCGCCTACGACCAGGTTGCCGACGCGGTCGGTGGAGAAGCTCAGGATCAGCAGCCAGCGCAACCCAAGCGCGACAAGGAAAAGTCCGAGGATGGCTGCAACGGGCCAGAACCAAGCACTGTTGTCACCGATGAACACCGAGACTGGATTGTCCAGCAATGACCTGCGCTGGGCAGAGGTCCCAAAGACGCCGAAGCTCAGCAGACTACCGAGGACTCCGGTGGCGAGCGCCAACAGCGCCACTGTCGCCAGGACGACTCGGTTGGTGCGGTCGGCATGCATCAGCGTTTCGTCGCTCTCATAGAGACCGCGAGCCGGGGCGGAGGGTCGAGTCGGAGGTCGTCGATTTGTTGTTGCGCGGCCCGGGATACCGGCTCCATCAACGATTTGGCAGCGCTGGTCTCGGTGGACGCGGACAGAGCAGTCAGTCGAACAGAGCGACGAGCGACGCGCACCGATGCGTTGCGGATGCCGTCGACGCCTGTCGCGGCGCCCTGCACGGCCCGGGCTACCCCGCTGCGCGTGTAGGCGATGTCGACGCCTTCCGGCTCCCCTGCGACGGTGAGCCGGCGCACCCGGGGCCGCTTGAGTTCGAGGACGAGCAGCACGGCGCCGACCACGGACATCGCGATGCAGCTGACCCGGATGACGGTTTCATCCCAGGTGGTGCGACTGCCCCAGGCGTAGACGTCGGGCCAGGCGATCAGCGCCGGCGCCGAGCCAAGCCGTTGAGCGATGACTTCGATGATCAGCAACGCTCCGGCCGCGATCAGCGCGACGCTGAGCAGCGCAGCTAGGACGCGATTGACGTGTCTCAAGATCGGCTACCTTCCGATCAACGGACGCGGGGTGGCGGCGGGATGGCGGTGGCCAAGTCGGTCACCAAGATCCGGACCTCGACCACATCGAGCCCGGTCATCTTCATGACGCGGCCACGCACGTGGGCACGGACATCCCCGGTCACCGTTGCGACCGAGCACGGCCAGCGCACGCTGATCGACAGGTCGATGACGACGATAGAGCCGTCGACTCTGGCACTCGCCTTCGGCAGCGCGCTGAGGTCCGTAGATTTCGTGCCGAGTAGATCCGCTCCGGGCAGCCGTACGCCCAGGACAGTGGTGGCAGCCGCGCCTGCGTCGGGGATCTCAGCGGCCGCTTGGGCGGCCAGTTTCTCCACGACAGCAGCACTGATACTGATCGTGCCCAAGGCGTTCTTGCCTGGGATCGCTCGACCGAGGGCACCGGTCTCGGTTGCGGCGACGCTCACCGGCCGGCGCGCCGACCCGACAGGTACGGACTCAGATCGACGTCGCCAGCGAGTACCTTGGCGACCGCGAAGCCGATCAGGGCGAACAGTGCGACAATGAGCATCTGCCCGAAGCTGCCGAATGCGAGCGCGAGGCCGAGGACAAGGCCGACAATCGTTCCTAGGCTGGTAAGAGCCATGTCTTTTCTCACCTTCATGTTGGTACGGCTCACCGAACTCGCGGTGGGCGACGGGGTCGGCGTAGTCGTTCAGTTATCTGGATCAGGACCGTGACCGGCCACGGATGCTGGCGGACGACGAACACCCGAGGGAGGGCCGTTGGCTCCGGCTCGTCATCGAAGCCGGCAAGTCCGGCTATGAACTCGGCGGGATCTCCTCCCCGGTCCGGGTGGTGGGCGCGAATGAACTCGCGTCGCTGTCTGCGTCGTTCGGCCTCACCCATCTGGGCGCCGGGTCCTCATACTCGTCAACGACCACTTTTTCTTCGACAGTCACCGTGTGCTTGACCGATATCGAGGTCGGCGTCGATCCGACCGGAACCGGCTCCACGAGCTCGTGGCCGCCGGCAGCGTCCTCGACGGTGGTAGCGGACAACGTGTCGTCTACGGGCAACTCCGGTCGATCGTTGTCCTCCACTGGGCCGTATCC
>Ga0136614_10000082_pt1 | contig 34601 bp, 38 predicted proteins | sample AntDrymUQ2792106_2_FD_106643 | JGI IMG/M metagenome (GOLD analysis project Ga0136614, IMG submission 106643) | Polar desert sand microbial communities from Dry Valleys, Antarctica - metaG UQ279 (21.06) | ecosystem: Environmental > Terrestrial > Soil > Desert | place: Antarctica: Dry Valley... | reverse complement strand
TGCGCAGGGGGGTTCATTCACGAAGCAGCCGGCTCGGCCGGGTGCGCAGGGGGGTTCATTCACGGCGCACTACTGTGGCAGAGCGCCGTGTCGTTGCGCCCGGATCAGGCGGGCGCGCCCCGCCGCGCGACCGCATCACGCACCAGCTTCTCGATCTCGGGCCCGGCCTTCTCCAGCGAGCCGGCGTCGAAGGGGGGCTCCGGGTCGTACTCGATCGAAAGCTGGATCGCGCGGGCCACGTCGTCGCCGGCGATCCGGGCCGCGAGCGTCAGCGCCATGTCGATGCCCGACGAGACCCCCGCGGCGGTGATGACCTTGCCCTGCTCGACCACGCGGCGCGCGGTGGGACGGGCGCCGAATGGGCTCAGGGCGTCCATGTCGATCCAGTGCGTGGTGGCCTCCAGGCCGGCCAGGATCCCCGCCGCGCCCAGCAGCAGTGAACCGGTGCACACCGACGTGGTCCAGTCGCTGGTCTCGTGTGCGTCGCGTATCCATGCGATCAGCCGCTCGTCGGTCAGGGCCTCCGGGATGCCCACGCCCCCCGGCACCACCAGCACCTCGGGTCGTGGCAGGTCCTCCAGGCGGCGCTCGACCATCAGGGTGAGCATCCGCGTGTCGGTGGTGCACGGCCCGGCCTCGGTGGCCACGAACGTGACGCGCGCTCCCGGAAGCCGGGACAGCACCTCGTAGGGGCCGACGGCATCGAGAGCGGTGAAGCGGTCGAACAGCGGTATGGCGATGTCCATGTCTCTCCTCTCGGCTACGCCGCCGCGCCAGAGCGGAAGCGGCCTCGGTAATCGGCCGGGCCCACACCCAGCCGGCGGTGGAAGGCGCGCCGCACGGTCCCGAAGCCGGCCGCGCGGGCCACGGCCTCGACCGGGTCGTCGCCGGACTCCAGCGCCATGCGCGCGCTCTCAACCCGTGCCGTCTCGACGTACGCGGCGGGCGTCATCCCCACCTCGCGGCCGAAGGCGCGGGCGAAGTTGCGCTCGCTCATGTGCGCGCGGGCGGCCAGGGCGGGCACCGAGAGGTCCTCCGACAGGTGCCCGGTGATCCAGCCCTGCAGGTCCCGAAGCGGACGGCGGTGCGCGCGCTGGGCGGTCAGCTGGGCGCTGAACTGGGCCTGGCCTCCCGGCCGCTTGACGAACAACACCAGCCAGCGGGCGACCTCCAGCGCCAGCTCTGCGCCGAGATCCTCCTCCACCAGCGCCAGCGCCAGGTCCATGCCCGCGGTGACGCCGGCGGACGTGTACACGGCGCCATCGCGGATGAAGATCGGCTCCGGGTCCACCGACACCTCCGGATAGGCGTCCGCCAGGCGCGGGCAGTGCGCCCAGTGGGTCGTGGCACGCCGGCCGTCGAGCAGTCCCGCGGCGGCGAGCAGGAAAGCGCCGGTGCACACGCCGGCCACGCGCCTGCTGCGTCCCGCCACCCCACGCAGGGAGTCGAGGAAGGCGGCGTCACCCTCCAGAGCGCGCACGCCCGACCCGCCCGCCACGACTAGGGTGTCAAACCGGCCGCCCAGCGAGCCGAGCGCCGCGTCCGGCACCAGCGCGACCGACGACGCACGGACCGGCTCGGCCCGCGGGGCGCGCAGGCTGACCTCGTATGCGCCGGGGTGGAGACGGGCGGCCGTGTGGAACACCTCCGCCGGCCCGACCACGTCGAGCGGCTGCACTCCGGCAAACGCCACGATGACCACTGGTCGGGTGCCCACGCTGCCATCTTCCCCGCGAATCCTGGTGGCGGCAAGGGCAGATACCGGACGATTTCTGCCACGGCCCGCAGCTGGTGGGTGCGCTCAGGCCGGGGTGAAGCGAAACGTGGCCACGTCGCCGTCCTGGATGGCGTACTCGCGGCCCTCCACCCGCAGCTTGGCCCGCTCGCGGGCCGCCGCGTAACCCCCGGCCTCCACCAACGCATCCCAGGCCACGATCTCCGCGGCAACGAAGCCGCGCTCGATGTCGGAGTGCACCGATCCGGCCGCCCGCCGCGCCGGGGTTCCCCGGGGGATGGAGTGAGCACGGGCCTCCTTGGCCTCCCCGGCGGTAAAGAACGAGATCAGGTCCAGCAGGGTGAACGACTCGCGGATGATCGTGGCCAGCCCCGACTCGGCCACGCCGAGCTCGCCCCGCATGACGCCGGCCTCGTCCTCCTCGAGCTCGGACAGCTCCGACTCCAGCCGAGCGCTGACCGCGGTGGCGCGGGCCCCCATGGCCTCCGCGTGCGCGCGAAGCTCGGGCGGCGCGGCAAGGGGCTCGCCCTCGGCCAGGTTGGCCACGTAGAGCACGGGCTTGGAGGTGAGCGCCTGCAGGCGCACGTCGGCCCCTGCGGCGCCGGGCGGCACCGGCACGGTGCGCACGCCGCGGCCCTCCTGAAGCGCGGCGACGACCTGGACCAGCCAGGCTTCCTCGGCGATCGCGACCTTGTCCAGCGACTTGGCCTGCTTGGCCACGCGCTCCAGCCGGCGCTCGGCCTGCTCCAAGTCCGCGAACAGCAACTCGGTCTCGACGGCCTCGACGTCGAATGCCGGGTCGATGCGGCCCTCGGGGTGCACCACCTGGGCGTCGCTGTGGGCGCGCACCACGTGGAGGATGGCGTCGGTCTCGCGGATGTTGCCGAGGAAGCGGTTGCCGAGCCCCTCCCCCGTATGCGCGCCGCGGACCAGCCCGGCGATGTCGTGGAACTCGATCGTCTCGTGCGCCACGGGAGCGGCCCCCACCGTGGCCGCCACGCGTTCCAGCCGCTCGTCGGGGACCCCCACCACAGCCACGTTGGGCTCAACTGTGGTGAACGGGTAGTTGGCCGCCTGGGCGCCCGCCCGAGTGAGCGCATTGAAGAGCGAAGACTTGCCCGCGTTCGGCAGCCCAACGATCCCGATCTTCATCGGTGGCGGTCCACGGTCAGCGGGCCGACGGGGTGGCCAGACGGGCCACTGCATCCCCGAGCAACGCCCCCGCCGCGATGTCCGACGGGTAGTGCACGCCGAGGTATGGCCGCGAGAGCGCCATCGCGGCGGCCACCACGTACAGGGGCGGGGGCGGCAGCGCCTCGGAGAGCACCCGCGCGGCCGCGAACGAGGTGGACGCGTGGGCCGACGGGTAGGACCGGCCGAAGCTCGTGGGAGTCAGCGCGGGCATCTCCTCCAGCAGCGGCCGGGCGCGACGGATCAGGAGCTTGACCGAGGTGTTGGCGGCCATCGTGGCCAGGACGCTGAGCGAGACGCGCCGGTACACCGGCCGTCGGGGGCCGTCGAGCAGGAGACCCGCGGCGGCCATGGCATGCCACAGGAGACCGTGCTCCCCGCTGCGGGCGAGCATGATCACCGCCCGCTCGACCGGAGGCGCGTGCCCGCGTGTGCGAAGCAGGCGCAGCAGCCCGACGTCGAGCGCGCGAAGCACCCCTTGTTAAAAGCCGACGTGCTGAGCGTCGGCGTCCAGGCGGACGTAGACCACCTTGGAGAGGTCCACCGAGATCTCGGAGTCCTGGGTGCGCAGCTCGAACCAGCGGTCGGCCCGCTCGTCACCGAGGGCGGCGCGAAGCTTCTGGAAGTCCTCACCCGCCACGCGAGCCGAGAGGATGTGGCCGCCGTGGAAGGCGATGTCGATTTTCCTGACGTCGTCGCTCATGGGTGATCCTCCGCCGGCTGGACGAGCTCTGTGAGCACGCCGCCGGTCGACTTGGGATGGACGAAGGCCACGCGGCTGTTGCGGATTCCCGTCCGGGGCTGCTCGTCGATCAGCTGCAGGCCGGCCTCGCGAGCCTCGGCCAGCGCGGCGTCGATGTCGGCCGTGAGGTAGGCCACGTGGTGCAGGCCGGGGCCGCTGCGGGCGAGGAACCGGCCGATGGCGCCGTCGGGATCCGTCGGTTTGAGCAGCTCGACGTGGCCGTCGCCCACGCCCATCAGCACCGCGTCGACGCCGAACTGCTCGACGGTCTCGCGATGCTGGAGCGGCATCCCCAGCCGGTCGCTGTAGAGCGCGATGGCGCCGTCCAGGTCGTCCACCGCCACGCCGATGTGATCGATCCGCTCGAACACGGGCGGGGAGTGTAGAGATAGGCGGAGGGCTGCTACGCGGGGGAGTCGGTGCCCGCCGGGGGCAGGCGCTTGGCGGCCGCCACCCGCGCCGGGCCTCCGTTGACCTCCGCCGCGGGCGCCGGAGCGGCGTCCTTGCCATGCTGAGCGCGATACGCGGACATGATCCGATCGATGTCGTGACGCTCCAGCACCTCGTTGTCGAGGAGCGTGAAAGCGAACGCCTCCAGCAGGGGCCGGTTCTCCCCCACCAGCTTGAGCGCACTGCGGTGTGCCAGGTCGGTGAGGTACTGCTGCTCCTCGTCGATCGTCCGGCGCGTGTGGTCGGACATCGCGTAGTCGTCGGCCGGCAGCTGCTTGGACTGCAACTCGGTGCCCATGCCGTAGAGGGTCACCATGGAGCGGCTGATCTCGTGGACCTTGCGCAGGTCGTCGGAGGCGCCGGTGGTGACCTGCCCGAAGACGAGGTGCTCGGTGACCCTCCCTCCGAGGAGCACCACCATGTAGTCGAGCAGCTCCTCCTTGGTCTTCAGGTAGCGGTCCTCCTCCGGCAGGTTGAGCGTGTAGCCCAGCGCCTGGCCACGAGGGATGATCGAGATGCGGTGCAGCCGATCGACGGTGGGAAGGAGCTCCGAGCAGACCGCGTGCCCCGCCTCGTGGAAGGCCACCACACGCTTCTCGTGGGCGGTGATCACGCGGCGCGACTGCATACCAGCGATCACCCGTTCCAGCGCGGCCTGGAAGTCGCGCGTCTGGATCGACTCGCGGTGGTTGCGCCCCGCGAAGATCGCCGCCTCGTTGCAGATGTTGGCCAGGTCGGCGCCGCTCAGGCCGCTCGTCTGGCGGGCCACCAGGTCCAGGTTCACGTCTCCGGCCAGCGGCTTGTCGCGTGTGTGGACGGCGAGGATCGCCTGACGGCCCTTCAGGTCGGGCGGGGAGACGAAGATCTGGCGGTCGAAGCGGCCCGGGCGCAGCAGGGCCGGGTCGAGCTTGTCGAGCATGTTCGACGCGGCGATGACCACGACCTCGTCCCGGGCGCCGAACCCGTCCAGCTCCACCAGCAGCTGGTTGAGCGTCTGGTCCTTCTCGCCCGAGATGTCCTTGCCGCGTGTGGCGCCCACGGCGTCCAGCTCGTCGATGAAGACGATCGCGGGCGCCTCCTTGCGGGCCTGGCGGAACAACCGCCGGATCCGCGCCGCGCCGAGGCCGGCGAACATCTCGACGAACGACGACGCCGACTGGGCGAAGAACGTGGCGTTGCACTCGTTGGCCACAGCCTTGGCCAGCAGCGTCTTGCCCGTGCCCGGGGGACCGTGCAGCAGGATCCCCTTGGGCACACTCGCACCGAGCTTGCGAAAGCGCTTGGGGTCGCGCAGGAACTCCACGACCTCCCGCATCTCCTCCTTCGCCTCCTCGGCCCCGGCCACGTCCAGCCACCGCACCGAGCTGGAGGAGGAAGGCTTGATCTCCTGGGGCTTGGTCCGCGGCATGTAGCGCAGGGTCATCACGAGGACCACGGCGATCATCGCCATGAAGATGATCGGCAGCCACACCACGGCCCAGTCGGAGACCTTCCCGAGGTCAAAGCCGCTGCTCTCCTCCTCCTCGACCGGGGCGGCGCTGAACCGGTCGCTGTCGTCGTCACGCTTGAAGAGCCCGCCGTTGGCGTCGACGGTCCAGCCCTCGGGAAGCTCCGTGCCCGTGCGTCCGAGGAACTCGCGGAAGTTGCGCGTGGCGTCCGCGCAGGTCAGATCGCGGGTGTCCAAGACCGTGACCTCGTAGTCGCCCTTGCTGACGGCGAAGCCGCTCAGGGCGCGGTCACGCGCCGCCGTGACGATCGTGGTGCAGGTGGCCGAGCCGCCCTCTTGCGCGACGGCGGAGGGCGCGGCCAGGGCCAGCGCGAGGAACGCGCAGGCGAGCGTCCGGAGGGTCAGGCGCTTCATCTACCCCCTCAATCGGTAGACAGGCCCTCCGGCATGAGGCTCAGTGAACCATTTGACAGCCTCGCGTTCGGCCGGTGGCGCCGGCCCGCCTTGGCGCAGTCGCGGCCCTCGACGCGCACGACGTCCGCCGTGAAGTCAATGTAGCCCTGAAGCAGAGAGGAGCCGACCCCGTAGGAGTCCACGGGGGCGCCGAGCGCCTCGAACTCGGGGATCCTGGCGGCGTCGAACCCGCCCGAGGCCACGATGCGCACGTCCTTGTAGCCGGCCGAGTCGAGTGCAGCACGCACCCGCGCCACCAGCTCCGGGCTCACGCCGGTCGGACGGAACTCCCCCATGTCGTGCCATAGGGCGCGATCGACCATGCGCTCCGACGTGTCGAGCCGTACGCCCCACAGCTTGCCCCCAGGGCGTCGGCCACCTCGAGCGAGGTGCGCATCGAGTCGTTCTCGAATTCACCAGCACGGTCACGTTCATCTCGTAGGCCGCATCCACCACCCCGCGCACGTTGCTCATCACCAGCGTGCGCCGCGCCAGGCAGCCCAGGTAGACCGTCTCCAGGTGCGCGAAGAGCGAGTAGTCCCCTTCCACCGTCATGACCGTCTCGAACGGGCGACCTCGTCGGCCTCCTGCAGCGCATGCACCTCCAGCCGGTCTCAGCCGTCCTCCCATCCGGCCGCGGTTCGGCGGCCGGCGCACAGCCTCAGGACGGCGACGGCCTCGTCGATCCCGCCCAGCAGCGACGTTCGCGCTGGAAGACCTGCAACGTCACGAGGGGGTGGCGTCCCTCCCCCTCCAGCAGCTCCTTGGTGAAGTTGAAGTACGCGTCGGTGTAGTAGCCGTCCCGGATCCGCTGCACCGGCAGCCGGAACACCGACGGGTCGGCCGAGGGCGGGACGCTGCCTCGGAGGCCAAAGCGATCAGCCCGCGGCGGCGGCTTCCACCCGCAGGATCTCCTCCAGCGCCGCGCGACCCACCTCGAGCTGCTCGGCGGTCGGCTCGCGTGTGCCCACCAAGCGCTGGATCTCGTGCCCGGGCCGGCGCAGCAGGCGAGCAGCCGTGGTGTCGGTGTGGCGCTCCGACCAGGCGAAGACCTCCACGGCCACGGCGGCGCTGCCCAAGCCCACCACGGCCTCGGCGGCCGGCCCGCGCAGTCCCGCACGGCGGGCGGCCACGTTGCCCATGGTGGCCGCCGCGAGCATCGGGGTGACGAGGTGGGAACCGCAGCGGTCGTGCTCCTTGCGGGCCTCGGCCGCATCCGAGCCGTCCTCGTAGGCGGCGATGGCCTTGTGCTCGACGCCGTGGTAGGCGGCCAGGTCACCTCCGCGCAGGGCCATCAGCGCCGGCGCCATGCTCACCAGCGCCACCGCGGCGTCACGCCCCACCGTGCGCCGGCCGGCGGTCCGCAACGCCTGGCCCCCGAGCGCGGCGGCGCCCATCGTCCCGAGCGTCCGCGCGTCCTGCATCGGCAGCCGCGCGGCGGGCAGCGCGTGCTTGACCAGGGGGATCACCGCCATGGCCTCGGCCAGCTTGAGCACCCCGCGCACGCCGGGCAGACGCTCGGCCCCACGTCCGCCCAGGTCCGGCTTGCGCCCCGAGGCCACGGAGATCCGGCCCTCGCGGTCCCTCACGGCCGCCGCCCAGTGGGTCGGGCCGTGAACCAGCAGGCCGTTGCGCAGGGCCATCCCGCCCAACCGCAGCTTGTCGTCGGGCACCGGCTTGGTCACTGGAGCACCTCCTCGGCGAGTCCGGCATAGAAGCGGGCGGCCAGGCCCAGGTCCTCGACGGGCACGCGCTCGTCGGCCCCGTGCACGAGCGGGGCGGCCTCGAACAGGTCCATCGCACGCTGGGGGAAGAAGCCGTAGGCCGTGCACTCGGGAAACGCGGCGCGGAACCAGCGCGAGTCGGAGAAGCCGGGCAGCACCACGGGCACGGCGCGGGCGCCCGGATCCTCGCGCTCCACGAACGCCGAGATCAGGTCCATCAGGGGAGTGTCGATCGGCGATCGGTTTCCCACCACCGTCTCGTCGAAGTCGACGTCGAAGCCGTCCTGGCCGAGCGCCTGCGCGATGCGCTCGCGGGCGTGCTCCTCGCCGAGCCCCGGAGGCACCCGGCAGTCCACCCTCAGCTGTGCGCGCGACGGGATCACGTTGATCTTCTCCGACGCCGAGATCATCGTGGGCGTGAGCGTGACGCCCAACATCGGCTCGAGCAGGATGGCCACGCGCGGGTCGGTTTGCTCGACCTCGCGCACCGCCTCGCCCAGGTCTGCGTCGTCCACCCCCAGCGCGTCGAGGAGGGCCTCAGTCTCGGGGGACGCCTCGTACACGGGCCGGATCTCCCTCAGGGCCTCGAGCAGCGGGCCCATCTTGACCAGGGCGTTGTCGCCGATGCGGGGGATCGAGGCGTGGCCGGCGCGCCCCGACGTGGTGAGGGTGAAGCGAAAGACCCCCTTCTCGGCCGCGCACACCCCGTACATGCGCCTGCCGTCGTACTCGAAGCACTCGCCCGCCCCCTCGTTGACGACCATGTCGCAGGCCACCCGGTCGGCACGCTGCTCGCAGAGCCAGCGCGCCCCCACGGCCGCGCCCGTCTCCTCGTCGCAGGTGAACACGAGCAGAAGCTCGCCCGCCTCGGGGCGCCAACCCTGCTCGGCGAGGACCAGCGCTGCGGCGGCCTCCGCGGCCACCTGGCTCTTCATGTCCAGGGCTCCGCGGCCCCAAACGCAGCCGTCGCGCAACTCCCCCGACCACGGGTCCACCGACCACTCCGCCGGGTCGGCCAGCACGGTGTCCACGTGGCCGAGCAGGCACAGGCGCGGACCGTCCGAGCGCGCTCGCATCCGGGCCACGAGGTTGGGGCGGCCGGCCTCCGCGGACAGCAGCTCGCATTCGAAGCCGGCCTCCTCCAGGAGCCCCTTCAGGAACTCCTGCACGGCCTGCTCGTCGCCCGGCGGGTTGACCGTGTTGAAGCGGATGAGACGCTGGAGCAGCTCGGTCGTGCGGCGTTCCAGTAGCGCGCGATCCGGCACGCGATCGAGTATATGGAGGGTCGTGAGCACCGCCGCCGGCCTCAGCTACCGCGCCGCGGGACCCCTGGACGGGCCGCCGGTGCTGCTCCTGCACGGCTATCCGGAGTCCTCCTACATGTGGCGGGGCGTGATGGACGCGCTGGCCGCCGGCGGCCACCGAGCCCTGGCGCCGGACCTGCCGGGATACGGGGACTCCCCGGCCGACCCGCCGGGCACCTGGACCCGGCACGTGGCGGCCGTGGAGCGCTTTCGCGCCGAGCTCGGGCTCGAGCGCTGCGTGCTCGTGGTGCACGACTGGGGCGGGCTGATCGGGCTGCGGTGGGCCTGCGACCACCCCGAGGCGGTCGGCGCGCTGGTGATCAGCTCCACCGGCTTCTTCAGCGACGGCAAGTGGCACGGGCTGGCCGACGTCATGCGGACGCCCGAGGTGGGCGAGCAGGCCATGGAGGCCATGACGCGCGAAGGCCTCGGGGCGATGCTGACGCAGGCTTCCCCCGGGATCGGAGAGGACGCCGTGGACGAATACTGGAAGGCGTTCTCGGACGACGAGCGCCGCCGCGGGCACCTGGACCTGTACCGGTCCGGCGAGTTCTCCGAGCTCGAGCCCTACCAGGGGCGCCTGGCCGCGCTCGGGGTGCCGGTGCTGCTGGTGTGGGGGGAGCGCGACGAGTTCGCGCCGCTGGCGGGCGCCCACCGTTTCCGGCGCGAGCTGCCCGGGGCCGAGCTCGTGGTGGTCGGCGGGGCGGGCCACTTCGTCTGGGAGGACCGGCCGGACGAGGCCGCCGCGGCCGTGACCGGCTTCCTGGGCCGGTAGGCGGGCGTCCTAGTAGCTTCAGGTGCGGTGGAGCGCCTCTTCGACCTCGAGGACGGGCCGCCGGGACGCACCGGCGTGACGGGCACCGACCTGCCGCTGGCCGCGCGTATGCGGCCGGCGTCGCTCGGCGAGTTCGTGGGCCAGGAGCACCTGCTGGGGCGCGGTGGCGCCCTGCGCACCGCCATCGAGGACGGCCACCCGCACTCGATGATCCTCTACGGGCCGCCGGGAACGGGCAAGACGACGCTGGCCCGGCTGCTGGCGGTGAACGCGCAGGCGGCGTTCGAGGAGGCCTCGGCCGTCAACGCCGGCCGAGCCGAGGTCCGCGAGGTGCTGGAGCGTGCACAGCACCGGCGGTCCACGAGCCGCGAGCGCACGATCTTCTTCCTCGACGAGATCCACCGGTTCAACAAGGCCCAGCAGGACACCCTGCTCCCGGCCGTGGAGGAGGGCCTCGTGGTGCTGGTCGGGGCCACGACGGAGAACCCGTATTTCGAGGTCAACTCGGCCCTGCTCTCCCGCTGCCGGGTCTACGAGCTGCACGCGCTCGGGACCGAGCATGTGCTGGCGCTGCTGCGGCGCTCGCTGGGCGACGAGCGGGGCATCCCGTCCGCGCCACAGGTGGCGGACGACGCGCTGGAGTTCCTGGCCGTGCGCTCGGGCGGGGACGCCCGCACCGCCCTGTCGGCGCTGGAGTTGGCGTGCGACACGGTGGGCGAGGACGGCGCGGTGACCCTGCGCGTGGCCGAGGACGCCCTCCAGCGCAGCGCCATCCTGTACGACAAGGAGGGCGACGGCCACTACGACCTGATCTCGGCGTGGATCAAGTCCACGCGTGGGTCCGATCCGGACGCGTCACTGCTCTACCTGGCCGGGATGCTCGAGGGCGGCGAGGATCCCCGCTACATCGCCCGCCGCATGGTGGTGCTGGCCAGCGAGGACGTCGGCAACGCCGACCCGCGGGCGCTGGAGGTGGCGGTGGCCGCCGCGCACGCGGTGGAGCACGTCGGGATGCCCGAGTGCGCCCTCAACCTGGCGCAGGCGGCGGTCTACCTGGCGCTGGCGCCCAAGAGCAACGCGTCGTACCTGGGCCTGCGCCGGGCGCGGGAGTGGGTGCGCGAGCACGGCACGCCCCACCCCCCCGACGCGCTGCGCAGCGCGGCCTACCCGGGAGCCAAGAAGCTGGGACGCGGACAGGGCTACGACAATCCGCACGACCGCGAGGGCGGCGTGTCCGAGCAGGAGCTGATGCCCACCGACGCCGAGGGGCAGCGCTTCCTCGAACTCAGCGAGCACGGTGAGGAGAGCGAGCTGGGCAAGCGCCTGGAGCAGGTCCGCAAGGCTCGCGGACGCAGCTGACCGCCCGGCGCGGGCGGGCATAGGGGAGAATCGAGCAATGGAGGCAGCGGTCAGGCCCGCGCCGGACCAGGCGGCCCAGCTGGAGTCGTTCAGCCCGCTGGACGGAAAGCGGCTGGGAGCGGTGCCCACGGTCACCCCGGCCGAGGTGCAGTCCGTGGTGGACGACGTGGCCGGCGTGCAGCCGTTCTGGGCCCAGCTTCCCCTGGCGGACCGGGCGCGCTACATGCGGCGGGCCGGCCAGGCGGTGATCGACCAGCTCGACGACCTGACGGCGCTGCTGACGCGGGAGCAGGGCAAGCCGCGCAACGAGTCCTACTCCATGGAGCTCGTGCCGACGATCGACGCGCTCCGCTGGCTGGCCGACGCGGGCCCCGGGATCCTGGCGGACGAGAAGGTGCCGATGCCCCTGTTCCTGCGCAACAAGCGAGCCCGGTTTGCGCTGGAGCCGCTCGGCGTGGTGGGGGTCATAGCCCCATGGAACTACCCGTGGTCGATCCCGTTCGGGGAGGTGGCCGTGGCGCTGATGGCCGGAAACGGCGTGGTGCTCAAGCCCGCCTCCCTCACTCCGCTGATCGGCCAGCGCATCCAGGACGTGTTCGAGCGCGCGGGCCTGCCCGAGGGCCTTGTCCGCACCGTGCACGGCGGCGGTGCGGTGGGCCAGGCGCTGGTGGAGTCCAGCGCCGCCAAGATCTTCTTCACCGGCTCGGTCGAAGTGGGCCGCAGGGTGGGCGTGGCCTGCGCTGAGCGCATGAAGGGCTCGGTGCTTGAGCTGGGCGGCAAGGACCCGATGATCGTCTGCGCCGACGCCAACCTGCCGAACGCGATCTCCGGATGCCTGTGGGGAGGCTTCGCCAACGCGGGACAGACCTGCGCGGGCATCGAGCGCGTCTACGTCGAGTCCGAGGTGGCTGACCGCTTCGTGGCCGGCGTCGTGGAGGGCGCGCGGAGGCTGCGTGTGGGCGACCCCTCGGACTGGAAGACCGAGGTTGGCCCGATGGTGTCGGCCGACCAGCTCGAGCCCGTTCGCGAGCTGGTGGACGACGCGGTGGCGCACGGCGCGAGGCTGCAGTGTGGCGGACCGGCGGCGCTGGACGAGTACCCCGCGGCCGCGTTCTACGCGCCGGCGGTGCTCACCGGGGTGCGTGCCGACATGCGGATCATGCGCGAGGAGATCTTCGGCCCGGTGGTGCCGATCGTGACCGTGGACTCGCTCGACGAGGCCATCGCTCAGGCCAACGACTCCCGCTTCGGCCTCGGCGCGTCCGTGTGGACGATGGACCGGCCCAAGGGCGAGCGCGTGGCGCGGCGCCTGGATGCGGGCATGGTGTGGATCAACGACCACATGTACTCCCACGGAGCCTGCTCGTGCTCGTGGGGGGGCGTCAAGGAGTCCGGCCTGGGCCGATCGCACTCCAAGTACGGCCTGCTGGAGTGCGTGGAAGTGAAGCTGCTGGCGTGGGAGCCGTCGCGCACGCGGGACTTCTGGTGGCATCCCTACGACGAGTCCCTGGGCCGTGCGCTCCATGCCTCGGCCCAGCTGCTCTACGGCCGCGACTCGGACAAGCCGGCCGCGCTGCGGGAGGGGCTGCGTCCCTTGCTGGACCTCACGCGCAAGTCGCTTCGAGACGTGCTCAGGCGCTGAACGAGAGCCAGCATCCAGGGTCTCGCTTGGTGGACGGCGACGTCCCATTAGCCCCGAGAGGCTCGCGGGACCGCGGCGTTGGCGGGGAAAGGGTGCTGTGCCGTCACTGGGCTGTCACTTTCGTCACGGTCGGGTACCGCAGCGGCCGCCGCGCTCGGAGCGCTTGGCACGTTCTGCATGTCTGGCGAGGCAGAATCTGCCAAGCACCTTGCGGGCCGGTACACGCCGCGACGTCTTTGACGGTATGGCCATGACGTGGCCACAGCATGCTGCGGCGCGATCGGTGACGCCGAAGCTGCTCACGTATTTCACGCAGGACCTGCCAAACGTAAGGAGCCTCCCAGAGACCCCAGCCAGGGATCACGGCGGTGCGACCAAGCGACCAAACGGCCACTAACGTGGCCCACCGACCACAACCTCCTACCCCGCAGCCGCTAACGCCCGCACAGCCGCGGCCACCACAGAAGGCGTGCTGCCGCTCGAGACGGCCAGCCGGGGTAGGACTGTCGCTCCGGTCCGGGCCAGCCCGGCCCCTCGCGCACTAAGATCGGCGGCGATGCCCGCCCAGGCCTACGCCGGCAAGGAATGCGTCTGCCAGCTCCGGCGGGGGACCTGCGACCAGGGCTGCATACAGGGGATGCTGGACACCCCGTTCTACATCGCCTGCCTCAAGCTATCCGGCCGCCGTTGCCTCGTGGTGGGCGGCGGCGGCGTGGGGCTCGAGAAGGTCGAGGGACTGCTGGCCTGCGACGGAGACGTGACCCTGTTGGCCCCGGACGCGGCCGCCGAGCTTCAGGACCTGGCCGCCGAGGGCTCGATCGAATGGATCCGGCGCGAGTACCGGCCCGAGGACCTGGAGGGCACGTTCATGGTCATCGCCGCCACCGACGACTCCGAGGTCAACATCGGCGTCTACGAGGACGCCGAGCGGCGAGCCATGCTGGTCAACGTGGTGGATGTCCCGCCGCTGTGCAACTTCATCCTCCCGGCAATCATCCGCAGCGGCCCGCTGGCCATCGCCATCTCCACTGCGGGCGCCAGCCCGGCGCTGGCCAAGCGCATCCGCGACGAGATCGCCGAGGAGTACGGCGATCCCTACGCCCGGCTTGCTGTGATGCTCAACGACGTCCGCGGCTGGGCCAAGGGCACGCTGCCCACCTACCAGGACCGCAAGGTCTTCTTCGAGTCGATCGTCAACGGACAGCCCGATCCGGTTGACCTGCTCCGGCGTGGAGACGAGCAGGCCGTGCACGACCTGATCGCGTCGGCCCAGCGCACAGCCGTCCCCGCCTGAGCGGCTAGGCGTGCTGCTTGGCACGCCGGGCGGCCAGGCGCGCCAGCGGCGGGATCATCAGCTTCTGGACGAGCCGCGGCGGCGAGCTCATCACCACCATCTCGCCGTGCCGACGGGCCAGCGAGGCGATCTCCAGCACCGCTGCAGGGGTCGTCGGCAGCGCGAACCGGTTGATCCGGCCCGCCCGGCTCATGGCCGCCGCCTCCGTGAGGAACTCCTCGAGCGTGGACGGCGGAGTGGCCACGCAGCGGATGTGGGCCACATCGCCGCTGCGATTGCGAAACGCGTGGCGAGTGCCGGGCGACACGAGCACCCCCTCGCCTGCGGACGCCTCCTGCCACTTGCGTCCGGCCAGGAACTGGGCCGTGCCCTCGATCGTCTCGAAGCGCTCCTGCATCTCTGGGTGCACGTGGGCCGTGACACCTCCGCCCGGGTCGATCCACGTGTCCACGATCAGCGACCCTCCCTCACGGCGGAAGCTGCTGCGGATGCCGAAGACCGGATCCTCGACCAGTCCAGGCGGCTCGGGCTCCATCGCGATTCCCTTCTGTCGGGTTGCTAACCTAACGATCGTTAACCAAGCTATCACAGCTCGCAAGCGCATAAGCCGCCCGGCACGCCGAGAGGTGATCGAACGCGCTGCCCTGGAGCTGTTCGCCGAGCGCGGCTACACCGCCGCCTCGGTCGACGAGATCGCTCGCCGCTCGGGGGTCTCCGCGCCCGTCGTCTACGACCACTTCGCCTCCAAGCGCGACCTCCACCGCCGGCTGCTCGAGCGCACCCGCGACGAGCTCCTGGCCATGTGGCGCGAGCACCTGGCGGGCGACGACCCGGCGGAGCAGCGCATACCGCGCGCCCTCGACGGCTGGGCGCGCTATGTGCAGGCCAATCCCTACGCGACCCGTATGTTCTTCCGCGAGACCACGGGAGACCCGGAGGCCGAGGCGATCCACCGGCGCGTGCGGGCGGAGTCCCAGGTGGCGCTCACGGAGATGCTCGGAGCCGAGCAAGGTGCCGAGCACATCGCCGGCTCGGGTGAGCCGTTGGCCCTCGAGATGGCTGCCGAGGTCATCCGCGCCGGCCTGACCGGACTCGCGATCTGGTGGGACGATCATCCCGAGGTGCCTCGCGAGCAGGTGGTCGCCACGGCGGTCAACGGAATCTGGATCGGGTTCGAGCGGGTCCGCCGCGGGGAGCGCTGGGAGCCGTAACCTCCTGATCGCAATGAGCGAGCTCTCGCATCTCGACGAGGACGGGCGCGCACGGATGGTCGACGTGGGATCGAAGGCGGCAACCGACCGGCGTGCCATCGCGCGGGCCGTTGTGCGAATGTCCGCCGCAACTGCTCAGGCCGTTCGTCGCGGCGACGCGCCGAAGGGGGACGTGGTGGGCACGGCACGCATCGCCGGCATCCAGGCCGGCAAGCGGACGTCGGAGCTGATCCCGCTCTGCCACCCGCTCCCGCTCTCTTACGTGGACGTGCGGATGGCGGTGCGCGACGACGGTATGGAGATCGAGGCCGAGGCGCGCACCACCGGCCCGACCGGCGTCGAGATGGAGGCGCTGACCGCGGCCTCGGTGGCGGCGCTGACGGTCTACGACATGGTCAAGGGGATCGAGCGCGGCGTGGAGATCGCCGAGGTGGCTCTGCTCGAGAAGACGGGCGGCCGCCACGATTGGCGCCGCGACCAGGCGTGAGGGCCGCGGTCGTGACGGTGTCGTCCTCGCTGGCCGAGGGCCAGGGGCAGGATCTGTCCGGCCCCGCGCTGGCGGGCCTGTGCGAGGCGGCGGGCCTGGAGGTGGTCCGCGAGACGGTCTCGGACGACCGCGACTCGATCGGCGCCGTGATCGCCCGCCTGGCCGACGGGGGCGCGCGCTTCGTGTTCACCACCGGCGGCACCGGAATGACGCCGGACGACGTGACACCGGAGGCCACACGCGACGTGATCGACCGCGCCGCCCCGGGCTATGCGGAGGCGATCCGAGCCGACTCCCGCACGCACACTCCGCTCGGGATCCTCACCCGCGGGGTGTCGGGGATCCGGGGGCGCACCCTGATCGTGAACCTCCCGGGCAATCCCAAGGCGATCGAGCAGTCGTGGCCGATCCTCGCGCCGACGCTGAAGCACGCAGCCGCGACGCTCGAGCGGGACTGACCACCACGGTGCTGGCCGTGTTCGACGGGCACAACGACGTGCTCACCAGAGATGACCATTCGGGCTTTGTGGAGGGCCGCCCGGAGGGGCACCTGGACTTGCCCCGGATGCGTTCCGGCGGGATGCGCGGCGGCATCTTCGCCCTGTTCACCGACACCCCCGGCTACTCGATGGATCCCGTCGCCCGAGATGACGGCGTGGTGGAGTTCGAGCTCGCCCCGCCGCTGGCCCACGATGTGGCCGCGGCCGGAGCCACCGCCGGCGCCGGCCGGCTCTGGGCCCTGGAGCGGGCGGGGCACGTCCGCGTGGCGCGCGGGGTGGGCGACCTGGACGCCGCTCACGCCGACCCGTCGTCCCCACCCGTCGCCGTCCTGCACCTGGAGGGCGCCGAGGCGATCGACCCCGGCCTGGAGACGCTCGAGCTATGGCATGCGGCCGGCCTTCGCTCGCTGGGGCCAGTCTGGAGCCGGCTCAACGACTTCGCCCACGGCGTGCCCTTCATCTCCCCGTCCTCGCCGGACACCGGACCCGGGCTGACCGCCGCCGGGAGCGCCCTGGTGCGCCGCTGCGCCGATCTGGGCATCGTGGTGGATCTGAGCCACCTGAACGAGAGGGGCTTCTGGGACGTCGCGCGGCTGGACGCCGGTCCGCTCGTGGCCAGCCACTCCGGCGCTCACGCACTCTGCCCCACTTCACGCAACCTGACCGACGAGCAGCTCGACGCCGTCGGCGCCTCGGGTGGTCTGGTGGGGGTGGTCTTCGCGTGCCCGTTCCTGCGGGCCGACATGGCCGACGACGCCGACACCCCGGTCGAGCTGATCGCCGACCACGCCCGCCACGTCGCGGACCGGATCGGCGTGGACCACGTGGCGCTGGGGTCGGACTTCGACGGCGCCACGCTGCCGCGGGAGATGGGCGGGGTCGCCGGGCTGCCCATGCTCCTGTCCGCCCTCACGCGCACCGGCTTCACCGGCGACGACCTGGCCGCCGTGGCCTGGGACAACTGGCGGCGCGTGCTCGGCGACTGGTGGGGCCCGGACACTTGATACCGGCTATCGAGCTCGACCGCCTCGAGCGCCGCTACGGCGAGCGACGGGCCCTGGCAGGCGTCACGCTGACGCTGGAGGAGGGACGGACACTGGCGGTGCTGGGCGCCAACGGGGCGGGCAAGACCACCCTGCTGCGGGTGCTGGCCGGACTGCTGCGCCCGCATTCCGGGCACGCCCGGGTGCTGGGAGCCGAGCTTCCCGCGGAGCGGTGGAAGCTCCCGGCCCAGGTGGGCTACCTGGGGCACGCGCCGCTGCTCTACCGAGAGCTGACCGGCCGGGAGAACCTGCGCTACCACGCGCGGCTCCACGGGGTGGGTCGGGAACGCGTGTCCGAGCTGCTCGGGGCCGTGGGGATGGAAGGGCGCGCCGATGACCCCGTGCGCGATCTGTCGGCCGGCATGGTGCAGCGGCTGGCCGCCGCGCGTGCGGTCCTGCACGATCCGGCACTGCTTCTTCTGGACGAGCCGCGGGCCAACCTCGACCCCGCCGGAGCGGAGCTGCTGGAGCCGCTGGTTGGCCGGGCCTCGGGGCGGACCCGGGTGCTCGTGACCCACGACATAGAGGGCGGCCTGGCCGAGGCCGACGTCGTGCTCGGGCTCAAGGGAGGGCGCCAGGTGGCGGCCGGGGACGTGGACGCGGCCGAGGCGCGGGCCCTCTACCAGTGATCCGCACGGCCGCGACGATCCTCAGGAAGGACCTGCGCATCGAGCTGCGGGTCAGGGAGTCCGTGCCGGCGATGACGCTGTTCACGGTCACGGTCTACGTGCTGTTCCACTTCGGCCTGGACCGGGACTCACTGGACGGCGAGCTTGCTTCCGGAGTGCTCTGGGTGACGCTGCTGCTGGCGTCCGTGATCGGCGTGTCGCGGCTGTACGCCGCCGAGCGTGAGCAGGGCGGGGTGGATGGCCTGCTGCTGGCTCCGATCGACCGCACCGCCCTCTTTCTCGCCAAGGCCGGGGCTCTGCTCCTCTTCCTCGTCGCGGTGGAGATCGTCGCCGTTCCCGCCTTCGGTCTGCTGCTGCTGGGACCCGGCCTCGGCGGGGCGCTGCCGGAGCTGGTGGTCATCCTCGCGCTCGGAAACGTGGGCGTGGCCGCGGTGGGAGCGCTCGTGGGAGCGCTGGCCGCCGAGACCCGGGCGCGCGAGCTGACGGCCCCCCTGCTGCTGCTGCCCCTGCTGGTGCCGCTGCTGATCTCCTGTGCCCAGGCCACCGAGCCTCTGCTGCGCCCGGATCAGGGTCCCGAGGACCTGGGTCGCTGGCTGGGGCTGCTTACGCTTTACGATGTGGTGTTCGTGCTTCTCTCGGTTGCCGTCTTCGACTACCTGCTCGAGGACTGATGTATTCAAAGGGCCTCAAGCCGCTCGCGATCGCCACGGTCCTGACTACGGCCGGCGCGCTTGCGCTCGTGTTCTTCTACGCGCCGCTGGACGCTGACCAGGGGTTCGTCCAGAAGATCTTCTACGTCCACGTGCCGATGGCCATCGTGGCCCTCGGCGGGTTCGTGGCCGGCGGCATCATGGCCATCAAGCACCTGCGCTCCGGCGACCCCTCCTGGGACCTGCGCTCCTACGTGGCCATTCACCAGTCGATCATCCTCGGCGTGGGTGTCCTGATCACGGGCTCCATCTGGGCCCGGGCCTCCTGGGGCCACTGGTGGGTGTGGGACGAGCCGGTGCTGGTCTCCTTCCTCGTGGTCTTCCTCCTCTACTGCGTCTACTACCCGCTGCGGTTCTCGATCGAGGATCCCGACCGCCAGGCCCGCTACTCGTCGGTGTTCGCGATCACGGCAGGCGCATTCGTTCCGCTGAACTTCGTGGCCGTGCGCTTGGCCGAGGCCTACACGCACCCGCGGGTGCTCTCGCAGACCGGGGGCAGCCTCCCGGGCGAGATGCGCCTGACCTTCCTCGTCTCGCTGCTGGCGATGGGCCTGCTGTTCGTGACCCTGTGGAAGCTGGAGCTGACCTCCAAGCACGCATCCGCGCAGCTCAGGCGCCTTAAGCGCCGGCTGGCCGACCGGCGCCCGGCGGCGGTGGCCTGATGCCCGCGCTACCGCTCGACGAGGCGGGCAAGTACGTGGCCGGGGCCTACGTCGTGTTCTTCACGCTGATCGTGGTCTACGTCGCGATCATGGGCGCCAAGATCGCCCGCATCGACCGCCAGCTCACCGAGTTGAACGAGCTGGTGGAGGACGAGTGACGGGCGAGCTGCTTGCGCTCGGGGCCTCGCACAAGACCGCCCCGCTCCCCCTGCGCGAGCGCCTGGCCCTAACGGAGGCCCGCGCGTCCAAGGTGCTGACGGATCTCGTGGCGCACGAGTCGGTCCACGAGGCCGTGGCCATGTCCACCTGCAACCGCACTGAGCTTTACCTCGTGACCGCGGACCCCGTCGAAGCGGAGAGCGCCGCGCTCGGCGTCCTGGCCCGCCAGTCCGGCCTGCGTCCGACGGAGCTGATGGGAGCCCTGTACTCGATGCGCGGCCCCGAGGCGGTGGAGCACCTGTTCTCCGTTGCCGCGGGCCTGGACTCGATGATCGTGGGCGAGGCCGAGATCCAGGGGCAGGTGAGGCGCGCGTACGAGGCGGCTCTGGCAGAGGGGGTGACCGGGCCGGTGTCCAACCGGCTCTTCCGCGACGCCCTCGCCACCGGCAAGCGCGTGCGGAGCGAGACGGAGGTCTCGCGCTCCAACGTGTCCGTGTCGTCGGTCGCCGTGCAGCTCGCGGCCCAGTTCCTGGGCGACCTGGCCTCGCGCCGGGTGCTGGTGATCGGCGCAGGCGAGAACGCCGAGCTGACGGCCCGCGCCCTGCGCGAGCGAGGGGTGCGCACCGTGTTCGTGGCCAACCGCCGCTATGACCGGGCGCTCGGCCTGGCCCAGCGCTTCGACGGCCAGGCCGTGACGTTCGACGACCTCCCGGCGGAGCTGGAGGCCGCCGACATCGTGGTGAGCTCCACGGGCGCTCCGCACCAGATCGTCGGCCGCGACGAGCTCGCCGTGGTGGCCCGTGGCCGTCTCAACCGCCCGCTGGTGCTGCTGGACCTGGCGGTGCCGCGTGACATAGAGCCGTCGGCGCGGGACTGCCCGGGCATCGCGCTGTATGACATGGACGACCTCCAGGAGGCAGTGGCGCGCAACCTGGGCGGCCGCGAGTCGGAGGCTGCCGGCGCGCGCGTGCTGGTGCGGGAAGAGGTGGAGCGGTTCGAGCGGTGGCGCGACTCGCTCGACGTGGTGCCCACGATCTCCGCGCTGCGCCGTCGTGGCGAGGACGTTGTCCTCCAGGTTCTCCGCGAGAACGAGTCGCGCTGGCAGTCCCTGTCGGACGCCGATCGCGAGCGACTCGAGACGATGGCCCGCGCGGTGGTCAGCCGCATGCTGCACGAGCCGACCGTCCGCCTGAAGGCCGCGGCCGGCGAGGACGACTCCTACCGCTTCGTGCACGCCCTTCGCGACCTGTTCGCGCTCGACTCCCTGCCCGGCGAGACGTCTGACGACGCCGTCGCCGAGGTCACGGCCCTGGCGTCGCGTCGGCGCCGCCGTTCCCGATCGGGGTGATCCGGCTGGGCACCCGCGGGAGCGCCCTGGCGCTCGCGCAGGCCCGCCTGGTGGCCGACCGCCTGGGCGGGGTGGAGCTCGTGCCGATCAAGACCTCCGGCGACCGGCGGGTGGATCCGGCCGAGGACAAGTCACGGTTCGTCAAGGAGATCGAGGACGCCCTGCTGGCCGGCGAGGTCGACCTGGCGGTGCACTCGGCCAAGGACGTGCCCGCGGACCTGCCCGACGGGCTGTCGATCGTCGGCGTGCCCGCGCGTGCCGACCCGCGCGACGCGCTCTGCGGCGCGGCGACCCTGGACGAGCTGCCCGGCGGGGCGACCGTCGGCACCTCGAGCCTCCGTCGCCGCGCTCAGCTGCTGGCGCTGCGCCCCGATCTCGAGGTGCTCGACCTGCACGGCAACGTGGACACCCGCTTGGGCCGCCTGGCTGCAGGGGACTACGACGCCGTGGTGCTGGCCGCGGCCGGGCTGGAGCGGCTCGGGCGCCCCCACGAGGGCGTGCCCGTGCCCGCCGCGCGGATGGTGCCGGCGCCCGGTCAGGGATGCCTGGTTCTGGAGGCGCGCACGGGCGACGAGCGGATGACCGAGACGGCGGGGAGGCTGACCGACCAGGACGCGCTGGCCTCTCTGCTGGCCGAGCGCGCCGTGGTGGCCGCACTGGGCGCCACCTGCCGCACCCCGATAGGTGCGCTGGCCACCGGCCACGGCGACGGCGGCCTTCGCCTGACCGCCTTCGCCGGCTTGCCCGACGGCAGCCACTGGATCGGCGACTCCCTGGACGGCGATGCCGGCGCGCCCCGCGATCTGGGCCACGAGGTGGCGAGCCGGCTGATGGCCGCCGGAGCCGCGGAGCTTCTGGCCGAAGCCGAGCGTGCCGCTACGCCCCAGTAGGGACCAATAGCTTTCGCATCGTGGCCGAAGGCACCGTGTACCTGGTGGGCGCGGGCCCCGGCGATCCCGGGCTGCTCACACGACGGGCGCTGGACCTGATCGCGCGGGCCGACGTGATCCTCTACGACCGCCTGATCCCCGACGGCGCGCTCACGGGCGCCCGCCGGGACGCCGAGCTCGTCTACGTGGGCAAGCGCCCGGGCGACGTGGCCATGGCTCAGGAGGAGATCAACGCACTGCTCGCGGAGCTGGGCGCACGGGGCAAGGCGGTGGTGCGCCTGAAGGGTGGCGACCCCTTCGTGTTCGGGCGCGGTGGCGAGGAGGCCGAGGAGCTGGCCCGCGCCGGGGTGCGCTTCGAGGTCGTGCCCGGAGTGACCTCGGGCGTGGCTGCGCCCGCGTACGCGGGCATCCCGGTGACCCACCGCGACGGAGCCTCGGCGGTGGCCTTCGTCACCGGGCACGAGGATCCCGCCAAGGACGAGTCGGCGCTGAACTGGCATGCCCTGGCGCGCTTCCCCGGAACGCTCGTGCTCTACATGGGAGTAAGGAACCTCCCTCACATCGCGGAGAGCCTGATCGCCGCGGGCCGGGCCGCGAACGAGCCCGCCGCCGTGGTGGCCAACGGCACGCTGCCCGGGCAGCGTGCGGTCACGGCGCCTCTGGAGCGAATCGCCGCCGCCGTGCAGGAGGGCGGCATCAGCGCACCCGCCGTCGTCGTCGTGGGCCCCGTCAGCAGCCTGCGTGACACCCTGGCCTGGCTCGAGCGCCGGCCCCTGCACGGGCAGGTCGTGGCCGTCACGCGAGCGCGGGCCCAGTCGAGCGAGCTGGCGGCTCGGCTGGTCGACCTCGGTGCCGAGGTGGTGGAGACACCGGCCATCAGGATCGTGCCACGGCCCGTCGTGGGCGAGCTGCGGGACGCCGTGTCGCGGATCGGCGAGTACGTGCTCGTCTGCCTGACGAGCCCCAACGGGGCCGAGCTGCTCTTCGCCGCGATGGCCGACGCCGGCGCGGGTGACGCTCGGGCATTCGCGGGCAGCACCGTGGCCGCCATCGGTCCCGGCACCGCGGCCGCCCTGGCCGAGAGGGGCATTGCGGCCGACGTGGTGCCGCCGCGTTCGATAGCCGAGTCGCTGGCCAAGGATCTGGAGAAGGTGCCGGTGCAGGGGCGCCGTGTGCTGATCGCCCGCGCCGCGGAGGCACGCAGCGTCCTGCCCGACGCCCTGCGCGAGCGCGGGGCCCAGGTCGACGACGTGGCGCTCTACGACACGGTGGCCGAGCCCCTCGGGTCGGCCGAGCAGGAGGGACTCTCCCGCGCCACGTACGTCACCTTCACGTCCAGCTCGACGGTGCGCTTCTTCCTAGAGTCCGGCGCCGCCGTGCCCGACGCGGTGCGCGTGGTGTCCATCGGGCCCGTGACCAGCGAAACCGCCCGCGAGCTCGGCGTCGAGGTGCACGTGGAGGCGGAGCGCCACGACATCGAAGGCCTGGTGACCGCTCTCGTCGCTGACGCCAGGGGGCGCGGTGAGGCCCGGTGATCGTCAGCCTGCTGACCGACTACGGGCGCGACGACGACTTCGTCGGGGTGTGCCACGGCGTGATCCGCTCGATCCACCCCGAGGCGGCGATCGTGGACCTCACTCACGGCATCCCTCGCTACGCCGTGCGCCACGGCGCGCTCGTGATGCGCAACGCCCTCCCCTACCTGCCCGCAGGCGTTCATGTGGCTGTGGTGGACCCCCAGGTGGGGACCGAGCGCCGGGCCGTGGCCCTGGAGACGGCAGACGGGCGGATCCTCGTCGGCCCCGACAACGGGCTCCTGAGCCTGGCCTGGGAGCGCTGCGCAGGCGTCGCGCTGGCCGTGGACGTGACGCGCTCCCCGCACCGGCTAGAGCCGGTGTCGGCCACCTTCCACGGCCGCGACGTGTTCGCCCCCGTGGCCGCGCATCTGGCGGCCGGCGCGGCGCTGGCCGACGCCGGCGACCCGCTCGATCCGGACACGCTCGAGCGGCTGGACCTGCCTGTGCCGCGCGAGGAGGGCGACACGCTGGTGGCTCACGTGCTGGTCACCGACCGCTTCGGCAACGCGTCGCTCAACGTGGCCCACGAGCACCTGGCGGGGAGCGGCATCACGCTGGGGTCGGGCGTGGAGATGGAGGTGGCCGGCGAGCGGTACCTGGGCACCTACGCGCAGACGTTCGCGGACGTGGCGGCGGGCGAGCTGCTGGTGTACGAGGACGCCTACCGGACCCTGGCGGTGGCGATCAACCGCGGCGACGCGGCCACCGCGCTGCGCCTGGAGCCGGACGCCGAGGTCGGCCTGCGACCGAGGTGATCGGCACACCGCGCGTCCACCTCCGCCGGGCCGACTCGACCAATGAGCGAGCGAAGGCCCTGGTGGCCGCGGGCGCGCCGCACGGCACCCTGGTGACGGCCGGCGAGCAAACAGCGGGACGCGGCCGCCAGGGGCGCGTCTGGACCGCCCCGCCCGGGTCGGCGGTGCTGATGTCACTCGTGCTGCGCGATCCCGGCGAGGCCCTGCCGTTGGCCGCGGCGATGGCCGTGGCCGAGGCGGCTCCACCCGCGGCTACGGTCAAGTGGCCCAACGACGTGCTCGTGGACGGCCGCAAGCTGGCCGGCATCCTCGTTGAGGGCCGGCCGCAGGACGGGTGGGCTGTGCTCGGCATCGGCCTCAACGTGACCACGCGTGCCGAGGGCTTTCCCGAGGAGCTGCGCGACACGGCCACCTCGCTGGCCGCCGCGGGGGTCGCCGCGACGGTCGAGACCACCCTCACGGAGCTGCTGCACGGCCTCGGACGCTGGCTCGAGCAGCCCCTCCCCGATGTGCTCGCCGCGTGGCGCGCGCGCGACGCCCTGCTCGGGCGGCCGGTGCGCTGGGGCGGCGGCGAGGGGATCGCGGCCGGGATCGACGAAGCGGGCTCGCTCCTCGTGGACACCGGTACGGGGCGCGTGGCGCTGCGCGCCGGGGAGGTGCACCTGCTGCGCTGAGCGCGAATACCCTGCCTTCGTGGGCGAGCAGAAGGACCGGATGCTGAGAGGGGAGCTCTACGTCTACGACGACCCGGAGCTGCTGGCCGACCATCGTCGCGGGCGGCTGCTGGTCGAGCGCTTCAACGCGACCCGCGTCACCGAGGACGAGGAGCGCCGCGGCATCCTCGAGGATTTGCTCGGGCGCTTCGGTGCCCGCTCGGAGATCAGGCCGCCGTTCCAGTGCGACTACGGCCACCTGATCGAGGTGGGCGAGCGGACGTTCATCAACTACGGCGCCGTGATCCTCGACACGGCGCGGGTCACTATCGGCGACGAGTGCCAGATCGCGAGCAACGTCCAGCTCCTGACGGCCACCCACCCGCTCGAGGCCGACCTCCGGCGCGCCTTCTGGGAGAGGGGCGAGCCGATCACGATCGCCGACGGCGTGTGGCTCGGCGGGGGAGCGATCGTCTGCCCGGGCGTGACCGTGGGGGAGAACACGGTGGTGGGAGCGGGCGCCGTCGTTGTCAAGGACCTGCCGGCCGGAGTGCTCGCCGTGGGCAACCCGGCACGACCGATCCGCGACCTGTAGCCGGCTCGTGCCGGACCTACGCAGCGTCGCGCTCGGACTCGGAGCCCGAGTCGCCACCGGCGCCGGCACCCTCCTCGACCGCGCCGGGCTGCTGCTGGGTCGCGCGAGCGTCCACGCCGTCGGCACCGCTGCTGTCCGAGCCCCCGCCCTTCTTGCGCCGGCGTCGCCCGCCGCGGCGGCGCTTGCCCTTGGGGAAGTTGCGCAACAGCTCCCGCGCCAGCGCCGAAGGCTTGCGCGCCATCCGCATGCGGGCCCCGTCCAGCACCTGCTGCGCCTCTGGGGTGTGCGCCAGCGCGGCGGCCAGAAGAGCGGCGGACAGCCGCCGGTCGTGCTTGCGTGAGGCCTGCACGAGGCGACGGGCGTTGCGCGCGTGCGCGGCTCCGGCCGAGTTGACGAGCAGGCCGAGGAGCCGCTTCGTCTCCGGCCAGCGCTGCACCGCGTACTCCTCGTGGATCTCCCGGCTGTACTCGGCCAGGTGCCAGAGCCAGCGCGCGGCCTGGTCGCGCCGGCCGATCTGGCGCTCGGCCAGGGCCTGAAGCAGGACCTTGACGCCCTCGCGACGCTCGTCGCGCGGCCAGCCGCCCACGATCTCCACCGCGTCGTCGAAGGCCTCGGGGTCGCGCAGGGCGCCGACCTCGGTCAGGGCGCGAGCGCGCAGCTGGGCGTTGCGGTTGCGGCGCAGGCAGGTGAGCAGGAACAGGCGCCGCAGCTCACCGGTGTCGTCGAAGTGCAGCATCGCCTTGGCGCGCCGCCAGTTGTTGGATGCCACGCGCGCCCCGGCGAGCATGGCCCAGGCCTGCTGCTGGCCCCAGGTCAGATGCTCCACGGCCATCCGCCACAGCTCGCGCTCGAAGACCTGGGCCCGGCGGTCCTCGTCCGCGGTCACGGGCACCACGCGCCGCTCCACGCGAAGCCGGCGGCCCCGCCCGCGGCGGACCGGGCCCACGACGATCGCGCCGCCGCGGTAGACGTCGCGGTCGAGCAGCGAATGGAGCGTGATCACCGGGTCGTCGTTGGCCGTCGCCGGGTGGACGAAGTCCACGACGATCCCCGCCTCCTTGCCCTGGTTGCGCCGCGTGACGCGGCCCACGCGCTGCTGGTAGATGCGCCGGGACGCGGTCGGCGCCAGGTGCATGCAGACGGTCGCACGCGGGGAGTTCCAGCCCTCCGCCAGCAGCTGGGCGTTGACCAGCACGTCCACCTCGCCGCGCTCGTAGCCGGCCAGGATGCGGGTGAGCTCGCGTTTGGGCGTCTCCCCCGACACCGCCTTGGCCTTGAGGCCCGCGTCCTGGAAGGCCTTGGCCACGTTGTGCGCGTGCCGCACGCCGGCCGAGTAGACCACTCCGGGCAGGTCCTTGAAGCGCGTCCTGTAGAGGTCGGCCACCGCCAGGTTAAAGGGGGTCTGGTCGAGCAGCGCGGCCAGCTCCTCCTGGTCGAAGTCCTGGTCCACCTCGCCTCGGCGCAGCGGGACGTTCGCGATGGAGCGCACGCCGACCCCGGGGGGGATGCGGACACAACGCAGCGGAGCGATCACGCCGCGGCGCGCCGCCTGGGCCAGGTCGAAGCGGGAGGTCTGGGTCGGGAAGAGGTCGGTCACGTGGCGCGCGATCAGCGCCCCGGTGGCCGTCATTCCCACGAACACCGGGCCCGTCCACTGGCGGATGGCGCCGCTGGTCTTCTCCCCCAGTGCGGTGTGGGCCTCGTCGCAGATGACGATCGTGTAGGCGTCCGAGACCTTGCCGGCGTTGCGCACGAACCACTGGTAGGTCTCGACGGTCACCGGCCCGCCGGCCGGGGGCTCCTTGCCATCGCCGGCCAGCAGGGCGCCCGAGATGCGCTTGCGGTAGCCGCGATCGCGCAGCTCGCCGATGAACTGGTCCACCAGGTTGCGGCGGTGGGTGAGGATCAGGACGCCGCCGGTGCGCGACGCCTCGACGAACCCCAGTGCGGCCACGGTCTTGCCGGCGCCGGTGGCGTGCTCGAACCAGAAGCGCCGGCCGGCGCCGGGATCCTCCAGCACGGCATCGGAGGCGGCCTCCTCCTCGGCCTCCTCCGACGGGTCCCAGTCGAGCGGCTCCTCGTCGGTCAGCTCGTCGCCCTCGATCTCCACCTCGCCGGTGGACAGCTCCTCGACCGGGCTGGGTCCGCTGCCGTTCTTGCTCGGCAGCAGGATCTCCGCGGTGAGGGCGATGAGAGTTCCGGACAGCGCGTCCACCTGGTGGGCGGACAGGACGGTGCCGTCGACCAGGTGGGGCTCGTCGTCGGAGAGCAGGCGCTCGAGCCCGAGGATCAGCGAATAGTGGCGCCGCCAGTCCACCGACGGCTCCTCGCGGCCGGCGTCGAGCTCGGCCAGCGCGGCGTCGAGGGCGACCCGGCGCACGTTGCCCTCCGCGAGCGCGGCGGCCGCGTCCTCGCCCTCGAGCACGAAGGGCTCGCGGGCGAACTCCTCGGCACGTTGCAGTTCGTCACCGGTTACCGGCGAGGCGTCCATCACAGAACTTCTCTCAGCCACGGTTGGGCGTTCTCAGTAGGTAAAGAGCGGGCGGGCCGGGGCTGCTGCCGCGGAGGAACCGGTCCCGTCACGGTGACAGCGGGTCCGCCCTTCGTATCCACCGCTCTGGTACGTGCGAGCGGCGAGGCGCCGAGTCCATCCAGAACAGTCGGCGTGTCTGTATTGAAGCACACGACGGGGCGAATCGGGCGCGCCTGGGCGCGGTTCTGCCACCCTTCCCCGCGATGCTCCGGCTGGCGCTTCCCCTGCTGTGCGGTGCGGCACTGCTCTGCGCCTGCGCCTCCGGCGAGCCTGGCAAGTCCGAGTCGCCGTCCAGCTTCGCGAAGCTCCAGGACGCTCCGCCGCCGTTGGCGGCGTTGTACAAGCAGCCGAGCAAGCTGCTCAAAGGCGGACAGGACGGCTACGAGGACGCGCTGCGCAAGCTGCGCGGCTACCCGGTGGTGGTGAATGCCTGGGCCTCGTGGTGCGGGCCGTGCCGATTCGAGTTCCCGTTCTTCCAGCGCCAGGCCGCCAAGCGCGGCAAGGAGGTCGCATTCCTGGGCATTAACTCGGGCGACAACGACGGCGACGCGATGAGATTCCTCGACGAGTACCCGCTCCCCTTCCCGAGCTATAAGGACCCGGACCAGAAGATCCTCGGCAGGGTGAAGGCCGTGGGTCTGCCCTCCACGATCTTCTACGATCGCAAGGGCAAGCTGGGGTTCCTGCACCAGGGCGTGTACGCCGACGAGGCCAAGCTGGCCGCAGACATCGAGCGCTACGCTCGCTGACCTTCTGGACGTCCGCATCGCACGCACCGACCGGGAGCTGGAGGAGGCGCTGGCCCTGCGCGAGCGCGTGTTCTGTGGTGAGCAGGGCGTGTCTGTTGCCGCCGACCGCGACGGACGTGACCCCGACGCCACGCACATCGTGGCGGTGAATGACGGACGGGTGCTCGGCACCTGCCGCCTGGTCTTCCGCGGGACCACGGCGCAGCTGGGCCGCCTGGCGGTGGAGCCCGGCCGCCGCGGGGCGGGGGTGGCGGGCGCGATCCTACGCGAGGCCACCCGCGTGGCACGCACGCGCGGAAGCGCCCGGATCGCGCTCCACGCGCAGACCTACGCCCGAGCGCTGTACCGACGCGACGGCTACTCGGAGACCGGCGAGCCGTTCGAGGAGGAGGGCATCGAGCACGTGGCCATGGAGAAGGCCCTTGCCTGAGCTGCGGATCGATCCACTTACCGGTCTCCGCGTGATCGTCGCCGGCGAGCGGGGCGCGCGTCCGGGGGCGTGGCTCGACGTGCCCGCCCGGCCGCCGATCGATCCCGAGAAGGACCCGTTCGCCGAGGGGCACGAGGCTCAGACGCCACCGGAGGTCTTCGCCCTCCGACCGGACGGCGGCGCTCCGGATTCGCCCGGCTGGCGAGTCCGGGTGGTGCCCAACCTGTTCCCGGCGCTGTCCCCCGGCGACCCGGGCGACCCCGGCGTCACCGCCGATCCGCTCGCTTCCGGGCGGGGCGAGCCCGACCTGTTCGCCTCGCGCCCGGCGCGCGGGGCGCACGAGCTGATCGTCAACGCCCCCCGTGCCGTGCACTCGCTGGCCGAGCTGGAGGCCGAGGAGGTGGAGACCGCGATGTGGGCCTGGCGCGAGCGCATGCGCGCCCACGCCGAGGTCCCCTACGTGCACGTGATCGTCAACGAGGGCCGGGAGGCGGGCGCGTCCCTTCCCCACACGCACGCGCAGCTCTACGCCCTCCCGTTCGTGCCCGCCGCCGTGGCGCGCGAGCGCGAGCGCTTCACCGCCTACTCGGACCGGACGCACGGGCGCAACCTGCTCCAGGACCTGCTGCAGGAGGAGGTGCGCCGCAACGAGCGCGTGGTGGCGCTGGACTCCGAGGCCGTGGCCGTCTGCCCGTATGCGGCGCGCGTGCCGTTCCACTTCGCGGTCGTCCCGCGGCGGCCCGCGGCGCGGTTCTCCGACGAGGGCGCGCTTGGCGCACGCGTGCTGCACGAGATGCTGCGGCGGCTGGGGGCGGTCCTGGGCGCCCTGCCTCCGCTGAACATGTGGGTGCGCACCGCGCCCCGCGACGCCGAGCGCTTCTGCTGGCGGATCGACGTGATGCCGCGGCTGGCGCAACTGGCCGGGCTGGAGCTCGGGACGGGCGTGCACCTCAACGTCCTCGCGCCCGAGGACGCGGCCGCCCGGCTGCGGGACGCCGACCTGTAGGTCCACTAGCTTCCGGACCGTCCGTGCCTCCGTCCGAGCGCCCCATACCCATGTTCGCCGCCGAGCCGCCGCAGGAGCCGCTGCCCTACGGGCGCTGGGCGGAGACCCTGGGGGAGCACTTCGAGCGTGACGCCGAGGGTGAGCTGGGCGAGATCTCGTGGTTTCCCGAGCGCACGTTCGGCGGGCGGACCTACGTGCCGGCCACGGCGCCCAGCGGCGACGGCGAGGTGTTCGGATACGTCTCGTACACGCGCGAGCACGAGGGCACGCAGGCCACGGACTTCCGGGCGGTCGTCGATTACACCGACGAGACGGCGGAGGGCAACCCCGACTGGTCGCTCGACCTGTCCGACCAGGAGATCGGGCACTGGCGCGGGCCGCGTGGGCGCCGGGGGGTGGTCACTCTCGTTTGGGGGATCGCGATGGTGGCCGGCGGCGCGGTGGCCACGGCCGAGCTCGGCCCCACCACGACGGACCAGTGCGAGCTAGTGGACGATCGCTTCACGCTGGTGTCCCTGGACGCCTACACGGGCGACTACGTGGAGGTCCGCCTGTACGGGGCCCGCGGGGCCGAGCTGGCACGCGAGTCGCTGTACGAGGACGACGAGTAGCAATCAGCGCTGGCGGTCGGCCAACGTCTCGACACGGTCGGACAACTCACCGAGATCGCGGTTGATGTCCTGCGCGGAGTCGAGTGCCGAGGCCACGTCGTTCGCGAGGTCCTGGACACGTCCGTTGAGCCGTTCGACCTGTGCAGCGCTCGCCTTTCTTCGCACGTCGCGCTGCAGGCGGGTGATGTCCGCCTCTTCCCCGGCACGGTCGATCGCGGTGCGGAGGTCGGCGAGCTGCGCGTCCAAGGTGCGCTCGAGCCGTACGACGCGCTCACGATCCGCCGCGTCGTCGTTCGCTTCGTACGCCTTCACGAGGGCGTAGGCCGACAAGCCCGCCGCTAGGACGGAGATCACCCCCAGCACGATCAGCCAGCGCCTAACGGAGCGGAAGTCCTCGAGGACGAGGGCCGTGGAGAGGGAAGACCGGCGAGACCGACGGGCAGAGGACTCCTGGTCGTCCGGGAGGGGAGGCCTCGACGCAGACATCGGTGCGCGAACCGTACTGCAGCCGGCGGCGGGTGCGAGGGCGAGTGTTTGTTGGGGGAACTGCGATCTACGTCATGCACGCGATCCCCGCGGTTCCGCCCGGGTCTATCGTTTCTCGAGCACGCCCCGATAGCTCAGCCGGATAGAGCGACTCCCTCCTAAGGAGTAGGCCGCTGGTTCGAATCCAGCTCGGGGCGCTTCACTTCCAGCGCAGGCTGGGCTGGGGAACAAATCTATTGTGCGTTCCGTCACACAACGGCGCCGGACCGCGGGTATACCGTCCCCAGACGAGGATCAGGAGAAAGTTTTGGCGCTGCGCAAGGACCTGCCACCGGGCCCGCCCTATCCGGCCGCGATCCAGTCAATCGGCTTCTGGACGAGGCCGCTCGGGTTCCTGGAACTTTGCCGCGCCCGCTACGGCAGACGCTTCACGCTCCGCCTCCCGTTGACGCCGCCGTTCGTGAATCTCACGGACCCCGCGGACGTGAAGGAGGTCTTCACCGCGCCGCCCGACGTCCTCCACCCCGGCCGGGGGGCACGGGTCCTCGAGCCCGTGGTCGGCAGCAACTCGGTGATCCTGCTCGACGAGGGTGCTCACATGGAGCAGCGCAAGCTCATGCTGCCCGCCTTCCACGGCGAGAGGATGGAACGCCTCTCCGGCCTGATGACGGAGGTCGCGGATAGGGAGGTCGCGAGCTGGCCGCGGGAGACGCCACTCGAGACGCACCCCCGGATGCAGCGGCTCACCCTCGAGATCATCCTGCGCGCCGTCTTCGGGCTCGACCCCGGTCCCCGCCTCGACGGGCTGCGCGACCGGCTTGGCGCGATGCTCGCCTTCGGAGATCGACCGATCAGCCTGCTGCCGATCCCAATGGAGAGCCTGGTGGGCAGGGCCCTCCAGCGGGTGGGCCCCTACGTGAGGTTCCTGCGCATGCAGAAGGAGGCCGACAGGCTGATCTTCGAGCTCATCGAGGAGCGTCGCCGTGAGGGGCGAGACGGGGACGACCTCCTCGCGATGCTGCTCGAAGCCCGCCACGAGGACGGCTCGCCGATGGCCGAGCAGGAGCTGCGCGACGAGCTGATGACGCTGCTGGTGGCCGGCCACGAAACGACCGCCTCGTCGCTGGCATGGGCGTTTGACCGGCTCCCGCATCATCCGACCGTCCTCGGCAGGCTCGTGGCCGAGATCGACGCCGGCGACGCCGACGCCTACCTGACGGCGACGATCCAGGAGATCCTGCGCCGGCGGCCGGTGCTGCCGAACGTCGCGCCGCGGTTGGTGGTGCAGCCGATCGAGGTTGGCGGCTGGACCTATCCGGCCGGCGTATGCCTGGTGGCCAACGGCTACTTGCTCCACCACGACCCGCTGATCTACCCGGATCCGTACGAGTTTCGGCCCGAGCGCTTCCTCGACAAGGCGCCCGGCACCTACACGTGGATCCCGTTCGGCGGCGGGCGACGACGGTGCCTTGGGGCGAGCTTTGCGATGCTCGAGATGAAGCTCGTCCTGCGCAGCGTCCTGTCAACGTGCGACGTGCGGCCGATCGGCAAACGCGCGGAGCTTGCCCGACGTCGCAACATCACGATCAGGCCGGCGGCGGGCGCATCCGTTCTGCTCGGCGAGCGGCGTCCGGCGCCGATCCCGGCGGAGGTGAGCGCTGCGTGAGGCACTGCGGCTCCAACATCCCGGAGTGGGGACGTCCAGAGCTGAGGAGGGAGGTCGTACCGAAGTCGGGCGCCGACCTCGTGCGCGAGATTCAGATCCGCCTCGGCTGGCTGAACTGGGTCGCGGGAGTCGCGGGCGCGATCGTCGTGTGCGCCTCGATCGGCTTCCTGATCCCGATCTTCCTCGCGGACAGCGAGCCCGGCGAGCTCGCGCTCCGCAACGCGCCGGCGATCGTCGTCTACATCGTGCTCGTCGGGCTGATTCTCAGCAGGCAGTGCTACCGCCACTGCGCGCGGGCGCTCGCGTGGGTCGCCGAGGAGCGCGAGCCAAACGAGCGGGAGCACCGCCAAACCCTGCGCTTGGCCGTGTACAACGTGAAGGTCGCCGCGCTCGCTTGGATCCTCGCGGGCCTCGGCTTCTCCACCCTCAACGCCGCACTCCACTCGTGGGAGTTCGGGGTGGTCGTCGCCGCCACCACCTGGCTCGGAGGCGAGACGACGTGCGCCGTGCTCTACCTCGCCTGCGAGCGCGTCCTGCGCCCGGTCACCGCCCGCGCGCTCGCGGTGCGGTCCCCCGACGGCGCCGTCGCCCCGGGAGTGGGCCAGCGCCTGGTGATGGCATGGTTGCTCGGCACCGGTGTGCCGCTGCTCGGCGTGCTCGTAGTCGGCGCGGTGGGCATCAGCAAGTCGGATGTCGATACCGAGTACGTGGCGGCGGCGGTGCTGTTCCTCGGAGCGGTCGCCTCGATCGTCGGGCTGATCGCGACGGTGTTCGCGGCGAAGGCGATCGCCGAGCCGGTGACCTCGGTCAAGAAGGGGCTCGAGCGGATCGAGCACGGCGATCTCGAGGTGCGCGTACCGGTCGACGACGGCAGCGAGGTCGGGCTGCTGCAGGCGGGCTTCAACCGGATGGCCGACGGGCTCGGCGAGCGCGAGCGGATTCGCGACCTGTTCGGGCGCCAGGTCGGTGAGGACGTCGCGCGCGCGGCGCTGCGCGGGGGAGCACGACTCGGTGGCGAGGAGCGCGAGGTGGGAGCGTTCTTCGTCGACCTCGTCGGCTCGACCGCGATGGCGATGGCGATGCCGCCGACCGAGGTCGTGCGGGTGCTGAACCGCTTCTTCCGGGTCGTGGTCGAGGTCGTGGAGGGCGAGGGCGGTCTGGTCAACAAATTCGAGGGCGACGCGGCGCTGTGCGTGTTCGGCGCGCCCGCCTCTCGCGACGACCCCGCCGGCGCCGCGCTTCGCGCCGCGCGAAGCCTCGCGGCCCGGCTGGCGCGTGACGTTCCCGAGGTCGACTTCGGAATCGGGGTCTCCGCCGGCCTCGCCGTCGCGGGCAACGTCGGCGCCGAGCACCGCTTCGAGTACACCGTCATCGGCGACCCGGTGAACGAGGCGGCCCGGCTCGCAGAGCGGGCCAAGCAACGCCCGGAACGAGTGCTGACCTCCCAGGCGGCGCTGGCGAGAGCCGATGGGCTGGAGGGAGACGCCTGGAGGGTTACGGACTCGGTGGTCCTGCGCGGCCGCAACGCGCCCACAGACGTGTCGTACCCGCACAGCTGATATGGACGTCGGTTTGTCAAGTTGACAGCACGAAAGGCCCGCTGATCCGGGTCTTTGTTGGTCGGGGGGGGGCGGGTCCGGCCTGGTGCGCGACGCGCGGTCGGGCTGATATGCGCGGATCCGGGTGGCCGCAGGACCGGTTTTCGTCTCAGCGCCCGCGGTCTAGGATCGAGCGTCGCCAGCTGTGCTGACTGCTCATAGCTGTGTCGCGGATGCGCTGGCGCGA
>Ga0136614_10000081_pt1 | contig 34622 bp, 39 predicted proteins | sample AntDrymUQ2792106_2_FD_106643 | JGI IMG/M metagenome (GOLD analysis project Ga0136614, IMG submission 106643) | Polar desert sand microbial communities from Dry Valleys, Antarctica - metaG UQ279 (21.06) | ecosystem: Environmental > Terrestrial > Soil > Desert | place: Antarctica: Dry Valley... | reverse complement strand
TTGACTCCGAACGATCATCTTCTGCTTCCTCTCAACGAGTTGTGCATGTCCGTCAACTCGCCAGCGACACGATGCTGATGAGTCCGGGAAACAACGCGAACAGGACCGTGACCGGAAGGACCAAAAAGACCACCGGCACCATCATCGCGATCTCCTTGCGCCCACCGCTGTCGAGCAACTCGCGTTTACCGGCCTCACGGGCGTCCGCGGCTTGAGCGCGCAGTACCTCGGCCAACGGTGTGCCTCGCTCCAGGGCCACGACCAAGCCGTCCACGAACCGGGCGAGTGGGGCCAGCGAGGTGCGGTCCACGAGCCCCTGCAGCGCCTCGACCAGCGGAACACCGGCCCGTGCCCGGGCCAGCGTCTCGGCGAGTTCTTGACCCAGTTGTCCGCCGCTGAGCCGACAAACCCGATCGATCGCGCCGACCGGGCTTTCCCCTGCGGTCACCGCAAGGGCGAGCAGCTCGGCGACGATTGGGAATTCGGCGAGCATGATCTGCTCGCGTTTGGTGACCTCCTGGGTCAGCCACCAATCGCGGCCGAGCACTCCACCGATGAATCCGGCTCCGCACAGCAGGGTCACCGAAAGCAGGTTCAACGTCCCACTGAGCGTTGTGAACAGCAGCGCGGCCACCGAGCCGGCGCCGAGGCCCAACACCGCCCAGATGACTTGTTCGATCCTGAAGTCCTCGACGGTGTCGTCACTGCCCAGCGCCGCGAGGCGACGGCGGACCGAGGCCCGACCGCCGAGCAGCCGATCGACGACCCGGGCGCCGTCGGCGATGGACGGACCGGCAAGGCGTCGAATCAGCCCGATCATCCCGGATGCCGGTGCGGCCACTGACAGCAGGCGCGACGGACTCGGGGTGTCCCGCAGGTACGGCGCCAGGCGATCCTCGAGTCGGATGGGGCGAAGCGGCGGCGCGGCGCCTATAGCCAGTAACACCCCGACTGCCGCGACCAGCCCGAGACTCATGCCGAGCAAGGTCGGGCTCACGACAAAACTCGTTGCGCCACAATGTTGTTCGCTGCGCAGCTCCCTCGTAGCTCGCTGCGATGCTCGCTCACGACAGCACCCGCGGCTCGTCGGGCAGCCGGCCGATCCGCAGCATCAGCCGGTAGGCGAGGACGCAGACCACGCCGCCGCCGACCAACAGACCGGTGCCCACCGGGGTGTCGTAGGCGACCAGGGTCGTCTGTTGGGTGGCCAGCAACAACAGCACCGCCCAGGGAGCCGCGACGGCCAGCCGAGCGGCATTGACCGTCCAGCCCTGCCGGGTTTCCAGCTCAGCTCGCACCCGAGCGTCCTCGCGCAAAAACGTCCCCAGGGTCCGCAGCACCCGTCCCAGGTCGGTCCCGCCGACCTCACGAGCCACCCGCAGGGTCTCGATGATGCGGTCGGCGACCGGATCGGCCAGGTCGTCCTTGAGCGCATCCAGACACGCCATGAAGCGCCCACTGGAGCGATACCGGGCGGCGAACTCGGCAAACGGTTCACGTAGGACTTCAGGACCGCGAATTGCTAAACCGGACAATGCTTCCGGCAGCGACAATCCCGCGCGTACGGCCGAGACGAGGTTGTCGACGACCTCCGGCCAGACCGCTCGCAGATCCGCGAGTCGCTTGAACGCCAGTCGGCGGACCAGCATCCACGGGAGCAGACCTCCGAAGACGCCGAAACAGATGCTGATCGTCACGGTGCTCGTCGCGAGCAGGACGACAACCGCCGAGAGCAGTCCGGCGGCGATCTGCACGAAGAGCAGCTGGGTCGAGCTCGCACCCTGTAGGCCTGCGCGCCGCAACTGCTCGTTGCGGTTCCGGGTGAAGCCTCCGGTGTGCGCCACGGGCGTCGCAGCCACAGCCTGGCTGCGCCAGATGAGCAGCAGCCCAGTGCCCAGCAGGAGCCCGAGAACAGCGCCCAGGCCGCCCGTACTCACCAGGGTCGCCCATTGGACGTGTGCCGTGCCGCAGTCGGTTCATCCGGGGAAGGGCCTAGCACACTCACCAAATCAACGTCGATCCGCGCGAACCGGTCCTCGTGTGGCGGGAAACCGTCCGCCCGTATAAGAACCCCGTCACGAGAGTGGAAGATGTCACTGGTCTCGACCACGTCCCCCTCGGTACGGCCGGACAGAGCGACGATCTCGCGTACCCGGCGCTGCCCGGACGGGTCGGTTCCGATGTGCACGATCAGATCCACGCTGGTCGCCACCGTCGGCACCACGAAGGCGTGGCCGATGTTCTCGCCGGCCAGCAACGGCAGCGTGCACAGCTTGATCACCGCCTCACGGGCGGAGTTGGCGTGGATCGAACACATGCCGGGCAGGCCTGAGTTCAACGCGATCAGGAGGTCGAGGGCTTCCTCCTGCCGTACCTCGCCGACGATGATCCTGGACGGGCGCATCCGCAGGGCTTCCTTGACCAACCGCCGGAGCAGGATCGCCCCGTTACCCTCGAGGTTGGGCTGGCGGGTCTGCATCGAGACCACATCCGGCAGCGGGATCCGCAATTCGAAGACCTCTTCGACGCTGATCACCCGCTCCCTGGCCGGGATTGCTGCGCACAAGCAGTTGAGCAGTGTGGTCTTGCCGGCCTGGGTGCCGCCGGAGACGACGACGTTGAGTCCGGCTGCGACCGCTGCTTCCAGGAACCGAGCCGCCGCCGCGGTGATGGTGCCCAGGGCGATCAGTTCGTCCAGGTGATAGGCCTGCAGGACGAACTTTCGGATGTTCACAGCGAGGTGGGCCCGGGTGATGTCGGGAATGACAACGTGCAGCCGCGAGCCGTCGGGCATCATCGCGTCGACAAAGGGCTGACTCAGGTCGACCCGGCGCCCGGAGGTGCGCAGCATCCGCTCGACCAGGTCGGCCAACGCCTCCGTGGACAAGATGGTGGTGGTCAGCTCGGAGCGTCCCCGGCGAGCGACGAAAACCTTGCCCGGCTCGTTGACCCAGATCTCCTCGATCTCTGGATCATCGAGATAGCGCTGTAGCGGCCCGAACCCGGCGACCTCGTCCAGGACCGCGCGTACGGCCTGGTCGTGGTCACCGACCGGCGGCAGCGACGACGACGCGGCACGGTCCTCGTAGTCCAGCACGACCTCACGGACGAGCGAGCGAATCCGGCCGGCATCGAGGAAGGGATCTACGCCGCGTCGACGGATCAGCTCACGAACCTCGTCGTCGATGATCTCCGCCGCCGAGCCAGCGCTGCGCATGTCACCTACTCCCCGTAAGGCCACGATCACGATCCGGTGCCTAGGGTAGGCGACAGCGCGGAACCGCCGCAGGAAACTTTCACGACGCCTGTGGACAGCGGACGGTCACGCAAAGGGACTCCAGGATCTCAACCGATTCTCCGGTCGCGAGCGTGTCTATAGGTGTGATGCTCCCGAGGATGAAGCCGGCGCGATGAGCAGCGACCACGCCGACGCGTTCCACGATTTCGTCGTCGCGGGGTCTGCTGCTCTGCTTCGCGTGGCGTTCCTGCTCACCGGGGACCGCGGGCATGCCGAGGATCTGTTGCAGACGGCGCTGATGAAGACCTCGCGACGCTGGACGCACCTCGTGGACCGCGAGGCGAGCTACGCCTATATCCGCCGGGTGATGGTGAACACGCAGACCAGTTGGCTGCGCCGTCCACGGGTGGTCGAGAGCTTCGTCGACGTCGTCCCCCGACTCAGCGGCGAGCCTGATGACTTCCATGCCATCGAAGGCCGGACGCTGCCCGCCCTCGCTCAACTGCCCGCGGGAATGCGAGCGGTCATCGTGCTGCGCTTCTACGAGGACCTCAGCGAAGCCGAGACAGCCCGATTGCTGGGGTGTTCGGCCGGAACCGTCAAGAGCCAGACCTCACGTGGGCTCGCTCGGCTGCGGGTCTACTTCGCCGACCAACGCGCCAGCTCCACAAGCCACCGAGAGGACCTGTGATGGACGTCGACTACCTACGCGAGGCACTTCGCCAGGACGCCCAGCTGGCCGGCGACCCGGAACCAAACCTGTACGAGCAGGTACGCCGTCAGAAGTCAGACCGCCGACGGTTGAGTGCCGTCGCGTCCGGTTTGGCCGCACTGTTGGTCGGTATCGGCGTCCCGATCTCGCTGAACGCGCTGCAAAGCTCAGCGGAGTCCGGTCAGGTAGTGAATTCCAGTGGTATCGACGGACATCTTGGGCTGCCGACCCGCGGGAGTCTGGGCAATGATCGGACGTTCATCGAGGCGGTGCTGCAGCTGCCGTGGGATGTCGCGGGTGGCGTGCCCAGGCCGGAAACCCGACACGTTGCCTTCGCTGCCGATCTCTTCGAGCAGCGATGGGCACTCGTGGCCGGCGCGCTTGAGGACGACACCGTGGTCGGCACCTGGTTCTTCGCCTGGGCCGGGGGCAGAGGCAAAGAATCTCCGCCCCGGTTCACAACAACAGGTCGCCTTGCCTGACGAGCCAATGACTGCCGTGCGAGGCGGCAATGGCTGAGTCCCCGGTCGTGGTGGTCGCCGCGCCTGGGGATGTTGTCGAGATCTCTCTCGGCATACCGATATCGACATAGCGGGCACGATCAGCAACTCTTCCGTGGCTCACCGCCAATTCAGGGCGGTACGTATGTAACACCTGACCCGGATTCGATCGCGTTCGCCGATCCGCGAGGCCTGGGCGACCTTGTCCCAGAACCGCGATGGATAGCGGACGGATTCTCTGCACTCGCCGCACCCGTCGGTATCCCGATCAACGAGCTCTCCCCCAGGCTGTTGTTCGCCGGACCGATACCCGGGACACCCGGTTGGGACACCGTCGGGATCGTCGTCGCGATCACTCTGCCCTCCGACGCCACCGCCGTCAGTGCCGCTGTCATTGCCAGTCGCGTGAATGAAGACGGAATCGCGCTCTCTGTCGACAGCCGGATCTAACGTCCTCCCGCCGGGCCTTCTGGAGCTTTCCGGACTGGCTCTCCGACTCGAGGCGCCCACCGGCCGGATTCCCACGCCGAACGGCCGCGGCGCAGCGACGACCGTGTCCCTGTTGGTGCTCGCCCCACCGGGGTACGCAACCGCACGTCCACTTGGTCCCGGCGACGTTCTCGTCTCAACCGACATCCCGCTGGAGGAGGGTCTTGCGATCGTGACGTACCCGGAGCCGACGGTTCGCTGGTGCTCGAAGGACCGAATGCCGACGGAACCACGGTGAGCGTCGGGGAGGGTGATCGGACCAGCCGGTACGCAGACGCCGGGCCGGGATACAACGACTGACCCAGCAGTGCAGCGCCACCGCCGGTCACAAACGACAGTTCTGAGGGGCCTGGGTTGTCGTTTGCGACCGGTTACCTCGGCAACAACCGTCGGCCCTCAGCGGGCGGAAGCGGCTTGTCGGGCGGCGATCCGGGCGCGAACCTCGGGACGGCGCAGCGGCGGGACCGCCTTCGGCGGCTGACGGCGGCCGGGCAGCTGGTCGAGCAGCCGAGCGGTCGTCGTTGTGACCTCGGCGACCGCCGCCTCGAAGGCGGCCGAAGGCGGCCCCGAAGGGTCGCGAAGACCAGAGACCTTGCGAACGTACTGCCGGGCAGCAGCAGCGATCTCGTCGTCGGTGGCTGCGGGCTCCAGCCCGCGCAGTTCGGTAATGTTGCGGCACATGCCTTTCACCGTACGTCGGCGCGGGCCTCGACGCACTCGTCCTGCTGGCAACAGCCACTCAGCCCAGCGCCGGCGTGTCCCGCTGAACCCAGGCCATGTCGGGGTAACGGTCGCCGGACGCGCGCAGGTCCGACAGTTCCGCGAGATCGGCCCGTGACAGAGCCACGTCGACGGCACCGGCGTTCTCCTCTAGATGGTTCCGGCGCTTGGTTCCCGGGATAGGCACAACGTCGTCGCCCTGAGCCAGCAACCAGGCCAGCGCCACCTGAGCCGGGGCAGCCCCGTGCGCGGAGGCAATCGCCCGGACCCGATCGACCAGCGCCTGGTTCGCGGCCAGGTTGTCGGTCTGCCAGCGCGGCAGCGTTCGGCGGAAGTCGTCGTCGGCCAAGTCCGTCGTCGAGGTGGCCGCGCCGGTCAACTGTCCCCGGCCCAAGGGGCTGTACGGGACCAGCCCGATGTGCAGTTCGCGGGCGGTCGGGACCACCGACTCCTCGATGTCCCGGCTGAAGATCGACCACTCGGACTGGATCGCGGCGATGGGATGCACCGCAACAGCCCGGCGGATGGTGCCGGCCGAAGCCTCCGACAAGCCAAGGACGCCAACCTTGCCCGCCGCGACCAGCCCGGCCATGGCGCCCACGGTCTCCTCGATCGGCACCTGCGGGTCTGGCCGGTGCAGGTAGTAGAGGTCGACGTGGTCGACTCCGAGCCTGGTCAGCGAGCGATCGATCGCTGTCCGGACGTAGTCCGGTGATCCGTTCACACCGTTGGGCCTCGACGTCGCGGGGTCGACGAGGATGCCGAACTTCGTGGCCAGGATGACCTCGTCTCGGCGCCCGGCGATTGCCTCTCCGACGAGCTCCTCGTTCTCGCCGGCGGCGTACATGTCTGCGGTATCCACGAAGGTCACGCCGAGGTCGAGAGCGCGGCGAATGGTCGCCAACGCTTCGGCACGGTCGGTCGGCCCGTAGGCATAGCTCATTCCCATGCAGCCCAGTCCCAGCGGTGAGACGCTGAGCTCGGCGCTCAGGCGACGGGTGCGGCCGGACGTATTCGTGGTCATCGGTGCTCTCCTCAGGATCGTCTACATCGGAAGCGGTGGCGGCCAACTGAGGGTCTACGGAGAGCACTCACCGCCGTAGGAGGTGATCTTGTAGTCGATGACCGCGAGTGCCCATTGCAGGTCTGCCATCCGGGACTGGATTGATGCGCGATGCTCGACGAGCAAGTCCAAGCGCTCCGGGACGGTGGACTGCCCCTGGTCGACCAGCTCGACGTAGCGCCGGATATCGCGAATGGGCATGTCGGACATACGTAGTCGGGTGATGAATACGACCCGGCCCAACGCCTCCCGGTCGTAGGACCGCCGGCCACCGCCATCGCGGCCGACCGAGACCAACCCGATCCGTTCGTAGTAGCGCAGTGTGTGGGCTGTGACGCCGGTCAGCGCGGAGACTTCGGCGATCGGCAGAGCGTTGCCCACGCCGGCGGGTAGGTCGAGCGACCGGACAAGCTCCTCGGACAGCGGCGGCAACTCCTTGCCGTCGGCATGCTCGAGGACCAGGCATTGCAAACGTTCGGAGACATCGTTCATGCCGGTAACGGTAGAAGTGTGAGCGCACTCGAAGTCAACACTGACAAGATGCAAGGAATAGTTGCCGATGCAACCGCCTTGATCCTTGACGTACGTGCCGGACATCTCGACGAAAAGAAGGATCGCCACATGACGACGCCAGCGCTCCTCGAGAAGGTGGACGTTCGACGGTCAGCGAAGCGGGATGCCACGAAGATCTCGTGGCTGGACTCGAAGCACTCATTCTCCTTCGGCGGGCACTACGACCCACACAACACCCATCACGGTCTCCTGCTGGTCAACAACGACGACGTCGTACGGCCGGGCGCCGGCTTCGAGACCCACCCGCATCGCGACATGGAGATCGTCACCTGGGTCCTGCAGGGATCGCTTGTCCATCAGGACTCCACGGGTCACTCCGGTTTGATCTATCCAGGTCTGGCCCAGCGGATGAGCGCTGGCACGGGAATCCTGCACTCGGAGAAGAACGACTCCTGGCGGCTGCAGGGCGGTACGGCACACACCGAGACGGTTCATTTCGTCCAGATGTGGGTTGTTCCGGACGAGACCGGGATCTCCCCCGGGTACGAGCAGGTCGAGATCGAGACCGATCTCCTCTCCGGCGGGCTGGTACCAGTCGCTTCCGGCATGGACCAGCATGCCGGTGCGGCGGCCATCCGGATCTCGAACCGGTACGCCGCCCTGCACGCCGCGCGGTTGCAGCCCGGCCAGAGCGCGCAACTTCCTGACGCCCCGTATCTGCACCTGTTCGTCCCTCGCGGCACGGTCACGCTGGAAGGCGCCGGCGAGCTGGAGGCGGGTGACGCTGTGCGGTTTACCGCGACCGGTGGGCAGAGGATCACTGCCGTCGAGCCCGCTGAAGTTCTGGTATGGGAGATGCACGCCAGCCTCGCTGCGTGAGGCGCGCCTCTTCCCCACCGACGCCATCCAGCAGCGCCGCTCACCCCGCTCCGAGCTGAGGACAGCGTCCCTGAAGTATTGCCGGCGTGCTCGCCGGTCTGGGGCGCGCGGTAGCCCGCCACCCGCTCCCTGTTGTCGTTGCCTGGCTCTTCCTGGCCGTCCTGGGCTTCACCGCAGCGCTCGGCGGATTCGGCGAAGGGCTGTTCCCGCGGCTGAGCTCCGGTGACCCCACCGTGCCGGGAGAGGCTCGGGACGGGCAGGACATCCTGCAGGACAATGCCGACACCGGCGGCGGACTGACGCTGCTCACCGACGGCATTCCGGCCACCGACCCCGGCCTGGTCGGCCCGATCACCTCGGCTCGCGAAGACCTGGCCGGCATCGACGGGGTGCTTCGGGTCCTCGACCCGTTCGCCGTCCCAGGCGGGCTCGATGGCCCGGCCGCAACTGGCCTGATTGCCGAAGACGGCAACGGCCTGCTGGTCGTCGTCGACCTCGAACCAGAACTGCCCGAAGCTGACTACGACGTCGCGTTGGCAGCAGTGCAGGACCGCCTCGACCAGGCGGCCGCAGACATCACCGCATCGGTCCAGGGTGCTCGAACACTCGTCGGCGGCACCCAGCCGCTGGTCACCGCGATCACTGACCAGGTCTCGGCTGACCTGGCCACCGGTGAGGGAATCGCCCTGCCGGTGAGCCTGTTGGTGATGATCCTCGTCTTCGGCGGCTTCCTGGCCGCTGGGCTGCCGATCATCGGTGCGATCGCCTCGATCGCGGTCAGCCTGCTTGGGCTGCTTGGCTTCTCCTACCTCATCGATCTCGATGCCAGCGTGGTCAATGTTGTCACCGTCCTCGGGCTGGGTCTGTGCATCGACTACGGCCTGTTGATCGTCTCCCGCTTCCGGGAAGAACTGCGCAAGCTCGCAACCGAGGATGAACACCGGCCGAGCACAGAATCCCAGGCGGTTCCCGCCAAGATCGCTACCCAGGAACGGGTTCGTACGGCGCTCGCCGCGACGATGGCCAGCGCCGGTCGTACCGTCGTCTTCTCGGCCGTCACTGTCGGAATCAGCCTGTCCGGTCTGCTGCTGTTCAGTGCCGACTTCCTGCGCGCGGTCGGGGCCGCCGGGATGAGCATCGTGCTTGTTGCCATGCTGGTCGCACTGTCCCTGGTACCTGCCCTCCTGGCGCTGGCCGGCCCGCGGCTGGTCAGGCCAGGCCTGCTACAGCGGATTCCGGGCCTGCGGTCGGCGCTGCGTCGACTCGGCGATGTCGCGCCAGCCGAAGGTCTGTTCTCCCGGCTGGGTCGAGGCACCCAACGCCGCCCGGTGCTGGTGGTGCTCGCGGTGCTTGCTGTCCTGGCGCTGCTCGCCGCCCCGGTCTCGGATCTTCAGCTGCGCAACTCCGGGGTCGCGCTGTTGCCCGAGTCCGCGCCGCAGCGACAGTTCTTCGACACCCTGACCGCCAAGTACGCCACGGCTGGCTTCCCGGCCGTGCAGATCGTCGGCCGGGCAAGTCCCGAGCAGATGACCGAGCTGGCCGAGCGGGTCAGGGCGACGGACAGCTCGCTCACGGTGGCACCTCCGGCTGCTGTCGGTCCGGACTACAGCGTGCTGTCGGTCTATCCGGCCGACGGAGATCCGGCCAGCCCCGAGGCCCTGGAGCTGGTAGCGGCCGTACGAGCCGACCCGCCCGGCTACCAGACCTGGGTCACCGGTCAGAGCGCCGGGTTGGTCGACTTCGTCGACGCGATCACCGACCGAGCGCCGCTGGCCATCGCCGTCGTGGTCTTTGCAACCTTCTTGTTGCTCTTCCTGATGACCGGCTCGATCCTGGTGCCGCTCAAGGCGTTGTTCATGAACGTGGTCTCTCTGGGCGCCTCCTTCGGTGTGCTGGTCTGGGTCTTCCAGTACGGCAACTTGAGCGATCTGTTGGGCTTCACACCGACCGGTGGTATCGAGACGACCATCCCGCTGTTGGTGCTGGCCTTCGGGTTCGGGCTGGCGATGGACTACGAGGTCTTCCTGTTGAGCCGGATCAAGGAATTCCGCGATGGCGGAATGTCCAACAATGAGGCGGTCGTGGCCGGCTTGCAACGCTCCGGGCGGATCATCACCTCGGCGGGCCTGATCGTCGTCCTCGTCTTCGCTGGATTCGTTGCAGGTCAGCTGATCATCATCAAGCAGACCGGAGTAGCCCTCGCCGTCGCAGTTGCGATCGACGCCACCCTGATCCGCTGTCTGCTGGTGCCGGCCACGATGACGTTGCTCGGCGAGTGGAACTGGTGGGCCCCAAGGCCGTTCCGGCGCGTGTACGCCCGCTTCTGCGTACGGGAAGGTTGACTGTGGACGTCCGTACCCGCGTCTCACGAAACCGAGCGTTGCGGCTGCCTACGCGCCACTGGCGGCGCAAGGTCGGGTTGGGGTATGCCCGCCAGTGGCTTTCGAACTCGGCTACTCGACCCGAAGCCAAGACGACTACAACAGCTGACTGAGCGCCTGCGCGCCTTCACAGCGGTCCCAGTCACCGACGCTGATCACCGGCGCTGCTTGGAGGTTCAGGGCGAGCTGTGCAGTCGTGGCCAGCACCGGGCCTTGTCCCTCGTCGACGCCTCGTCGCAGCGATCGCCGAGACGAGGGGGCCTGACTGTGCTGCACTATGACGGACTTCGAATTGGTGGCTGAGCTTACGGGGCAGCCACAGGAGTGGATTGTCAACCACGGCAGCACTGACTGACCGCAAGCCAGCTTTGCGCTAGGTCGCCTTGCGGTACTCCTTGAGCAGCCCACGACTGATGATCATTTTCTGTATCTCGCTCGTGCCTTCACCGATCAGCAGGAACGGCGCCTCACGCATCAGGCGCTCGATCTCGTACTCCTTGGAGTAGCCGTAGCCGCCGTGGATCCGAAAGGAGTCCTGGGTGACCTCCATGCAGTACTCGCTGGCCAGCAGCTTCGCCATGCCGGCCTCGACATCGTTTCGTGCACCGGCGTCCTTGAGCCGAGCGGCCTTGACCATCATCGTGTGCGCCGCCTCGATCTTGGTGGCCATCTCGGCCAATTTGAAGGCGATCGCCTGGTGCTCGGCGATCGGCTTTCCGAAGGTCTCGCGCGTCTGCGCGTAGTCGATCGCGAGCTCGAAGGCCCGGATCGCCACCCCGCAGCCACGGGCCGCGACGTTGACCCGGCCGACCTCGACGCCGTCCATCATCTGGTAGAAGCCGCGGCCCGGTTCGCCACCGAGAATCGCGTCGGCACCGATCCGGAAGCCGTCGAAGCTCGCATCGGTGGAGTCGATTCCCTTGTAGCCCATCTTCTCGATCCGGCCTGGAATCGAGAATCCTGGCCGTACCTCGCCGAGCCCCGGCTCCTTCTCGACCAGGAACGTCGTGAGGTTCTTGTACGGCGAGTCGCTACCCTCGTCGGTCTTCATCAAAAAGGCGACCAGGCCGGCGTTCTCCCCGTTGGTCAGCCACATCTTCGACCCGGACAGCACATAGTCCTCGCCGTCGCGTACCGCCTTGGCCTTGATCGCCGCCACGTCTGACCCGAGTCCCGGCTCGCTCATCGAGAAGGCGCCGCGGATCTCACCGGAGGCCATCCTGGGCAGGTAGTTCTGCTTCTGCTCCTCGGTGCCGTGCTGGCCGATCATGTAGCTCAGAATGAAGTGCGTGTTGATCACACCGGACACGCTCATCCAGCCCCTGGCGATCTCCTCGGCGACCAGCGCATACGTCAACAGGGACTCGCCGAGACCGCCGTACTCCTCGGGGATGGTCAGCCCGAACAGGCCCATGTCCATCATCCCGTCGACGATCTTGTCCGGGTAGATGTCGCCGTGCTCCAGTTCCTGGGCCCGCGGCACGATCTCCCGCTCGGTGAAGGTACGGACGGCAGCCAGGATCTCGGTCTGGATGTCGGTGAGATCGGGGGTCTGCGCAAGGCGGGCCATGGGATCGGGAGTCTCCTTCGTGGTCCGGCGTTACCGGCAGTATCCTCCGGTCCGCGCTGCGTCCAAGTCCGGATCCTCGGTGATCCGGACCACCCTGTTGGGCCGCTCCGCCTACCGTGGAGGGATGCCACCGACGGCGCGCGGTTATGCACTGGCCGTGACTTCGGCAGTTCTGCTCAGTGGTTGCATCGGGTCCGGTTTAGGCCCCGAGGGCACTCCTGGTGAAACCCGGTCGACTCGGGTCACCGTGTCGGGGCCGGGCGGGCCAGCCGAACCGACAGAGGCCTCCAGTTCGGCTCCAACCCCGTCAACGCCGGAGCAGGCGATACGTACCGTCGCCCTGACCGCCGCCGATCTGCCTGCGGACTGGACCGTGGAGGAGAGCCCGACCGACGGAGTCCTCTTCGACGATCCGACCTTTCTCGGTCTGTGCGGTTTCGAGTTCCTGTCCGAACGCCGTCGTACGGCAAAGGTGCCTGTGACGGGAATCAACCCCGACGGCATCGCAGTTCTGGCCACCGAAGCGGTGGCCTACGACGAGTACGACGGCGCTGAATTGGCCTTGATCGAACTGCGCGGCGCGTACGGGAACTGCCCACCGGACCAGACGTTCACCGAGATCCCGCCGATCGACCAGAGCGGGCTGGCCGAGGATCGTGTCGTCGTGGAGTACACCTTGGCCGAGGGGACCACACAGACGGTGATCGTGCAGCGCCGGGGCTCCATTCTGTCGGTGGTCCTGGGCGAGGCCAGGCTGATCGTCTTCGACGCCGCCCGAAAGATATTCCAGCGGCTGACCGCCCTGACCCCTGAAGCTGCCGGCGAGGTCTAACCGAGCGACCCCAACTGGGCGAGGAATGCGCGGGTCCGGTCGAGACTGGCAGCGGCGTCGGCACCGGCCGGGAAGACCGCAGGCCAGAGTTCGGTGACACCGGCCCCGGCGTAGCCCACCAACTCCCTCTCCAGGTCCGACTCGCTGCCCACGAGGGCGAGTTCGGCCACCGAGTCCACGCCCTCGCGGTCGAAGACCTTGCGGTAGTTCTCCAATCCGCCGTAGCGGGCGAACCTCGATTGGGCGACCGTGCGAGCTTGCTCGGGATCCGCCAAAGCGACCGGCAGTCCAGGGACCGTCAGGTACTCCCGCATGTTGCGGCCGGAGCGGTGTAGTCCAGCCCGTGCAGGCCCTCGATCACCGGACGATGCGACACGCCCACGCCGAGGGTCAGCCGCCCTCCGCAGAAGACCTGCGTGGTCGCTGCCTGCTGGGCCAGGGCCAGTGGATGACGGGGATAGGTAGGCACTATTCCGACGCCGAGCTCGATGCGCTCGGGGGCCGCACCCGCGAGGGCCAGCGTGCTCAGGGCGTCGTACCCACGTGAGAAGTGCACCGACCATGCCGATCCGAACCCCTCGGCCTCTGCGCGCCGGGCCTGCGCTACCACGTCGGCCGGGGAGCTCGGCTCGCCGAAGACATCGCCGCCGATGTTCATCGCGATGCGCACGAGGAAGCTTCCGTTGATCGCCACGCTGGGTCGGGTGGCTCTGACCAGGATTGAGCCCGCCCAGGTGAGCCGTCCATGTCCAGCAGGACAAACCGGGGGTTCGATCCTGGCCGGTCGGCCGGGGCCGAGGGCTCACGATGGCCCCCGGGCCTTGCGTAGCGTGGGGTCCCTACCCACACCGAAGCCGTCAAAACCTGTCAGGAGCCCCATTGACCTCCCCCGATCACAACCCGGTGCGCGTCGGACTGCAGATCCAGCCACAACATGCCGACTGGGTCCAGATCCGAGACGCCGCAGTGGCCGCGGATGACATGGGCGTCGACATCGTGTTCACGTGGGACCACTTCTACCCACTCTTCGGCGAGCCGGAGGGCAAGCACTTCGAGTGCTGGACGATGCTGGCCGCGCTCGCGCAGGCCACCTCCCGGTGCGAACTCAGCGCCCTGGTGACGTGCAACTCCTATCGCAACCCAGACCTGCTTGCCGACATGGCCCGCACGGTGGATCACATAAGCGACGGCCGGCTGATCCTCGGGATCGGCTCGGGTTGGTTCGAGAAGGACTATGCGGAGTACGGCTACGAGTTCGGTACGGCCGGCGGGCGGCTCGATGCCCTTGCCGAGGCGCTGCCCAGGATCGAGACTCGCCTCGGCAAGCTCAATCCCGCGCCGACGCGGCACATCCCGATCCTGATCGGCGGCGGCGGGGAGAAGAAGACCTTGCGGCTGGTGGCGCGACATGCCGACATCTGGCACGGATTCGGTGACGTCGAGGGAGTCGCACACAAACATCGAGTCCTCGACGAATGGTGCGCCCGCGAGGACCGCGACCCCGCCGCGATCACCCGATCAGTGACCGCCAAGGGTGACCCGACCGAGATCGCCCAGCAGTACTACGACGTGGGGACGCGGCTGTTCGTGGTCGATCAGTCGGGACCGGACTACGACCTGTCGACCCTCTCCGATTGGCTGGCCTGGCGCGACGACATCAACGGCGATCGGGCGAACAGCGCCTCCGGGTAGGCGTCTGACAGAATCACGGCCCAACGAAGCGAACCGGGGTGTCATGGCTCAGTACCCGTACGACCCAACCCAGCCGCCCCCTGGGCAGTACTACTCCGGGCCGCCACCCCCGACCAACACAATGGCGATCCTGGCCATCGTTTTTGCTTTCGTGTTCAGTCCGTTGGGCATCGTGTTCGGTTTCATCGCTCGTTCGCAGATCAGGCAGACCGGCGAACAGGGCGATGGCCTGGCCCTGGCCGGCATCATCGTCGGATTCATCAGCATCGCCTTTGTCGTACTTGCGTTCATCATCTTCCTGGGCGCCGCTAGTACCGTCGTCGGCTATTGATCGGTGGGCACGGCACCTGACAGGTCAGGACTGGCTCGGGCTGAAGGAGCTGGTCCGCTCCAGCCCTGCAGCGCGGCCCTTGCCGGCGATGACCAGAGCCATCTTGGCGCTGGCCTCGTCGATCATCTCGTCACCGAGCATGGCCGAGCCCTTCTTGCCGCCGGCCTCTGAGGTGGCGTGCTCGTAGGCGTCGAGAATGAGTTCGGCGTGGTCGTAGTCCGCCTGTGCGGGGGCGTAGATCTCATTAGCCGCGTCGATCTGGCCGGGGTGCAGAACCCACTTGCCGTCGAAGCCCAGCATCGCCGAGCGCTTGGCGACCTCCTCGAAGGCCGGTACGTCGCGTACCTGCAGGAACGGTCCGTCGATCGCGTGTACGCCACGAGCGCGGGCGGCCATCAGGATCTGCATGAGGATGTAGTGGAACGGGTCCCCGGGATAGTCCGGATGCAGGGCGCCGACGACGAGGGACTTCATGTTGATGCTGGCCATGAAGTCCGCCGGGCCGAAGATGATCGCCTCGATCCGCGGGCTGGCGAAGGCGATGTCGTTGACGTTGATCAGGCCCTGCGCGGTCTCGATCTGCGCCTCGATCCCGATCCTGCCCACCTCGAGGCCGTTCGTCTTTTCGATCTGCGTGAGCAGGATGTCCAGCGCCTGGACCTGCGCCGCATCGGCGACCTTGGGCAGCATGATGCAGTCGAGGTTCGCACCGGCCCCTTCGACCACCTCGATCACATCGCGGTAGGTCCAGTGCGTGGTCCAGTCATTCACCCGTACCACGCGCAGCCGCTGCCCCCAACCGCCCTCGTTGAGAGCGGCGACGATGTTCTTGCGCGCCCCGGGCTTGGCCAGTGGCGCACAGGCATCCTCGAGGTCGAGGAAGACCTGGTCGGAGTTCAGACTCTTGGCCTTCTCGAGGAAGCGCGGATTGCTGCCGGGTACGGCGAGGCACGAGCGGCGGGGTCGCAGGTCTGCCACAGGGGATCTCCTCTTGGACGAGGTGACCGCACGTTATGCGCATAACGTCCGGATCCGGAGGCCTTTCCTGGGACGTTATGCGCATAACGTCCCAGGAATCGGCCGTACTCGACTTTATGGGGTGAACTGCTCCGGGATCGCCACTTCGGCCGGGTGATCTCCGGCACGCACCACCAGGGCAACGCCGAGGACCACGAGAGCCAGACCCGGCAGCGCGAGAGCCGACGGCACCTGGTCTACCAGAATCAGCGCGAACAGCGCCGCCCCGGGCACCTCGAGCAGCAGCACCAGGCCGACCACGGTGGGGCCGACATCGGAGACGACGAGGTTGAATACGGTGTGGCCCAACAACTGTGCGGCCAGGGTGATCGCCAGGATCAGCAACCAGTCGCGCAACTCGAAGCCCACCAGTGGTACGCCGGCGATCACGGCGACGCCGCCGAGAAGCGCGGCGCAGACGCCGTAGCAGCAGATCGAATAGGTGCTAGTGCTGATCTCCTCGCGCACTCGAGCACCGATCAACACGTACCCGGCGGCGAATACGCCACCGGCCAGGGCAAGGCCGTCGCCGAGCACCGCCCGGGCAGAGACCGTCACATCGACCCCGGCGATCACGCCGGTCCCGACGATCGCGAGGAGTAGCCCGATCCAGGCGATCCGCGGCATCCGCTGCCCGGCGATTCTCGCGGCCAGTGCCGTCCAGATCGGGGTGGTGCACACCAGCGCTGTCGCCGTCGAGACGGACGTGAGCGTGATGCTCGGGATCCAGGTCCCGAAGTGTGCTGCGAGGAAGGCGCCGGCCAGCGCACAGCGGCCGATCACAGCCGGGCGCAGGCCCCGAAACTCCGCGCCGCGCCGCAATGCACCGGTGGGTACGAGAAAGGCGGCTCCCAGCGCCGTACGCCAGAACCCGAGTGCCAGAGCGGGAGCCACCAGCAGGGCCGTCAGTGGGGCGGACAGCGACACTCCGAGGACACCGATCAGCAACAACGTCCATGACCTGGCGCTGGGCCGGTGAACGGCCCAATCGTGTGCCGAGACCGCCGTCGGACCTCCGTCTCCCACAGGCGGAGTCTGTCACCGGCCCTACCGGGTCGTCGCGGTTCACCGAATGCACCCTTCCCGGTCGCATGAAGGGTGCAATCGACGCTCCGCGGTGGCTCGGTCTGATTAGAGTCGGCAGCGACCCGGGAGCTAGGCTCGCCGATGTGCCTGAAGACGGTGCCGATGAGTCCACCGAGGCGTCGGCTGCGGTCGAGGGGGCGATGAAGGGCGCCGGAGTGGTCTGGCTCAGCCCGGACCAAGGCCCCACCGGAACCCCCATGCATCCGTCCAGCACCGGGCCGGTCTGGCATGTCTGGTCCGAGGAAGCCTGCTATCTGCTGACCGGCCCCGGAGAGCAACCACTTCCAGGAATCGTCCACGGCGCCCGGTGCCAGGTGACGGCCCGGGACCGTGCCGGGGGGCGAGCCATCACCTGGGCGGCGACAGTGGAAGCCGTCGATCCTGCCGGACCGGAATGGGGATCCGTCGCCCCTAAGCTGGCAGCCGGGCGACTCAACGGTGGCGATCCGGTTGTCGTGGTCTCCACGTGGCCGGGGCGCCTGACCATCCTGTGCCTGCGTCCGACCGGCGACCTGGCCACAGCACGCACCGGCCTGCCCGATGGCAGCCAGGCGGCGGTGCCGCTGCCCAGCCCGGCCACCACGCCGTACCGGATGCCGTCGGACATCACCCGTCGCTGGCGGCGACGCCGCGGGGATAAGGCGAAGAACAAGACCTGATCCAGCCGTCAGGCCCGCGGCAGCTACTGCAAACCTAATAGATCGTGACGACGTTCGGAATCGGTGCGGCGCGGACGGGAGACCCACGATCGGCGCCACCGGTAGCCTTCCGGCTCGTGACGACGACAACCAAGGTGTACGTCGCGCAACTCGCCCGCCTGTACGTCTTCGACCCCAACGGTGACCGAGTAGGTCGGGCGCGTGATGTCGTCGTGGCGCTGCGGCTCGGCTCGGTACCCCCTCGGGTGCTCGGCCTGCTGGTCGAGATCGCGGGCCGCCGGCGGATCTTCGTACCGGTCGGTCGGGTGACCGGCATCGACAGCGGCGCGGTGCGGCTGGGCACCGGGATGCTCAATCTCCGACGCTTCGAACAACGCGCCGGGGAGACCCTCGTCCTCGGCGAGTTGCTGGACCGCTCGGTGACCATGAACGAGAATCAGGCCCGCGGCATCGTCGTCGACGCGGCGATGGAGATGACCCGCGGATCGGAGTGGCTGCTCACCCGGCTGGCCGTACAGGAGACCGGCCGGCTGGGCCGCCGTCGAGGTCGGGTTCGCCAGTTGGACTGGGACGAGGTCACCGGTCTCGCCCTGGTCGAGCACGGGCAGAGCACCGAGACGCTGCTCGCCGGTATGCGCGGGTTGAACCGGGCCGACCTTGCCGCCGAGTTGATGGACCTGCCCGACAAGCGTCGCCAGGAGGTCGCCGAGTCACTGGATGACGACAGCTTGGCCGACGTTCTGGAGGAACTGCCCGAAGTGGACCAGGTCTACATCCTCGGACGGCTGACCGACGAGCGCGCAGCCGACGTCCTCGAGGCGATGGATCCCGACGACGCCGCTGACCTGCTCGGTGAGTTGCCCGCCTCCGAGCAGCAGCGCCTGCTCGCCCTGATGCTGCCCAATGAAGCCGAACCAGTACGCCAACTGCTGGCCTACTCTGAGGACACCGCCGGTGGAATCATGACCAGCGAGCCGGTCATCCTGGCACCGGATTCTACCGTTGCCGAGGCGCTGGCCAGGTTGCGCAACCCAGAACTGACCCCGGCCCTGGCGACCCAGGTGTACGTGTGCCGGCCGCCGTCGGCCACACCCACCGGGCGCTTCCTGGGCATGGCCCATATCCAGCGGCTACTGCGGGAGCCACCGTCGACGCTGGTCAGCGGAGTAGTCGACGACAACGTCGACCCGATCACACCGCAGGCGCCGCTGACCCAGGTGACGCGCTACCTGGCGCGGTACAACCTGGTTGCAGCTCCGGTCGTCGACGAGCAGAACCGATTGGTCGGCGCGGTGTCGGTCGATGACGTCCTGGACCATCTGTTGCCCGAGGGCTGGAGGGAGCAGAGCACCGATGGCTGAGAAAAGCGGACGCCGGCTCGATCAGCCGCGCGGCAAGGGCTTGGCCGCCCCCAAGATCGACGCGGACGCCTTCGGTCGCTTCTCCGAAGGAATCGCACGGTTCCTCGGAACCGGCCGCTTCCTCTTCTTTCAGACCCTGCTGGTCATCATCTGGATCACGTTGAACGTCTTTGCCGTGAGCCTGCAATGGGACAAATACCCGTTCATCCTGCTCAACCTCGCCTTTTCGACCCAGGCCGCGTACGCCGCACCGCTGATCCTGCTGGCCCAGAACCGACAGGCCGACCGGGACCGGGTGCAGGCCGAGGAGGACCGCAGCCGGGCGGTCACCGAACAGGCCGAGACCGAATATCTCGCAAGGGAACTGGCGGCGTTGCGGGCAAGCATCGGTGAACTCGCCACCCGTGACTTCATCCGCTCCGAACTGGCCAGGCTCGGCGGAGACGAGCCGGACGGATCCGACGACGGTCGCAGGCGCGGCGGCCGTACCCAGCCACGATCGATCAACTGACCGGGCCTGCCCCAGCCGCCAGCACCTGCTCGATCCACCGCGCCACCTGGAACGCACGCTGGTTGTCGGCCGCGATCACCTGCAGGCCCACCGGCAGCCCACCACCGGTCGGGAGCGGAATGCTGATCGCCGCGTGGCCGGTCAAACTCGCAGGGCGGGTGTTGCGCAGCAAGAGGTCACGGATCTGGATTTCGTCCTCGTGCAGGCCGGGCGCCACGATGGGCACCGTCGGCAGAACAACCGCATCGCAGCTGGCAAGGCTCGCGGAAGCCTCGTCCCTGGCTATGACGGCGTGGGCCCGAGACCAGATATAGCGCCAGCCCGGTATCTGCATCGCGGCCCACAACTTGTCTCGTACGTCGGGCTGGTAGAGGCTGGCCTGGGTGGCGAACAGCTCGGCGTGCGCCGCGGCTGCCTCCGGGCCCTGCGTGTCGGTGACGGCGTCGATCATTGCGCCCCAGTCAGGCAGTTGTACGTCGAACATGGGTGCGCCGGCCCGGAAGACGGCGCTGAGGGCAGCGTCGAAGGCCTGCCAGACGTCCGGGGCACAATCCAGAGCTTCGGCGTTCGCCACGACCCCCACCGTGGGGAATGGGCTGGAGCCCTGTGCGTCGGCCCGGGTGCCGAGACCGGCGAGGACCCCTACGGCGTAGTCGGCGTCTGCTACCGATCTGGTGATGACGCCGACCTGGTCCAGACTTGTCGACAGGGGAAAGACGCCGTCCAGCGGGAGCGTGCCGCGCGCCGGTTTCACGCCGACGACGCCGCACAGCGCGGCCGGCAGACGGATCGAGCCGGAGGTGTCGGTCCCCAGCGCCAGGCTGACGACTCCAGCCGCGACAGCGGCGGCCGACCCGGAGCTGGAGCCGCCCGCAATCCGTGACGGATCCGCCGGGTTGTGGCACGGCCCTGCTCGGTTCGAGGTGCCCGTGCAGCCATAGGCGAACTCATGGCTGTGCGCGAGGCCGATCACGATCGCGCCCTCGGCACCGGCGCGACGGACCACCTCGGCGTCGCGTTGGCCGATCCGGTCGGCGAAGAGTGTCGAACCACAGCGGAACGGCAGGCCAGCCACCTCGATGACCTCTTTGACCAGGATCGGGATACCAGCCAGCGCACCTCGGCGATCGCGCGCCACCAGGCGCGCCGAGTCGAGAGCCGCCTCGGCGTCGAGATACACCACTGCGTTGAGGCCGGCCGCCCGCTCGGCACGAGTCAGCGCCTGCTCGACCAGCGCGACCGGATCCAGTTCGCCGGCACGCACACGCGCCGCGACCGATTCGATCGATTCAGCAGTCGACATGGTGGCTCAACCTGCCACGACGTACCCCAGGGCGCCGACCCCACCGGCCACCACGAGGACGACGATGAACGACGCCCGTAGGGCCAGGGCAATCGCCGCCGCGGCGAGTGCGGCCAGTCGGAAGTCCACGACCAGCGCACCCTCGGTGGTGGCGACGTTGACGGCGACCAGCGCCGCGAGCAACGCGGCCGGGATCAACTCGACGGCGCGTCGGACCAGCGGTCGATGCAGCACCTGCGGTGGTACGGACAGGCCGGCCAGCTTGAGCAGGTAGCTACCCACCGCGGCGCCGACCACGACGAGCCACACCGTGGACGCGCTCACTTCGGACCCTGCGCCGAGGCGTGCGGGTCTCCGGAGGCACCCTCAGGCGGAGCAACTCGGATGGCGAGCAGCACTGCCAGTGCCGCAACGATGATCTGCAGTCCTGGGGCCAGCACCGGGGTCAGGCCCAGCGCGATACCCGCGCCGCCGACTGTCACGATGCGCTGCTCGCGCAGCAGATCCGCACCACGAACCAGCCTAGGCCACAGCAGTGCCAGAAAGGCCGCCGGAACGACCGAATCCAAGGCTGCCTGCAAGACCGGCCCGAACGACTGCGCGCCCACGGCACCGGCAACCGTCGTGAGATTCCAGAACAGGAACAAGGTGCACCCGCTGGACAGGAACGCGAGCCGGGCCAGCTGCGTACCGTTCTCCCGTACGGTCAGGGCGGTGGTCTCATCGATGACCCAATGCGCTGCGGCGACCCGCCGCCACCCGCGATAGGACAGCAACTCGGCAAGCCGCACGCCGTAGATGGTGTTGCGCGTTCCCAACAGCAGGGCGCTGCCCACCGCAGCGAACGGACCTCCGCCAGCGGCCAGGACGCCGACCAGCGCGAACTGCGAGGCACCGGTGAACATAAGCAGGCTGAGGACACTGGCCTGCCACACCGACAGTCCGGCCGCCGTCGCCGTCGCTCCGAAGGCGACGCCGTACAAACCGACTGCCGCACCCAGACCGATCCCGTCCCGTACGACCCTGTCCCGTTCACTTGTCGGCCGTCTCGAGACGCGCTCCGCGCGTATCCGCCGAAGCCACTCCGTGACGGCATCTGGGCCGCCCCGACTCACCGCGCGAGGTCGACGTCGTCGAGGGTGGCCGGGGCGTTCAACCGCATCGGCCCGTCGCACAGCCGGTCCAACAGCGCACGCAGCGCGTCGAGTTCGGCTTCGGAGAACTTGCTGGTCATGTGCTCGGCCACTCCGCGCAAATGCGTCGGAGCGGCATTGCGCAGACGGGACAGGCCGGACGGCTGGAGTACGGCGTACATGCCGCGGCCGTCCTCGCTGGCCGCCTCTCGAGTGACCAGGCCCTCGCGTTGCAGCCGGTCGACCAGCCGGGACAGCCCGGAACGGGACAGCAGCACCGCACTGGCCAACTCGGTCATCCGCAAGCGACGTCCGGGTGCCTCGACCAACTGGACCAGGACGTCGTAGGAGGCCAGCGGTAGATCATGATCTTCCAGTAGCTCGGCTTCCAGCCGCCGGGTGACCACGGCATGGGCGCGCAGAAAGACCCGCCAGGAGGCCAGGGCGGTCGGGTCCGGACGGGTCGGTACCGCTGAGCGCAACTCGGCGCCGTCGTGCATGCGGCAACCCTATCGCCGAGCGCCGCCGGCCATCATGCGTTGGCAGCCTACGATTGACAGCGCCCGTTCCCTGCTTCCGAGGAGCCGATTTCCGATGACCAGCCAGCCCGATCTCGCCAGGATCGAGGCTGCCCTGTCGACCGTCGACGACCCGGAGATCGGCAAGCCACTGACCGATCTCGGCATGATCAAGGGCATCCGGAGGGGGTTCAACGGCGACCCCGGGGCGGTGCTCGTGCAGATCTGGCTGACCGTCGCCGGCTGCCCCATGAAGCAGACGATCACCGACCGGGTGACCAACGCGGTGACCACCGTGCCCGCTGTCAGCTCGGTCGTCGTCGAACTCGACGTGATGTCCGACGAGCAACGTCAGGAGTTACGGAAGAAGGTGCGGGGCACCGACGCCCCCGAGCCGGAGATCCCGTTCGCCAAGCCGGGTTCGCTGACCCGGGTGTACGCCGTGGCCTCCGGCAAGGGAGGCGTGGGCAAGTCCAGCATCACGGTGAATCTGGCCGCAGCGCTGTCCGCCCGGGGACTGTCTGTCGGCGTGGTCGATGCCGACATCTACGGTCATTCCATTCCCCGGATGCTCGGCGTCGAGGGCCGACCGACCCAGGTCGAAGAAATGATCATGCCGCCCCAGTCGTACGGGATCCGGGTCATCTCGATCGGCATGTTCACCAAGGGAAACACCCCGGTGATCTGGCGGGGTCCGATGTTGCATCGCGCCTTGCAGCAGTTCCTGGCCGACGTGCACTGGGGCGACCTCGACGTTCTTCTGCTAGATCTCCCACCGGGGACCGGGGATGTTGCCATCTCGGTGGCCCAACTCGTCCCGAGTGCGGAGATCCTGGTCGTGACCACCCCCCAACAGGCGGCGGCCGAGGTGGCCGAACGGGCCGGCGCGATCGCGACTCAAACGCATCAACAGGTCGTCGGCGTCGTAGAGAACATGTCCTGGCTGGACCTGCCCGACGGCAGCCGATTGGACTTGTTCGGAAGCGGCGGAGGTCAGCAGGTGGCCGACAAACTCAGCCAGTTGCTCGGGGTGCCCGTACCGCTGCTCGGTCAGATCCCGCTCGACCCGGCGTTGCGTGAATCGGGTGACTCAGGCATCCCGCTCGTGCTCAGCCAGCCCGATTCCGCGGCAGCCAAGGCGTTGCGCTCGGTCGCGGACTCCCTCGGCACCCGAGCACGCGGACTGTCCGGGCGGGCGTTGGGGCTGACCCCGGTACGCCGCTAGAGCCCGATAAGGGCGGTTGGGTAGCGAACCGGCATGTTCCTGGCGCGCCGGCTCTGGGGATCAGGTTGCCTCGGCGTCGAAGGGTGGTTCCACCCGGTTGCTCCAGGATTCGCTACCTGCAGCGGACGTCGCGGCAGCGGCGCTCGTCTGAACCCGGTCGGTTGATGTACGGGATCCTGAGCTGCCCGATCGCCGGTGGATCGTCGGTCCCGCATCCTCTTCCAGGAGGTGCTTGCGGATGAAGGTCTTTGGGTTCAGTGAACGAAGGTCTACATCTCGCAAGTGGTCGAACTCGGGGCCGAGCTGTTCGTGGATCTGGCCGCGGGCGCCGGTGACGGTCTGGCGCAGGCGCTTGAGCGCACCGGCGGCATCCCGAGCCAGGCCGGGCAGTCGATCGGGACCGAAGATGAACAGGGCGCCCAACAGCAACACCATGATCTCGCCCAACCCGATCGAGTCGAACACCTCAAGCCTGCCCTTCGCCTTTCCTCCGAGCCCGGCCATCGTGGCCTTGGCTCACCAGCGAATGTATCCCTTGCTCCTACGGCTCGGTCTCGGCCGTCGTGCCGCGCTGCGTCCGTCAGGCTTGGCCGAGGACGGCTCGTACGGTCTGCGAGCTCGATCCACGGACGAATTCGATCGTGATCTCGTCCCCGGGGTTATAGGCATCGACGGCGACCACCAACTCCTCGGAGCTGCGGACCTCGCGATCCCCGATCGCGATGACGACGTCCCCCTCCTGCAGACCGGCGGTCGCCGCAGGACTGCCGGGCTCGACGTTGTTGACCTGCGCGCCGTCGCGTTCACCGTCGGTGACTGTCTGGGCGTTCACCCCGAGCGAGGCGTGGACGGCCGTGCCGGTGGCGATGAGTTCCTCGCCGATCTCCCGGGCCGCGTCGATCGGGATGGCGAAGCCGAGTCCGATACTCCCGGCCTGTCCGCCGCCCCCACCGAAGCCGGCGATCGCGGTGTTGATACCGATGACCGCTCCGGAAGCATCGACCAGGGCCCCGCCGGAGTTGCCGGGGTTGATGGCAGCGTCGGTCTGTACGGCACTGATGACCGCATCGGTATCGGTACCTTCGCCGGCCAATCGGACCGGCCGGTCCAGGGCACTGACGATGCCGGTGGTCACCGTCCCGACCAGGCCCAACGGAGATCCGATGGCCACGACCGGATCGCCCACGACCACGTCGGAGGATGAGCCTAGGCTGGCGACCGCGAGGCCAGGTTTCTCGACCTTCAGAACCGCGAGATCACTGAGCGGATCACGTCCGACGATGCGGGCCGGTGAAGAGGAGGAATCCGAGAAGACCACCCTCAGCGTCGAGTCCGAATTGTCCGCGGCACCGGAGACCACGTGGTTGTTGGTCAGGATGTAGCCGTCCTCCTCGACCACGACACCGGAGCCGGTCCCGCCGAGGTCTCCGAAGGTCACCTCGATGGACACCACCGCAGGCAGCACCCGATCGGCGATGTCCGAGATCGACCCGGGCTCGCGGCTCACCGCACCCTCGACCGTGGTCAACTCGGCGTCCGGCTTGAACAGTGGCGACTCCGCTGCCTCCCGGCTGAGGAAGTAGCTGGCCGATCCGGCGGCACCGCCCAGCAGCAGAGCGAAGATCAACCCGAGAAGCGCTAGCCGGACGGGGATGTCCCCGATCTTGATCCGTCGCCGACCCTGGGCGTCGGTGGTGATCAGCGCGTCGGGATCAGGGTCCTCGTCGTACTCCGCGCCCCGCCCGAGCGTGGAGGGCGACTGTGGGTCGCGCCAGGGGTCCTTGGCGGCGTCGTCCTTCCACCAGGCCGACGGCCTGTTCCGGCGCGGTGCCGGTCCACTGCCCGGGGCCCGGCCGAGGCTTGGGTGTCCGGGAGTGGGCCGCCCGAATGCGCGGGACAGGAGCTCGGGCGGAGGCAGCTTGGCCGGATCGCGGCGGGTGCTCAGCCGCGGCCGGTCGGGACTGAAAGAGTCCTGCACATCGGCCGGCCGAGCAAAGCCGCCGCTGCGCTCCAGATCCACCTGGCTACCCTCGCCCAGCTGCCGTGAAGTCCGCGTCAGTTAGGCCGGCCTCGTCAGCGCAGGCGAAATGCGCCGCGCCCGGACCCCGTAGTACGGGTGCCCAGCGCAGGGGCGTGGAGTGGTGGAGGTGTCGGCAGCTGGGCCGGCTGCGGTGCCGAGCCGAACATCAGAGATCCGCCGTGCAGGGCCATCACCCCATCGTTCATGCCGGGAGCCATCTCCGCGGTGAACGGAATGTCCACGAGCCGGGACAGCAGGGTGTCGGGCAACATCGGCCCGGCCGAGCCGAACAGCGCCGTCTTGGCCTCGGCCTGAGCGGCCACGGCCGCGGCGCATTCAGCGCATCGACTCAGGTGCAGTCGGGCGCGAGCAGCAGCGCCACCGGAGAGTTCGTTGTCGACGAGTGCGGCCATCGCCTCGGTCGCCAGGTGCATCTCCGCCCAGCTCACGCGATCCCTCCGGCAGACCCGAGTGCCGGTGCACCCTGCGTCATGCTTGCTCGCGTGCGCCCGGGCGCGAGATGAGCCAGCGCGGCCCTGAGCTGGACTCGACCCCGGTGGATCCGGCTGCGGACGGTGCCCAGTTTGATGTCGAGGGTCGCGGCGATCTCCTCGTAGGTCAGCCCCTCGATGTCACAGAGCACCACCGGTACCCGGAACTCCGGGGACAGGGCGTCCAGCGCGGCCTGCACCTGCGGGTCGAAGTGGGTGTCGGCATAGACCTGTTCGGGACTAGGCCCGGTGCTCGGCAGGCGCTCGGCGTCGTCGGGCAGGGCCTCGAAACGTACCCGCTGCCGACGACGAACCATGTCCAGGAAGAGGTTGGTGGTGATCCGGTGCAGCCAGCCTTCGAAGGTTCCCGGCTGATAGTTCGCCAGCGACCGGAAGACCCGTACGAACGTCTCCTGGGTGAGGTCCTCGGCATCCTGTGCGTTGCCGGAAAGCCGATAGGCAAGCCGGTAGACCCGCGCCGAGTGCTGACGGACCACCTCGTCCCAGGTGGGGGGCGTCCAGCCCGAAGCGTCATTGAGCCCACCACCGGCGGCAGGCGGTACCTCCGATGGCGCCGCGGACGGGCCGGTGCTGTCGCCGTCCTTCATTCCACCAGAGTCCCATGAACGCATCACGTCAAGCACAACGAGTCCGCATCATTACCTGTTCCCTGCCGACGCCGCGGACTTACCGGGAAGCAGAGTCTGACGGTTTGGGCGCAAAACGCCAGAACTCTGCTGCACCCTGCACCCTAGGCTTCGCCTCGATGTCCACTCCCGCCTTCGCCGACCTGGTGGCCGACGAGCCGCTGACGATCACCAGTGCCCGAGCGCGGGCAACGGAGGTCGGCTGCCCGGCCATCGCACCTGCCGTGGGCGCCTCGCTGGCCGCTCTGGCCGCCGCGGTGAAAGCTCGGGCCGTCGTCGAGATCGGAACCGGCGCTGGGGTGTCCACGCTGTGGCTGCTCGCCGGTATGCGACCGGACGGGGTCCTGACGTCGGTGGACACCGACGGGGAGCACCAGCGGGCGACTCGGGCTGCGTTGACCGATGCCGATATCCCCACTCCGCGAGCCCGGCTGATCAATGGCTCGGCCACAGATGTGCTTCCCCGACTGGCCGACGGCGGCTATGACCTGGCCTTCTGCGACGCCTCGCCCGGCGAGTACCCCGATTACCTGCACCACCTGAGGCGGGTGCTGCGGACCGGCGGAATCCTGGCCTGGCATGGCGTGTTGGCGCGCGGCCGCATTGCCGAGCCCTCCGCCAGGGACCCGGACACGGTCGCCTGGCGGGACCTCTTGTCAGCCCTGCGGGCCGAGAAGTCAGTTCGTACGGCCGTCCTTCCGGTTGGCGACGGCCTGCTGATCGCCGTCCCCACCTAGTCGGCGTGGGCGACCGCGCCCTTGCCCAGGACCACGACGCCGCCTGGTGACATGTGAAAGCGCTCGGCGTCGCGGACCGGGTCGACACCGATCTGGGCGCCGGGGGCAACCACGACGTTCTTGTCCAGGATCGCCCGGCGGAGGACCGCGCCCGCTCCGACGGTGACGTTGTCCAGCAAGACGCTGTCCGCCACGTCGCAGCCCAGGGCCAGGCGACATCCCGGTGAGATGACCGACCCGGACACCGTGCCGCCGGAGATGATCACGCCGGCGCCCACGATCGAGTCGCCGGCGCGGCCGCCCTCGACGAACTTGGCCGGAGGCAGCTGCGGTGGGTTAGTGAAGATCGGCCAGCGCCGGTTGTACAGGTTGAAGATCGGGTGCACGGACACGAGATCTGCGTGCGCGTCGTAATAGCTGTCGAGCGTCCCGACATCGCGCCAATAACCCTTGTCCCGCTCGGTCTGTCCGGGGACGACGTTGTCCTTGAAGTCATAGACCCGAGCCGCCCTTGACGAGGTCAGCATGGGAATGATGTTGGCGCCCATGTCATGCAACGAGTTCTCGTCGGCCGCGTCGGCGCGCAGCGCATCGAGCAGAGCGTCGGTGGTGAACACATAGTTGCCCATCGAGGCGAAGACTTCGTCCGGGCTGTCCGGCAGGCCGGGTGGATCAGCCGGCTTCTCCAAGAACCGCTCGATCCGGCCGTCGGCGTCGGTGTCGATCACCCCGAACTGTGAAGCCTCCGAGCGCGGTACCCGGATCCCAGCCACCGTCACCCCGGCGTCGGTGTCGATGTGCTGCTGGACCATTTGGCGCGGATCCATGCGGTAGACGTGGTCGGCGCCGAAGACGACGACGTGATCAGGAGCGTCGTCGTAGACCAGGTTCAGACTCTGATAGATGGCGTCCGCGCTACCGGTGAACCAGCGCGGGCCAAGTCGCTGCTGGGCCGGCACGGGCGTGACGTAGCTGCCCAGCAGCGTCGACATCCGCCAGGTGGTGGTGATGTGCCGGTCCAGGGAGTGACTCTTGTACTGCGTCAGGACGCACAGCCGTAGGTAACCGCCGTTGACCAGGTTGGACAGGACGAAGTCGACCAGCCGGTAGTTGCCGCCGAACGGCACGGCCGGCTTGGCCCGGTCCTCGGTCAGTGGCCACAACCGCTTGCCCTCGCCTCCGGCGAGCACGATGCCCAGGACCCGCGGATCAGCAGCCATGAGCCGAACCTAGCCCGGTCGGGGTTAGGGTCGTCAGCCGTGCGAGTCGGGATCCTGACCAGAGAGTTCCCCCCCGAGGTCTACGGCGGCGCCGGGGTGCATGTCGAGCACCTGGTGGGAGCCCTGCGTACCCATGCCGGTCTCGACGTGGACGTGCACTGTTTCGGTGAGCCGCGGTACGGCGCCCAGGCTCATTCGGTGCCGACCGAGCTCGCCATGGCCAACTCAGCCGTCCAAGCTCTCGGCGTCGATCTGTCCATTGTCGACGCCGTAGCCGGCTGCGATGTACTGCACTCCCATACCTGGTATGCGAACTTCGCCGGGCATCTCGGCTGCATGCTCTACGGCGTACCGCACGTGGTCACTGCGCATTCGCTGGAGCCTCGACGACCGTGGAAGGCCGAGCAACTCGGTGGCGGCTATCGCATCTCGTCCTATATCGAACGCTCGGCCTACGAGGCGGCAGCTGTCGTGATCGCCGTCAGCCGCGGCATGCGGGCCGACATCCTCGACTGCTATCCCGACCTGGATCCGGACAAGGTGCAGGTGATCTACAACGGTGTCGACCCCGTGGCCTACGCACCGACGCAGGACCGGGCGAGCCTGCTCGCACGGGGCATCGATCCCGATCGGCCGTACGTGATCTTCGTCGGTCGGATCACCCGGCAGAAAGGCGTGATCCACCTCGTCAACGCCGCGCGGGCCCTGCCGCCGCAGGCGCAGCTGGTCCTGTGTGCCGGAGCCGCCGACACCCCCGAACTCGGTGCCGAGGTGGCGGCTGGAATCGCCACCCTGCAACGAGAGCGCACCGGAGTCGTCTGGATCGAGGAGATGCTGCCGCGGACGGAGGTGGTCAGCCTGCTCAGCCAGGCGAGCGTGTTCTGCTGCCCGTCGGTCTACGAACCGCTGGGCATCGTCAACCTCGAGGCAGCCGCGTGCGCGACGGCGGTCGTCGCCAGTGACGTCGGCGGCATCCCGGAAGTCGTCGCCGACGGGGTGACCGGTTTGCTGGTGCACTACGGGGCCGACGATCCAGGCGCGTTCGAGGCGGGCCTGGCTGGGCGACTGGCCGAGCTACTCGCCGAGCCGCGGCGGGCTGCGGACATGGGAGCCGCCGGCCGAGAGCGCGTCCTCGAGGAGTTCGGCTGGCCGGCGATCGCCGGACGCACCGCGCAGGTGTACGCGGTGGCGCTCAGTCGGGCGTGAGACCCTGGGTGATCACGGGGGTCATCGACCCAGAGGCACCAATGTCAGAAAGGCGAGTGTGAACGTGGGCACCTTCGACAACCTCAAGGGCAAGGTCAGCGACCTGGTCGACCAGCACAGCGACAAGATCCAGACCGGCATGGACAAGGCCGGCGAATTCGTCGACTCCAAGACCGGCGGCAAGCACACCGAGCACATCGCCACCGGCAAAGACAAGCTGCGTGCTGCCCTCGACGGCCTGGATGGCCAGAACGACGACTTCCCGGACCCGCCGCCTCCCTCGGTGACACCGGCGTCGGACATCCCACCGCCGCGGCCCGCGCACTGAGACTGCCGGTCGGCGTACCGCTGACAGCGCAAGGCCCCGGTTGGCGCGGTCCGCGCCTTCCGGGGCCTTGATTGTTTGTTGATGAGCTGATGTTGGTGAGGCCTGCCGGTCGCGAGCTAGCCAGTGGCACCCTTGAGGGCCTCCGACAGCGCCGTGGCCTCGTCCGGTGACATCTCGACGACCAACCTGCCGCCGCCTTCGAGCGGTACGCGCATCACGATGCCGCGCCCCTCTTTGGTGACCTCGAGCGGACCCTCGCCGGTCCGCGGTTTCATGGCCGCCATGCGTGCCTCCTTTGCCCCGCCGTTCCCGCGGGGGGAATCCGACGCGGAGCGGCTACCTTGTGGCTTGACTGTTGGGCCATATTCTCCCGTATCGGCCCGCGAGGCTTGGCCGCGGGGCTCCGCTAGCGTGAGTGCGCGCTCTGCTGTGTGGCGCGCGGTAGACAGGCGAGCATCCGGGAGGCGATGGTGAGCGAGTCCGTACCCAACGAGTCCGTACCCAGCGAGTCCGTGCACGTGGACCGCGATGGAGGAGTGGCGACGCTCACGCTGGACCGGCAACAGGCGATGAACGCTCTGGACCACCCCACGAAGGTTGTGCTGCGGGATCGGCTGCGCGAACTCGCAGCCGACTCCTCGGTACGGGCAGTGGTACTCACCGGTGCCGGTGACCGTGCCTTCTGTACCGGTCAGGACCTCAAAGAGCACGTCGCCCTGCTGCAGGCGGGAGATCCGGCGCCGTTGTCGACGGTGACCGAGCACTACAACCCGATCGTGCTGGCGATCGCGACCATGCCCAAGCCGGTGATCGCGGCGGTCAACGGCATGGCCGCCGGCGCGGGGGCCTCGCTGGCCTTCGCCGCCGACTTCCGGGTCGCTGCTTCTCGCGCGGTGTTCTTGCTGGCCTTCGCCCGGATTGGGCTCTCGGTGGACACCGGCTCCTCGTGGACGCTGCCGCGCCTCATCGGGCATGCCAAAGCCACCGAACTGGCCATGCTGGCCGAGCCGATCTCCGCCCACGACGCTCTCGCGATCGGCCTGGTCACCGAGGTCGTCGCGGACGAGGACCTGGCCGCTCGGGCCGCGGAGTTGGCGCACCGTCTGGCCGCCGGACCCACTGTCGCCTACGGCGCGATCAAGTCGGCCCTGCACTTCTCCGCGGGAGTGGATCTGACCACGGCACTGACCCGAGAGGGCGAGCTGATGGCTGCCACCGGGGGCTCCCAGGATCACAAGGATGCGGTGGCCGCGTTCGTGGCCAAGCAGCAGGCGACCTTCTCCGGCCGCTGACCGCCCGAAGCAGGGCTGACAGGGGAAGAAAGCTACGGACCTAGCGTCGCAGGGGTCCCCTGAGTCGGAACGCCGGCCGAGTCTTACGCGAGGGCGCTGATCCGGATGGCTCCGGCTCGGCGCGGGTCCGCGGCAGCATGGAGGCCGGTGTCCGGCTCCCACCAGGCGGCCCCGACTCCGCCGAAGTACATCGCCTGTGCGGGGAAGGTCCGGACCGGCAGCTCGAGGTTCCCGAGATCCAGGTCCTCTTCGACGTCTACCACGGTTGCATCGGGTCCGACCCGTACGTGCGCCCGGGGGTGAGCGATCGCCTCGTCAAGGGCCTGCCGACCATGCATGTGTCCGGCCAGCACCTGGGCCAGCGCCGTACTGATCCGGTCCGCACCCGGCGAACCGATCGCAAGCACGGCGCCGTCGCCGCGGGTCGCCACGGAGGGCGCCATGTTGGACAGCAGCCGGGTCCCGGGCCGTAGTGAGTGCAGGCCACCACGATTGAGTTCCGGTTCGCCGAGGCAGTTGTTCTGCCAGATTCCGGTTCCCGGGGTCATCAGTCCCGATCCGTAGCCGGCCGAGACCGTGACCGCACAGGCCACGCCGTCATCACCGGCGACCGACACGTGCGCCGTGCTCGGAGAACTCATCGCGGCCAGATCACGCCGGTCGACCATCTGCAGCAGCGCCTGCGCCGCTTGCACCCGGTCAGGAGCGGCTTCGAAATGATGGATCCGATAGCTCAGCACTGCCTCCTGGACGGCCACCAGATGGGCCACGTCCGCAGCCGTCCAGTCCCCCGTCGGTCGTCCGGCCAGCAGGGACAACATCGCGGTCAGTGTCACCCCGCCGACGGCCGGTGCGGGGTTGGTCGCCAGCTGCCACCGGCCATGCTCCGAACCGAGCGCCGGTCGCAGCACTGCCTCGTACTCGGCCAGATCCCGGGCGCCGAGCAATCCCCCGTTGGCGTCCATGTCCGCGACGATCAGGTCGGCCAAGGCACCGCGATAGAAAGCCTCGGCACCGTGGCTGGCCAGCACCTCCAAGGAATCCACCAAGGCCGGAATGCGCACCAACTCGTCGGGACCGATCAGCCGCCCGCTCGGACCGTGCAGCGCGGCGTGACTGTCGGGTTGCCACCCGAAGGCGGTCTCATGGACGAACTCCAGATAGTGCCGGGCAGAGCGACCCAACGGGAAACCGGATCGGAGGGCCGCCGCCGCCGGCTCGAGCAAATCCGGCCAGCCCAGCCGTCCGGATCTCGCGTGCAGCAGGTCCAGCGCAGCCAGCGCCCCAGGAGTCGCCACCGAGCCGTGGCCGACAGTCATGGTGACCCCGCCGCCGTACCCACTGTGCACCTCGCGGACCGCGCCGCCGAACCAGGACTCCGGGCGATCACGACCGGGCATCTCGACGCCGCCGTCGATGGTCACCGGCTGCTCGCCTGGAACGGTGACCGTGATGTAACCCCCGGCCGACAGCGACACCATGCCGGGCTCGGTCACCATCGTCGTGATGGCAGCCGCGATCGTTGCATCGACGGTGTTTCCGCCGGCTGCGGCCACAGCTACACCGGCTCGGGCAGCGAGGTCGTTGGGAGCCGCCACGGCGACGCGAACGCGCACGCGGGGACGTTACCGCCCGGCTCGCCAGCAGTCGGCCACGTGATCATCGACCATGCCAGTGGCCTGCATCAGCGCGTAGGCCGTGGTCGGTCCGACGAAGGAGAAGCCCCGACGTTTCAGCTCCTTGGCCATCGCCATGGACTCCATACTGGTGGCGGGTACGTCGGACAAGGTGGCCGGCCTCGGACGGGTGAGATCGGGTGCGAAACTCCAGAGCAGATCCGACAGGCCGTTCGGCACGTCGAGCGCGGCCCGGGCATTGCCGATCGTCGCGCGAATCTTGGCTCGATTCCGGACGATCCCGGCATCGGCCATCAACCTCGCGACGTCAGAGTCGTCATCAAAGGCCGCAACCGCGGCAATCCTGAACTGTGAGAACGCCGTACGGAACGCATCTCGCTTGCGCAGGATCGTCAGCCAGGACAGGCCAGACTGAAACGCCTCGAGTGAGACGCGTTCGAAGAGAGCATCGTCCCCACGAAGGACCACTCCCCATTCCACGTCGTGGTAGGCCCGATAGTCGGGCGTGGATTCCGCCCACGCGCAACGGATACGATCGTCGTCGATCACCGCGCCGGCGCTGCGGGGTAGGACTGCGCAAACCTGGCGAACCGGTTCACCGACCGCTGCAGTGCCCATCGGGTCACGGATCTGACCACCGGCCAACCGAGCCGTCCGATCAGCCCGAACGGCAGGTCGAGATCCTCGGTCCAGGTGAACCGGGACCCACCAGGACGCGGAGCGACCTCGAAGATTCCGCGGCCGCGGATGAGCCGGCCAGTGTGCTGCATCGTGCAACGTCGCGGCGGATCCCACTCGGTGACCCGCATTCGGTCGCGTACACCGACCTTGCCCACACCGGTAAGCGCCTCGATCTCGGCGCCCAGGCCGACACCCGAGGCCGAACGCAGCCGCACGGTGGTGGCCAGGATCCACTCCCCCTGCCGCTCCCAGTCGGTGATCGCAGCCCAGGTCTGCTCGGGCGGTGCCTCCACATCGACGCCGACCGCGACCTCAGGCATCTCGTGCTCCCGCGTCGGCAGGATCCTCGGAATCAGGGCGTCCCTGAGCCGAATCATTCGACTCAGGGACGCCCTGATTCCGGTGCGGGCCGGCGGTGTCCGCGGAGACGAGGGGCTGGGCCTCCGCCGGCTGCTGGGTCAGCTGGTTGGTCAGCTCAGCGATCCGACGGTCCTTGTCCCGCAGCGCATCGGCCAGCTGGTCCAAGACCCAATCCACCTCGACCATTCGATAGCCCCTGAGCACCACCGAGAGCCGTAGCGCCTCGACGTCGGCAGCATCCGGTGGGCGGTCTGATGGCAGCACCACCGG
>Ga0136614_10000079_pt1 | contig 34808 bp, 34 predicted proteins | sample AntDrymUQ2792106_2_FD_106643 | JGI IMG/M metagenome (GOLD analysis project Ga0136614, IMG submission 106643) | Polar desert sand microbial communities from Dry Valleys, Antarctica - metaG UQ279 (21.06) | ecosystem: Environmental > Terrestrial > Soil > Desert | place: Antarctica: Dry Valley... | reverse complement strand
TGCTCGCCGCGGGCTGGCACGGGCAGAAGAGCGGCAAGGGGTTCTACGACTGGGCGGGCGACAAGCCGGTGCCCAACCCGGCGTTCGGCTGAGGCGGACGCGACGCGAGGAGCTCCCTACTAGGGTCCCTGCCGAATCCAGACCGAGACGGGAGTAACCGTGAAGCTGAACAACCTCTTCAACCAGGCCAAGCGCGTCGTGGAGCAGCGCGGGGGCACCGATGCCCTCAAGAGGGACGCCGAGGAGCTCAGGAAGATCGCAAAGAGCAAGGGCACCGCGCAGGACAAGGCCAAGCGCGCAGCCGAGGCGCTCAAGGACCCGGGGGCGCCGGAGGGCGCACGCAAGGACCGGGCGGCACCGCGCAAGGACCACGAAGCGCCGCGGAGCACGCGTCCCTGAGGCGCGCGCGCCGCGCCACGGACCGATGAGCGGACTCGAGCAGGCGCTCGAGCGCGCCCGGGCCGGCGGGCCCCGGCGCCATCACGACAAGGCCGGCGAGCAGGGCAAGCTGCCGGTGCGCGAGCGCGTGGCGCGGCTGGTGGACGCCGGGTCGCTCGTGGAGGACGCGCTGCTGGCCAACTCCGAAGAGGAGGGCTTCGGGGCCGACGGCGTAGTCACCGGTATGGCCACGGTCGCGGGCCGACCGGTCGCGTTGATGGCCAATGACCCCACCGTGAAGGCCGGGTCGTGGGGTCCCAAGACGGTGGAGAAGATCATCCGCGTGCAGGAGCAGGCGCTGGTCCAGCGGGTGCCCATGGTCTATCTGGTGGATTCGGCAGGAGCCCGCATCACCGACCAGGTGCAGATGTTCCCCGGCCGCCGCGGGGCCGGGCGGATCTTCCACACCGAGGTCAAGCTGTCGGGCGTCGTCCCCCAGGTGTGTGTGCTGTTCGGCCCGAGCGCCGCGGGCGGCGCCTACATTCCCGCCTTCTGCGACGTCGTGATCATGCGTGACGGCAACGCCTCGATGTACCTGGGGTCGCCCCGCATGGCCGAGATGGTCATCGGCGAGCGGGTGACCCTGGAGGAGATGGGCGGCGCCCGCATGCACACGGCTGTGTCCGGCTGTGGCCACTTCCTCGTCAAGAGCGACGAGGAGGGCATCGACCTGGCCAAGCGCTACCTCTCCTATTTCCCGCGCAACTGGCAGGAGGAGCCCCCGTTGGCGCCCCCGGCGGGGCCGGCGTCCGAGTTGCCCCGGATCCCCAGCGACGAGAACAAGCCGTTCGACATGCAGGAGCTGATCGACGCACTCGTGGACGATGGGTCCTTCCTCGAGGTGCACCGCCGCTGGGCCAAGGAGCTGATCGTTGGCTACGCCCGGCTGGAGGGCCGGGTAGTGGGTATCGTGGCCAACCAGCCGCGACAGAAGGGCGGCGTGCTGTTCGTGGACTCCGCCGACAAGGCGGCGCGGTTCATCTGGACCTGCAACGCGTTCGGGGTGCCCCTGCTGTTCCTGGCCGACGTGCCGGGCTTCATGATCGGCACTCAGGTGGAGCGCCAGGGGATCATCCGCGCCGGAGCGAAGATGATCTCGGCAGTGTCCGAGGCGACCGTGCCGAAGATCTCGGTGATCGTCCGAAAGGCCTACGGGGCGGGCCTCTACGCGATGGCCGGCCCGGCCTACGAGCCGGATGCGTGCATCGCTCTGCCCGATTCGAAGATCGCCGTCATGGGCCCCCAGGCGGCGATCAACGCCGTGTTCTTCAACCAGCTTCAGGCGATCGACGACGAGGAGGAGCGCGCCTGCCGCACCGAGGAGCTGCGCGCCGAGTACGCGGAGGAGATCGACATCCTTCACCTGGCGTCCGAGTTGGTGGTGGATGCCGTGGTGCCGCCCGGCGAGTTGCGCGAGGACCTGGCGCGGAGGTTCGCCGCCTACTCCGGCCGCGACCGCGCCTGGCCCGCCAAGCGCAACGCGGTCACCCCGGTCTGACGCATCGTGCTCAGCGCCGGCTGTAGGTGGCGGTGTAGGTGCCGGCCGCGTTGGCCGTGACGTTGTGAGTGCGCAGGCCGCCGTCGGACCAGGAGCCGAAGTCGTAGGTGGCGCCGGCCAGAGTCCGCGGTGTGGGGGCGGAGAACGTGTTGGCCGACCCCTGGATGACGGTGGAGGTGAACGGAGTGGTCCTGGAGTGCCGTTGACCGCCAGTGCCAGACCGCTCGGGGAAGAGCGCAGCGCGAGGTCAACGGTGCGCGGATCCAACCGGACGCTGCGTGTGTCGGTCAGCCCGCCGCCGTCCGTGGCCGTGAGCCGGAGCTCGAGGTGGGACGGATATTCGTGGTCCGGGGTCGCGAAGTTGCCGCTGCTCACGTCCGGGAAGCTCTCGAGCGCGTGGCTGTGGCAGGCCGACGGGCAGTGGTTCAGCAGCAGCGACCAGTCCAGGCGGCCGGGGCCGAGGGTGCCGTCCTGGCGGTCGGTGGCGCCGCCGCTGAAGTTGATCAGGTCGCCGACCTTCCATGTCAGTCCCGGGGTGGGCGTCGTGATCGTGGCCACCGGCGGTGTGTTGCCCGCGGTGATCGCGGCGCTGTCGGTGGCGCTCGCGCCTTGTGAGTCGGTGGCCCGGAGGCCCACCAGGTAGGTGCCCGGCTGGTTGTAGGTCCATCCCGGGCCGGCGCTGGCGGAGTCGTCGTACTGGCCGTCGCCGTCCAGGTCCCAGGCGTAGGTGAGCGGATCGTTGTCGGGGTCGGTGGACCCGCGCGCGTCGAACTGCACGAACAGCGGCGCGTCGCCGGTCGTCGGCGTGGCGCGGAGCACAGGGCGGGGCAGCTGATTGCCCGCCGTGTAGGCGATCCGCTTGATCTTTCCTTCCCAGACGTCCGCGTAGTAGAGAGCGCCGTCGGGGCCGAACTGGAGGTCCACCGGCATCGACGCCCCGGTGCGGAACCACCTGATTGCGGAGGGGCTCGGCAGCGCGCCACCGGAGCGCCGCATCGCCCAGATGCAGCCGCGCGCGTAGTCGGCGAAGAACAGCGCTCCGTCGAACTCGGCGGGCCAGGTGTTCCCGGGCGGGTTGAACGCCATGCCCGACACCGAGGACGTTCCCGCCGGGCAGGGCTCCTCGCTCGTGACCTTGGCCGAGTGCGAGTAGGCGTGGTACGGAGCGGTAACGCCGCCGCTGGAGTACAGGCCCTCGCAGAGGCTCAGGTTGGCGGCGTCGTAACCGCTCTGGCGCGAGCTCCCCTCGTAGCATGGCCAGCCGAAGTTCTCGGCCGTGGAGTCGCCGGCGTCGACCGCCCGGTTGATCTCCTCGGTCGTGTTCCATCCCACGTCCCCCACCCAGACGTCCCTGGTGCCCGGACGCACCGCGAAGCGGAACGGGTTTCGCAGGCCGAAGGCCACGAGGCGACGGGCCTTGGGGTCGGTGCTCGAGGCGAACGGATTGCCGGCCAATCCCGCCCCGGTGAACGCGTCGACGCGCAGGAGCGCGCCGTCAAGGGTCTGGGCGTCGGCCGGGGTGAGCCGGTCCTGGCTGCGGAGCGCCCCTCCCTGGCTGGTGGGAGGCGTCTGGGTGCCGCCCACGCCCACCGGGGGGTCGCCGCACGGGTTCTTGGGGATCCCCATCTGGCCGTAGTCGACGAAGTCGGGGCTGGCCGCGTCTCCGCCGGTCACGTACAGCGCGCCGTCCGAGCCGAACTGGATGTCTCCGATCGTGTGGGTGGGCGCTTGCTGGCACCAGTCCTCGATCAGGACCTGCTCCGAGCCGCCCGCCGTGTTGCCCTGCGCGGTCAGGTGGGACAGCCGGCCGCTCGTCACGCACCCGTTGGTGGTGGGCCCGGGCGGCGTGGGGCAGCCGTCGTTCCAGGTCGGTGCGGTGCCGCCGATCGGAGCGTCGTGGGTGTAGAGGACGTAGACGTACGGCTCGGCCGGGAAATCGGGATGGATCGCGAGTCCTAGCAGCCCGCGGTCCCAGTTGTGGTCCACCCGGCCGCGGAGGTTCGCGAACGTGGTGGGGGTGGTGTCGCCCAGCCCGTCGAAGACCTTGATGCCGCCCGGCTTCTCCGCCACGAAGATCCGCCCGTCGGGGGCGAACCGCACGGCCGTCGGCGCCTCCAGGCCGCTGAACACGGTCGTCTCCTGGAACCCGGGCAGCAGGCCGGCGGACCCCGTGCGGAAGGTCCGATCCGCGGCGCACCCGCTGCCCGACGCGTTAGAGGCGCACGCCCTGAAATGGTAGATCGTGTCCGGGTTCAGGCCCGTGATGCGCTCGGACACCGTCTGGGTCGCCGTGCCGGACCCCACGCTGCGGTTGGGGGTCTTGGAGCCGTAGGAGGTCGTCGTCCCGTACTGGAACCACCACTGGGTGGCCTCGCCGCCCGTGGAGCCCCTCGCGCGCAGGGTCGCGGCGCTGTCGGTCACCTCGGTCGCCGGCTCTGTCGTCCCGGTCGCACAGCCGGCCGCGACGGCGCAGCCGGCCAGGAGAGCGGCCAGCCATGCGGCTCGGATCCGCCACGTCACGCGTCTTCGAGCGTGCCCCGTCCCGGATCCACTATCTCCTCGTTCCAAGCGCCCGTCAAGGGGCGCTTAGAATCGCCCGCGATGCCGGAGGGAACGCGGCTCTGGGAGCCGGCCACAGGGACGCAGACCGACATGGGCCGCTTCATGGCCGAGCGGGGCGTGGCCGACTACCAGGAGCTGTGGCGCTGGTCGGTCCAGGACCTCGAGGGCTTCTGGGCGGCGATCTGGAAGCGGTTCGAGATCCAGGCCTCACAGCCCTACGAGCGCGTGCTGGGGCGGCGCGACATGCCCGGCGCCGAGTGGTTTCCCGGCGCGCGACTGAACTACGCCGAGCACGTGCTGCGCATGGCGCGGCCAGGCCGGATGGCGATCGTGCACGCCACCGAGGACGGTCCCGCCGCAGAGATGACCTGGGACGAGCTGGCCGACCAGGTGGCCCGCTGTGCCGCCGGCCTGCGTCGGTTGGGAGTCGGGCGCGGGGACCGGGTGGCGGCCTACCTGCCCAACGCTCCGGAGACGGTGGTGGCGCTCCTGGCCACGGCCAGCATCGGCGCGATCTGGTCCAGCTGCGCTCCCGAGTTCGGCGTGCCTACCGTGGTCGATCGCTTCGCCCAGATCGAGCCGAAGGTGCTGCTGGCCACAGAGGGCTACCGCTACGGCGGCAAGGACTTCGATCGCCGCGGGCCGGTCAGGGAGATCGTGGCAGCCGTCGGCTCGCTGGAGCACACGGTGATGGTTCCCTCCGGCTGGGAGGAGCTGCTGGGGCAGCCGGCCGCGCTGGAATTCGAGCAGGTGCCATTCGACCACCCGCTGTGGGTCCTCTACTCCTCCGGCACCACGGGGCTGCCCAAGGCGATCGTGCAGGGTCAGGGCGGCATCCTGATCGAGCACCTGAAGAAGGCCCGGCTGCATTCCGACCTGACCCCCGAGGACCGCTTCTTCTGGTTCACCACCACCGGCTGGATGATGTGGAACTTCCTGGTGGGGGGCCTGCTGGCCGGGTCGACGATCGTTCTCTATGACGGTCAGCCCGATCCCCGGGGGATGTGGCAGCTGGCCGAGACCGCGGGCGTGACGGCGTTCGGCACCAGCGCCGGCTTCATAACGGCGTGCATGAAGGCCGGGGTGGAGCCGGCCCGCGAGGCCGATCTCTCGCGGCTGCGCGCCCTCGGGTCCACGGGCTCGCCGCTGCCCGCGGAGGGGTTCGACTGGGTCTACGAGCACGTGAAGAGCGACCTCTGGCTCTTCTCCACCAGCGGCGGCACCGACCTCTGCACCGCGTTCGTCGGCGCGTGCCCCGTGCTGCCGGTCTACTCCGGCGAGCTGCAGGCCCGCTGCCTGGGAGCGGCGGTGGAGGCCTGGGACGAGGAGGGCCGGCCGCTGGTGGGCGAGGTCGGGGAACTGGTGATCACGGAGCCGATGCCCTCGATGCCGTTGTTTCTCTGGGACGACCCGGACGGGCGCCGCTACCGGGAGAGCTACTTCGACACCTATCCCGGCGTATGGCGCCACGGTGACTGGATCAAGATCACTGAGCGGGGCGGGGCGGTGATCTACGGACGCTCGGACTCCACGATCAACCGCCAGGGCGTCCGCATGGGCACAAGTGAGATCTACAGCGCGGTGGAGGGTCTGCCCGAGGTGCTGGACAGCCTGGTGGTGGACGTGCCGAGTGCCGACGGGGCCGAGTCCGCCATGTGGCTGTTCGTGGTTCCCGCCGACGGCGGCGAGGTGGACGACGACCTTCGGGACCAGCTGCGGCGCCGGCTGCGCGAGCACTGCTCGCCGCGGCACGTACCCGACCACACCGTGGCGGTGGGCGAGGTCCCCCGGACGCTGTCGGGCAAGAAGCTCGAGGTGCCGGTGAAGAAAATCCTCATGGGGGTGGATCCCGCGCGTGCCGCCAGCCGGGACTCGCTCGCGAACCCCGAGGCGCTGGACTTCTTCGTGCGCCTGGCCGCCTCGGGCTAGCGGGTCCGCGTCCTGCCCAGGCGTCGGTCCAGGCGGGACAGCAGCTCGGCGCAGAAGTCCTCGGCGGCGGCCAGCGACTCGGGTTCGAGGTAGTCGGGCAGGTCGCTGCGGCGGTGGTGGCGCGGCGCTAGGCCGAGCTCGTCGCGGCAGGTGATGGTGATCGACCCGTAGCCGGCGTAGAGCGCGGCATGGGCGTCGCTGGGAGCGTGGTTGAGCAGGGGCGCGGCCGAGGCTGCGCCGGAGCCCTCCGCGATCTCGCGGCAGACATCAACCAGCTCCCGGTGCGTGCGCGGCGCCAGCACCGGCCCCTCGCGGCCGGTGAAGCGGACCCGCCCGGCGCCCACGTCGTCGAGGTTGACCACGACGGTGCGGTCTCGGGGCAGAGCGGCCCGGTGGCGTCGCAGGAAGGACCGCATGCCGTCGGCCAGGCTCTCCTGCGCGCCGGTCACCACCACGTGCAGTCCCGCGTGCTCCATCCGCGGCGCCTCTCGCTCCGCCACGCGCAGGGCCACGGCCACGCCCGAGGCGTTGTCGCCCGCGCCCGGAACGGTGGGCGAGGACCAGACGTCCACCAGCAGCGCCACCATCGCGATCAGGGCCACGGTGGGCACGAACTGGATCACGGTCAGGAGGTCCGACTCCACGCCGCCCAGGCGCATCAGGGCGCAGCAGGCCACGGCGAGGAGCGCCCACATCAGCGGGTGGAGCTGGGCTCCGAACAGGAGCCGAGGGCGGCCCAGACGGGTGCGCAGCACCTGGAGGCCGCGACGATGGACCAAGCCCGTGCGCCCGGCATCAGCGTGCGCCACGAGCACCACGGCAGCCTCCCGACCCCGCCGGTCCAACGAGACGACGTTCTGCGAGGCGCGACGCCCGAACGCCCGGCGCACGACGGCGAACGGCAGCAGCAGATCGGCCAGTCCTCCGAGCGCGGCCGCCACGGCCAGCACGGCGCCCGCGGCGGGCGCGGAGACCGAGAGAGCGCTGGCGCCCCCGGAGACGATGGCGACGACGGCCAGGGCCGGTCCCCAGTTGGGCCAGCAGCTGACGGCCTCGATCGCCGCCTCCCGTTCTAGGCCCCGGAGGCGCCCGGCCACGTGGAGAGCGGCCCGGCGCTCCGCGTCGCTGCCCGGGGCGCGCCCGGCAATCGCCGCGAGGGTGGTGGCCTCGAGCATCGCATCGATGCCTCCGCGTTCGCCGCTGCCCGACGATGCCGGAGTTGTGGGCTCCATGGACCCACAACATCGCACTCGCCCCGGTGGCCGGGCAGGACAGGCGGCCCAGTCGGGGCGCCCCACGCGTAGAGTCCACGCGCCGTGGAGTCGCGAAGCCCAGGCCCTGCCGAGGTCGTGTCGGCCGCCGGCGGGATCCTGCTCCTGGTGTCGATGTTCCTGCCGTGGTACGCGGTCGACGCGGCGGTGGACCTGCCGAACCGGCCCGGCGGGGTGACCGTGCGCGGTGAGGGCGTGAGCGCATGGGAGGCCTTCTCGGTGATCGACCTCGTGCTCGTCGCGGTCGCGATGGTCGCCCTGTCGCTGATCGTGGCGCGCCTGGCGGGGCTGAGGGCGGGGGCGGTGCCGCCGGGCCTGATCGTCGCGGTCGCCGGGGCGGTGTGTGCCGGCCTGATCCTGTTCCGCCTGCTCGACCCTCCCAACCTGGCCGGTGCCGAGGTGGAGGGCACCGAGGTGGGCCGGCGGCTCGGGGCCTTCTTCGCTCTGCTCGCGGCGGCCGCCATCAATTGGGCCGGCTTCCGGGCGCTGGGCGCCGGGGTCGCCGCCGAGCCCGAGGCCGAGCCGCTCGTCGTGCAGGCCGAGCCCGTGACCCGGCCCATGGATCGCGAGCCGGAGCCCGTGATCGCGGTGGCTCCCGCCCCCCGTCCCACACCCGCAGCTTCGCCGCCATCGCCGCCGGTACGATCGGCCGGAGTGGCTGCCTTCGAGGACCTGATCGCGGGGATGGAGCCGCTGCTGTTCCGCCTGTGGGAGACGCCCGCCGCTCCTCGGGCGGACCACCACGACGTGCCCCGGTCGCCGGGCGTGTACCTCTTCAGCCGAGACGACCGGCCGCTCTACATCGGGCAGTCGGCCAACCTCCGCCAGGCGCTGGCCGAGCAGTGCCGCCCCTCCTCGGGCCACACCAAGGCGACCTTCGCATTCGCCGTGGCCCGGCGCGCCGCGGCCGGCGAGGGCGTCGACGTGGACGGCCCGCCCGCCCGCCTGGCCACGAGCGACGAGTTCGTGCCCTACTTCGCCAAGGCCAAACAGGCGGTGGCCGCCCTTCCGGTCCGCTACCTGACGGTGGACTCGGTCGACGAACGTGGCGTGTTCGAGGTCTACGGGCGCCTGGTGCTGGGCATCGACTCGGACGCCGACGTCTCAGCCTGAAGCGGGAGTGCGGCGGGTGGGACTCGAACCCACACGCCCTCTCGGGCAATGGATTTTGAATCCATCGAGTCTGCCAGTTCCTCCACCGCCGCCTGAAGCGGAGTCTAGGGGTAGGCCCTACTGCTCGACGGGGCGCAACTGGCCGCCCGACACGCCGCCTTGGCCGTAACGGTCGGCCTCTTCGCGGCTGACCTCGACCTCCACGTTCCACTGCTGCTGGAAGCCGCGCATGGCGAAGAGGGCGAGCAGGATCTGGACCGGCACGATGATCACGGTCAGCATCCCGAGCAGGGCGGGATCGAGCGCAGGGTCGTCGAAACCGGCCTTGTCGCGCTCGAACCACGCGGGCCCGGCCACGCCGGCCACGACGGCGAACAGAACGGCCAGAGCCGCGGCTACGGGCAGCACGCCACGGCTCCAGCGGGTGACCGCGAAGGCCATCACGGCGTAGACGATCACGTAGGCGAAGGACAGTGGCTGCATGCCCTGGAGGTGCGACCACCCACCGAGCGTGACGATCAGGATCAGAGCGGCGCTGGCGACAAGGAGCAGGACCACGATCGCCTTGGTGGCTTTCGAGGAGGCCTTGTCGCGGTTCGGATGCAGCAGCACCGTATCGGCCATCGCGCGGGCACTTTACACCCGGCGGGGACGCCCCGGCGACGGTCCGCTCTTAGACTCAGCGGGCGCGCGGGCGTGCCGGAACTGGCAGACGGGCCGGGTTTAGGTCCCGGTGCTCGAAAGAGCGTGTGGGTTCGAGTCCCTCCGCCCGCACCTCGGGGCCGAGGGTCAGCCGCCGGCTTCGGTGTCAGCCTCGACCCATTCGCGAAACGGCGCCTCGAAGCCTCCGGGGATCAAGACGTTGAACGCTGACGCCCGGTCGTCGCCACGGTTCTCGAAGTCGTGGGTCACTCCCGCGGGAATGCGAAGGAAGGTCCCGGTCGGGGCCTCGACCCAGTCCTCGCCGACCAGAAACCACATTGTCCCCTCGGTGACGATGAAGACCTCCTCGTTGGCCTCGTGGTGGTGCGGACCGGGGCCGGGCTGCCTCGGCTCGAGCGACCACTCGGAGGCGCAGTAGCGGTCCTTCGTCTCGGGTCCGTCGGCCTTGAACACGCCGCGCATCGGGCCCACGTCGTAAGCTCGGCCGCCGCCGGGCGGGAGGATGATCAATTCGGTGCTCATCGCCCCGTTATAGACGACCCGGCATGAGCAGCTTGGTCGTCGAGCACGATGCCGGGCCCTCAGGCCCGCCCGCCCGAAGACCACGGCGCCACGCTTGGTCACGGTCGTCGAGGTGATAGAGCACATAGCGGCCCGCGACATGGCCCGGTACAGAGTCTCAGCCCCGGTGGGACCTTCGCGTCGGGGCGCGAGCGCGGCTAGGGTGGTGAGGTTTCCAGGTCACCGCCGGAAAGGAACCAACATGGAGGAAAAGGAGCGGCCGTCGAGGGAGATGGGCGTTGCCTTCATCGTCGTCGGGGTCGTGCTGGCCCTGATCTCGGGCTTGGCCGAGAGCGTGGGCATCGGCGGCGGCACGTTCGGCTGGAAGCAGATGGTCGGCGTCGCTGTCGGATGTCTCATTGCGGCCTTCGGCCTGTTCGTCGTGTTTCACCTGTCCCGCGCGACCAACTCGCAGGACCGCTCGATTTGACTTGACCACACTGGTCAACCCGTGTCGGAGCCCACCAGCGGCTTGAGCGCCAACACGGAGTCCCACTGGAATGTGTGTGTCCACGATGACGAGGAACACCCCCGCGGGTGGTTGCAGCACCGACCGGACCTTCGAAGGGCGCAACGTTTCCTGCGGGGCAACGATCACCAGGAGCATCTACGTCCCGAACGACCAAGCGACCTGCAGCGGCGCCGGCCTCAGGATCGGGGCGGACGACATTCGAGCCTCGACGGGGTGACGATCGAGAACGGCAGCGGCGAGGGCATCGGTCAGTGCCGAGAAGGAGTTGGCTGTCCCGGCCGGAGCGCCTCGATGATCTGCCAGCCGGCGGCGGTCCAGGTCACGCGGTAACGCCACCCGCAGTTCCTGCAGCTGACAATTCCGGGCTCGCCGCCTGGCGGCTTTCTCGCCTGCCACTTTGAGAAGGGTGGCGACGGGAGGTCGTTGTCGCAGTTCCAGCAGCGGAGATGTGCCGCCATGTCTATAGGGCTTCGGCGGCGGGCCGTTTGGCCCTGCTTCCAAGATCGTGTCCACTGAGGCCACTACGCGACAGTGGCTTTCTCGCCGTGCCGGGCGGCGGGCCGGCGCCTCGGCGCCGAGACCCGCCCCCCGACGAGGCTCTAGCTGGTCCCCGGTCGGCGGGTGGACGACTCGAGCAGCCAGGCGGGCAGCTTAGCTCTGCGCCGCATGCGCAACTCGGCGGCCGAGAGCTGTCGGGCCGGCTTACTGAGGGGGGTTCCGCATTGCGTACAGACGCGATATGAGAGCGTCGAAGCGGTGCGGAAATAAGCGATCGCTCCGCAGTCGGGGCAGTTGAGGAATGGCACAGGTCACCTCCTCGGGACGGCTCGAGACGGTCTCCTCGTCGCCGACCACCAGCGCCTGGGTCAACGAGCGCCTGCACGTCGGCTGCGCGATCTTCGAGGGCGACCGGGGTGTCCTCGACTGTCTCGACACCATCCGCGACCTCGCCGGCCAGTACACCGTGGCCGAAGTCATCTACGACCCGTGGAGGTTCGGCCAAGCCGCCCAAGAGCTCGAACGGGAGGGACTGATCATGGAGAAGTTCCCCCAGAACGACACGAAGATGGTGCCGGCCTCCAACACCCTCCACGCCGCCATCACCGGGGGTGCTCGCGCTGGGACCAGCCTCCGCGTTGGCCGGCCACTTCACTGAGACGACAAAGAGGTGCAACACGCCAACGGGCAACTACGAGTGCGTGCTGGACATCACGGTAATCCCGTCTTCCGGGCCGGACACGCTGATCATTGACCTGCAGGGGAACGCGACCTACGCGACGACGCCCACTCGTACTGGCGGGACCTGCCCCCCGACGACTGTGAACGTCGTCAGTGTTGGTCGCAGGGGAAGACGTGAAGTTCCGTGTCAAGTACTCGACTACGCAAGTGGAAGCCGCCCCCGCCGGTCGCGGTCAACCTGCACCAATCGTCCTTCAGGAGACGTGGCGAGAACTTCCCCCCGTTCGTAGCTGTGCCACCCTGGCGTCGCCGCCGATCCAACCGCTTCGGCCCACCTCGAAGGACCAATGCAAGGACGGCGGCTGGCGAAACTACGGGGTGTTCAAGAACCAAGGCGACTGCGTCTCCTTCGTCGCGACGCGCGGCAAGAACCAGCCAGCCCAAACCCCGCCCCACTAGCAGGCAGGCAAAGCGAGGAGTGGAGTCGGGGGCGGCCGGGGAGCCGCCCCCGACACATCTAGCCGGCACGAACCGGCGTTTTTGCGCAGCGCCCTAGCGGGGCATGTCCGGTCGAGCGTCTTAAGAATCGGCGTACGATCCGACGATGCACAAGTACTGGGTGAGGAAGACCTATCCGACTCAGGGGCGAACGGTTTCGGTCCAGGAGTTCGTAGGTGTGGGCTACGACGATCTAGACGCGGCGGTGGAGCGAGCCAAGCGGGAATACGAGATGCGCGAACCGGCCGGCACCGTTGTTGAGGTGCTGACGGCGAAGGGCTCCGATGCCGTCACGGAGTGGTCCTCGAATGAGCAGGACGGCTAGCACGGGCGCGAGGCGCGTCACTGGCCGCCTAACTGGCGGCGTGCAGGCCACACGCTCGTTCGTCGCCAGAACCCTCCGAGCAATGAAGCTCGCCGCCCGCGATTCGCGAGTGCCTAGACCGCTCCGCTGGATCGCCGGAATCGGACTGCTACCGATACCCGGGCCAGTCGATGAGGCGCTTCTGCTTCTCGTAGCCCCGATCCTCCTGATCTTCTACCGCGAGCCGATGCGGGATGCCTGGCAGCAGGCGTTTCGCTCGACCCGCCCAGCCGGGAATGGACCCCAATTGGACCCCACCGGCGGTTGGGACATAGACCCTGCAACGACGAAACCCCCGCGTTAGCGGGGGCTTCTTGAGCGGGGCAGCCAGGATTCGAACCTGGGACCTCCGGTTTTGGAGACCGGCGTTCTGGACCAGCTGAACTACTGCCCCTCGGTCGACCATCGTAGAGCGCTCCCCGGAGCGCCGTTAGGGTGCCCGGACCACCGTGACCCCCGGGAGGAGAACGAATGCCCACCGTTGAGACCGTCAACGGCCCCGTCGACGCCGCCGAGCTCGGCCGCACGCTGATCCACGAGCACTTCCTCAGCGTGGACGAGGCGACGCGTGTCCAGTTCCCGCACCTCTACGACCCGGACAAGGAGTGGGAGGACGCGCTCTCCGACGCCCAGGGCGTCAGTTCCCACGGCATCCAGACGGTGGTCGAGCCTTCGGCGATGTTCCTCAACCGAGACGCCTCCTTCAGCAAGCGCGTGGCCGACGAGAGCGGGCTCAACATCGTGCTCGCCACCGGGATCTACACCTACGACCACCTGCCCCAGTCGCTGCTGAACCGCAGCGAGGATCAGATCGCCGAGATCTTCGTGCACGAGATCGAGCACGGCATCCAGGGGACGGACGTCAAGCCCGCGTTCATCAAGTGCGCGGCCGACGAGCCGGGCGTGACGCCGAACGTGGAGAAGGTCCACCGGGCGGCCGCTAGGGCTTCGGTAGAGACCGGGCGCCCGATCATGGCTCACTCACGCCCCGCCTCGGGAACGGGCCTCGAGCAGATGAGGGTCTTCACCGAGGAGGGGGTCGACCCGGACCTGGTCCAGATCGCCCACACCGGGGACACCGACGACCTCGACTACATCGAGCGGCTGCTCGACACCGGGTGCTGGATCGGCCTGGACCGCTACGGGCTCGACATCTTCCTCCCGACCGACCGCCGCAACGCCACCACGCTCGCCCTGCTCCAGGGCGGTCACGTGGGCCGGATGTTCCTGAGCCAGGACTTCTGCTCGACGCTGGACTGGTTCCCCGCCGAGGTGGCTGACTACCTGCGCGCCAACGAGGTTCCGGACTGGAGCATGACGTTCCTCTTCGAGCAGGTGATCCCCACGCTCAAGGCCGGAGGGATGTCTGACGATCAACTAGACGAGATGATGGTGGAGAACCCGAGGCGCTGGCTCGGGCGATAGCACCTATCATCGGCTGTTCCCGCGGGCGTGGTGTAGTGGTTGCACAAGAGCCTTCCAAGCTCTTAGTATCGGTTCGATTCCGATCGCCCGCTTCAAGCTAAGCGTGCGATGCGCCGCTCGGGCCCTCGGCGCGCCCCGGCCGGGGGTCAGCAGGTCATTGAGCCGATCGTGCCGTCTGCCACGTGTGCGGGGCTCAGAGTCGGGTATGAGGAGGCCAACCGACCCCGGAGGAGGGCCATATGCCCGACGCAGACGTGAACGAAGAGACGGAACGCGACCCAACCCCCCAGGAGTCGCAGCAGAGCCCCGAGGACACGGGCGCCAAGAACGACGACAACCCGACACCGCCCGATGACGCCGGCCAGAAGGGCGCGGGCAGTGAAGGAGGGGCGATCGGAGGCCTCGAGCACGGCACCGAGCCCGAGGGCGAGGACATCCGTCAGCACGAGCGGCCCTGAGCTGAGTCGTTTCGCGGTGCACTGACCGGGGACAAGTAGCCAGGCCCGACCACGAACGAGGGAGACGGCGATGACCGACGAGAAGAAACAGGATGAGGTCGAGGAGGGGACCCTGCCCGAGACTTCCCTGCACGCCTACAAGGAGGGGCGCGAGGACGAGGTGGATGGCGACGTGGAGAAGCTGAAGTCGAGCGACCCCGAGGACGCGCAGCGAAAGGAGATGTCAGGCGACCCCGAGGAGACTTTCCACGAGCACGACAAGCACTGACGCTGGAGCCGTCGAGTTTCAGACGTCCTCACGGCCGTCCGCGAAAGGCACCTGTGTTCCTCTCGCGTCCGGTCGTGAGTCCGCCTCGAGGGTTGGGTACCCGGAGCCGCGACGCTCACGCAGAGGGGGCTAACATGGACGCTGGCGTTCGCCTCGGGGCGTGGCGCAGTTTGGTAGCGCATTCGGCTGGGGGCCGAAAGGTCGCTGGTTCAAATCCAGTCGCCCCGACCTCACGAAACCGCCGCAAACGCGGCGGTTTCGTCTTCTATCGGAGTTCGGGCTGGGCCGCGCGGGGTCCAACTGGAACCCGACTCGCGCCAGTGCCGTCGCAGCCCCGCGGGCCGAATCGTGAGTACACCGCCCCATAGCGGGTACCTCTCCCTACGTGAAGCACGCAGACCTGCGAATGGGCCGTAACCTCGCTGCTCTGTCGCTACTCCTGCTGGCGGTCGCTGCGGTCGGCCTTCTCATCGTCCTGATCACCGATGGTCGCCTGGACAATCCGCTTCTCGTAGCCGGCCTCACCGCCGCCGCCCTCGCGGGCCTCGGCGCCTGGGTTAACGAGCACACCTCGATGCGGCGTCGCGGCGCCCTCGACGAGAAGCGCCGTGGCGACATGGCAGCTCGCGCCAAGGAGCACGAAATCGCAGCCGGCAAGGCGGACGGCGAGCTGAGCACACTTCGCCGCCAAATCGAAGACGAGCGTTTCAAACTGACCAGCGAGCGCCAGCTGCGCGTGCGCACCGAGCGCGCGCGCCGCGCCGAGCGGGAGTGGGCGCGGGAGCTGCGCGCGCAGGTGTCGACCATGTACAAGAGTCGCGGCCCGAGTGCGGACCTTCGCGAGCTCGTCCTTGAGGTGGCCATCCAGCTGTCGGGCGCCGAGAGGGGCCTGCTGCTGTCCCAACATGACGGGGACGGCGATGGCAAGCTCGACCTCGTCTCTCACCGCGGCTTCGAGCGCGACCCGGGCGCCAGCTCACTGGCCCAGCGCTTCGCGGACCGAGTGATAGAGCGGGACGAGATCATCCGGGAGGACACTCCGGGCGACGGCCACGCGCCTGCCGACGACGAGATAGACAACCTCGTGGCCATCCCCGTCTACATGCGCAACGACTTCGAGGGCGTGATCGTCTGCGCGAACCGCTTGGGCGGCTTCGAGGAGCTCGACGACGACGTGCTGCTCGCGCTCGGCGACCACGCCGGCGCAGTGCTCGAGAACCACCAGCTCCACGGCCAGCTGCGCTCCTCCTACCTCGCGATCGTGCGGATGCTCGCCGACGCCATCGAAGCCAAGGACCCGTTCGTGCGCGCGTGCTCGGACGAGGTGTCGGCCTGCGTCGAGGCCGTGGCCCGGCGGCTGGAGCTCGATGGCAGCACGTGCGAGAAGCTCGTCTTCGCCAGCATCCTTCGGGACGTTGGCAAGCTCGGCATCAGCGACGGAGTCCTGCTCAAGGCGGGCCCGCTCAACGCGGACGAGCGCGAGATCGTCGAGTTACACCCGCTGATTGGCTCGCGCATCGTCGAGCGCGTTCCAGGCCTTACCGGCATTGCCGCCGCGATTCGCCATCACCACGAGCGCTGGGATGGCCGTGGCTACCCCGACGGGCTGCGCGGCGAGGCGATCCCGATCGAGGCACGCGTGATCGCCGTGGCTGATACCTACTCCGCCCTCACCTCAACACGTCCCTACCGTCGGCCCATCAGCCCCGAGCTCGCCTGCGAGGAGGTCGAGCGCTGCGCAGGCGCCCAGTTCGACCCGGAGATCGCTCGTCTGTTCGTCCGCGAGATGCGCAAACTCGGTCCCGAGGAGGCCAACAACGGCACCCTGGCCGAGTCCCTCGACGTCCCCGCCGTCCAGACCCGGCGCAGGCGCGGCGAGCCGCTGCTCGGTCACGGATCGATTTCCTCCACGGACCACGTCACCCTTCTCTTCTCCCACCGCTACCTGCAGGAGGCGGCCGACACCGAGGCGAGGCGCGCACAGCGCCGGCAGCGTCCGTTTGCGGTGGTCATGGCCGAGCTGACGGCGCTCTCGCAGATAAACCGCGTCGAAGGCTACGCCGCCGGAGACCATGCCCTGAGGGAGCTCGGGCAGGCGATCGAGCGAGCGCTCAATGGGATGACCGCCACCGCCGGTCGGTTCAGCGGACGTCGGCTGGGTGTGGTGCTTCCCGGCACCGGGCACCAGGCCGCCACCGCGATCGCCACCCGCGTGGCTGAAGGCTTCGATGGCGCGCATCCGCCGATCCGCACCGCCGTGGCGGTCTGGCAGAACGGCGACCACGGCGAGGACGTGCTGGCCCGGGCGCGGCTCACGCTGGACGTGGCGCCCGCCGTACCCGAGTAGCGTCGCGGAGGTCGAGCCCTGGCACGCGGATCGTGTTACGGTCCGCTCGGCAGGGGATCCAAGCGGAGGAGACTGTTCCAGATGAGGGACACGTCCATGGTTGGGTGGCGCACGGCGACGATTTCGTTCCTGCGACCTCTCAGGCTGGCGGCGGCGCTCAGCGCGCTCGCGCCTGCTCGTCGCGGTTGCCCCGGCGTCCGCCGGGACGATCCTCTCGACCAGGGTCAGCGCCTCTGAGGCGGTCAAGCGGAGCTGCTTCGCACGGCCGTCCTCCGGGTCGGGGGTGGCCACGCGCTACGTTCGCGCGCCGTCGTTCGGGCTGCTCAAGGTCCGCCTGACCGCCGCCCGCGGAGACTGGGACATCGGCGTGTTCGACGCGAGGACCGGCAGAACCGTGGCGGGGTCGAGCCACTTCCGCTCCCGCGAGCTGGCCGAGGGCTTCGTCGCCAAGGGGCAAGGCTTGCGCGCGCAGGCGTGCTGCCGGTCGGGCAAGTCTCGCAGTGCGCGCTTCACGGTCGAGTTTCAAGCCATCAAGACCCCCAAGAAGGTGCAGCGCGCCCAGCTCGTGCGCGTGTCCACCCCCACTCGCGCCGCCGCCCGCAAGCTGCTGGCGCTGGGCCTGGATCTGACCGAGCACGGCGGCAAGCGCTCGCTCGACGTCGTGCTGCGCGGCGCCGCCGACGCTCGCACGGTAAGGCGGGCCGGACTCGCCTACGTGGTGAGGGTCAAGGACCTCGCCGCGCGCGGCCGCGCCGACCGGCGCGCCGACGCGCGCTAAGCTCAGCGGGTCCGCGCTTCGGCCCTGCCCAGCGGGCGGACCACGTACCGGCGGCTGATGGACTACGGCGCCGAAATGAGGGCGCTCGCCACGGCAAACCCGGGGCTGGTAAAGCGCTCACGTTGCCGTTCAGGACCTGAGAGGGACGCCCCGTCGAGGGGATCGAGATCACGACCAACCCCAACGAGCGCGACGGGAAGCCGGTCTTCCTTCAGATGGGCGTACACCATGCCCGCGAATGGCCCTCGGGCGATCACGCGATGGAATGGGCCTACGAGCTGGTGAACGGCTACAACGCAGGCGAGAACGGATCCAACAACAAACAGCAACAACAACTCGAGTTGCTTAGGGGGCACGGGGCGCTATGCTGCTGTTTCGCCGACCGCGTACCGCGCGCAGGAGGAGACGATGGCTGAAGGGACGCCACAAGATGGCTTGGGCCTGCTGGACCGACTCGAGCGCGGCCCCGTCATCTGTGCGGAGGGCTACCTCTTCGAGCTCGAGCGCCGCGGGTACCTTCAGGCCGGCGGGTTCGTCCCCGAGGTGGTGCTCGATCATCCCGAGAAGGTGACCGAGCTACACCGCGAGTTCGTGCACGCGGGCTCGGACGTCGTTGAAGCCTTCACCTACTACGCCCACCGCGAAAAGCTGCGGCTGATCGGCAAGGAGGAGCTGCTCGAGAAGATCAATCGCCAGGCGCTCGCTCTCGCCAGGGAGATCGCGCATGAGAGCAGCAGCCTCTTCGCCGGCAATGTCTGCAACACGAACGTCTACACAGGCGAGGAGTCGCGCGCAACCGTCCGTGCGATCTTCGAGGAGCAGGTCGGGTGGGCAGTCGAGGCCGGTGTCGACTTCGTCATTGGCGAAACCTTCTCGTGGGCCGGAGAGGCGCTTTTGGCGACCGAGGTCATCAAGGAAGCTGGTCTTCCCGCGGTCGTCACGCTGGTCATCCACCGGCATTCGGAGACGCGCGAGGGCTGGTCGCCGGAGGAGGCCTGCCGGCGAATCGAGGAGGCCGGCGCCGACGTCGTGGGCCTCAACTGTAGCCGCGGACCTAGGACCATGTTGCCGCTGCTCGAGAGCATCCGCGGGGCGGTCACAGGCCATGTGGCGGCTTTGCCGGTGCCCTACCGCACCACGGACGACGAGACGAGCTTCCAGTCGCTCAGCGATCCCGATAGCGGCTCTTTGGGCGACGACCGGCCGTTTCCAACCGCGCTCGATTCCTTCACCTGCAACCGGTATGAGATCGCCGAGTTCGCCACGGCCGCGCACGCGCTGGGCGTGAACTACCTCGGCGTGTGCTGCGGCGCCGCCCCTCACCACATCCGCAGCATGGCGGAGGCCCTCGATCGTACGCCGCCGGCCAGCCGCTATTCATCCGACATGTCAAAGCACGCCTACTTCGGTACCGAAGCTACTCTGAAACAGGAGAACCGTGAGTACGCCGAGGAGCTCTGAATCGGCTCTCTCCCTCGCAGGGTGAGGCACGGTAAGAGCAGCTAGGCAACGAGCATGTCCTTCGTCGTCCTGTGCCCCAACTGTGGCGCGCGTGAGGTAACGGACTTCGAGTTCGGAGGCGAGCTCGTGACCCGGTCCAAAGAGCGTCCGAGCAAGCGCGAGCTGAGCGCCTACAACTACTTCCGTCGCAACGTGGCGGGCGTGCAGCACGAGTGGTGGTACCACCGGGCGGGCTGCCGGGCCTGGTTTGTGGCCGAGCGCGATACTCGCACGAACGTCATCCTCTCGACCCGGCTGCCCGAGGCCGACGCGTCCGCTGGGCCCACGGTGAACGCGCGGCCGCCGGGCGGGACGCCGGGCGTAGGAAGCGGTACGGCCGCGTGACCCGACTGCCCAAACGGCCCGGCGAGCGCATCGACCGCGCGCGGGAGATCGCGTTCGAGTTCGACGGGGCTCCCGCGCGCGGGTTTGAGGGGGACACGATCGCTTCCGCGCTCTACGCCTCCGGGCGCCGGGTCTTCTCGCGCAGCTTCAAGTACCACCGCCCGCGCGGCCTCCTCTGCTGTGCGGGTCAGTGTCCGAACTGCCTGGTCAGCGTGGACGGCGACCCCGGTGTCAGGGCCTGCACTGAGCCGCTGCGTGAGGGCATGCGCGTGGAGCATCTGAACGCGATTCCCTCGCTCGACCGCGACGCGTTGAGCATCGTCGACGTGATCGGCCGTCCATTCACCCCCCCCGGCTTCTATTACAAGACATTCAAGCGCCCGCGCCGGCTGTGGCCGCTCTACGAGCGGGCGCTCCGCCACGCCGCCGGTCTCGGGCGAGCGCCGACGAAGCGTCCCGAGCGCCGCTGGCGGACCGACTATCGCCGCCGCCACGCCGACGTGCTCATTGTGGGCGGGGGGCCCGCGGGCCTTGCGGCCGCGGCGCGCGCGGCCCAGCTCGGAGCCGACGTCGTGCTCGCCGACGAGGGCAACGAGTTGGGTGGCCACCTGCTCCACACAGCCGGCACCGAGCGGGCGCGCGCGATGTCCCAGTGCGCTCGCGACGCAGGGGTCGAGCTGATTGTTCCCGGTTCGGCGCTCGGGTACTTCGATGGGATCGTGGCCGTCTGGGAACGCGACACCCTCCACCAGATCCGCGCCGCCCAGCATGTGGTCGCCACCGGCACGGTCGAGCAGCCGCTCATATTCGCCGGCAACGATCTGCCCGGGGTGATGCTCTCAGGAGGCGCCCGGCGCCTTGTCTCCCTCTATGCCCTCAGGCCCGGCAACCGGGCCGTGATCGCCACGACGGCGGACCGCGGGCTCGAGGCTGCTCTCGAGCTGCTCGAGGCGGGAGTCGAGGTGGTGGCCGTGGCCGATCTGCGCGCCGACGCCACAGGCGGGGCGGCGGAGCAGCTCGCTTCGCGAGGTGTGCCCCTGTGGCGCGGCGTCACCGTGGTCGAGGCATGCGGGCGGCGAGCGGTCACGGGCGCCGTTCTCGCCGCCGTGGACGCCACAGGCCGTCCGCTCCCGGGCAGCGAGCGCCGCCTGCGATGCGACCTCCTCGTGGTTTCCGGCGGTGTCACGCCAGCCGCATCCCTGCTGCTCCAGGCAGGGGCTCGGAGCGACTACGATCCCTCGCTCGGGACGCTCCGGGTCGAGCAGGTGCCCGACGGGCTCTATGGCGCCGGCGAGGTGGCGGGGCTTGGCGGAGAGGAGGGGATAGAGCTCTCGGGGGCCCTTGCCGGCGCCGACGCCGCCCACGCCGCCGGCTTCGGCGATGAAGGCTCTCGAGACCGGGCCGAGGAGGAGCGCTGTCGGCTCGGCGAGCTCCGTCCGCCAGCCGCCGCGTCGGCCGAGCCGCCGTCCTTAGCGCACGGGCGGGGCAAGTGCTTCGCCTGCCTGTGTGAGGACGTGACGGCGAAGGACATTCGCACGAGCATCGACGAGGGCTACGACTCGATCGAGCTCTCGAAGCGCTACACGACCGTGACCATGGGTCCGTGCCAGGGTCGGATGTGCCAGCTCGCCTCGATCAGGCTCATGGCCGCCGAGACGGGTCAGGACCTCACAGCCGTCGGGGCCACCACCGCCCGGCCGCCGTGGTCGGCCGTGCCGCTGGGCGCGCTCGCCGGGAGGCCGGTAGAGCCCGCCAAGCGCTCGGCGATCCACGCCCGCCACCGCGAGCTGGGCGGGAAAGTGATGTGGGCGGGCGACTGGCGGCGCCCCTATGACTACGGCGACCCTCAGGCCGAGGTCGTGGCCGTGCACGAGGCCGCCGGGCTGATCGACGTATCGACGCTCGGGAAGCTGATGGTGCGGGGGCCGGACGCAGGGGCCTTCCTCGATCGCCTCTACCCAAACCGGCTTTCGAACCTCAAGGTCGGGCGCATCCGCTACGGCGTGCTGAACACCGATGCGGGCCGGATCATCGATGACGGCACGGTCTGCCGGCTCGACGAGGAGTCGTTCTACGTCACGACGACCTCGACCGGCGCGGAGGCGATCGAGGCCTGGTTTGCCTGGTGGCTCGCCGACTGGCGAATGAAGGTCACGCTCACCGACGTCACCCAGGCCCTCGCCGCCGTGAACGTGGCCGGTCCGAACGCCCGGAAAATCTTGGAGCAGCTCACCTCGCTCGACTGCTCGAATGACGCCTTCTCCTACCTTGACGGCAAGCGGGCACAGGTGGCCGGAGTCCCCTGCCTCATCCTGCGCATCGGCTTCGTCGGAGAGTGTGGCTACGAGATCCACTACCCGGTCGCCTACGGCGAGTACCTGTGGGACGCCGTCCTGGAGGCCGGCCACGACCACGGCATCAGGCCGTTCGGCCTTGAGCCCCAGCGAGTGCTGCGGCTGCAAAAAATGCACATCCTCGTCGGCCAGGACACGGACTCGGAGTCGGACCCGTTCGCCGCCGGGATGGCCTGGATCGTCAAGCTGGACAAAGAGGGCGACTTCATCGGACGCTGGGCGCTCGAGGACTTCTCGGGACGTGAGCCCGACCTGCGCCTGGTGGGCTTCGAGCTGCGGGACGGCAACGTGCCGGCCGAGGGTGCGGCTGTCATGGGCGACCGGCGCACCGCCTTCGGACGCGTCACCAGCTCGCGCGTCAGCCCCAAGCTCGGGCACGTGATCGGCCTGGCTTGGGTCCCGCGCGAGTGTGCGGGCGATGGCTCCGAGATCGAGATCTCGGACCGTGGGCGCAGGCTCACCGCTACGGTGACGACCAAGCCCTTCTACGACCCCGAGGGGGAGCGGCTGCGGTCGTGACCCTCGAGTTCCTCGAACCCGACCGAGCGACGTCCGCGAGCGGGTTCGACCCCGTAGCGAGCAGCGTGCTCGAGCCCCACGCTCGGGCCGCCGGCGCGCAGTTCGAGCTTCGCGAGCGCTGGCGGGTGGCTGTCCACTTCGGCTCCGTCGAGCGCGAGGTCGCCGCCTGCCGCTCCGCCGTCGGCGTCGGCGACCTGTCCCGGCTCGGGAAGCTCGAGCTCCAGGGAGGCGCGCCCGAGCTGGCGGAGACGGTCGCCGCCGGCACGCGCGGCGCCGAGCTCGAGCTCGGCTGCGCACTCCGCATCGAGCAAGCTTGGTGGTGTCCGTTCTCTCGGGAGCGCGTGCTCGTAGTGTGCGCGCCAGAGGCGGTGACCGCTCTGCGCGGGGCGCTCGAGCAGGCGACCGCACAGCGAGCCGTCAACGTGATCGATCTCACTTGCGGCCTCGCCGCCCTAGCGCTTGTCGGCCCCCGGGCGCGCGATGCGCTCGCCCGGCTGACCGCCATCGACCTGCGGCCTGCGCGCATGCCCGAGGCTGGCTTCCGGCCCGGTTCGGTGGCGCGAGTTGCGGGGACGGTGTTGCGTGAGCGGGGCGATCACTACCTGCTCATGTTCGGCTCGGCCTACGCGCAGTACATGTGGCAACAGGTGATAGACGCGGCGGCGCTGCTCGGCGGCCGCCCGGTCGGCACGGACGCGCTCGGGCGGGTCTCGGAGGAGGTGAGCCCGCTTGCGTGACCTCTTCCGGACGCGCCGCATGTGGCGCCGCCGTCCCGAGCTGAAGGGCTCCTACGACGTCGTGATCGTGGGCGGCGGCTCACACGGGCTCGCGACCGCATACTACCTGGGCCAGCGGGGCGTCCGCAGCGTCGCCGTGCTCGAGAAGGGCTACATCGGCTCGGGTGCGGCGGGGCGCAACACCGCCATCCTGCGCGCGAACTACCGAACGCCCGAGGGAGCGCGCTTCTACCGCGAGAGCCTGAGGCTCTACGACCGGCTTTCGCAAGACCTCGACTTCAACCTGCTTTTCGCCAAGCGCGGGCACCTCACCCTCGCCCACTCGGACCGCGCCGTCTTCGTGATGGAAGAGCGTGCCGAGGTCAACCGGCTACTCGGGATCGACAGCCGGGTGGTCGGTGCCGATGACGTCGGGCGCCTCGCGCCCGCGATGCATGTATCCGACAGGGCGACCTATCCGATCCAGGCGGCGCTCTACCACCCGCCGGGCGGGACGATCCGCCACGACGCTGTGGTGTGGGGCTTCGCACGTGGGGCGGACGCGGGTGGCGCCGAGATCCACCCCTACACCGAGGTGACGGGTATCGAGCGCTCGAACGGACGCGTGAACGGTGTGGATACGACGCGCGGAAAGGTGCGGGCGGGCACCGTCGTGAGCTGCACCGCCGGCTGGAGCACGCAGATCTGCGACATGGCCGGCGTACCGCTGCCCGTCACCACGCACATCCTCCAGGCCTTCGTAACCGAGCCCCTCAAGCCCTTCCTCGACGTGGTGGTCGTCTCCTCGCAGATGCACCTCTACATCAGTCAGACCGATCGGGGCGAGGTCCTGATCGGTGCGGAGATCGAGCCCTGGACGACCTACCGTCAGCAGGGCACGCTCAACTTCCTTCAGGAGGCCTCTCGGCACACCCTCGAGCTCTTTCCGCAACTGGAGCGCACGCGCATGCTTCGAAGCTGGGCCGGGCTGTGCGACATCAGCCCCGACTACAGCCCAATCTTGGGGCAGACCGAGGTAGACGGGTTCCTGATCTCGACGGGCTGGGGGACCTACGGCTTCAAGGCGGCCCCGATCGTGGGCTCGACGCTCGCCGACCTCGTCCAGACCGGTCGCACCCCGGCCCTGATCGAGCCCTTTAGGCTCGAGCGCTTCTACGAGGACCGCCTCGTGTCCGAGCTGGCGGCGGCGGCGGTCAGTCACTAGCCGAGAAGATGGCGCCCAACGACAGTCAGCGCTCGAGCGGCGTGCTTCCCCGCTCCGTCCGCTTCCTCGTGATCGGAGCGGGCGTCCACGGGCTCTCGACCGCTTGGCACCTCGCCAGGAGCCTGAAAGCGCGCGGCGAGGGTGGCGGCGATGACGTCCTGATCGTGGACAAGACGGGAGTAGCGGCAGGGGCCTCGGGCATCGCCTGCGGAGTCGTTCGCAATAACTACTTCCAGCCTGCGATGTCCGAGCTCATGGCCGAGTGCGTAAGGATCTGGGAAGACCATGCGGAGGATCTCCACTATCACGGCGCGGGGTACGTCGCGCTCGGTCCACCCGCTCAGGAACGCGATCTCGTCGACGTCTACGAGCGCCAGCAGCGAATCAACTATCGGTCCGAGCTCCACCTCGGAGAGGACGCCGTCGCGGCTCACATGCGAGGGCTCTTTCCCGACTGGCGTGCCCCTGGTCTGACAGTCTGCCTGCACGAGCACCAGGGCGGCTTTGACTACAACAAGGCCTCGATGCGCGGTTTGGCCGTCAAGGCAAAGGCTGAGGGCGTGTCTCTCCTCGAGGGAGTCGCGGTCACGGGCTTCGAGCACGACGCCTCCGGGACCGTCGTCAAGGTCGCCACCGACCATGGCGAAGTCCAAGTCGAGCAGGTCGTCGTCGCCGTCGGCCCATGGATCAAGCAGCTATGGGAGATGCTCGACCTTCCCCAGCGCCTCGACGTGCACACTCGGGCGGGCGAGGTCGTCCAGGATCAGGAGATGTGGACGTACTGGTATCTCCAGGAGGGCGAAGTCGGCGTCGATCCCGCGCGTTTTGAAACCGCCGGCGGCGCTCTTCCGCCGGTTCTACACGTCGACAGCGACGCCCCCCTGCACGATGACGCGGGCCGCTTGATCACCGACCAGACGTGGGGCATCTACTTCAAGCGCGACCGCCACGGTGTGCAGGGCGGAGCGTCGCCGGTGCGCCAAGGCCACGAGTTCCAGATCGATCCTTATCCGACGTCGACCGTCTCCGAGGACTTCTCGGACCTGTGGGCGGCGGGTCTGTCGCACTGCATGGCACGGTTCGAGGGGGCCCGCTCCAGCTTCCGGGAGGTGCGCTCGGGTGGAGTGGGCGCCTTCACCGTCGACAACTTCCCGGTATTCGACTACATGTGTCCCAACGTCTTCGTGGCGGCCGACTCGAACCATGGGTACAAGTTGATCGCCGTGGGGCGGGAGATCGCTCGGGTGCTCTTGGGCGAGCACTCAAGCCTGCTCTACCCCTTCCGCTACAAGCGGTTCGCCACAGGTGACCTGCACCCCGTGTCGAATAGCCCGTATCCCTGGAGCTGACCGCGGTCACCTTGGAAGCGCAGTTGCCCCTCAGGCAGCGCACCTAATATCGTGTTCGTTCGTGGCCCGGCGGCAGGACAAGCCACAGCGAGCCGGCGCGGAGACGAGCCTCGGGCGAGGCATCGACATACTGGTGGCCCTGGGCAGTCAGGACGCCACCGCGAACGGCGGGCTCGGGGTCGTGGGCATAGCGAAGCGGGTCGGCCGCGAGAAGAGCCAGGTGTCGCGGGCGCTGAAGACCCTGGCACGGTACGGCTTGGTCGACCGCGACGCCGAGACGCTCGTTTACCGTCTGGGTTGGCGGCTGTTTACGCTCGCCGCGCAGGCCGGACACCAGCGACTGCTGGAGGAGGCCCCGCCGGTCCTGCAGGAGCTGGTCGCGCGGTTCGGTGAGACCGCACACCTCTCGGTCCTCGACGACGGCGAGGTCCTCACGCTCATGTCCGAACTGTCGCCGAGCGCAGTGCATGCAAGCGATTGGAGCGGCCGCCGCACACCCGTCCACTGCACCGCCTCGGGCCGCGCGCTTCTCCTGGACCACGGCGAGAACGCGGTCGCCCAGATGTTCCCCGCCGAGAGGTTGCCCATCTGCGGGCCTCGGTCACCGAGCAACATCGCTGAGCTGTGGCGACGCATTCTGGCCGCGCGGAAGGTCGGCTTCGCACTCGCGGACGAGGAATTCGAGTCGGGTCTCGTCAGTGTGGCGGCGCCGGTCCGCGACTTCCGTGGACAAATCGTTGCTGCGCTCAACGTGTCAGGCCCGAAGTTTCGGTTCGGCTCCGAGCTGCAGGCACGCGGCGTGGTAGTCGAGCAAGCGGCCGAAGGGTTGTCACGCCGGCTCGGGTGGGCTTTTGAGCGGACAGCACCGAGAGGAGCGTCGGGCCGTGCGGGTAACGCTTGCACAGATTGACTCCGCGCTCGGGGACGTAGCCGAGAACGTCCGCCGCACTCGCGAAGCGCTCCGTCGTGCAAGAGCCGACAGCCCGGACCTGGTTGTCTTCCCCGAGCTCACGCTTACCGGATACTCGCTCGGCGAGGTCAGCCACGACGTCTCGCGGGCGCTGGCGGACGACGAGATCGTCGAGCTCGCACAGGAGACCGCCGACATCAGCTGTGTCGTCGGCTTCGCCGAGGCGGGACGGGTCCATACCTACAACAGCGCCGCGTTTCTCGAGGCCGGCGAGATCCGCCACGTACACCGGAAGCTCTACCTCCCGACATACGACATCTGGGAGGAGCGCAAGCACTTCACGCCGGGCGGCGCCATGCGCGCGTTCGATACCCGCTGCGGACACATGGCCATCCTCCTCTGTAGTGACGCCTGGCAGCCGGCACTTGCCGTGCTCGCCGTCCAGGACGGTGCACAGGTGCTGATCGTGCCAGCCAACAGCACCGGAAGGCGGTCGAACATCGAGGCCGAGTGGCGGGACATCAATCGCTTCTACGCGCGGATGCTCGAGTGCTACGTGGTCTTCGTGAACCGCGTCGGCCAAGAGGGCCCGCTTGCCTTCTGGGGCGGCTCGCATGTCTACGATCCGTGGGGGGAACTCGTGGCCGAGGCCCCGCTCGATGAGCCGGCGGTGATCACCGTGGAGCTCGAGCTGGAGGGCGTTCGTCGCCGTCGGCGCGAGATGCCGCTCGTGAAGGAGGCCCGGCTGGGGCTTCTCATCCGGGAGCTGGAGCGCCTCGCCGCCGAGGGTGGCGATCTGTAGCCCCACGTGCTCCAAGGGGCCGTGTCGGCGTCGCTTGACATACTCAGCCGGGTTGACGAGGATGCACGCGAAGGGGCTCAGACGGCAAAGGTCGGGCCCGCAGCGGAGGGGTTAGAGGCGGCGACCCGACGTCCATGAGCAAGTTCCTCGACTACCTGGAGTTCCGCCAGGATCACCTGTTGGAGCTCGGTTTCGAGCACGCTCAAGTCGTGACCATCGCCCTCGTCATCGCCTCGGTCATCGGCGTGGGAACCGGTATCGCGGTCTACCGTCGGGAGCGGGCCGCAACAGTGGCGATCGCGATCGTCGGCACCTTTCTGACGATTCCCTCATTCGCGCTGCTCGCCATGTTCATTCCGATCTTCGGCCTGGGGTACGAGCCTACGGTCGTGGCGCTCGTGATGTACGCCCTACTGCCGATTGTCCGCAACACGGTCACCGGCCTGCGTCAGGTCGACCCCGCCGTGATCGAGTCGGCCCAGGGCATGGGAATGGGCAGGGTGCGCCGGCTGCTGCGCATCGAGCTCCCGCTCGCGTGGCCGATCATCCTCACCGGCATACGCGTGTCCGCCCTGCTCCTGATCGGCATCGCGGCCATCGCGGCGGCGGTCAACGGGCCCGGCCTCGGCGAGGACATCTTCGCGGGTCTCGCGCGCATCGGGAGTGCGTCAGCCACGAACCTGGTCCTTGGTGGCGTTCTCGGCGTGATCGTGCTGGCGCTCTTGTTCGACCTGTTCTTCCTGCTCTTCGGCAGGCTCACGACCTCGCGAGGTATCCGTGCCTGACCAGTTGCCGCCCTCACCGCTGGACGGAAACAAGGTCATGATCTCCCTGCAGCATCTGACCAAGGTATTTCCGGGGCAACGCGAACCTGCCGTGAACGACCTCTCGATGGACATTCCGGAGGGCGAGATCGTCATCCTCGTGGGGCCGTCGGGTTGCGGCAAGTCCACGACCCTGCGGCTGATCAACCGCCTCATCGAGCCCACCGACGGCAAAATCGTGCTCGAAGGCGAAGACGTCACCCGGGTGAACTCGGATGAGCTGCGCCGGCGCATGGGCTACGTCATCCAGCAGATCGGCCTCTTCCCGCACATGACGATCGAGCAGAACATCGCGACGGTGCCTCGCATGCTGGGCTGGGACCGAAAGCGGGTCGCGAGTCGTGTAGGCGAGCTGCTGGAGACCGTGGGAATGGATCCGGAGCAGTACCGCCGCCGCTATCCGAAGGAGCTCTCCGGAGGCCAATCCCAACGCGTCGGAGTGGCGCGGGCGATGGCCGCCGACCCGCCGATTCTGCTCATGGACGAACCGTTCGGAGCGATAGACCCGATTACGCGCGATCGTCTCCAGAACGAGTTCCTGCGGCTCCAGTCGGACATCAAGAAGACGATCGTCTTCGTGACCCACGACATCGACGAGGCCGTCAAGATGGGCGACCGCATCGCGGTGCTGCGCGAGGGGTCGGTCATCGCGCAGTACGACACGCCCGAGCGGATCCTCACCAACCCGGCAGACGCCTACGTGGAGACGTTCATCGGCTCTGGGGCCTCCCTCAAGGGACTAACCCTCGCCTACGTCAGGGACATTGAGCTTGCCGATTGGCCCATCGCGCAGAAGGGCACGGGGCGCCAGGCGATGCGCGAGGCGCTTCTGGGCTCTGACAGGACGGCAATCCTGACGCTGGACGAGCAGCGGCGACCTGTGCGCTGGTACACGGCGCGCGACCTTGATCGCTCCGAGTCGCTTGACGAGGTGGGGCTTCCGGCTACGGCGCTCGTCGAGTCGAATGCGACTCTGCACGATGCGCTTGACCAGATGCTCACCTCCTATACGGGCTCCGTCATCGTCGTAGACCGGGACGGGAGCTATCGAGGCACCGTCGAGCTCGATGCAATCAAGCACCGCGTGGACGAAATCCGCGCGGCTGCACGGGAGCGCGCGCGGCAGATGAGCGTGCCCGACCACGAGCCGATGACTCAAGCCCCATCGAGATGACACGTTGAAGCCAGCGCACGTATGAGCGCTCCCGAGCACACACCCGTTCCGGCCGCCGGCATCGCTCAGGGAAGGGCGGCTAGCGTGAACGCTCCCGACGAACGCTCGCGGCTGACTCGCCTAGGACGCTACCTAGTCCAACCTGCCCTCCTGCTCCTGGCGTGCCTCGCTCTATTCCTGTGGCTGAACTCACTCGAGCTCGACTCGATCGAGAAGCGCCGTATCAACGTCGACTTCATATCCACGGCGATGTGGCAGCAGATCAAGCTAGTGGCCGTCTCCACGGTGATGGTGATCACGATCGCCGTAACGCTCGGAATTCTGGTGACCCGGCCGGGCGCCCGCTCTCTCTCGCCTGTGGTGCTGGCGGTGGCAAACATCGGGCAGGCCGTCCCATCCATCGGTTTGCTGGTGATCCTCGCCCTCGTCTGGGACATCGGGTTCACCCCCGCAGTGGTGGCGCTCGTTGCGTACTCGGTGGTGCCCGTCCTTCGCAACACCATGGTCGGGCTGCAGCAGGTGGATCCCTCGCTGCTCGAAGCGGGCCGAGGCATGGGTATGACGAAGACGGCGGTTCTGCTGCGCATAGAGTTGCCGCTCGCCGTTCCGGTCATCCTGGCCGGCGTCCGGACTGCCCTCATCATTAATGTTGGCACCGCCACGCTGGCGACGTTCACTGGGGCGGGAGGTCTCGGCGACTTGATCAACAACGGACTGCGCCTTGGCCGTCAGCCGGTGATCATCACCGGCGGAGCGCTCACGGCCATCCTCGCGCTGACCATCGACTGGCTCGCCGGTATAGCCGAGGACGTCCTGCGGCCGAAAGGCCTGTGAAGACGACGACGCCCCAATCCCCGTAGGAGGAGGAATCTGCATGTCCAAGTCCATCCGCAAGCTCGCGACGCTCCTTTGCGTTGTCCTCATGGCCGGCGCGGTTAGCGCCATCGGCTGCGGCGATGACGACGACGGAGGCGGTGGAGGAGGCGACGGTGGCGGCGCTCTGGAGGGCGCAAGCGTGACCGTCGGCTCGAAGGAGTTCACCGAACAGCTCATCCTCGGTCAGATCACGGTCCTGGCACTCGAAAACGCCGGAGCCGAGGTAAAGGATGAAACCGGCCTCGCCGGCAGCGTCGCGGCCCGTGCGGCGCTCGAAGCCGGCGAGATCGACATGTACTGGGAGTACACAGGTACGAACTGGCTCACCTACCTGAAGGAGACCAAGGCCATCGCGGACTCCCAGAAGCAGTACGACGCCGTCAAGAAGGCGGAGGTCGCGAACGACATCGAGTTGCTCGACCCGGCGCCCGCCAACAATACCTACGCGTTCGCCGTGCGATCCGAGTCCGCCGCAGAGTTCGGTGTGGAGAAGATCTCCGACTTCAAGGAACTCGTCTCCTCCAGTCCCGAAGACGCCAGCCTGTGCGTCGGCGAGGAGTTCACCGCGCGCGATGACGGTCTTCCCGGGGTCGAGAAGACCTATGGCTTCAAGTTTCCGGAGGACGGCATCATCAAGATCGACGAGGGCATCATCTATACCGAGGTCGACAAGGGAGGCAAGTGCAACTTCGGCGAGGTGTTCATCACTGATGGCCGCATCGCCGCGAATGACTTGACGGTCATCGAGGACGACAAGTCCTTCTTCCCGAAGTACAACCCGGCGCTCAACGTTCGCGCCGACATCGCAACGAAGTACCCGGCGCTGGCCGAGATCTTCAATCCGATCGCAGCCAAGCTGGACAGCAAGACCCTCCAGGGCCTCAACGCCCAGGTCGACGTCGACGGCCTCCCTGAGGAGGAAGTCGCGCAGAAGTGGCTCGAGGACAACGGCTTCCTCGAATAATCCCGACGTGACGGTGCTCCGGCGGTCGCGCGTCGTTTCTGCGTGACCGCCGGAGACGCCCGTTCGTTCGCCCTGACGGCGCCTCAACAAGTGAAGGTTGGGCGCCCACCGCTTCACGCCATTCACACTTAGGGCCTATGCCATAGGCCCTTAGCCTCTCGTGGTGAGCACGCCGTTTGTGCCCTCCGGCGACGAAGCGTTCGGACAGACAGTTGAGGCCCTCGGCTCCGAGCCGCCATTAGCCTCGTCGCCATCGCCATCACCTCGACATCGATCAAGCGCACCTACTACGCGCTCGAGTTCGGGAACACGCTCGCGGCGTCGCTGATCTGGGGCATCAACACGATCTTCCTGCTCGACGCCGGCCTCTCGAACCTCGAGGCCTTCGCCGCGAATGCGTCATTCACGGCGGGGATGGTCATCTTCGAGGTGCCCACCGGGATCGTGGCCGACATGCGCGGTCGGCGCACTTCATTCCTGCTGGGAACCGTGACTCTGGCGATCACCACCGCGTTGTACGTGATGCTCTGGGAGCTCGAGGCGCCCTTCTGGGCCTGGGCCGTGGTCTCGCTCCTGCTCGGCCTGGGCTTCACGTTCTTCTCCGGGGCGGTGGAGGCCTGGCTCGTGGACGCCCTGGACGCCACGGGCTTCGAAGGCCCGCTCGAGGCGGTCCTCGCTCGGGGCCAGGTCGTCGGCGGCACGGCCATGCTGGGCGGGTCGGTGGCCGGCGGCTACGTGGCCCAGCTCACAAGCCTGGGCGTCCCGTTCGTGCTCCGGGCCGTGGTCCTGGCGGCGATGTTCGTGGTGGCCTTCACCCTCATGCGCGACATCGGATTCACCCCTGAGCGGGGCAAGCGCCCGCTGGAGCAGATCAAAAGCATCGCGTCGAACTCAATCGAGTACGGGTGGCGAATCCCCGCGGTCAAGTACCTGATGCTCGCGGCGCCGGCCACGGGCGGCGTCGGGTTCTACGTGTTCTATGCCCTTCAGCCGCACCTGCTGGACCTCTGGGGAGACAGCGAGGCCTACGGAATCGCGGGCCTGGTGGCGGCAATCGTGGCCGGCGCCCAGATCCTCGGCGGGCTCCTGACGCCAATGATCCGGCGTATGTTCCGCCGTCGCACCTCTGCCCTGCTCGCCGCCGAGGCCCTGAGCGTGGTGTCCCTCGTCCTGATCGGGCTGATCGCGAACTTCTGGGTCGTGATCGCGCTGATCGTAGTCTGGGGGCTGTTGTTCGCCGCCGCGATCCCGATACGTCAGGCCTACCTGAACGGCTTGATCCCGTCACGGCAGCGCGCGACGATCCTGTCGTTCGACTCCCTCATGAGCTCCACCGGCGCTGTGGTCTCACAGCCCGCGCTCGGGCGTTCCGCCGACGTATGGGGCTACCCCGCCTCGTACCTGCTGTCAGGCGCCCTGTCGGCGCTCTCGCTCCCGTTCCTGTACCTCGCGCGCAGGGAGCGGGCCCCGGCGGACCTCGCCGAGGACTCCCCCGCGCCGGTGCCCGTGGCCTGAACGCCCGGGTCCCGGGCACTACGCTCCGGATGTGTGAAGGAGGTAGACGCCGCCGTGCTGGAGGGGCCGTCCGAGGCCACTACCTTCTCCGCCTGCGTGGCCACGATCCTGGAGCTGCCGGCCGACGGGGTGCCCGTGGCCCGTGGCGACGACGACCCCGGGACCGGTTGGACGCTCATGCGCTGGCTGGGAGGCCTGGGCTTGGGGCTCGTCCGCGTGGCCGACGCGCAGGCGTTCTCCTGGGCCGGCCCCTGGATCGCCCGGGTGCGGCCGGGCGATGGCGGGCCGCCACGCGCGGTGGTGATGTACGGGGTCCCGTCGGGGGTGACGTGGGACCCGTCCGGCGTGACCGAGCGCGACGGCTGGCGGTTGACCGACGGCTTCGTGATCTCGGCTCTGGACGTCGCGCTGGCCCGACCGGCCCGCGCCGAGGCTCCCGCCGCCGCGGGCATCGTGGAGGCGATCTGCGTTGCCCCGGCGGCGGGCGCCACGACCGAGCTTCCCCCGGCGGCGCGTGCGCTGCCGGGCCTCGGCATCGACGGTGACCGCCATGTGCAGGGCCTCGGCACGTTCCCCTCCGGCCTTCCCGGCAGCGCCCTGACGCTGATCGAGGCCGAGGTGTGCGAGTCCTTTGACCCCCCGCTCGGTCCGGACGAGCACCGGCGCAACCTCGTGACGCGCGGCATCGACCTCAACCGGCTGGTGGGCCGAGAGTTCTCGGTGGGGGAGGTCCCGTGTCGCGGGATGCGCCTATGTGAGGCGTGCACCGTGATGGACCGCTACGCCCGCCGTCCCGTGCTCCGCGCGCTCGTGCACCGCGGCGGCCTGCGGGCGGACATACTGGCCGAGGGGAAGATCTCGGTCGGGGACGCCGTCGCGCCCGAGTAGCGTGCGGCACCGTGCTCCGCAAGGTCACGGCGATTCGCTACGTGGCTCCCCTCCGTGAAGGCGGCTCCCTCCCGGCGCTCGTGGAGGCCGACGACGACGGACTCTACGTGGTCAAGTTCCGGGGTGCGGGCCAGGGGGTGCTGGCGCTGGTGGCGGAGGTGGTGGCGGGCGAGCTGGCCCGCGCGGTCGGGCTGCCCGTGCCCGAGATCGTGCTGGTGGAGATCGGCGACGATCTCGTCACCGCCGAGCCCGACCCCGAGATCCAGGCGCTCGTCCAGGGCAGCGCAGGGCTCAACGTGGGGCTGGACTTCCTCCCCGGCTCGCTCATGTACTCCCCGGCCGCGGGCTTCCACGTCGCGCCCGACCTGGCCGCGGCCGTGATCTGGCTCGATTCGCTTGTGGAGAACGTGGACCGTACGCCGAGGAACCCGAACCTGCTCACATGGCACGACCGATTGTGGCTGATCGATCACGGCGCCGCGCTCTACCGGTCGCACTGGGGGCTCGATCCTTCCGTGGCCCGGAGGCCGTTCGCTCCGGTGCGTGAGCACGTGCTCCTGCCCGAGGCTTCTTCGGTTTCCGAGGCCGATGCGCGACTGGCGCCGCTGCTCGGCCCCGATGTGATCCAGACGGTGGTGGAATCCGTTCCCCCCAGCTGGATGGTGCGACCCTCGGCAGAGCGGTACGCGTCCTATCTGACCGCGCGGCTCGAGGAGCCTCGCGGCTTCGTGGACGAGGCGGAGCGAGCCCGCGGTGACTGAGCCCGAGCACGCTTTCCAGTACGCCATCCTGCGCGCGGTGCCGTCGCTGCAGCGCGGCGAGGCGATCAACGTGGGGGTGGTGCTCCACTGTCGCCGGCTCGGGTTTCTCGCCGTACGCACCACAGTCGATCGCCGGCGGCTGGGAGCGCTCGATCCGTCGCTGGACGTGGCTGCGCTGGAGCGCCATCTGGCCGGGGTCGAACGGGTGGCCGCGGGCGACCCGACTGCGGGCGCGGTTTCCGAGTTGGAGCGCTCGGAGCGG